>Ga0101944_10002960_pt1 | contig 25295 bp, 12 predicted proteins | sample DewCreD2012metaG_FD_75245 | JGI IMG/M metagenome (GOLD analysis project Ga0101944, IMG submission 75245) | Hot spring sediment bacterial and archeal communities from British Columbia, Canada, to study Microbial Dark Matter (Phase II) - Dewar... ... | reverse complement strand
ATAGACGATGTTAGGGTCGTGCGGGCTGTAAACGATGTGGCCAATGGCCAGCTCTGGGTGGTCATCAGCCACTGGGCGCCAAGTGATGCCACCATCCGTAGTCTTGAAAATACCGCCAGCCGAGAAGCCCGCCAGTACCACATTGTCATCGTTGGGGTGGATGGCCAACGTATTTACCCGGCCGGCCACGTTGCCCGGCCCTTGCAGCGTCCAATCGGGCAAGGGGTTATTTTCCGCCTCGGAAAAACGCGGGCGACTTTTTTCAAAAGCCGCTTGTAGTGCCACGATGGTTCGGCGCCAGCCGTCGCCGTCAAACGTCGGGTCGGGGTACGAACGCTGGAAAGTAAAGTGGTCAAACGGCTCCATCTTATGGTGGAGGGCATCCTCTTTGGCCTTCGTTCCCGAGCGCTGACATGATGAAAAAAAAGCAGCCGCTAAGGTGGCTATAGCAAACCCCAGAAATAGGCGCGTCATGTTTTTGTTGTTATTTGCAGGTAGAAAGTCCGGTTTTCTTTAGCGCTCTTGCGCAAATATCGCACCACTCAACAGAGACCCTTGGGCAAAAGCACCAGGAACATTCGAAAACTCCTACACAGTACCGCATCTTTGCGCGCCAGTTAAAAACACCAACTCAAGTAGATTATGGCTCATGAATACAGGTTGCCATCGCTAGGCGATGGCGTTACGGGCAAGGTTACACAAATTCTTGTACAGCCAGGCGATACCGTTGCAGAAGAGCAGACGGTCATTGTAGTAGGCACCGACAAAGTGGACGCCGAAATGCCCGTGGACGTAGCGGGCGTTGTAGAGGAAGTACTGGTCAAAGTCGGCGATGACGTCACCGAAGGCTCTCCTATTCTTCGCATCCAGTTGGCCAACAGCGCTGCTTCGCCCGAGCCAATCCCGGCCGCTCAACCCGCTGCTGCGCCGTCTGCCGAGGTTGCCGCCGCTCCTGCGTCAACTCCTGCCATTGCGCCTGTTGCCGCCGAGGCTTTGTCAGTCGCCCCGTCTAAGGGCGGGCTGCGCGCTAGCCCATTGGCCCGAAAGCGCGCCAAGGAGTTGGGCATCAATTTAGCTGACATCACGCTCCCCGCTGGCAGCGAGCGCATCTCCTACAAGGATGTTCTCGACTACGTCAAACGAAAAATGGATACGGCTGGAGGGGCTACTTGGACGATGGCAGCACCTCTGGCACACCGCCCGCTGCCCAACTTCGACAAGTTTGGCCCAACAGAGCGCCAGGTCCAGAGCCGCATCGGCGTCATCACCGCCGAGAACATGGTGTATGCCTTTAGCACCATCCCGCACGCCTGGATCGGCGAAAAGGCCGACATCACCCGCCTGGAACAACTCCGCCAACAGTATAAAGACCAGGTCAAGACGGCCGGTGGCAACCTAACTACCACCGCCATTCTGGTGAAAGCGATTACTGCTGTTTTGCGCAAGATGCCGCAGTTCAACGCCAGCTACGACCCTGAAAAACGCGAAGTCATCCTAAAAAAATTCTACAACATTGGCGTTGCCGTGGATACGCCGCGCGGTCTGTTGGTACCCGTCATCAAGCATGCCGACCAGAAAAGCCTCACTGAAATTGCCGTCGAACTCACCGAGTTGAGCGCTCGCACCCGCGAAGGCAAGAACAAACTGGACGACTTGGAGGGCGGTACGTTCAGCATATCCAACATCGGCGGCATTGGCGGCACTAACATGCACTCCATTGTCAACTGGCCTGAAGTGGCCATCCTCAGCGTTACGGCCGCTCGATACGAACCCGTCTGGAACGGAGCTTCTTTTGAGCCTCGTCTGCTCATGCCCATCACCATAGGCTGGGATCACCGCGTCATCAACGGCGCCGACGCCGCCCGCTTTCTCCAACAACTGAAAGCCATCTTGGAGGAGCCCTTCCTGGCTTTGCTTTGAGGTCACGCCATACCTGCGCGAGGGCAACCAACTTGCCAGCGCCTTCTACCTTTGCCGTATGTTTAGCAGACTTATTCATGCAGCGACGTACTGCATCGGCGTGTTCTGGAGTGTCGGCGCTTTTAGCCAGGCTGCAGACACGCCATCGTTAGCCCTACACGAGGTATTGGAGCGGGCATTGGTACACAGCGCGCAAGTGCGAAAAGCGCGTTGGGAGCGCGAGGCCACCGCCCTTCGCATCAGCGAACAGCGGCGAAGTGGCTGGTTGCCTCAGGCCCAGCTCTCGGCCAGCGCCGACTACGTCCCCGCCCTGCCGACGACATTTCTGCCAGCCACCCTCTTCGGCGGTGCAGAAGGTGCCTACACCGCAGCCACATTGGGCCAACCTTGGCAAGTGTTCGCCTCTGTGCGCGTCGAGCAGCCGTTGTTCGACGAGTCCGCCCGGCGCCTAACAACAGCGGCAACATGGGTCACCGCCCTGCAAGACCTGTTGGTACAGCAGTCAGAAGAAGAGGTCATTTTTCAAACCACCAACCTTTTTTATCAGGTATTGCAAACCAAGGCGCTGCTTAAAGCCTTAGATGCTCACCAACGCCAGCTGGAGGCCCTGGAGCGAACCGTTCGCGTCCAAGTGAGCGGCGGCTCTGCCGTGCCTACGGATGTCCAGCGCGTACAGGTCGCTTTGGCGGGTCTCCAGGCGCGCCGCCAGGAGCTCGAGAGCGGCATCGAGGCACTGCTCCAAGGCATTCAGTTCGTTTGTGGCATACCGTTTAGCCAGCCCATAGCCTTAGTGGAAACGCGCAGAGACACCGTCCAATGGATGGCGATGCCTGCGGTGGCGGCAGATCAAACCACGACGTACCGCCTTTTGGATGGCCGCCTATCGCTACTGCGCACACAAGAGCGAAGTGCGCGCGCCCAGGGCTGGCCTAAGCTGGGGCTGTACGCACAAGCCGGCATCCTCTCGCAGCGCACAGATGCGCGCTTCGCCGCCTCAGAAGGGCGCTGGTATCCCTTGGGCTTAATAGGGCTGCGCTTAGACTGGCCACTGCTAAACGGCTATCGGCACCGGCAGCAGGTGAGTGCGCTGCGGCTGGAAGCCCGTAAAAGCGAAGAAGAGCGCGAGTACTTCACTCAGTTGCGCCAATTGGAACAACTGCAGGCGCGCTCCCAATGGGAAAATGCCCGGCGCACTCTGTACGTGCGCGAGCAAGGCGTCGAGTTGGCGCGCAAACTGGTTGGCCAGACGCAGCTCATCTTTCAAGAAAACAAAGCCTCGCTGAGCGACCTATTGGCGGCGCAGACAGCACTGGCTGAAGCCGAAACCCAATACGAACAGCAAGTGTTTACGTGTCGGCTGGCCGAAGTAAAATGGCTGAAGGCCGCCGGTCAATTGCGCACTTTATTAGATAAATAAAAACTGCTCCGCCATGATGGACGAGTCCAAAAACTGGAATCCGCTCACACCAGAAGAAGAGCACGTTATTGTGCACAAAGGCACCGAGCGCCCTTTTAGCGGCGAATACTGGAACCACAAGGGCCATGGGCTGTACGTTTGCCGTCGCTGCCAGACTCCGCTCTATCGGTCCTCTGATAAATTCGACAGTGGATGCGGCTGGCCATCGTTCGATGACGAAATACCCGGAGCTGTCGCTCGACAAGAGGATTTTTCGCACGGCATGCGCCGCATCGAAATCCTCTGCGCCCATTGTGGCGGCCACTTAGGGCACGTCTTCCACGGTGAGCACTTTACACCTAAAAACACCCGGCACTGCGTCAACTCTCTGTCCATTCGCTTCATACCGGCAGAGCCATGACCGCTCTAAGCACGAGCCCTGAGAGCGCGCTCAATTGCGATCGTCTCGGGCAGCTTCTCGGCGCTCAATGTATTCCTGCCAGATGACTTTGTAATCGTAGGAAAGGTAAAACTCCGAGGTGAAGGCTCCCCAGGCGCCGTTTTCCACAGCCAAGTTGAGGCGGCGCACGCCACTTACAGGTACTTGCAACACGATAATATGGCCAAGCCCCATGGCAAGCGTCCAGGAAAGCACGCGGCAATCTTTGGGTGGAAAGAGGTCCCAAAAGCCCTGCGCTTCTAAAACACGGCGAATTTCGGGCAAGTTTTTGTCTTGCTGGTGCTTCAGGATGACAGTGACTACCACGCTATCTTCCGTAGCGATGGCCTTCGGCTCGAAGGACGGCCCAGGCGAAGCCGGAGGCTTAGCGGGTTGTTGGCCGTAAAGACAGGAGAAAACAACTGACAAGAAAAAAGCCGACAGACTGAGGTGTTTTTTCAGCATAATAAAATTCCGTTTCAAGCAGCACGCAAAATTGGCGGTAAAGATATGGCGACCTTGTCGCGCAAAGCATTTTTGCACCCATATAAAAGCCCATACAGGCTCAAAAAAGCAGGATGAGGAAAAACGCAGTCTTTCGGTGTCAGCGCTTTGAGATGCACGCCTGTGCCGGCGTGCACCCCGTGGGTACGGACGGCCTGTTGTTGGGCGCTTGGGTATCGGTCGCCGGAGCCCAGAGAATACTGGACATAGGCACCGGCAGCGGATTGATAGCACTTATGCTCGCTCAACGTACGGAAGAAGCGGCAGAACGCGTCTGGGTGGACGCCATTGACCTCAGCGCTGCAGCGCGGCAGTGTGCTGCAGGCAACTTTCGCCGCTCGCCCTGGGCCGAACGATTGCGCGTAGTGGGAGGGCATCTGGCTGAGTTTTTTCCTCAGACAGGAGCTTTATACGATATAGTGGTGAGCAATCCGCCCTTTCATATGGAAAACACAACGGCACATAGCGAGCAGCGGCGCCAAAGCCGATATCTGCATTTCTTACCCATGGAGCTGTTGGCCGAAGCGGCCCAACACTTGCTTAGTCCTGAAGGGCGTTTGTGCGCAGTGCTCCCGCCAGCCACGGGGTTGCTCCTGGCCGAAGCGGGTGCCCTACGCGGGCTTTACGTTACTCGCTTGACAGAGGTGCGCAGCCACCCCCACAAACCGGTAGAGCGATGGCTCATGCAACTGGAACGCTCCCCCTACCCTTTCGAGCGGAGCCAATTAGATATCTACACTCTGCAAGGAGCGTATTCGCCCGCTTACCAGGCGCTAACCGGCGACTTTCTATTAGGGGCGGAAAAAACACAGTGAGGTCGGTCATCTGACAGCCAACGCACCCTGCAGCGGAGCGCGCCAGATGCAATTTTAAATGTTGTCTATTTTTACCGCTAAACAGACGACGATGTCCCGACCTTTACTCGCTTACACACTTTGGATCAGCGTGTTATTGTGCTCTGTAGCACGTGTTCAAGCCCAGTCGTACAACCCACCAGCCGCCGAACTACGCGGTGTATGGATTGCCACTGTGGAGAATATTGACTGGCCCTCGGCTCCGGGGCTGTCGCCCGAACGCCAGCGAATGGAATTCGATAGCTTGCTGGATGTGCTCAAAGCGTTAGGCATCAACGCCGTATTCGTGCAAATCCGCCCTGCAGGCGATGCCCTCTACCCTACACCAGCAGCACCTTGGAGCAAATACCTCACCGGCCAGCAAGGTAAAGCCCCCGAGCCGTACTACGACCCTTTGGAGTACATGATTAAGGCGGCCCGTAGCCGGCGTATGGAGTTTCACGCCTGGCTCAATCCTTATCGGGCTACGTTCGATTTAGACACGGCAAGTTTGGCCCCCACGCACCCTTTGCGAGCTTTGCCCGACGAACGCAAAAGTGAATGGTTCTATCGCTATGGCCAGCGCTACTATTTCAACCCAGCCAGTGCCCTGGTGCGCCAGTACCTTATCAATATTGTGCGCGATATTGTGGTGCGCTATGACGTAGACGGCATCCATTTCGACGACTATTTTTATCCTTACAAAGAGCTTGGGCAGGAGCTGCAAGACTTCAACGATTTTGCCGCCAATCCACGCGGGTTTGCCACCATTGAGGATTGGCGACGCGATAACGTCAACAAACTCATAGAGGGTGTCTCCAAAACTATCAAAAGTATTAAGCCTCACGTCCGCTTTGGCGTCAGTCCGTTTGGCGTGTGGCGCAATGCCGCCCAAGACCCCATCAATGGCTCGCAAACCAAAGCATTGTCCTCCTACGATGACCTCTACGCCGACGTCATCACCTGGCTAAAAAATGGTTGGCTTGATTATGTAGCGCCGCAATTGTACTGGAGTATCGGTTTCCCACCTGCCGACCACTATGTGTTGTTGGACTGGTGGAGCAAACGCACCTACGGACGACACCTGTACATCGGCCATGCAGCATACAAAATCAACAATAACATCGTGGACACCAACTGGCAAAAACCCGACGAGATACTTCGCCAGGTTGCCCTCAACCGCACTTATGAAACAGTAAAAGGCAGCATCTTTTTCTCGGCCAAATCGCTGCTCAACAATCCACTGGGCATTCAAGACACGCTCATGAACGTCCTATATACCAACCCTGCCCGCCCACCAGCTCTGCCCTGGCTGGCCCAAGCACCGCCGACAACCCCGCAAATCTGCCGCGTGGGTGGCTCAGCCAGAAGCGTCAAGTTGGCGTGGCATGCTTGTGATATTAAGAGCCGCGATGAAAACCCCTATTATTTTGCCATTTATCGCTTCGATGGCCAAAGCGTAGGCAATTTTCAAGACCCGCGAAACTTGCTTACCTACACCCCTTATTTCTCTGACCGATGGGTATTTGAAGATGTCTCCGCAGCACCTGGCGAATACTATACCTACGCCATTATTGCCTACAATCGCCTGCATTTGGAGAGCTACACCAGTGACCCTGTGGTCGTCTATCGCACCAAAAGGGGGGCGAAATGGAAAAGGCGGCGTTTTCTGGGCATCTTCTGAAAATGCCTCTACTGCATAAGTGCGCGATAGACAATGCTCTGCATTCGGGGACGATAGTTCCCGTTGATGAGTCTATTGTTTTCCATAGAAGGGAAAGTGCGGTTGGATAGAAAGATGAAGATGAGCTGGTGTTCAGGGTCAGCCCAAACACAGGTGCCCGTGAAACCCGTATGGCCAAAGGTGCGCGCACTGGCTAACGCGCTCATGTTAGCCGTTTTTTCTGCCGAAAGTTCTTTCATGTCAAAACCCAAACCGCGCCGTGTGCTACCCAAATGGCGCTGGGTGAAGAGCGCCACCGTTTCCGGCTTCAGGTAGCGCCGACCGCCGTACTCTCCGCCGTTGAGAAGCATTTGAAAAAGCTTAGCTAGATCGTTGGCGTTGCTGAACAGCCCCGCATGACCACTGACACCGCCAAGCATGGCCGCACCCATGTCGTGCACATAGCCCTGCAGGCGCTGATGGCGGAAATAGTTGTCCTCTTCGGTGGGCACACAACGGTCGGCCCAGCCTAAGGCCCACGGGTTAAATGTCGTCGTGCTAAGGCCCATAGGCCGATAAAATATCCGGCGCACGAACACATCTAATGGCTGGTGCTCCAAGGTCTCCAGAATACGTGCGCACAGATAGAGCCCCAAATCGGAGTAGCGATACGAGCGGTCGGAACGAAGCGGCGAAGTAAAAATGCGTCGCCAGATAGTGTCGCGATAGTCGTCAAGTAAGTACAGGTCCTTAGCAACCGGCACCTCGTAACAGGTCATTGGGCGAGGTAAATACAGCTCAGGGGAAGGGCGTCCTAAAGCGGCTAGGGTTTTCTGGTAGAAAGGTATCCACGCCTGGAAGCCGCCCTGATGGACAAGTATTTCGCGCAGGGTAAGTGCTGCCTTATCGGTGTTGTGCAGCTCTGGCAGGTAGCGCACAATGGGCGTATCCAGATGAAGGCGCCCAGCATCTATCTCATACATGAGCGCTAAGGTGGTGGCTGCTACCTTTGTAATAGAGGCCAAGTCGTAGAGGTCATCTAAAGACACCGGCCGAGCATCGGGCTCGTAGGTGTGGCGCCCATAGGCTTTGTGCCAGACCACTTTCCCATAACGAGCTACCAGTACCTGACATCCTGGTGCGGCACCTGTGGCCATGAGCTCCGCTGCCAGCGTATCTAACAAGCGGAGCGTATCGCTACTGAGGCCAACGGCTTCGGGGAGGTCATAATCCAAGCGTTTGGCCGAGAAGTAACGCTGCACGCCTTGGCCCACCTTAGCTTGCGCAGAAGCCGTTACGGGCAACACGCCACTGATATCTGTAGCACCAAAGAGCGCTCGAGCAGCGGCACTCTGGGCGGTGGCATCGTCAGTATACGCCACCAGCACCGTGGGTGCTCCTTCGAAGTGCGCCAAACTATATGGATTGCCTAAAACAATGAGGACAGACCTGACGTGCTTTTCCAAAATGAGTCGAGCTAGAGCAATTTGGGTAGTCGTCAGTCCAAAACGCTGATCTGGACGGCGCGTCATACCGTGCAGACTGACAATCACCACATCGAAAGAGCGGAGCGTGTCAAGTAGAGCCGCCGCAGCAGCAGTATCTGGATTTTTAGGCAAACAGAACAGCGCTACAGGGGCATAAAGGGCGCAGGTTTTCTGGAAGACCGTCGGAGACGTATCGCCCAGGGCAACTGTGGCTATGCGGCAGCGATCGAGATGCGGCATGCCTACCAGCGAGTCGCGATCGCACACCAGCGTGAGTGCGCTTTCGATGAGTTTGCGGCGTAGCACAAAGGAAAGTGGCGCATTCAGGTCACGCCGAATATCGGTTGTGTCCACACGTTGCGGACGAGTCAGGCCATAGCGGTATTTCGCACGGAGGATGCGGCGCACACTTTCAGCCAAAGCCCGAGGGTCTAAGGTTCCATCCAATAGGGCCAGCTGCACGGCAGTGAAAGCTGCATCCACGTTGGCCGGCAACAGCACCATATCGTTGCCCGCACGCAGGGCCTCCACTTCCGCTTGCCCCGGCGGGAAGAATTTGGCGACGCCTTCCATCTCCATGGCATCGGTAATAATCAAACCTTCATAACCCATCTTTTTGCGCAACAAGCCCGTTACAGCGGCACGGCTAAGCGTTGTGGGGCGGTTCTTGCGGTCGTCTATCGCCGGCACATGCAGATGAGCAACCATAATGCTAGACACACCGTAAAGAATGAGCGCCCGAAAAGGAAAAAGTTCCAAAGAGTCTAATCGGTCAGCGCTGTGCTGAAGGATGGGCAAGTCGAAATGTGAGTCCACATCGGTGTCGCCATGGCCGGGGAAGTGTTTGGCACAGGCCATCACTCCGCCATCTTGCAGCCCCATCATGTACTGGAATGCCTTGGCCGCCACGTTTTTGCAATCTTCGCCAAAGGAGCGGTCATTGATGACTGGGTTAGCTGGATTGTTGTTGACGTCGGCTACTGGTGCGAAATTGAGGTGTACGCCCAGCCGTCGGCACTGGCGAGCAATATCGCGTCCCATTTCGTAGATGAGGCGATTATCGCGCACAGCACCCAGCATGAGCTGGCGAGGGTAAGAGAGGGTGGACTCACGCAGACGCATGCCCAGCCCCCACTCCGCGTCCATCGAAATGAGCAGGGGTACGCGGTCAGAAAGGGCCTGGTAGTGATTGGTCAAGAGCGCCTGACGCTCTGGAGTGCCTTGAAAAAAGCACAAGCCCCCCACGCGATATTTCTGGATGTATTCCGCTATTTTCTGCTCGTAGTCCGATCCCTTGTCGGAGTGAGCGCGCAACATGAACAGTTGGCCGATGCGCTCGTCGGGAGTCAGTGCTTGGAAAACGGAGTCCACCCACTGGCTCTCGCGCGGGTCAAAGGCTGGCGCTTGGCGAAGGACGCTGCGCCCAGAGAAGAAGATAACAAACAAAAAAAGCACCGCACCCGTTGCGGCTACCTGGAGAAATAAGGGGAACCGACTTCTCATGCAGGCAAAGGTGCTGCAAAGTCAGCAATTCTTTTACTCGCGCTGCCGACCTGAGACGAGCGTTCAATCTACTATTGCCCGAGCAGGGATATCGTTGTTCTTATCAATTCTATTGAAAAATGTTTCCAAGTATTGGGCCATATCGTAAGAGACGTCGCGAGGCAGGTGTCTTGAATAGCACAGGGTAAGGATTTCTGACTGCTTTTGCCGGATGAGTTGTACGGCCCGGCGAAGGGACTCACGCGGAATGCCGTTGGCCATAAGAAATCGGTCGCGTACGTTGCGCAGCCCGCTTTCAGACGACGGAGAGGCGTAGGGCGCACTAACCAACCCGGAAAAGTCAAAATCGTAGGGGATTGCCGCTATTTTTCCAGTGGGCATACGCACCATGCGCACGTTGCGCATCATAGCGATATCCCAGTCGGTGTTGCCGATCATATACTGAAAAACAGCAACCAGAGCGGCATGCTCCACGTCGAGGCTGTCCACGGGCAGCCCGTACTGCTCGACGAGGACGCCGCCGAGACGCGCGGCGGTTTCTTCGTTGTCTTCGAGCAAGAGGCCGTACATTTTCTTGGAGGACTTCTCCACGTGGTTATCGCGTAGGGTAACCCGTACCAGTCGAGCGCGCACGCAACGGTCAGTCAGCAGCTCAAACATGCGGTAGGCGAGGTACTCTTTGATGAGCAGCTGGTCGCCGCGGTGGCTATCGTAGCAGGGCAAGACAAGGCGCATCTCGGTGAGGGTGTCTAAGCCGTGCTCGCGGAGCTCTTTTTTAGCAACCTTGATTTTCAGCGGCGGCACTTCGGCAATCTTGCGCCGGTACCTGCCTTTAGGCTGGACTTTGACCGTGAACGTCTCGCCGTCAGCCAGCGTCATCAAGCCCGGTAGATAATCTTCGCTATAGCGATTGGCGATAATGGTAGTCAAGTCGGTTTCCAACGTAAAGGCTGCACCCTCTTGGCGACCCACATATTCGAAGAGCGATACTGGCTTGTTATCTGCCTGTTGAGGTGCCGCCGCTAAGCTTAAGGGAAAAAAAAGAAGTATTAGAACAAGGGTTTGCGGTATTCCGGTAGTCATGGCTTTTCTTTGTTCGTAGAGGGTGAGAAAAAGAAAAAAGGGCCTGTCTTTTGCAACGGCAAAGTTCTCCTGAAATTATATTTTGAACCAAGCGCAAAAACTGCGCCTGTTCCAGAATTATTTTATATTTAACACTTTAAGGCCGGATTATGTTCCAACGTGGCGGAGTGTTGGACAAAATGTCAGAGCGCACATTCGAGGCTAAGTATGGCGCTTGTTTTATCAAAGAGGACTGCGGGCAAAGATGGTTGCTCTGTTGCCTGTCTTTTTTGTTGAGCAAAATGTGTTATCTTCTTGTTTAGTGCCTTTTATTTAGCCAAACGTTCTGGCAAATGTGGTGTTAATATTTAACATTGCGCCATTTATTTGTTACTTGGCCGCAGGTTTCTATTTGTTTTTCAGCCTTCGCGCAACGACAAAGGACGCTTCCCCGTAACCTAAAATGGGAACGGATTTTCCTTAGCGAAAAAACAAGGCTTACTACCTCCTTACTGCTCTTTGTGCTATGAGTAATCGTTATACACTGCTGTTAGCCGCTCTATTATCAACAGGTATTCAATCGCTTACGGGTCAAAATCACCTTTCGGTACAGCTAGATAGGCAACGCCAGCGTCTCCCGTTAGAAGTAAGATACGGTGTTAATATAATCCAGGTGTGTGGGTTAGTGCCGGGCACGACCTACTCAGCCGTAGCTGTACCGCGTATCTTAGGAGACAAGACGCCACTAGGTCTAAAGTTGGCTGACCCTGGGCTGGAAAAGGAAGCCTATCGCATGTCGCGCCCTGACCGGCCACAGCACCGGCAATTTGTAGCTGTGTCGGAATGCGCAACCTTTCGCCTTCAGGTAGGCAATGAAGGTGAGGAAGGACCATTTCCCATATTTCTCTCGTTAGGCTGTGTGGATTGCCCAGAGGCCACTGCTTTCTTAGAGAACTTTATCAAACAGGTAGGCGGAGCCGAAGCGAACCTATCGGTGACCGGCGGCACTACGCCGACAAATATGGTCAATACGCTTATCGGCGGCAACTGCTTTCAGGTGTCTAACATCACAGCCCAAGGGCCGACGCAATCGCGAGGTACGTTCAGCAACGGTGCTACAAACATTGGCATAGGTAACGGTATCGTGATGGCAACCGGTAATGTAGGTAGTTTACCGGGGCCCAATAACGCCAGCAATACGTCGGCCAACACAGCGGGATTTAATGTCAACACCGCAGATGACCCGGATTTGGCAACGCTCTCCAACGGCAATCAGTGGGACGTTATCAAGCTGGAGTTCGACTTTACGCCTACGGCAGAGTCCGTATCGTTCGAGTATGTCTTTGGTTCGGAGGAGTATTGCGAATACGCCAACAGCCAGTATAACGATGTCTTTGGCTTTTTTATCAGCGGGCCGGGTATCAATGGCACCCAGAACATCGCACGGCTGCCCGTGGGGGGCAACCCACCCGTAACCATCAACAACGTGAACCACTTGACCAACACTGCTTACTACGTCAACAACAACGCCTTCTCCCCTTGCCAGAACGTAGGCGCCTGTTGTACCGCAGAATGCGCACTAGATGGGTGGACAACCGTGCTTACTGCTACCGCTCAGAACCTCATTCCCTGCTCGACGTATCACATCAAACTGGCCATTTGCGATATTGCTGACGGCTTGCTCTTTTCCGCGGTATTTCTCAAGGCCAACTCATTCAACGCCGGTGGCGTCGTAAAAGCTGTACCCATTTATCCAAACAATCAGCAGTTCGCTATCGAGGGCTGCACAGGAGGCTTCATTCGTTTCGTGCGCGGTAGCGGTGGGAACGATACACCACTGGAAGTGGTCTTTACCGTTGGCGGTACAGCCACTCCAGGCGTGGACTACGATCCACTGCCGACTACCGTAACCATCCCGGCAGGATCCAATTACATAGAAATCCCGGTGAACGTCTTTATTGACAATATTGTCGAGGGGCAAGAGACTATTGTCATCACGCTGAGCAATCCTTGCTCTTGCGACCAAATAGAAATTACATTTAATATTAATGATAAGGATCCTCTCGAGGTAGATTTAGACGATGTATCGTTGTGCGGCGCTTCCAGTACTACACTGACGCCGACTTTTGTCAGCCCCGGCAAGTCGCCTTACACGTATCAATGGAGCACAGGCGCCACCACTCAATCTATCACGGTTAGCACGCCGGGCACCAACACCTACACGGTAACAGTCACAGATGCCTGTGGGGATACTTCAACGGCTGAGGCTACGGTTACGTTGGAGCCTGCTCCAACGGCTAATTTAAGTGGGGCGGGTGTTTTCTGCGCCAATCAGACTCCCTCCGTTGACCTGACGCTCACCTTTACCGGCTTTGGCCCCTGGACAGTAACCATTAACCACAACGGCAACCCAGAGACCTATACCTTTTCGCAAACACCGACAATCTTCACCGTTACCGAGCCCGGTACCTACTCGCTAACCAGTGTGACTACTGCCAGCGGCTGTACAGGTACCGCCACAGGAACCGTTACCCTGCAAGAGGTCACGGTAAATTTAACCCTAACCCCGAATAATCCTACTTGCAACGGGGCCAACAATGGCTCCATTCAGGCGTCGGCCTCCGGAGGCAATGGGCCATTCACCTACAATTGGAGCAATGGTTTCAGTGGCAATAATGCCACCAACTTAGGACCCGGCACTTATTCGGTAACGGTCACCAACGGCCAAGGGTGCACGCAAACAGAAAGCGTAGAACTGACAGAGCCTCCTGCCCTGACAGCTACCGTCACCAATACGGGCAATATAGACTGCAACAACCCCACAGGAAGTGCGGAGGTAACCGTGGATGGCGGCACCCCAGGGTACACGTATAACTGGAGCGGCGGCTCAGGTGGTCCTAACCCAACTTTTACCGCCGGCGGCACCTATACAGTGACAGTGAGCGATGCCAACAGCTGCACGGTAACCGGCACAGTAACCATTACGGCCGATTTAACCCCTCCTACAGCCGTGGCCTCTTCACCGGGGCCAATCACTTGTGCGAACGCTGAAATTACCCTTGACGGCAACGGCTCTTCCAGTGGTCCCAACTTTTCCTATGAATGGAACGGTCCCGGGTTGGTTTGCTGCGAGACCACGCTGCAACCGGTGGTCAACGCCCCGGGGACGTATGTGCTGACAGTAACCAATAGCGACAACGGCTGCACGGCTACAGCTGCTGTGACTGTGCAACAAAATACTACGCCACCCACAGTGGTCATTGCTCCCCCTCAAAACATCAGCTGCCTGACACCAACGATTACGCTGAATGCTAGTGGCTCATCGCAAGGGCCGAACTTTACATTCGTCTGGAGCACTGCTGACGGCAACTTCACCGGCGGTACGAACACATACACGCCTACCGTAAATCAGGCGGGCACATACACCTTAGTCATCACTAACACAACTAATGGCTGCACAGGAGAGGCTAGTGTTACCGTTAGTGGAAACACCGACTTACCCACAGCGGTCATTGCTCCGCCGGGAGTAGTGAATTGCTATACGCCGGAGATCGAATTGGACGCCAGCGGCTCCTCCCAAGGCGGCAATTTCACGTATCAATGGAGTGCTGGCGGCGGGGGCAACTTCACCGGCGGCGCTAACACTACAAATCCCACCGTAAATGCTGGAGGCACCTATACCATCACTGTAACCGACACGAATAACAGCTGTACGGCCACGGCCAGTGTTACTGTTACGGCCGATTTGACCTTGCCCACGGCCGTTGCTGCGCCGCCACCCGTGCTCACGTGTGCCCAGCCGGAAATTACGCTCAATGGCAATGGCTCATCGGAAGGGCCATCATTCACTTACCTGTGGACGGCCAACCCGGGCAACATCATCAGTGGAGAAACCACCCTTAACCCCGTGGTCAATGAGGCCGGCTCGTACACGCTGGTGGTCACCAACACAGATAATGGCTGCACTAGCTCGGTGACGGTGAACGTAAGCAGTAACCAAAATTACCCAGACGCCAACGCCGGCCCCGAGCGAACGTTGAACTGCCTCAACCCGACCATCTCGCTGCAAGGCTCGGGTAGCAACGGCCCTAACTTCACCATACAGTGGACGCCCAACCCGGGCAATATCGTCAGCGGCGGCAACACCTATACACCAGTGGTCAACCAGGCAGGTACCTATATCCTGACCGTGACAAACACTGCCAATGGCTGCTCCTCAACGGCAGAAGTTACCGTTTCAGAAAACTTCGCCACACCTACGGCAGTCATCGCTCCGCCAGGGGTGGTAAACTGCTACACACCAGAAATTGAACTGGATGGCAGCGGCTCGTCGCAAGGGCCTGAGTTCACCTATACCTGGGCGGCCAACCCGGGCAATTTCACAGGAGGGGCGAATTCGCCTAATCCTACAGTGAACCAGGCTGGAACTTACACAGTGACCGTTACTAACACGGAAAGTGGTTGTACGGCCACGGCCAGTGTTACTGTTACGGCTGATTTGACGTTGCCCACGGCTGTTGCTGCACCGCCGCCTGTGCTCACGTGTGCCCAGCCGGAAATTACCCTCAACGGCAATGGCTCATCGGAAGGACCGCAATTTACTTACTTGTGGACGGCCAACCCGGGCAACATTATCAGCGGAGAAACGACGCTCAACCCGGTGGTCAACGAGGCCGGCTCGTACACGCTCGTGGTCACCAACACAGACAACGGCTGCACCCGCTCGGTGACGGTGAACGTAACGAGCAACCAAAATTACCCGGACGCCAACGCCGGCCCCGAGCGAACATTGAACTGCCTCAACCCGACCATCTCGCTGCAAGGCTCGGGAAGCAATGGACCCAACTTCACTATCCAGTGGACGGCCAACCCGGGCAATATCGTCAGCGGTGCCAATACCTACTCGCCGGTGGTCAACCAAGCCGGCACCTACATCCTGACCGTTACGAACACCAATAACGGGTGCTCGACTACTGCAGAAGTAACTGTCTCCGAAAACTTTACCCCCCCGACAGCGGTTATCGCACCGCCAGGAGTCATAAACTGCTATAACCCCACGATTGAACTGGACGCTAGCGGCTCGTCGCAAGGACCAGAGTTCACCTATACCTGGGCGGCCAACCCAGGCGGCTTTGCAGGCGGTGCCAACTCGCCTACGCCAACGGTTAACCAGGCCGGTACCTACACCGTCACCGTGACGAATACGGACAACGGCTGTACCGCCACAGCCAGCGCTACGGTCACGTCTAACCTCGCTTTGCCCACTGCTGTTGCTGCACCGCCGCCTGTGCTCACCTGCCAAAATCCACAAGTTACGCTCGACGGCAGTGGTTCCTCTCAAGGGCCACCGTTCACTTACCTGTGGACTACGCCTAACGGCAACATTGTCAGCGGAGAAACGACACTCACCCCCGTCATCGACCAGCCAGGCCAGTACACGTTGCTGGTGACAAATACAGAAAATGGCTGTACCCGAACGGTAACGGTGAACGTAAACAGTAACCAGAACTTCCCCAATGCTAATGCCGGGCCGGAGCGTACGTTGAACTGTCTCAACCCGACCATCTCGCTGCAAGGCTCGGGCAGCAGTGGGCCTAATTTCACTATACAGTGGACGCCCAACCCGGGCAACATCGTTAGCGGCGGCAACACCTATACGCCAGTAGTCAACCAAGCTGGCAACTATATCCTGACGGTTACGAACTCTACCAATGGCTGTTCTTCAACAGCAGAGGTTACGGTAACCGCTAACTTCGACACACCCGTGGCGATCGTTCAGCCGCCAGGGGTCATCAATTGTTACACGCCTGTGGTGGAAATTGACGCCGGCGCTTCGTCACAAGGGCCGCCCTATACCTTCCAATGGACGGCCAACCCAGGCAATATTGTGGGCGGGGCCAATTCGCCTTATCCAAACGTCAACCAACCGGGCACGTATTTCCTCACCATCACCAATACCGAAAGCGGCTGTACTGCGACGGCTTCTGTGACGGTCACAGCTAACACAACACAGCCTACGGCCAGTGTGGCGCCACCTCCTTTGCTTACGTGCCAAAATCCGCAGATTACACTCAACGGCAACAATTCTTCGCAAGGGCCGCAGTTCACCTATCTGTGGACTACGCCTAACGGCAACATTGTCAGTGGAGAAACGACACTCACCCCCGTCATTGACCAGCCGGGCCAGTATACGTTGTTGGTGACAAATACAGAGAATGGCTGTACCCGAACGGTAACGGTGAACGTAAACAGCAACCAGAACTTCCCCAATGCTAATGCCGGGCCGGAGTTTTTACTTAACTGCATCAACCCTACCCTGCAGCTCCAGGGCTCGGGCAGCACTGGACCAAACATCCTCATTCAGTGGACGGCTAACCCGGGCAATATCGTCAGCGGTGCTAACACGTACTCACCGACCATCAACCAACCTGGTATCTACTACTTAACGGTAACCAACACCGCCAATGGTTGTAGCTCGTCTGACTTCGTTCTCATCGAGGCCAACTTTGACCAGCCCGTGGCTGTCATCGCACCACCCGGTGTCATTAATTGCTACACGCCAACGATTGAACTGGACGCTAGCGCTTCTTCGGAGGGGCCTGGCATTACCTATACGTGGACGACTTCGGGTGGCAACTTTGTAAGTGGGCAGAACAGCCCAACTCCTACCATCAATCAGGGCGGCACGTACAACTTGTTGGTCAATAATACTATTAGTGGGTGCACAGCGACAGCGACAGTGGTGGTAACGCAAAATCTCGTGCAACCCAACGCCAATGCCGGGCCGACAGCTACGCTGAGCTGCACCATTGCTCAACTTACCCTACAGGGCAGCGGCTCGTCTGGGCCGAATTTCTCCTACGAGTGGTGGACGCCTAATGGCAATATTGTCAGTGGAGAAAACACACTTAACCCTGTGATTGACGCACCTGGCCAGTATTTCCTCATCGTGACTAATGTAGCAAACGGCTGCACACGCCAAAGCAGTGTCAACATCTTAGCTGACCAAAACGCACCGGTCGCCTTTGGCGGCGGCGATCGCGAGCTCACTTGCACCAGTCCGAGTGTACAACTTAATGGCTTCGGCTCCTCTACCGGTCCAAACATCACCTACCAATGGACAGCTAACCCGGGTAACATCATTAGTGGCGCCAATACGCTGACGCCTGTGGTCAATGCATTTGGCTACTACACCCTCATTGTCACCAATACACAAAACGGCTGCACTGATACCGACGAAGTGTACGTGGAAGACAACATTATCTATCCAAGTGCGAATATTTTCCCGCCTCAAACCTTAAACTGTATTTTTGAAACCACAACGCTTGACGGCAGCGGTTCATCGGGCGACAACCTAACCTACAACTGGCTTCCCACTAACCGCATTCTAAGCGGCCAAGGGACGCCTTCTGCTGAAGTGAGCCAACCGGGTGTTTATACGTTGATAGTGACCAACACAGCCAATGGCTGCTCTGCCAGCACGACGGCTACAGTAACTAAAGACATCACTCCGCCCGTGGCCGCTGTCGTACCACAGGCCAATATTACTTGCCAAAACCCGCAAACGACGTTGGACGGGACAAATTCGTCGCAAGGCTATCCGTTCTTCTACGAATGGACAACCGTCAATGGCAACATCGTCAGCGGACACTTGACGCTCACGCCGGTTGTTAACCAGGTAGGCTCTTATGTGTTAACGGTGTACAACATCGAAAATGGCTGTACGGCTACGGCCACAGTGCAGGTGGTGAGCCAACAGACGTTCCCCACAGCAAATGCCGGCCCCGCACCAACCCTGACTTGCGCCGCTCCGCAGGTGAGTCTAAACGGTAGTGGCTCGTCGCAAGGGCAGCAGTACAGCTATTTATGGACAACTATTAATGGCAACATCGTGAGTGGAGCCAACACATTGACACCTGTAGTGAACGCTCCGGGTGGCTACGTACTTACCGTAATTAATACGCAAACAGGCTGTACATCAATAGCTTCGGTGAATGTGAGCCAAGACACGACCCTGCCTACGGCAGCCATTGCACCGCCTGAAGTGCTGAGCTGCAGCACGACATCCATTGTCCTGGATGGTACGGCGTCGAGCAGTGGTGGCGCCTACACCTACCAATGGAGCACGGTCAACGGCAACATCGTCGGCGGAGCCAGCACGCTCACCCCTATAGTCAATGCTGCGGGCATTTATACTTTGCTCATTACCAATACGACCAACGGCTGCACGACTATGGCCAGCACTACCGTAACCACCGATAACAGCTTGCCCGTAGCCAACGCCGGTCCAGCAGCCTCCCTCACCTGTGCCATTCCACAATTGACGCTGAATGGCACCAATTCAAGCCAGGGCAGCGAGTTTACCTACTCCTGGAGCGGACCAGGCATTGTCAGCGGAGGCAATACGCTCACGCCTGTCGTCGACCAACCGGGCACGTATGCCTTGCTGGTAGTCAATACCACTAATAGCTGTTCAGCCACCTCGAACGTAATCATCCCTGCAGATGTGACGCCCCCTGTAGCCGCTGCCGGGCCAGATGGTGTACTCAACTGTCTGCAACCGACACTGACGCTCGATGCCAGCGCTTCGAGCAGCGGAGCCAACTTTACTTACCAATGGACGCCCAGCGCTGGTGGAAACATTGCCAGCGGAGCCCACACGCTGATGCCTGTAGTTGACCATCCGGGCATCTACACCTTGCTCATTACCAACACGGCCAACGGATGTACGGCTGCGGACACTGTTGTTGTGACGCAAAATACGACCCAGCCTACTGCAGAAGCTGGCAGCGCTAAACAGTTGACATGCACAGCGGCTACGGCTACTCTCGACGGCGACGGCAGCACAGGGCCCGAATTCGCGTATCAGTGGACAACCCTCGACGGCAGCATTGCCGCTGGAGCCAACACGTTGAAGCCCATAGTAGACGCACCAGGCACCTACATCTTGCTGGTTACCAACACAGTGAATGGTTGCACGGCTACCGATAGCGTTTTAGTGAGCAAAGACGACAATGTGCCTATCGCTACCGCCTCAGCACCAGGACCGCTCACCTGCACCGTGAAACAAATACAGCTGAACGGCACGGCTTCCAGTACAGGACCTGCGATGCAGTATAGCTGGACTACCCAGAGCGGCAACATTGTCAGCGGAGCCAATACACTGACGCCTACTGTTAACCAACCTGGTCAATACACTTTGCGTGTAACGAACACAGCAAACAACTGCGAAGCACAGTTCACGGTGGTCGTTAACCAAGATCTTACACCGCCCGTAGCTAACGCTGGCACACCAGCTGTCATCTCATGTACCAACCCAGTGCTTACGCTCAACGGCGGCGCGTCTAGCCAGGGCAGCAGCTTTACCTACCAATGGACTACCCTCAATGGCAATATTCTTTCTGAGGCTAACACGCTCACGCCCAAGGTAGACCGCTCAGGTACGTATGTGCTTGTTGTCACCAACACTCAGAATGGTTGCACTTCATCAGCCTCAGTGCAAATCCTGTTGGATCAAAACTTCCCGCAAGCGGAAGCTGGCCCACAACAGCAGCTCACTTGTACGGCTAGCACGGTAGTGCTCAACGGTGCCGGCAGCAGCGTAGGAGCCAATTTCATCTATGAGTGGTCGGCGCTAACGGGGGGCAACATCGTCAGTGGCGCCAACACACTTAGCCCGGTGGTGGATGCACCAGGGGGGTATGTACTCACTGTTACCAACCCAGACAACGGCTGTTCTTCAGTAGACTCCGTGCAGGTGATCATCAACCGAACACCACCCGTAGCCGTCATTGCACCGCCGCCAGTTCTCCATTGCCAACTGACGCAGACGGCACTCTCAACAACGGGCAGCAGCACAGGCAGCGACTTTACCTATGTTTGGTCAACCCTTGGAGGTGGTTTTGTTTCGGGCTCCAACACGCCTAACCCTGTCGTTAACCGCCCAGGTACCTACAACCTCACGATTACCAACCTGGCTAACGGCTGCACGGCTACAGCGTCGGTAGTCGTCTCTCAAAATATCCTGAAGCCCGAGGTGGATGCCGGCGTCAATGCCGAGCTCAACTGCGCCCTCACTTCGCTAACGCTCAACGGCACGGCTACCAATCTGGGCGGAAGCCCAGCCCAAATCAACTGGACCACTCAAAACGGCAACATCGTTAGTGGCGAAAACACGCTCAACCCTGTGATAAACGCCCCAGGGTTGTACACCCTGGTAGTGACCAACACTACCAATTTCTGCTCAGCCACTGACCAAGTGCTCATCACTCAGAACACCACACCACCTGTGGCTGTAGTTAGCATACCGGCCGTATTGACGTGTGCTACCCCAGTCGTACAGCTCAACGGCAACGGTTCAAGCAGCGGGCCGCTGTTCACCTACAAGTGGAATGCCCTCGACGGAGGCAATATCCTCTCGGGTGCCAATACACTGGTGCCCTCCGTGAATGCTCCGGGCACGTATCAGCTGATCGTTACCAACACTAACAACAAATGCGCCGACACGGTGCAAGTAACTGTCTTGCGCGACATTACCCCGCCAATGGCAGTAGCGGGCAATGCTGTTACCCTCACTTGCTCCTCTCCTACCGCGCAGCTTGACGGCACAGGAAGTAGCATCGGCAGCCAGTTCCAATACGAATGGACCACCCTTGACGGCCAAATTGTCGGTGGCGCCAATACCTTACAGCCCACGGTAAGCGCTCCGGGTACATACACGCTGCTGGTAACGAACACTCAAAACGGATGCACCAGCGAGGCTTCAGTGCTCGTTTTGCAAAATATCAATGCACCAGTTGCGGCCATAGCTCCTCCAGCAGAACTCACTTGCTTAACTCGCGAGGTCATCCTCAATGGCTCGGCCAGTAGCACTGGCTCTGCGTTCGTTTATCAATGGAAGACAACCAACGGCAACATTGTGTCGGGCGCCAATACGCCTCAGCCGGTGGTGAATGCTCCGGGCTCCTACACTCTGTTGGTAACGAATACCCAAAACGGCTGCACGGCCGAGCGTACGACCATAGTAACACAAAACATCCAGTTGCCTTCGGTGGTCACTCAAGCAGCCGACACCATCACTTGTGCGCGTACTTTGCTGACCATCAATGCCTTCGGAAGTGGTAGCGGCCAGGGTGTCCGCTACGCCTGGAGCACGGCTAACGGCAATATTGTTAGTGGTGCCAACACCTCGACTCCTGTGGTCAATGCTGGCGGCCGCTACCTACTCATCGTTACCGACAACTATAATGGCTGTACTACTACTGCAGAAGTCACCGTACCTGTGAATACCCAAAAACCCGCCATTGCCGTAGCACCGCCAACCCTGCTCACCTGCGTGGTGAAGCAAACCATCCTCGATGCTTCCAGCAGCGCTCAGGGTAATCAGTACACCTATACCTGGACAGGTCCGGGCATTGTTTCTGGTGGTCAAACGCTCACGCCTGTAGTCAACCAACCGGGCGCATATACCTTGCTCATCCTCAACGAGCAGAACGGCTGTACCTCAACAATTACCGCGCAGGTGCTTCAAAATGTACAGCCACCTGCCGCTCAAGCAGGAGGCGACTTTGAACTTACCTGCTCCGTCGAACAAGGGACACTTCACGCCAACGGTTCGGCCTCAGGCCCAAACATTACCTACCAATGGACAACCACTGGTGGAAATATCCTATCGGGAGCAACCTCACCCAACCCTGTAGTGAATGCGCCTGGCACTTACACACTCTTGGTTACCAACACGATAAACGGATGCTCGGCTACGGATATCGCTGTGGTAACGAAGAACACGAATTACCCTGCCGGGCTGAAACTTTTCACTCAGCCGCCCAGCTGCGATGGGCGCAAAGGCACCATCCGCTTTGAAGAGGTGCAAGGAGGCGTCGGGCCCTATCTGTATTCCATCGATGGCGGAAATACCTTCCTCGCAGCCAACCAGTTCACCAATCTCTTGCCTGGACAGTACTCGCTCGTAGTACAAGACGCCAACGGTTGCGAATATGAGCAATGGCTCGTCTTTCCCGTGCCCGTTCAACCGGTGGTCAACTTAGGGCCAGAGGTACGCCTTAATTTTGGCGACTCTCATACACTCCGAGCCCTCATTAACCTACCCTATTACGAGGTGGACACCATCATCTGGTCCCCTGCTGGGACTATTACTCGCACGAACCGCCCAGATGTAGTCATTGTTCGGCCTTTTACCGATACGGAATATCAAGTGCGCGTGATCAACAAAGAAGGTTGCGAGGCCACTGCTCGCGTCATAGTACGCGTGTCCGACCCCAATTTGTGGGCACCAAACGCCATCAGCCCTACCAAAGGACAAGGCCGCAACGACGTCTTCCTCATTTTTGCCGCCCCCAATACGGTCAACAAAATCAACTCTCTGCAGATCTACGACCGCTGGGGCAACCTCGTTTTCCGGCAGCAGAACATCGAACCTAATAACCCTAAGTACGGTTGGGATGGCCACTTCCGAGGCCAACCCATGAATCCAGCTGTCTTTGTGTGGTGGGCTGAAATTGAATTGGCCAGCGGCCAGGTCATCCTCATGAAAGGCGACTTGACCCTCGTGGACTAAGACCGCTGGGATGTGGGATTGTTTCCTTCCTCCTCGCGAGGCGCTGCTGTAGGGTCTCGCGAGGATTTGGAAAAACGCACCGAAAAACACGGCATAAGGCAAAGAGGCTTTGCACAAACATGAAGGTCTTGAGCTTTTGCGTGTTTTTTCAAAAAAACGCATCCTCAGCGTGGCGTATGGCCTTTAGCTGGCCGCGCTCTAAGAGAACAGAGACAATATCGAAGCGAATTTCGCCCTCATAGCCTGTGGCTTCCATGTAGGCGCCAGCTGTGCGGGCAATTTGGCTTTGTTTTTTGCGATTAACGGCCTCTTCTGGTCCGCCAAAGCCATCAAGGGTGCGCGTTTTTACCTCAACAAACACCAGACAACCCTCAGGCGACCACGCCACAATATCCACTTCGCCTTTGCCCGAGCGAAAGTTTCGCCGGACAATCTGGTAGCCCTTTTCTTCCAGGTACTGGGCGGCAAGGTCTTCACCTTTTCGTCCGATGTCCAGGTTTTCCATACTCACTCATAGCCGCGCCGTTTGCCCTCTAACCAGTCCACATAGGGCACGGAGCCGAGGCGAAATTTAAGTGGTAACCCTACGCGCTGACTCCAGCGGTGTTCTATTCGACAAAAGAGCGGCATAGGAGCTGGCTTGAATACCACCGACGGCTGCAGACGCACTTGGGGAGAAGCATGGTTATCCAAGGGCAAAAGAAGCAAAGGCCTCTCCCATCTACCCGTAGTAGCTGGGAGCATCTCATCAGAGGAAGATTGCGCTTTGGCTAAAGATAGGAGCAATAGCAAACACATTGCACCGCCCCAGCGCAGGATAAGGCGCGCCTCCATTTGCCTGTTTCTATTTGATGATGACCAGCTTTTCAAAATCGCTTTCCGCCGTAACAGCGCGTCCGTTCAGATCGGTACCGCGCACACGCACGCGATAGAGATAGACGCCGCGGGCCAGCGGTTCGTCGTAGTCATCGCGTCCGTTCCAGGCGATATCGGTTACGCGGAAGCCTTCGGCTACTGCGGAATGGTGCAAGGTTTTGACGAGTTTACCCGAGACGGTGAATATGCTGATTTGCACATCGAGCATCTGGCCAGCCAGGTTGTGTTCGAACTGGAAGTGGGTGTTGGTGCTGAATGGGTTGGGGTAATTCAGCACGTGCTTCAGCGCCGCCTTGCTGTCTTCCGCAACGATAAACTCAGTGTAGCCTTCTCCCGGGTTGTTAGCCACATCCCAGCCTTTGGCACGCACCGTGTGCCGGCCAGGAGCCAAGCTGCGCAGCGGGTACAGCGCTTGTCCGCGGCGGGCGTCGTCTTGGGCACTTTCATAGAAATCGTTGAGCACTAGTGTCTCCAGGACGTTGTCATCTAAAACAGCCGTCAGGTCATGCCCTAAGCCTGCCCCGGTAACGTTCATGCCGTAGTCGTCGGTACACTTGACCAGCAGGATGGGGCTTCGGTTGGTGATGCCACCCAGCACAAAGTCCTCGTTGTTGAGGAAGACCTGAACGACAGGTGGTGTGTCGTCTTTGAGGCCCTCAAATGTACCACCCACGATGATGGATGTATCGGCCCCGGCAGCATCGAAGGGTGTGCCGTTTTCGGCGTAATAGCTAATCTTGCCAAAGCCAAAGGCGTAGTTGATATCCTTCGGGATGACAAAACTAAGGCTAAAGCGGCCGCCAGTGACTGTAGCGCTGCCGCGGAAAAGGATACTGTTCTGCACTTCAAAGGGGAACACCGGGCTGGAAGGGTCTTGGGCAAGCGTCTGAAGGCTTCGCTTTTTATCAAACAAAGTGACGATGACGCGCCCGTTAAAGCTAGATAGCGGGTTGCCATCAAGGTCAGTCACTTCGCCTTCCAGAGTTACAGGCATCAGCGCGCGCAGCGTATCGGGCTGGTTCGGATTGAAGGGCT
>Ga0101944_10002959_pt1 | contig 25299 bp, 18 predicted proteins | sample DewCreD2012metaG_FD_75245 | JGI IMG/M metagenome (GOLD analysis project Ga0101944, IMG submission 75245) | Hot spring sediment bacterial and archeal communities from British Columbia, Canada, to study Microbial Dark Matter (Phase II) - Dewar... ... | reverse complement strand
GTGTCCGGGGGAGAGAATCATTTGTCTAAGCGGCCGCTACCCGGGACGCGTCTCCCGCGTGGGGAGAACGGAAGCGGGCCACTTCGCCGTCCCCTATTTGGCCTTGCACCCGATGGGGTTTTCCGTGCCTCGTTGCTTGCGCGCCGAGCGGTGAGCTCTTACCTCACCTTTTCACCCTTGCCCCCCGACCGCGGCGGCGTGCGCCGACGAGCCGGTGAGGCGGTTTGTTTTCTGTGGCACTGTCCGTCGGGATGCCTCGCGGCATCACCTCCCGCGTGTATCGCCGCCCCCGGCCGGCCAAAGCCGCCGGCGCGGCGTTACGCGGCATCGCGCCCTGTGGTGTTCGGACTTTCCTCCCCCGTCGCCGCTTGCGCGGGCCGGGAGCGATTCTCCGCCCTTCCAGAACCACTTTACCTTACAGCCCGCCCGCTGCGCTGACAAGGCGAACGGCGGCGGCCCGCGGGCGGGGCTTTGGGCTGCTCGGATGCTCGGAGACCCATGTGCCCGCCGGCCAAAGCCCGGCCTGCCTCCCCGGATGCGAGTCCAGGGCAAATTGGGCCGTCACGAGACGATTACCCCACGATCGCGCTGCTCCGGCAAGAACTGTCAAAGCTCGCCGCGTGAGCTGGAAGACTCGCCACCCTGGAAGCCGCGCGGAAATACATCTGGCTTGCGCACCGTTGCCCCGGGGGCTTGTATTTGGCCGTGTTGAGGCGCGCATGGTGACCCGTTGCCGTTTCGGGGCAAAGCCTGCTGGTCTCCAGCCGGGCTGGTTTGGGCCAGCCTTTGCCCCCGCCCGACCGGCCCGCGTGCTCGCCTGACGCCGTAATTCAAATCTCTGTTCAACCATCAACACAGACATGCGTATGAAACTTGGATTCGTTTCCGCCATCCTGCCGGACCAGACCCTCGATCAAGTGTTGGCCTTTGCCGCCGCCGAGCGGTTTAGCTGTGTCGAAGTCATGTGCTGGCCGGTCGGCAAGGCCGAGCGCCGGTTTGCGGGGGTGACGCACATTGACGTGACCGGCTTCACGGCCGCCCGCGCCGACGAGGTCAAGGCCCTGTGCGCTCGCCACGGTGTGGCACTCAGCGGCCTGGGCTATTATCCGAACCCACTGGATCCGGACCCCGCCGTGGCGCGTGCCGCCGTGGAGCACCTCAAGCGGGTCATCAAGGCCGCTGCATTGCTCGGGTTGCGAAACGTCAACACGTTCGTCGGACGCGACCCGACCAAGACGGTGGACGAGAACTGGCCGCGTTTCCTGAAGACCTGGAAGCCGCTGATCGCGTTTGCCGAAGACCACGGCATCAAGGTGGGCATCGAGAACTGTCCCATGTTTTTCACCCGGGACGAATGGCCCGGCGGCAAGAACCTGGCCACCACGCCCGCAATCTGGCGGCGCATGTTCAGCGACATCCCGTCGGCCAACTTTGGGCTGAACTATGATCCCTCGCACTTCGTGCTGCAGCAGATGGATCCGCTCAGCCCGCTGGTCGAGTTCAAGGACAAGCTGTTCCACCTGCACGCCAAGGACATGGTCGTGCATCCCGAAAAGCTCAACGAGGTGGGCATCTTTGCGTTTCCGAAGCAGTGGCACACGCCCCGCATTCCCGGTTTTGGTCAGGTCAACTGGGCGCGGTTCATGGCGGCGCTTTACCAAATCGGCTATAACGGCCCGGTGTGCGTGGAGGTGGAGGACGACACGTTTGGGCCGAGCCTGGAGGGGCGGCAGACCGCGCTGAAAGTTGCCGGCAACGTGTTGCGTCCATTCTTTCCGTAAATCGCCGACGAGCCACAGCAAGTGTAACGTCGCCCCCCGTGTTGCATCGGGCTCGGGAACGGTTGGGGCAAACCTACCCCTCGAACCGGCATCTGACCTTAGCCAGCTGAGTCCGCCTCGCTGCCAATTGACAGACATCCCCCATCCAGCCAGGTTGGCCGGGCACGGGCTGGCAACCAAACGGAGCGGTGATATAATGATTCCGAGTCATGACTGGGCGCGTCAGGCGGTTTGCCCGCAGGTCGGCTGCCGTTGCAGCCGGTTCGCTGGGCTTTACGCTGGTTGAGTTGCTGGTCGTCATCGGCGTTATCGCCATTCTGGCCGCTTTGCTGCTGCCCGCGCTGGCCAAAGGCAAGAGCAAGGCGCACGGCATCCTCTGCATGGGCAACCACCGCCAACTGACGCTGGCGTGGAAGATGTACTCGGACGACAACGGCGACCGGCTGCTTTACGCCAGCGAAGACCCGACCCACCCGGAGACCGAAGCGGCCGCTTGGGTCACGGGCATCTTGGACTTTGACCCGACGAAGCCCTCGAACTGGAATCCGGACCTGACCATCAAGCGAAGTCCGCTCTGGCCGTATTGCGGCAAGAACCTGAGCATTTGGAAATGCCCGGCCGACCGGTCTGTTGTGGTGGTCCGGGGCGAGGCCAAACCGCGTGTGCGCAGCATGTCCATGAACATTTTCCTGGGCGGCTGGGGTGGAACGGACGGTGGCTGGGGACCGGTGTTCAGCAACTACATCATTTACCTCAAACAACCGGAACTGGCCAATCCCGGACCGGCCAAGGTGTTTGTGTTCCTGGACATGCGTGAGGACAGCATTGACATGGGCAACTTCGGCACGCGCATGGCCGGCTGGCCGGACCGGCCGGCCGACTACGGGTTTTACGACCTGCCGGGCTATTACCACCACTTCGCGGCCGGTTTCTCGTTTGCCGACGGTCACGCCGAGATCAAGCGCTGGCGCGATGGGCGCACCACGCCGCCGCTTGTGCCGGGCGGGCTGGTCAATGACATGTTTGCTTCGCCGCACAACCCGGATGTGGCGTGGCTGCAGGACCGCGCTACACGGCCGCGCGTGCAGTAAGCCGTCCCGCCGCCGGTAAGAACTGGCCCGAAGAACCCTGAGTGCAAATGGGTGGCTCCAGATGAAATCGAGAACTACTCCATGGCTTTGTGCCTGCATCATGCTGCTTGGCATCCAGTTCGCTTTTGCGGGGCAAGAACCTTGGGAGCGGCTGATGGAGTATGGGAAGCCGAAGAACGCAGCGGAACAGCAGGTGTATGACCTGGTCAAGGCAAGTCGGCATCAGGGCGCTGAGGGTGCGCGGCGTTTGATTGCTCAGATGCCACGCATTCCGCACAAATACCGGAAGAACGCGCTCGGAGTGCTTTCGCGAACCCAGTGCCAGGAGGCGCGGGACTATCTCCTGTCGCTGGCGCTGTCAGCGTCTGACACCTACGCGGCGATCGTGTATTTGGAAAACAGCGGGGACAGTGCCGCCGCGCGCAACTTGCTCAACTCCACCAACCGGGAGATTCAGGCGATTGCATTGGGCGGCCTGTCCGGTTCGCATGGGGTTCATCGCTTCACGTTGGACCGCCGGGCGTGGGACGTGGTCAAAGGGCTGTTGCGCTCCGAAAGCCTGGACGTCCGGAGTGCGGCTGCGAGCGTCACGGGCCGGGATGCGGGGACCGAAGTTCCCGCCGTTGAGAAGGCGCAGGCGGTGTTGGGAGCGCTGGGGGGATCGAATGGCTGCCCGAAGCCCAACGGAGCCTGGGCTGGGGGCACCCCACCATATTGCGGGGTGCCTGGTATGAGTTTGCGTGTCTGACGGTGGTGGATGCGTTGGGCGAGTTGCGCGGGTTGGAGGAGGAATTCCTGCGGCAGCAAACGGTGGAAACGGAGGGGTTGGTGCGGGATTGCGTGCTGCTGGCGCGAGGGCGGCGGGGGGATGCCCAGGCGAAGGACCAGTTGCGTCGGCTGGCCCAGGAGCATCCCCCGGCGGCGTTTCGGTGGAGGGCATCAGAGGCGTTTTTCAAGCTGGGCACGCCGGAAGACCTGCCGTGGTTGCGGGCGGTGGCCAAGCGGGATTCGTTCTACATTGAGAAGTGGGTGCCGGGGTTGGTCGCGTCGGAGGACGATGAGATTCCGCGCGACTACTATCCGCTGCGGGAGCGGGCGCGGGAGGTGATTCGGACCATTGAGCGGCAGGCGGGATCGTCGTGCTTGCCGAAGGCTCCGCCAACCAGATGAAGGGGCGATTTGTGGCTCAGCAACCGGGCCTGCCCCCGCTGGACCGGGTCGCCGTGCTGACCAGTTCCAGCCACCGGGAGTCGCGAAGTGTCTTGGCCGACCGCAGTTTTTGCAGGGAAGAACACCTGACCTGGTGCGAAGCGCACGGGGTGTATTACGGCGTGGGTTTGCAGAAAAATCCCGTGTTGAGCGGGTCACGACAGCCAGCTTCGGCTGACGCGGAGTGACAGCAGCGTCCAAGGGGAACGGTGTTACTGCCGGTGTTACCGCGCCTGGGGAGAAACTAGGCGCGAAGCCTTCGAAGAGTCGTTTCGCCCTGCCGCCGAATCTCCGGCGGGCGTTACAGCAGGTCCGCTCCGCCAAGTCACCCTGTTTTCCCGTCGGACGACGGCTCCTCCGGCCCGCCGATGAAATAAACAGGTTGGCCTGCGCCGGTTTCGTTTGTCCCCAGGCGCGGCAGCATGGGCACTGGGCGCACGAACTCGAAGTTGCACAGCCGGAAGTCCGGTTTGCCAAACGTGTCCAGAACCATGCGCCCATCGGGGCTGAAGGAGATCAGCAGATGGTCGGGCTTGAGATTTAGGTCTTGGAAGCCGGCCTGGTGGAGGCGCCACCTGGCCCGGGCCATCAGCTCCGCCAGGGCGGCCTGGCTGATCAGGCCCTCGTCGCAGGCCTGTTGGGCGTTGACGCCCCGGTAGTAGGCGCCGTCATGTTGCGCCAGCAGTTCGTCAGGTCCGTTCCAAAACCCCCAGATGCAGATGTATTCGTGCGTGTCGGACAGGACGGGCTGGCCGTCCGGGCAACGCCATGGGGCCAATTGAGCGTAGCGCCGCGGGTCGCCCATTGGACGTGACGCCTCCCGCTTGTGGCCGGTCATGTAGATGGCACGCGGGTAGGTGGTGCGGACGCCGGCCCGCGACAACTCCAGGGCGAAGGCAAACTCCTCGAACGGGCTGTTGAAGCCGTGGTCCACCAAGTCACGCCATTGTCCGGCCCGACCGTCTTGCTCGGGGATGTCGCCGACGCGCGACACACGCCAAACCAGGTGGATGTTGTCCTTGGTGCGGGTCTTAAACACCTGGTTGGTGGCCGAGAGCGTTTCTTTGGGGGTACGCCGCCACCGCTCCGGCAGAAAGTACTGGAGCAGGGCCGGGTCCTTGCCCACCACCCAGAGCCGGCCGCCAGTGCTCTCGGCCGGGCCATAGATGTAGTCCACCCCCAGGATGCTCGTGGCGTGGAGGTTGGCCGGTAACGGCTGCGAGGCGGTTTGCTCGAATCGCCGTGCCATGTGGCGCAAGTAGTATTGGCGCTGGGCCTGCCGCACTGCTGCCTCACGCTCAGGGGTGCGTTCGAGCAGTTCGTAGTCCACAAGGGCATAGGCCAGGCCACCGTTCCGACGGCGCAGCAGCGAGCCGTCCGGGTTACGGCGTACGATGATGTGCGCCGGTTTCATATCCACGACCCGGTAGCCTTTCAGGCGCAACTCCTGGGTCACCAACGCGGTGGCCTCCGCGAAGAGCGCCTCCCGCGCCCCGGCCGGCAACCGTTGGGCATCGGCGGCCTCCGTCAGGTCAAGCCCCTTGATCCAGCCGTAAAGCACGACGTACTGGCGCAGAATATCCAACTCAATCCCCGGATGGCGAGCGAGCTTGGCGGCGATGCGGCTTTCGGAGCGGCCGGTCTGCCAGATTTGCAGCCGCTCGGAGGGCACAAAAATCGCCAGCGGTTTCTGGGTGTGGATGCGCGGGCCGGAGAGCTCCGCCCGCCCGTCGCGCAGTTCCATCAGCAGGGTAAACTCCTCGAACGGGCTGTTGAACTCGGCGTTGATAAACTTGTTAATCGTGAGCGTGTCCAGCGGCACCTCCTCGCCAACGCGCGACCATTTCACCACCAGGTTGAGCGCCCGGCCGCCGATGGCGCGTGTCGGCACTTTGTAAACCACGCTCGTCCCGACCAGCCGTTGACGCTTGGGTTCAAACCACTCCTTGGCGTACCAGTTTTCCGGCAGCAAGTGCTCCCAGAACGGTTGCCCATAGGCCGTCAGATAAAGATCGCCACCGTCGGTGGTGCGGATGTGGGCATAATCAACGCCGAGCAAATTGGCGAACGTGGCGTGCTGAGGCAGCGCTTTCGCGCCACCACTCGCTTGACCCGCTTGGTTCTTGAAGCAGCTTGGAGCTTCGGCAGCCCGGCTCATGCGGGCATTGTAGGTCATCCGGCCATGCAGGCAAGCAGCTCGGGGGCGGCCGCTGCTCGCAGGCTCGACGATCCGGCATTGGCGGCCAACGCGGCAAAGCCGGGTGGCAGGTTGGTTTGCCGCTGATGCCACCAGGCCAAACAGGCTCTTGCGAACTTCGAACTGCGGCGAATTCGTGTAGCCGGTGTGGTCCGGGTTTCACGCCCAAGACATGCTTTTGCAGAACTCTCCCGCCGCGGCACCCAGTCGCCGGCAGCCACTAGAAGCGGTATCGGGGAATCTTGAGCCGTTCGCCGTCGCGGAGAGCGGATTGGTGAGCCACGATGCCAGCGACCGTCATGTTCAGGGCCATGGCCACGTCCACCAGCGGACGGCGGTTCAGCAGCAGTGCCGTGATAAACTCGTCGGCCAGATACCCATGCGAGCCGCCATGTCCGCCGGCGGCCACTCTGGGGGGCAGGGGTGGGCGCTTCAATGACGGCAACTGTTGCTCCTGCCCTTCAAACCGTCCGTAGTACGTGCCCCGTTGCCCTCGGATGCGTCCCATTTCGCCGCTGTAGCCGGGTGTGTCCCAGCTCACCGCCATGCGCGCCATGCCGCCTTCGTCGGTGCGGAACAGGGCGATCTCCGTGCCGAAGGGATTCTGGTAGCGGTTGTGGGCCGGCTGCAGGTGCTCGATGCGACTTGGCATGCCCAGGCACGAGACCTCGGTGAAAGCGCCGCCGGTAACACCCACGTAGTAGGCATTCGAGTGGGTGGGGTACCACTGGGGCGGCAGGCCGACGCGCCAGCCCTTGAACGAGTCAATCGGCTGTTCCATGTAGTGGTAATACTCCCCTTCGGCGTACACGATCTGCCCCAGTGCCCCAGCGCGATACAACATGCGCATTGCATGAAGGTCCTCGTGAAAACAGGAGGTCTCGAACATCATGTAGTGCAGGCCACTGCGTTTGACCGCGTCAAAAAGCTGGTCAGCTTCTTCCAAGGACCCGAACACGGCTGGCACGGCGCAGGCCACGTGTTTGCCGTGCTTGAGCGCCTGGATACAGTGCCGGGCATGACTGGGCGCGTCCGTGGCCACGAAAACCGCCTCGATGCGGTCGTCTCGGACCAGTTCTTCCAAGGAGGGATAGGTCTTGGCACACCGGCACGCCCGGGCCAGTTCAGCGCAACGCTCCGGAATCAGGTCGCTGACGGCGGCGACTTCGACGTTTGGATGATCCTGAAACCCGAAAGCCGCGCCGAACTTGCACACGCCGTAGCCCACAATGCCCAGCCGAATCTTGCGGTCGGAGACGGGCCGCCAGCCCTCGTGCATGGCCGCAGTCGTCTGGGCGGCCTCAAATCCCTGGATGGCCGGTTGCGCGGCGGCGGCCGAGCGGCTAGCGAGGCAGCTCAAGCCGGCGGCGGCTGCGGTTGCCCCCATGCTGCGCAGAAAATCCCGCCGGCTGGCGCCCTCCCAGACAGGCTTTTCGGAGCGGTAACGGTTCATACGCCGGCAGCCTAATTCCGCAAAACCGGTCGTAAAGCCCCGATGGTGCGGTACTTCGGCCTGGGCCGGTGGTGTCATCCTGTCGCGGGAAAACAGGTAGCCTGTGCTGACCTGGCGGACCTGTCGGTGGCCAGGCGCGTTGGCCACAAGCCGGCGGTAGCGGCACAGGGTGCTTCCTCCTCGCATCGCGAGCTTGCGTTTGGAGACCGCGAGCCTATCCTTGGGCTTTCCCGGTTAACGGGCTGATTTGAGCAGACAAAGAGAGCAAGCTTATGGCAGTACCAGCAAATGACCTGCGCCGCGGCATGGCGATCGAGTACAACAATGACATCTGCGTGGTGCTGGATGTGCAGCATCGCACACCCGGCAACCTGCGGGCCTTCGTTCAGGCCACCCTCCGCAGTATACGCTCCGGCAAATCCTCCGACGTTCGTTTCAGCTCGACCGAGCGCGTCGAGACCGTGCCCTTGCTGACGCGACGGATGGAGTTCAGTTACAAAGACGGGGAAGATTTTGTGTTCACCGACCCCGAGACTTACGAGACCGTGACCCTGGCGAGTGAACTGGTTGGCGAGGCCCGGAACTACCTGGTGGAGAACGGGGCCGCCACCGTGACGTTTGTGGACGAGAAGGCCGTGTCGGTCGAATTGCCGCCCAGCGTGACGTTGACGGTGACCGACGCGCCGGAGGGCATCCGTGGTGACTCGGCCAACAACGTCCAGAAGGCGGTCAAGTTGGAAACGGGCATCGTCCTGCAAGTGCCGCTGTTCATTAAGACAGGCGAGAAGATCAAGGTGGACACGCGCACGGGCAAGTACCTGGAGCGCGCCTGAGCGCGCTTGACCGGTCGGCTCGCAACCCCGTTTTGGCCAGCGGGCCAACTTCCGCCAGCGAGCCGCCCCATCCCCTCGCCCCCCCGGCCTGCCCGCGTACAGGCACGACCTGCCGGCCGGCGCGCCGGGGCGCGGCTAAGCTGTATTATCCAGCCGCACGGCCTCGCGCAGCTCCTCGGTGAAGTTCGGCAGGGCGGACTCGACGCGGTTCCAGTTTGAGATAAGCGGCGACCAGAGCGGGTCCTCCAAGTAGGCGCGTGTGGCGGTGCGGATGCAGCGCACGAACATGCTCACAGCATTTTCCTCCTCGTGCCGGGGATAGTGCAGCCCGTTGATGGCGGCGTCAGCGGCGTAAAACCGCAGCGTATCCTCGGCCTGCCGACTGTAGGCGCTCAACGCGGTGTCGAACAAACCGGTGTCCAGCTTGATGCCCTCGGCGGCCATGCGTCGGAAGAACGACTTCACGATGTCCACCGCCATTTTGTTCAGGCCCTTGTCGGCGTCGCGCGGGGACAGCTCTTGGTGCTTGTGATCGTAGTTGTCGCACAACTCGGACTGGCAGATGGCTCGAGGGGCGCAGTTGCGGAAGACCTCGGCCAGCACCCCAACTTCCAGGGCCCAGTCGTGCGGGATACGCAGCCGGCGCACCAGGTCCACGTCCAGAGCCATTTCCCCGGCCAACGGGTAGCGGAATGTGTCCATGTACACCAGATACGGATGCTGGCCCAGGATGCTCTTGAGCGCCCGGATGAGCGGTGTGACCAGCAGGCGCATCACCCGCCCGTTTAAGCGGTCGGTTACACGGGCATAGTAGCCCTTGCAGAAATCGAAGCCCAGGCTGGGATGAGCCACCGGGTAACAAAGCCTGGCCAGCAGCTCACGGCTGTAGGTGAGGATGTCGCAGTCATGAATGGCGACCATGCGGGCCTGTTCGCTGGCCAGCACGTAACCAAGGCACAGCCAGACGTTGCGCCCCTTACCACTCGGCCCGGCATGGAGGTCGGATTCTTCCAATTTGCGCACCAAGGAGGCCAGCCGCGGCCCGTCGTTCCACAACAGGACCGGCTGCTGGGGCAGTTGCGCGAAAAACCGGCGCGCCTTCTGGAACTCGCGCTGGCGGGTGGCCCCGTCTATGCCCACCACGATCTGGCTCAGGTACGGAACAGCTTTCAACTCGCGCACGATGCCTCGCAGCGCCTTGCTGCCAACCTCGCGGATGTGGCAGGGCAACACCAGGGCGATGGGAGTCTCGCGGGCGAACTCCTGGAGCTCGCGCTCCAAGCGGGGCACCCCGGGCGCGCCCAGCCGGTGCAACGTGGCAATCGCCCCCGTCTGGAAGAAGTCAGACATTCGTTCTGCTGATCGCTGCGTGCATGTTTCTATGCAAGGTCGCCCCGCACTGTCTCGAACAGTGCACTGTCCGCCACAGGAGAGCGGCCGCTCCGCCGGGATGCTCGCATCGAATCTGCCGCAGCGTCAAGCCGGTGCCTGCGCAACGAACCGACGATTTGACTCAAAAAGAATGTTACCGAAGCGGGGGAACGAGGCTACCGGACAGCCCCGGTTGACTCAGAAACGGGTGGGGCCGGGCTATGAACACCCAAATGAGCCCAGACAACCTTCAGGAGGTCCTCATGCAGCCCCGCCGGCGCTACCTCCACGCCGGTCGCCACTACAAGTCCCAACTGGTCAGCCAACTGGTCGGACTGTTCGGCTGACCTCGCAAGGCCGCTCGCGCCTTGACGCAGATTTGGAGACAGCGACCGCGAATCGAAAGCCGGGCAACTGGCGCGGAACGCACCCTGCCGCCAGGTCACTGGCGCCAGTGGGCAGCTCGGGGTGCTTGCGACAAGGTCTCCGGGTGCCCAAACGCGCTGCCTCGGCGGTGACTGCCATCCCTTCACCCCGCAACCGCCCTGGACCGAAGAGTCGCCGATGCATCACTGGCCCGCAGCGGGCGGCGACTCCGCTCCGGCCAGTTCGCGGCACATCCTGGCAATCGCGCCGTGAACCGCTGCCGCCGCATCCGGGCCGCACGAGTTGACCTCGCCGTAGTGGGGCCGGGTTGCGCCGTAAGTGTACGGCGGGCGACGGTCCCACTGGGTCTTGGGCAACAGATAGCCAATCTCGTCATTGGCCAGACCAAACAACAGCTTCACCCGGCCGGGCAGCAGGGCGCGCAGGGGCGGCACCTCCACGGGCGGCACCGTGAAGTCGCCCCCGTCCGGCTGCTCCACGCCGCCGTTGGCGATCTCCGGATACAGCTCCCCTGGCACACAGGCGATGGACACATCACCCAGGAGGACCACCGCCACTTCGCTGCGCAAGGTGCGCCAGCGCACGTAGCCCCGGTCCAGCAGGCCCAGAAACCCGCCCGCCAGGTAAACGTTGTTGGCCAGCGGCACGGGGATTGTCCGGGCGCGAATCCGGATTTGCACGTTTTCCACCCCGGGCGCATCCGGCCTGGTGAGCCGCGGCAAGATGCGCGCTGCGAGCTGGTGGCCCACCGCACGGGCTTTCTGGTGCGACGGTTTCTGAAAGTCCTGCCCGAGGTAAGGGTCGCGGACGGTCACACCCGGGGAAGTCGTCATCAGGCCGCCCACCGCGCCATTCACGTAGAGGTGCGTGCCCCCCAAGCCCTGCGCCACAAGCTTGTTGTTCACCGTGACGCCGCGTTCCAGCGCGTCACGCAGGTAGCCGCAAAAATCAGCCGTGATCTCTGTGTTGCGTGACCAGGGTGTTTCCGGGTGGTTGGCCCAGTTGACGACCGTGCCCAAGGTGGCCCCGGTGGTTGCGTGAATAAAGTGCAGGACACGGATGTCCGGGTCGAACACCCGCGGCGGGCGGGTGTCAGTCAACAGGCCGTCCGTCGGGCATGGGATTTCATGAGCCGCCAGCCGCGCGGGCTGCAGGCTGGCCACCGCCTCACCCAGCGCCCGGACACAGGCGGCGATGACCTGAGCCTTGTAAGCCGGGTCAACCCCGCTGCGCAGCGGATGCGGCCCCCATAGTCCCATCAGGTCCGGGGTCGAGTGATTGTGCGTCGCGCAGACGATCGTGTAGTCGAGCTTCCAATCCGGGGCGAGCCGCTGTCGCACTCGCACCACGTCGTCGTGAAAGAAGCCAATGGCGTCCAAGGCCACAATCCCGAGTCGCCTCTGGCCGTCGTCCACCACACAGGCGACAGCCCACAGATCGTCGTGGATCGCCGTTGCCTTGCGGTTCTGGCTAAAACCAGCCAGGTAAACGGGACGACGCGGGTCGGAAAGATCGGGATTCATTCTGACCCGCCCAAAACCGACCCGGAGTGCTCCCCGCTCGGCAGCCTGCGGCTGGCCGTCCACACTGACAGTCAGGTTGTACCCGGGCATCCGGTCCCTGAACGCAAAGTAAGCCCGGCCCGCAACCGCCAACACGAGAACCAACAAACAAGCCAGGCCCACCTTCATGAGCCGTCGCACGAACAGGCGCAACCGCCCGGCAGACGATCGAGTCATGGCCAAACCATAGCCCGGGCCGAGACGAGGCGAAAGTCATTCGGCGGCACCGCCTTTCCACGCTGCCCGGCCCGACTGCCAGAATGCTGGCCCAAACCGCAGTCATCCGGGTCTTATTCGCTTCGGAAGCCCGCCGCGGGCAATCTGGCCCGGTCAAGTCGCCCTCCCTGGGATGATCAATCCGGCACACGACCAACGCGGACTTCACGGCGCATCCGGCGTCACCCGCTTGGCGGGCTTACCCAACGTTCCAAGTTGCCACGGCACTCTCGAGATCCAAAACCCACGCTCGTTGCTGAGCCTGGGTCTGGCGCAATCCGCGCGCCCAAAAGGACAGGGCGGGAAAAAGTTGTTTCCCGCGGAGACCTGTTTCAGCAAGTTGTTCACGTGACACGCTCGATGTTGAACCTCGGCGGGTTGTTGCTCGGCGTTTGGGTTGGTCTCTCCGCCATCGGACAGGGCGCCAACGAGACATTGCGAGGCGCGGTGGAGATTCATGACCCGTCAAGCCTTGTCAGATGTGGCAACAACTACTGGGTGTTCGGCACGGGACGGGGGATCATTTCTCGCTACTCGACAAACTTGGTGGATTGGGTTGAAGGGCCGCCGGTTTTCACCAACTCGCCGATGTGGGCGCAAACCTGGGTACCGGATCACCGGGGGCGTTTCTGGGCACCGGACATCGTGCGGCTCGGCGAGCGCTACCTGCTTTACTACTCGGTTTCGACCTGGGGATCACGCCAGTCGGCCATCGGGCTGGCCATGACCCGATCGCTTGACCCGGGATCACCGGACTATGGTTGGGAGGACTGCGGCCCGGTAGTGCGAACCACGCCCCAGGATGCCTTCAACGCGATCGACCCTGCGGTGCTGCCGGACCGAGACGGTCGCCTCTGGCTGGCTTTCGGCTCGTATTGGAGCGGTATCAAACTGATCGAGCTGAACCCCGACACCGGGTTGCGCCGCTTCACCAACTCGCCCCCGCTTGCCCTGGCTTGGCACGAGTCCATCGAGGCCGCCTGCCTGCTCCGCCAGGGACAAAACTACTTCCTGTTTGTTAACTGGGGCAAATGCTGCCGTGGCACCAACAGTACCTACGAAATCCGCGTCGGCCGCAGCCGTGCAGTGACTGGACCGTATCTGGACAGGAACGGCGCGGACCTGCTGAAAGGCGGGGGCAGCCCGTTTCTGAGCACTTTTGGCGAGTGCATCGGCCCTGGCCACGCGGCATTCTTCCAGCGCGATGGACGCACTTGGTTGAGCTTCCACTACTACAACCCTGCGAGAAACGGCCGCGGGACACTGGGCCTGTTGCCGGTGGACTGGGATGCGGATGGCTGGCCGGTCGTCCGCCAACAACAGGACCGCTGACCCAGGCCTGAGTTTTCGTCCGCCTGCAACTGCCCCCACCGGCTGAGATCATCCCTTCATGCACCCGCCTGCCCCATGCAACCTTTTGTCGCATATGCGACAAAAGTTGGTACGCCCGTAGATTGGGGGTAATTTGGGCGACCGGTGTCGGAGCGGTGGCGGTTCGCCGGGTGTGGGCGTGGACACCAGCAGCGCAATACGCCTGAGGCTTGGATCGTGTTGGAGTGGGACTCACGCGGTCCACCTCAATCTGGCTGAGGTTCGTGGCCGTGGTGGTTGGTCGAACCACAATCAGCGGGAGGAGGCCGGCTTTGCTTGGCCGGCCGGTAGATGTTGCTTCGGAAAGCCAACAGGGCCGGAGTCTCGCTCCGGCCCTGCCACTGAGAACAAGCACTTAAAAGCCTCTCTCACCCGATGCGGCGTCGCAGCTTCACGCCCTTGCACACGGTGATCTGCTGTTTTGCATCGCAACGACGCCCGTATCTTACTTGTGCCCCCGGTTGCTGCGAGTCACCAATTCTGGTTACACACTGCCCCTGCGACCAGGTGCGCAACCCGGCTCGTTGCCTCAAGGCTACTTGGGCGCTTGTCATCAATGCGTGTGCGGACTGGGACGGAGCAGTGCCACGTCGGCCAACCGGCGCCGCAAGCGCGTGTAGCGCTGAAAGAGCTTGCCCGGTGAGCACGGGCGTGCGAAGTAGAGCCGTCAAAGGCCGGTGACCGCCTGGCGGGAGACAGAAGCTCCGCCATGCCGGGCGTCGGACACCACGAGCCGGGCCCATAGCTCAGGGGTCAGAGCAGGCGACTCATAATCGCTTGGTCGCAGGTTCAAATCCTGCTGGGCCCACCATTCAGAATCAGGAGCCTATAAAGATTCTCACGAGTCCCAGAGCAATCCTCGATACGGTTTCCGTACGGTCTTCGCCACCTCCACGGACCTCGCCTGTGGCCAGAAGCTGATGGGGCTGCAGCCCTAAACGAGGCAGCCACAACGACGAAACGGGCTGAATGGAGCAGGAATTCAGGGAGTCGAAGCGGCCTGACGCCAGGTTGGAAGCAGTCCGAGGTAGAACCCCGGGGCGTTGCTGCCTGCTTCGGGACAGACCAAGGACGTCTTCGCCCTCCGCGATGCTGTTCCTCACTGAACCAGGCGGCCTGTCGGCCGGTCAGCGGTGTTTGCGGCCTGCGCCCGTGCCCCTCCGCCAGAATGGTGTCCGTCACAGCAGGCCTGACTCCGGCGCCGCGCCCTGGCTTGGAGCGTTGCCAGTTCGATGTACGCCACCGTCACCAGCCCCACCCCAGCGGGAAAGTCATCCCCGGATTTCACACCTACCTCTCGGGTGGAACATTTGTGCCCTGGCGGCAATGAGGTTGATGGGACATAACTGTTGCGAGACCCGGCTGCCGCAGCGTAGGCTGGGTGCAGATGTCAAATACAGGTGGCCTGTCACGGGCACAGTTGATTCACGGACTGTGCCTGCCGCTGGCGGTGCTGCTGGGGTTCTTCCTGGCTGCACCCACGGATCCCAGCACGGTGGCCGTTGTAGGGCTGGTGCTGGCTGTGCTGGTGTCGCCCCTGTTGTTTCAGTGGCATCACTTGGCACTGGCGACGAGCTGGAACGCCGCCGTGGCACCGGGCTTTCTGCCAGGTAGCCCGTATTTGTGGATGTTGCTGGCGGTGCCGAGTCTGGCGCTGGGCTTTGTGACCCGGTCAACCGACCCGCACCGGCGTTTCTTATCGCCCCCGTCAGTGGCGATCTCGCTGCTTGTGCTGGCGGCTGTGGCGCTGACAACGGCGGCTCTGACCGGCGGTATTGGCGTCAGGTCCTTGGGGTCCGAACGGTTCGGCGGTCGGGGCTATTTTTACATTCTGTTCGCGATTGTAGGCTTCTTCGCCCTCACCAGTCAGGGCATTCCCCGGGATCGCGTGGGCCTTTACGTGGGACTGTTCTTTCTGTCGGGTCTCACCGCCCTGGCGGGCAACGTGATTTACGCGCTTGGTCCGAAGGCGTATCCGCTGTTTGACATTTTCCCGCCGACCTGGGCCGTGGGCCAGGCCATGGCGATCGAGCGCGTGGACGCCCCTGAAGGCAGCGCACGGATCGGAGGGTTCAGCCAGGCCTCGGTGCTTTTGCTGTGCTTTCTGCTGGCCCGCTACGGCGTGCGCCGACTCTTCGATCTAACCCGGCCGTGGCGGGTGGTGCTGTTCTTGGCGGCGGCGGTGGGCATCCTTTACGCAGGCTACCGCTCGGCGCTGTTGTTGTTTCTAATGACGCTGGCGGTGGTGTTTGTGCTCGAAGGGCTGCACCGAACCCGCTACATGGTGCTGGCATTGGTGGGCAGCATCACAGTGCTGTTGATACTCTTGCCCGTACTCCCGCAAATGCCCTACGTGATTCAGCGCACTCTCGCGGTGCTACCGGTACAGGTCTCCCCAGCCGTGCGAGAAGACGTGCGGGGATCGACGCGTTGGCGGCTGGAGATGTGGCAGGAAGTGGCGCGTGAAGCGCCGCGCTACATCCTGTTGGGTAAGGGCTATGCGATTGACCCCCGCGAGTTGGAACTTACCGTCGAAGGCACCTGGCGCGGGCGTGCCGCGCGCTGGGCGACGGCCAGCCTGGCGCGGGACTACCACAACGGCTTGCTCAGCCTTTATGTGCCACTGGGCGGTCCCGGCACCATGGCATTCGCCTGGTTTTTGTTTGCCGGCGGCAGGGTATTGCGCCGGAATTGCCGTGAGGGCGCGCCGGAGATGCAGTATGTGAACCGCTTGCTCTACGGCTATTTTCTGGCGCGTGTGCTTTACTTCCTTTTTGTCTTTGGCAGCTTTTTCATGGATTTGGCAGTATTTGTCGGCCTGGTGGGTCTGGGCCTTAGTCTGAATGCGCCCCTCTGGCAGCGGAAGCCGGTCGTTGGCAGTCTGGAAACGGGCGCACAAACCGTGTATTCTGTCTGGCGCGAAACACAGTCTCTGAGCAAATCGCAATGACGGACCCCAGATCTGTTTTCCGATCGCTGTTGGTTTACAGCGTATGCCTGCCTTTGGCGCTGGTGTTGGGCTACATGCTGGCAACGCCGCTGGATTTCACCTCGTTTGTCACCGTCACCATTGTGCTGCTGGCGCTCCTTTTCCCGATTTTGCTGCGCTGGCATCACCCCTTGCTGGTTTTTTCTTGGCATACGGTGGCCGTATTGCCGTTTCTGCCGGGCCGGCCTCCAATCCGCCTGCTGTTGACGGTTGCTAGCCTTCTGCTGGCCCTGCTGATGTACGCCCTGGACCGGCGGGCACGACCTCTGAACGTATCGTCCGTCACCAAGCCCTTGCTGTTTTTGTCCGCCGTCATCCTGACAAACATGGTCATGACGGGTGGTGCAGGCTTTAACGTGTTTGGCAGCCAGGTTGGCGGGGCTGGTCGCTACGTGGCGCTGGCCGGTGCCATTCTGGGTTACTTCGCGCTCAGCGCCAGACCGATACCGCCCGAGAAGGCGGGACTTTACACCGGGCTGTTCTTTCTTGGCGGCCTGACGCTGATCATCAGCGGCCTGTCCTCAGTGATGCCACGGTCTTTCCAGTACCTGTTTCTGATCTTCCCGGTCGAGAAAACGGCCCTGTATGCGCCGTCGCCGACCAGTGTGGGCGTGCCGCGCATGTACGGAGTAGCGTTGGCCTCAATGTCGGCCATGTTCTACATGCTGGCGCGCTACGGCATGACGGGCATCTTTCGCACGACCAAACCGTGGCGGGCTGTCCTGTTCCTCGGGTTTTCGGTGGGCGTGATGTTTGGCGGCTACCGGGCATTCGTTATCTTGCTCTTGGGTATTCTGGCGTTCCAGTTCTACCTGGAGGGCCTGTTCAAGCTGAAATTCCTTCCTGCGTGGCTGCTGATCGCCGCCGCAATGGCTTCGGTCCTCCCGATCATGGACCGGCTCCCCTATCCGGTGCAGCGGTCATTTGCTTGGATTCCGGGCCTGGGAAGCCCTCAAGTTCGGGCTGACGCTCAAGCCTCCACCGAGTGGCGACTGCAAATCTGGCGTCGCGCGGTCGCCGAAGTGCCGCAATACTTCCTTCTGGGCAAAGGCTACGCTCTGGACCTGCGCGACCTAGAAATGGCTCAATTCCGCCGGACGGACTTGCTTCGGGGCAGAGGGGAACTCCAGGTGGGCGAAGCGGCAGAGCTGGCAGGCGACTACCACAACGGACCGTTGTCGGTCATCATTCCCCTTGGCGTGTTGGGGGTGGTGGGCGTGGGGTGGTTCTTCGTGGCCTCCTGGCGTCTGCTGCTCCACAATTACCGGCACGGACCGCCGGAATTCAGAACGTACAACACCTTCCTGCTGGCCTTTTTCTGCGCGCGGGTGGTCTATTTCCTGACCGTATTCGGCTGTCTGTATGCCGAATTCTACTACTTCACGGGCCTGGTCGCCTTCAGTGTAGCCTTAAACCACGGCATGGCGGTCGCCCGCCCGGCCGAGGTGACGGCTGCGACCCCTTCCGAGCCGGAGCAGGCGCGCCTCCTGCGGCCGGCACTGTCGCCTGCCGCGCCTTTGCGCACGTGAAGCGCAGTGCCTTTATGCCTGAGCCAAGCCCCTGCCCCTCAGCCGGCCTGCAACACCTCCATGCGCCCGACGGGGCGGGCTGGGGCAACCCATTCTCCCCGGGCCTGGGGCTGTGCCAAGAGTGCAAAAACGCGCTCCGCGACCCAGCCCCGCCGTTGACACTATGAGCAGTCCAGCCACGCCAGAGTTCTCCCGCATTGCCCGTGACGTCAAGCTGGGCCGCAACGTGGCCATCTACGGGTTTGTGAACCTGTACGGCTGCGAAATCGGCGACGAGAGCCGTGTGGGCGCGTTTGTCGAGATTCAGAAGAACGCCCGGATCGGGCGACGCTGCAAGATTTCCAGTCACACGTTCATCTGCGAGGGCGTGGAAATCGAGGACGAGTGTTTCATCGGCCACGGGGTGGTGTTCATCAACGATCGTTATCCCCGGGCCGCCAATCTGGACGGCACGCCGCAGAGTGAGAAAGACTGGCAGGTAGTGCCCACCCGCGTCTGCCGGCGCGCTTCCATCGGCAGCGGTGCCGTCATCCTGTGTGGCGTCACGATTGGCGAGGGCGCAATCGTGGGCGCAGGCAGCGTGGTCACCAAGGACGTGCCGCCCTACACGATTGTGGCGGGCAACCCCGCCACCGTACGGCGCGCAGTACCTGACGCGCAACCTGGCGCGCCGGGGCAGGCATGATCGAGTGTTGGCCGGTGGGCTGGGGACTCGCCGGCGGGCAGCCGGGCACCGCACGTGCGGGTTGTCGTCAACGGGCCAGCCGTCCGGCCCAACTGGCGGATTCTATGGTGAATACGAAGCTCCGAGAGTTCGTAGCTGCCGGCGTCAGCCGGCCGACGTGCCCGCGTACCAAGAATGCCGCCGCGTTAAAGCGGCGACAAAGAGGGGTGTGAAATCGCCGGCCTAACATTCCGACGTTCTGGAGCTGTGCGATTCTCCATCATCACCCCCAGTTTCCGCGGCGGCCAGTGGTTGCGACTCTGCATCGCGTCCGTGGCCGACCAAGGGGTTGAAGTCGAGCATATCGTGCAGGATGCCGGTTCGGACGACGGCACGTTGGACTGGCTCGCCACCGATCCGCGGGTGCGCCTGTTTGTGGAGCGGGACACCGGCATGTACGACGCCATCAATCGCGGCCTGCAACGGGCCACCGGCGACGTGTGCGCCTACCTCAACTGCGACGAGCAGTATCTGCCCGGCGCGCTGGCCGCCGTGAGGCAGTTCTTGCAGAGCCACCATGACCTGGACGTCGTCTTTGGGGACGTTGTGATGGTGGACCGCGAGGGTCAATACCTCTGGCATCGCAAGGTGCAACCGCCCTTGCTGGCGCACACCTGGACCTGTCATCTCTCCACCTACAGTTGCGGCATGTTCTTCCGTCGTGAACTCGTCCATGCCGAGGGCTTTTACTTCGATCCCACCTACCGCTCCGGAGGCGACGGCGAATGGATGGTGCGGCTGTTGCGTGCCGGCGTGCGCATGGGGGCGTTGCGGCGGTTCACTTCTGTTTTCACACAAACCGGCGAAAACCTGGGTCGGCAACCGGTCTGGCTGGCCGAGTGGCAGCGGCTTCGCAACACCGCGCCGGCCTGGATGCGGTGGCTGGCCCCGCTTTGGGTGGGCCATCACCGGTTGCGCAGGTGGCTGGACGGCAGTTACTGGCAGCAACCGTTCAGCTTTGCGCTTTACACCCTGAACGACCCCACCCGGCGCGTGGTGCGCCACGTTTCCCGCCCCACCTGCCGGCCCGTGCGCTGAAATCGGGCCAGCGGCCGGCGAACCCACCGCGGGCGCTACTCGTGCCGCAAGGCCTCCACCGGGTCCATTTGCGCCGCGCGACGGGCCGGGTAAAGCCCGAACACCACGCCCACCAAGGCCGAGATGCCGAAGGCCAGTAGCGGTGACCAAAATGTAATGACCGTCTTCATGCCGGCCAGCCACGTGACCAAGAAGGGGATCGTAATGCCCAACAGCACACCCAAAAGGCCGCCCGTGCCACTCAGCAGCACGGTCTCGACCAGAAACTGCAGGACAATATCGCGCCGCCGCGCGCCCAAAGCCCGGCGGATGCCGATCTCGCGGGTGCGTTCGGTCACGCTGGCCAGCATAATGTTCATGATGCCGATACCGCCCACCAGCAGCGAGATGGCCGCGATCGAGCCCAGCACAATGTTGAAAATCTGCTTTGTCCGCTCCGCGCGTTTCAGCAGCTCCAGCGGCACGATGATCTCGTAGTCCTTCTTTTTGTGACCGTGTTCCAACACGCGCTTGGTCGCCTCGGCCACGGGCAGGACCTGCTCCAGCCTGTGGACCTGGACGGTCATCTCGTGCAGTTGAACGCGCTCGGCCTCGAAACTACCGCTGCGCCGGCGCATGAGGGTCTCGCCGTAGCGCATCCGGGCCGTTTCCAGCGGCACAAACAGCCGGTGAACGGCCGTGCGCCCGGACTCGCCCTTCTCCGGATTCTCCGTCGTCTGGCCGCGCGGTTCCATGACGCCGATGACCTGGTAGTATGACCCGCCTACCCGAACATGCTTACCCAGTGGGGACTCGAGGGGAAAAAGCACGGGCACGGTTTCCGCCCCCAACACGCACACACTGGCTTTTCCCTCCATGTCGGCGTCGCTGAAAAACCGGCCTGCTGCCACCCGGTGGTTGCGCATCTCGGGATACCAGGGCACCGTGCCCACGATTTCGCAATCCACTCGCCGGCTGATGTTCCAGGCGTATTCCCGGATGAGCCGCGCCGGCAGCACCACCGTCACGCCCGGAATCGTGGCTCGAATCCGCTTGGCGTCCAGGTACGTGAGACCGTATTGCAGCACGTAGCTCTGGCTGGCGCGGTCAGTGATTTTTTGTTCCTCGGGCGGCTTGACGCTGCGCAGCAGAATGTTCTGGCTGCCGAGGTTCTTGATCTGTTCCTGGGCCTCGTGACTGGCGCCTTCGCCGATCGCCAGCATGGCGATCACCGAGCAGACGCCAAATACGATCCCCAGAACCGTGAGCAGGGAGCGCAGGCGGTGCAGCCACAGGCTCTTGAAACCCAGCCGCACCGTGCGGCGCAATTGGGGGATGGAAATGCCGCTAATCACGGTCGTCTCGGGGATCAATCCACTCGCAGGCAGAGCCGGAAAGGTCCGCAACTCGCCATCCGGACCCCGCCGTCTGCGGCCGAGAATGCGAACCTGTTGTCGCGCCTGCGACCAAAGGTTGCCCAAGGGCACAGGCAAGCAACGGCCCTTGGCCAGGTGCGGTCCGTCGCTGTCGCGCGGGGCGGTCTGGCTGCGGCGTGAACGCCGGTTGGGGACTCTGGATTGGGGGTTTCATCGGCTCACATCACTCTCGATCTGCCCGTCACGCAGGCGAATGGCGCGGCGCGCGCGGGCGGCAATTGCGGGGTCGTGCGTCACCAGAATGAGGGTCTTGCCCTGGGCGTGGAGGTCATCGAACAGCCGCAGGATTTCGGCCCCGGCGGCAGAGTCCAGGTTGCCGGTTGGTTCGTCGGCCAAGATGACCAGGGGATCGTTGGCCAGCGCGCGCGCGATGGCCACGCGTTGTTGCTGGCCGCCGGACAGCTCGAATGGTTTGTGCTCCAGCCGGTCGGCCAGGCCCACTCGGACCGCCAACTGGCGGGCGATGGCCCGGCTTTCGGCCTCGGATCGCCCCTGGTAGAAGAGCGGGATTTCGATGTTTTCCAGCACGGTGAGCTGCTGGATGAGGTTGTAGGACTGGAACACGAAGCCCAGCCGCGCTCCGCGCACTGCCGACAAGGTGTCGTCGTCCATCTGCGATACATCCTGCCCGCCCAGCAGGTAGCGGCCGGAGGTGGGGCGGTCCAGGCAGCCCAACAGGTTGAGCAGGGTTGATTTGCCGCAGCCCGACGGCCCCATGATGCTGATGTATTGCCCCGCATGGATGACGAAGCTCACCCCGCGCAAGGCCTCGACGGTGACCAACCCCATCTGGTAGTGCTTGCGGACGTCGTCGAACTGGACAATCGGAGCGGACATGGGTGGCGGCGGCAGACCGACGGCCTAGCCCAAAGGGCGCGGTGGTGTCGGTCGGATGGCGGTCTTGTCGGCCTTGGGCGGCTTGGCGGGCACTTCGGCCGGCGCGCTCCGCTGCGGCTCGGGAGGCTTGGTGTCCGGCCCGGGCGCGCTGCCCTCCGGCGGCCGGAGCAGGACTTGCTCCCCCGCTTGCAGGCCACGTTTGATTTCGATGAATTCATCGGTGAACTCGCCGATCTCGACTTCCCGGCGCTCGGATCGGACACCCCCCGCCACATAGCAGTAATGCCCGCGGTCGCCGGCCAGGACGGCCTGCACCGGCACATACACCACGTCGGCCAGCCGGTTGACCAGGATTTCCACCTTGGCGCTCATGCCGGGCTTGATCCAGTCGTGGGTGCCGTCAATCGCCACCGTCGTGCCGTACACCTTCATGTCCGGGTTCATCCATCGGTTTTGAGAATCGGGCAAGACGGCCACCTTGGTCACTTCCCCCGTGAGCACTTTGTCCGGAAAGGCGTCCACCGTGATGCGGGCCTTTTGGCCCTTTTGGACCTTCTTGATGTAGGTCTCGTGGATGCGCACGTTGACGGCCATGCGGGTCATGTCCGGGATGGTGATGATGGCCTGGCGTTCCCGGACGGTGGCGCCCTCGCGAATGGGTTCCTCGCCGCGGAAGTACATGTCGTCCCGTCCGCCGCCATACACCACCAAGCCGCTTTTCTCGGCGCGGATGGTGCATTTGGCCAACTGGTCGTGGAGGTCGTTGCGTTGGCGCAGTTGCACCTGGTACTGCCCCTCGGCGGAACGCAAGCGGGCGGCGGCCTGGGCCAGTCTGGAGATGCTCAACCGCCGCGTCTTGTCCAGCTCCCGCACCGCGTCCAGATAGGCTGACAACGACTGCTCAGCCGACTTGGCGAAATCGTATTTGAGGAACAGGCTGCGGGCGGTCTCGGCGGTTTGGACCTTCAGGCGGCTGTTGTCGTAGGCGATCTCGTCGCGCTGCAGATCGTTCTTGGTCACGAAGCCCTTCTCGAAAAGCCGGCGCGTGCCCTCCAGCGTGGCGGCGGCCTGGCCCAGCTCCTTTTGCGCCACTTGCAGGTCGTCGTCGAACTTGCGCAATTTCTGTTTGGCTTCGCCGTCACCCAGCAGGTCGGGGTTGGCATACTTGAGGAAATCCACACTGCCGGGCGAGGGCAACTGGAAGCTGGCTACCGGCACGTCCGATGGCGGCTGGGCCGCTTGGTCGGGGGTGCCCCCTGGTACCGCCTCGGTGTTTGCCCCGTTCGATCGGCGCGACGGACGGACGCCCTCGAGAGTCTGGCGGGTCGGGTCGGAGGCCGGCTCGCCGGCCGATGTCGCAACAGCCGGGTCGTTGGGACGGCCCGAGCCGGGCAGTGCTCGCGTGCCGTTGCGACCGCGGAGCAGGACAGGCGAATCGCCATTCCCCGCCGGCCGCTCGGCCGCATCGGCCAGGATGGGCGGCTGGACACTGTTGGTACTGGCTTGCGCAATCAATTGGTCCAGCCCCAGGTCCTTGACGATCTCGGCGGCCACGCGGTCACCCAGGAACTTGTCGAAGTCCATGCGCGCGAATCGCACCTTCTGCTCGGCGGCCTTGAGGTCGCTGAGGTTTTGATTCAACTGGATTTCGTAGTTCTGCTGGGCGTCGGTGAGATTGGCCAGGGCGGACTGGTACTGAATTTCCTGCTGCGCGATCTGCTTTTCCAGCTCGGAGGAGTCCAGCTCCACCAGCACCTTGTTGGTGCGCACGTCCTCCTCGGTGACGAGATAACCTTCCTCGACGATTTTGAGGATTTTTGTGCCCTGGTACCCGACGCGGACTTCGCACTTGATTTCCTGCGATTCGAGCGCCTGCAAGCTGCCGCCCTCCAGCACGGTGATCTCCAGCGGGCCACGCCGGGCCGTAAATGTGGCGACGCTGCCGACTGCTCCGCCGCGCTCGCGCCACAGCAGCCATGCGCCGGCCAGCACGAGCAGGGCCGCCAGCGCCAGCCGCCAGCGGGGTTGCCGCCGGACCAACCTCATGAGTTTAGCGAGCATCTGCATATTGCAGCTCCTTTCCACGGACCCTTTGAACACCCCAAGGCGCGTTCGTGCCAGCACGGAGCAACCCGCCTTGTCCGTTAGCGGCGGCGGCACCGGCGGGCTGACACCCCGCCAAACCCCGCAATGCCGGGCCATACACCAGAACGTGTGACGGGCGCTTTTTCATTCCGGTGGGGTGTCCCATTGGCCGCGGTCCTTGATGTAAAGGATGCCCAGGTTGTTCCAGAACTGGAGGCGGGCGATGGTGTGGTCCACAAGCGCCCGGGTGCGCTGGTTCTTGGAATTGACGAGATCGTTTTGGGCGTCCACCTGGTCCTGGGCTTTGGCACGCCCCAGCTCGGCCAGAAGGTTCTGCTCTTCGACGCGTCGCTCGGCCAGTTTGACGCCGATTTCGCTGATCTCGTAATTGCGCTTGGCCTGGTCCAGCGCCCGCCAACTGTCGCGCACCTGTAGCTTGATCTCATCGGCCCGTTGTTCGACAGCCCGGGCCGCGCGGTCACGCGCGATGAGCGCCGAGCGATAGGCATTGCGCTCGGCGGTCCGGTCCAGTCCCGGATCCACCTCCAGCCCGGCGCTGTAATTGTACCGGTCCACCTCGGGCATCGCGAAGCCGCGGGTCTGGTCAGGATCACTGCTGAGGGTGACCGACGAGGTGAGGTCCACTCGGGGTTTGAGCAGGTTGGCGCGCAGGCGCACGGTCCGGTCGGCATCAACCAGTTGGTCCTGCGCATTCAGATAGTCCATGCGCGCGGCCATGGCGATCTCGATGGACTTGTCCAGGCTGATCTCCGGGTGGCGGATTTGCAGCCTGGCAAGCTCCTCGTCATCCAGCACCAGGTTCGTGTCAATGGTCAGGCCGAGTTGAAGTTTAAAGTTGTCCAGCGCCTGTTTGTAGCTGCGGATGGCGTTAATCCAGGCGCTTTCGGCCGAGAGTTCCTGTTGGGCCAGGCGGCCCAGGTCCGACTGCGTAACCCGGCCCTCCTGCGCCAAGGCGCGGGTGCGCTCGGCGTTGCGTCGGGAGCTTTGAAGGTTGAGGTAGTTGTTGCGTACGGTGTCGCGGTTGCCCAGCACGCCGTAGTAGGCGGTGGCGATCTGCACGCTGAAATCGCGCCGGTACTGCACAAACTCCCGCAGGTCATAGAGCACCTGGCGCTCGGCCTGGGTGAGGGCTTCCATCTGTTGCTGGTAGCCGGCGTCACGCACCAGGGGCCGAATGAACGTGGCGTTGA
>Ga0101944_10002958_pt1 | contig 25320 bp, 27 predicted proteins | sample DewCreD2012metaG_FD_75245 | JGI IMG/M metagenome (GOLD analysis project Ga0101944, IMG submission 75245) | Hot spring sediment bacterial and archeal communities from British Columbia, Canada, to study Microbial Dark Matter (Phase II) - Dewar... ... | reverse complement strand
TCATCAACGACGACGGCACCATAGACTTAACCTACAACATGAGTATAACCGTGACTCAAGGCAGGCTAACCGCGTTTGATGTGGGGCAACCTAACCGTGACTTCACCATCGGCCAAGCCACTGATCAATACGGAAACCAGCTTCGCACCTATAGTTACACCCCTGACGTGGCCTCAGTTGATTTTAAGCAGCAAATAAACGCAGGAGAAAGCATCTGGTATACCATCACCACCAATGTGGCAGGCATGATATACAATGACACCACAAATCCCGGCAACTATGGCATGCAATTCCTTCCGCAGTGGATAAGCGACACCCCGATTAGTGATGTGCGTATCCAAATCGTATTGCCCCCAAGTGTATCCACTGCTGACGTGAAAACTACCGAGGTCTTCTACAACGGCACCTCTATGGTTGAAGGAAGGTTGGCAGTTTACTGGGAAAAGCCCTCTCTGGCGGCGAATGAGCGGTTTATGATCGGTGTTTCTTTCCCAGCAGCAGCCCTACCTAACTACACTCCAAGCAGCCAAGGCGGAAGCGGCGACGGCTTTGATTTGGATTCTTTGTTTTTGGTGCTGGGCGCTATTGGTTTCTTTGCCGCTATCTTGATTTTCATATTCATCATCTACAAACTAAGCAAAAGCAGTTATCAATCCCCAAAAGTCAGCATGGAAACCTTGGGCGTAAAGCGGGGTTTAACCGCGGTCGAAGCCGCTTACCTCTTAGACCTCAAGCCTCCCCAGTTGGTCACAGCCATACTCTATAGCCTCTTACAGAAGCGGGCGGTGTGGGCAGAAGAAACCAAACCCTCGCTCAAACTCAAAGTGTTGCCGCCCTACGAGAACAAAACAGGAACCAAAGAGAACCCGCTCCGTTACTACGAAATCGATTTTCTCCAAGCCCTCAAGGCAGATGGTTCATTGGATGAGGAGAAACTGGCAAAGGCGATTATGTTTCTGCGGGATACGGTTGAGAAGAAGCTGGAGGGTTATAGCCGAAAAGACACTGTGGATTATTACCGTAAAATCGTGGATAAGGCGTGGGCGCAGGTGGAGCAGGCAGGCACCCCTGAGTTAGCATCCAACGCCTACGACAAGGAACTACTTTGGTTGATGATGGACCCAAACCAGCGCGTACGCACCGAAACCGTGTTCCGCGACCGTCCCTTCCAGCCTAATCCGTTGTGGTTCTGGTGGTGGTACGGCTACACAATCTATCATCCTCACCCTGTGTTTCACCCCAACATTAACGCACCTGCACAGTCACCGACGCCAACCCCGATTCCCGGCGCAGAATTCGCAAACAACATCGCCACTTCACTTGAGAAAACATCCAGCAACATAGTCGTCAGCTTAGAAAAGTTCGCCAACGCCATCGTGCCGCCTCCGCCCAAAGCTAGCCATGCCCCCGCCCATAAAGGAAGCGATTGCGTTTGCGCTTGTGCAGCGTGTGCTTGTGCCTGCGCCTGTGTCAGTTGTGCTTGCGCTTGTGCAGGTGGAGGTGGCCGCTAATGAGGTTGTTTGGAAAACCCAAAATACCAACGGGACGCTTTAGCTACCGTGGGGAAGATGAGTATGCGGGTATGTCGCTTCAGCTTCGAATTGAAGAGGGCGGTAGAGGTGTATTGGTCATCAACGCCAACACTGTTTTACACCTCAACGAGTCTGCGTCCGCGTTTGCATATTACTTCATGCAGGGCTTACCCCAAAAAGAGGTTCTCTCAAAAATCCGCGGCATGTACCGCGTGGACGAAGCCAAAGCCAAAGCTGACTACGAAAAACTCGTCTACACCATAAGCACCTTGGCGCAGACAGAAAAAATCGACCCCATAACGTTCCTCGAAATCGAAAAAGAGGAACCGTTCAGCTACAAGTATTCGGCGCCGCTGCGTATGGATGTGGCTTTGACTTTCCGATGCCAAAACGACTGTATCCACTGCTACGCAGGCGGCCCCCACCAAACCCCCGAACTTACCACAACCCAATGGAAAACTGCCATCGACAAACTCAGCGACGTCGGCGTCTTCATCTTGACGTTCACGGGCGGCGAACCCACACTGCGCGACGACTTGCCGGAACTTTTGCAGTACGCCCAGAACAAAGGCATCGTTACGGGTTTGATTACTAATGGACGACGCCTCAAAGACAAAGAATACGTGGCGAAGCTGGAGCGGTCGGGTTTAGATTTTGCCCAGATAACGCTGGAATCGCATAAACCCAAAGTGCATGACGCCATGACAGGCGCAGAGGGCAGCTGGGAAGAAACCGTGGCAGGCATCAAAAACGCTGTCAACTCACAGATTTACGTCTCCACCAACACGACACTGAGCAAGCACAACGCGGGCGACTTCTTAACCACCGTTGACTACATCAAAGAACTGGGAGTGGACGCTTTCGGATGTAACAGCCTCATATACAGCGGCAAGGCTCCCGACGTTGACGAATTTGCCCTGACCACTGATGAGCTTAAGGCGTTGCTGCCGCAGGTTCGCGAGAAAGCCCAACTTTTAGGCTTAAAGTTCCTCTGGTACACCCCAACACAGTACTGCGAATTAGACCCTGTTCAACTTGGATTAGGAATTAAAAGTTGCACCGCTGCACTCATCAACGCCTGTGTGGGACCAAACGGCGACGTGTATCCCTGCCAAAGCTACTTCGAAAGCCTCGGAAACATCCTTACTGAACCCTGGGAAAAAATCTGGCACAACCCCTTAGCAGAGAAACTGCGCAACCGCGAGTACGTCGAAGACAAATGCAGAAACTGCCGCGAACTGCAGGTATGTGGCGGTGGATGTCCACTGGAACTTCAAAACAAAAGCCCTGGCTGTGCAACCGCGTAATTTATCAGCCAGCAACCCCTCAAATACTTTTAGCGCATGCAAGCTTTTAGTTTGGTGTCTTGTCAGCTATGAGTTTACAAAAGAAGCCTCGACTGGTGGTTTTCGACGTTGAAGGAGTCCTAATTCCCAGAAACCGCTTCCTCTTCGACGTAGGCAAAACCTTGGGCTTCTCAGTGCTTGTGAAATTACTTTTCTTGGGCTTCCTATACGAAACAGGCATCCTCAAACTAGAATCAACCCTGCGCCACATCTTTAGAAACCTAAAAGGAGTCAAAACCGAAACCCTCCTCCACACCTTCGACAACATCCCCGCCACACCATACCTGCAACACCTGTTTTCGCAGCTTAAAGAACGAAACTGCAAAATCGCCCTAATCAGTTCAGGTATACCTACGTTTCTAGTTAAGAGGTTGGCAGACTGCTTGGGCGCTGACTACGCTTATGGCGTGGAAGTGGAGGAAAAAGACGGAAAATTAACAGGCGCAATCCATGGCGACGCCATCAGCCGAAACGGAAAACTCACGATTCTCCGTGAAATTCTTAACCACGAAACCATGCAGCCCCGCGACTGTGTAATAGTTGCTGATGACCGAAACAACAGCTGCATATTCTTGCCTGAGGCGCTCAAAATTGGTTTCGACCCCGACTTCGTTATCAGAGTAAAAGCTGACCGCGTCGTCAACGGTAAACTCTCAGGGATTCTGCCAATCATCGACGGCCAACCGCACAAACGCAGTTTCCCCTCAGCCAACGACCTAATCCGAGAAGACATTCACGCAGCGGGGATTTTTATGCCCGTCATCGCAGGCATGATCGGCGTCCCCATCGTTGCGGCAATAATAATCACAGTAGCAATAATTTACACCGCTTCCGAATTGGCCCGTCTGGAAGGCCGCAATTTACCGTTGATTTCAGGGATAACTAGCCACGCAGCCTCACAATCCGAACTGTACGGTTTTGCGGCTGCACCACTGTACTTTGCGTTTGGCATCGTTACAACTCTTTTGCTGTTTCCAGCTCCCGCCGCAGGAGCAGCCATCGCCATGTTCTGCCTCGGCGACAGCGCAGCCTCACTTTTCGGCGGATTAATCTCCACTTCGTTGCCGTTTAATAAAGGCAAAACTTGGGAGGGCTCGCTTGCAGGGTTCTTTTTTGCGTTTTTAGGCGGAACCTTTTTTGTCTCACCGCTTCTCGCGTTAGTCGGCGCCGCAATTGCCATGACGATAGAAGTGTTGCCGCTACCCATAAACGACAATGTGCTGGTGCCCATCTTTACGGGTGCAGCCTTAACGTTACTGATCTAAATGAACCCGCGCGGTCACTTTTTGTCTTGCGAAACAATTAGGTTGAGCTTTTGCTGATGGCTAAGCTTCTTTATTTCCCTCTCGCGTTTCATCGCCGCGCTACGTGTTCCGAAAAGCTCCACATACGCCACCCGCTGAGGCCTATGTGACTTCGTGTATTTGGCGCCTGTGCCATTCTGATGTTGCCTTGTGCGTTCTTCGAGGTCTTTTGTGTACCCCGTGTAGAAGCTTCCATCCATACACTGCAAAATGTAAACGTAAAACGACACGTCCTATTGCTCCTTATGGTTCAGCTGTTAAGCAGTCGAAAACGACCCCTTTCTGTATTGCCCTCTTCTGATACGCTTCTGGACCGATTTCTAAAACTTTTCCGCGGTCCACATCTATTATGTAGATTTCATGTATACGGGCATTGCAGATTTCTTCTTCGGTTACAGGAGGTTTTTGGTAGAACGCGTCGCAGAGGGCTTTGATCTGTTGGATTTCGGCTTCGGTGCGGTTACGTGGAAGCTTGGCGAGGGCGCGGGGAAACGGCAGAATATAATGAGGCGGCACCCCAAGCGCGAATTTGCCTGCGAAGCTGCTGTATCGGATGATTTTGCTAGCTAACCGCGCCGAAGTATAGGTGAGGGGGCATAGAGCGTTTTCGGGTGGGATGAAGCCTGTTTCGATTTCGACGATGAGGTTGCCTAAGCCTTTGGTTCCGTATAAGTCGCAGGTTAAAAGGTTGTTTAGTGGGTACTCGATTGTTATGTCGTATTCTTTTTCAAGCAGGTACTTGGCGCAGACGAGTTCCATGGCGGAGTGGTTGATTTTTACGATGTTTTGTTTTTGGAGTTCGATAAGCCAATCTTTGAGGTGGATGAGTCTGTTTTCCACCGTTTGGGTGGTGTTGTAGGTTAAGCGTTCTATTAGGGTGGTGAGGTCGCTTTGGAATTTTTCTCGGCCACTCATCACGTGTTCCCAACTGAGCTTTAGCAGTATTCTATGGCGGCATTGCATATATAAAGCCAAAAACCTGACAACAACACTCATTGTTAAGAAAAAATCCGTCTATTGAGATTTTTTACTATACCCTCTTATTCATGGGCATAGGCGGGGGTTATGTATCCATGTTAAAGTAGCGATTAACTGCCACGAAACTGAGCCTTTTTAGGTGTTCCTTTTGGGGAACAGCCCGTTCTCAGGGGAGAGCTATAAGTCACGGCTCTACCTGTATGCACTTAACAGGTGATCAATAAATGGCAACCAACATAAACGCATTAAAAACCTTAACCTTCTGCTTACTAATCTTAGCCTTGTTAAGCCCAATTCTACTGTCCACCACACGGGCAGAAAGCACCACGACAGTGTGGGAATGGAAACTTGACGAAACAAAAATCAGCGGCACAACCGAAACCACCCCCGACGCCACAGGCGTCAACAACGGCATACTGGCAGGCACAGAGCACCCAACCCTTGTCAAAGGCAAATACGGCAACGCCATGAAATTCGGCGGAGAAAACGCCATCTACGTCCCAATCAAATTTGTTGTCGGCTTCCCACCTATGGATGAACCCATGTACATCCCGATTTCCACCAACCTCGACATCCAAAAATACTTCACCATAACGGCATGGATTAACGTGCCAAGCTTTACAAACGCCACATACAACAACATCGTTGTGAAATGTAACCACCCAGACCAAGCTTGCGATTGGCAAAATACACAGAGAGTTCTCGGCTTAGCCGTACGTGCAGGAACACCTGGAAACGGCGAGGCATACGTTGAGGGGGCACTTAGCGGCTTTGTTATGACGGAGAGCGGCAGCTTTAACGAAATAGTAACAACTCAAGCGATTCCGCTTAACACTTGGATAGAGGTACAGTTCACCCGCACAGCCACAGGTATGCACCTCTACATTAACAACGAAGAACAAGCCGTCCAAGTCCTGCATGGCACCCAGAATCCAACAGGCAAAATCTTAAGCGGCACAGAATACTACTTCGGCCACGACAGCTACGCAACCATCGACAACGTAAAACTCACGGATTTAGACCCCTACAGCGAGAGCAGCTTTGACATCGGACCCAACTTGATGATAGTCATAATCGCCGTTGCAGTCATATTCGCAGTTGCTTGGCTCCTTCGCCGAGCTATCCAACTTTGGATAATTAAACCAAAAATCTAGGCGACTAAACGTGGGCACAACCCTAAAACTGCTCGAGTTGCTACTTCGGCAGAAGCTGCTAGGGCAGGGACTAAAGGGTGAACCCCACACCCCTCTCATTGTTTCTTTCGCTGTAACCCGCGCCTGCAACCTACGTTGCCTCCACTGTCATGTATCAGCCAGAGAAGCCATGCCCAACGAACTTAACCTCCAAGAGGCAACTGCAGCGATTGATGAAATGCACAGTTTAGGCACGGAAGCAGTGATTTTCAGCGGCGGTGAGCCGTTACTGCGTAAAGATTTTGTTTTGGCTTTGGCGCAGCACTGCGACGACTTAGGGATCATCACAGCTATGCTTACCAACGGGTTACTTATGACGCCGCATACTGCGCTGCAGCTTCAGGAGGCAGGCATTAAAGCGGTTGGCATACCCATCGACTCAGTCATCCCAGAATGCCACGACCGCTTAAGAAACCTGCCCGGCACCTTCGAAAAAGCGGTGCAAGCCATCAAAACCTGCCTAGAAATCGACTTAGAAGTTGTGGTGACCACGATGGCGCTCAAAGATACCTACAGTGAGATGCCTCAGCGGCTGGAGTTTCTTTCGGATTTGGGGGTGGATGAGGTGGCGGTTTACGATTTGATTCCCGTGGGTAGAGGCAAAGAGGTTATGGATAACGCTATGACTCAAGAGCAACGCGTTAACCTTATCCGATGGCTCCAAAGCAAACAAGAGAACACGGAGATGGTTTTTGCGATGTCAGGCGGGTTACCCATGTACCCTGAAATCGCCATAGAAATGCACCGCAGCCACGGCACCAAAGCCAAAGACCTCCTCGTCAAAGAATTCTGGATACATCAAGGCATCGGCTGCCACGCAGGCAACATGTACTTCAGCTTACGCCCCAACGGCGACATCTACCCCTGCACCTTTCTCCCCATAAAAGTCGGCAACATCCGCGAACAGAGCCTAACTGAAATCTGGCGCAACTCCTCGGTTCTAAAAACGCTGCGGCAGCGTCAAACGCTCAAAGGCAAATGTGGCACCTGCGAGTACCGAGAGGGCTGCGGCGGATGTAGAGGACGAGCTTATGCATGCACGGGAGACTACTTAGAAACTGACCCCGTGTGCCTGCGGGATTTGATGGTTGAAGAAAAGGTTTCGCCTGCAGACATCAAACGTTTCGGCTGGTGCGTCGGGTAACCGTTTCCCGTTCCCTGTTAGAGCACTGACGGGTTTATGGCTTTATATAAAGCAGCCTACACTGTACGAATAAGATGCCAACTCAGAAACCCCAGCCAGACGTTGTGGTCGTTGGAGGTGGACCCGTCGGCGCCTATGCAGCCCTCCATTTAGCCAAGAAAGGTTTAGCAGTCAGGGTTTTTGAGGAGCACCCCCAAATCGGTTTGCCCGCTCATTGCGCGGGGCATATAAGCATCCGAAGCCTCAAGCACATGGGGCTCTATCATTTGCCCAGCGGCATTATCGAAAACGAGTTTTCTGCTGCCAACTTTTATTCACCTCAAGGCACCAAATTCACGCTCAAACTCTCTTGCCCCGTAACCACTGCACTGAATAGGGCACGGTTCGACCAGTTCTTGGCTGAGCAGGCGAAGGCGGCTGGAGCCGAATTTGCGTTGGACTCACGGGTCGAATCGTTATTGATACAGAAAGGTGCCGTACAAGGCGTGCACTTAAAAACTGGTGAAAACCTCCCAATTCAAGTACGTTCAAAAATTGTGGTGGACGCTGAGGGTGTCTCTTCGCGGCTTCTCCGACAAACAAGATTACCGACCCTAAACCCAACTGGACTAGTTTACGCAGTAGAAGCAGAAATGGAAGATGTGCAAGATGTCGATTTGAACGCTGTGGAGGTGTATTTCGGCAAAGGCTATGCACCGGGCTTCTACGCCTGGGTTATACCGCGACCTGACGGCTCCGCCAAAGTCGGCTTAGCCACAAACCACGGCGACCCACGCGAACACCTCAAGCGACTCATGACAAAACACCCTGTGGCTTCAAAACAACTAGGGAAAGCCAAAATCACCTCTGTGGGCTACCACGCCATAACCCTCGCAGGACCAATCCCACAGGCTTACACAGATGGCTTCTTAGCTGTTGGGGACTGCGCCTCGCAAGTGAAGCCCACCACGGGGGGCGGGGTAATCTTCGGGTTAACCGCAGCTAAGGAAGCCGCTGAGGTGGCGAGCCAAGCTATAGCACAAGGGGACGTTTCCGCTAATGTTCTTCAGGTATATCAGAAACGCTGCGATGAACTCTTCAACTTTGACATTCGCGTTATGCTTCGGCTGAGACGTTTTTTGGATTCACTTTCTGATGAGCGGTTAGATGAGATGTTGCGGGTTTGCCGTAAACTGGGTGTTGATGGGGCATTGAGTGATGTTACAGAAATCGATTTTCAAGGCAAAATGCTGCTTACAGTAGCGACAAAACCAGCGATGCTGGCGGCGTTAGCCTACTTTGGGCTGCTCTACTTGACTGCAACTTAGAACTTGCCTTTGATTAGTCTATCTTGTTCTTCCTCGAGAACTCGTCGGGGTAACTTAAAAAGGTTGAAGTGCTCAAAAACTCGCAGGGTATCGTCAATTGCCAGTTCTTGACTTTTTGTCATCACTTCATCAACTGTTGTTAATTTGGATAACTCAATTTTTTCATTGTGACATACATAATTTTGGGAAATATTTCTATTAATTTCTGAAGTGACTAATCTCCTATTTTTCATTCCATTGAGTGTGATTGAAATTTTGACTGAATCGCCGAATATTTTTTTCTTAGCCAACCTATCTGCCAGTTCATAGATTTCGGTAATCGTATAGAGCGTGCAGATAAATTCTAGTCCATAACCAGGACTAGTCATAGATTGTCCAGACCAAAAAATCCTGAAGTTCTCCCAATCCTCTATACAGCTAAAAATATGGAAAAATTGTGCACTTCTGTAAAAACGCCAATATTCAATGCGGCTTGTCCAATCTTCTGAACTTTCAACCCAATCATCCCCGCTTGTTATCCCAAATTTACCATCAATATGTGGATAATCCCAACCGCGAAAAAAAACGTGATTCTGTTCGATTAAATCTTTACAAAGCCCTAACGACTCTAATTGCTCTTTATTAAAATGGGTTGGTCGAATTACAACCTGCCAAAACCCTCGAGTTTTAATCTTTGAAATGATCTCTTTATTGTCAGGTCTTGTTGTCAGAGCAAGCCCTCCAATTGTTTATTGAATTCTTCTTCATCGTTTACTTCCTCTGCTTGCTCTTTAGGTGCCCAAATCCCCGTGCGATGGAGCCTTTTGTGAAACTTACATACTTCTTTATCTACGCAGTTTTCAATTATCTCCCTCATCTCTGAATCGCTTGGTACAGGAATACTTTCAGGTTTTCCTTTTGACCTAACATAAATTTGTCCTGCATGAATTATTGTATTATAGCTCCTTTTACAAATAATCGGCATTTCGGAAAATTCATCTACTTTTATTGATACTAATTTTTTACCTCTTACTTCTCGATTTAGTACCTCAAATTTTACAGGCGGTTCTACATGAGAATAAACAAACGCCTTTATTTCATCGGGATCAAAGCTTTGAAATTCTAAATCTGAGAGACCGACAATTTCAAAAATTCGATTTTGCTGCTCCGCCTTGCCGATTACAATCCAACCGCCGTCTTTAAGATTTGCAAGGGCCATTATTGATTTAGTTATTTTTGCCTTTATATCACCATCCCATGACACAGGCCCTTTGAACTCTAAGTGTCTCTCCTCATTTGGATAATTAATTACTTGGCTGATCTCTTCTTCAGACATCATTGTGACATTTATAACAATAACAATAAATTTTTTTCCTTTGTAAGACCTCTGCAAACCCTTAAAATCTCCCTCACCAACATAGAAGCAGGAACCCACATGTCCGACGAATTCGAATACAAACAAGTCCTCATATTCCGCACTGATTTGCAGATGGGCAAAGGCAAAATCGCTGCCCAAGCAGGCCACGCAGCCATATCCGCCGCGCAAGACGCTTTTGTACACCACAAGAAATGGTGGGAAGCATGGATGCACGAGGGACAAAAGAAGGTCGCGCTCAAAGTCCAAACCGAGAAGGAACTGTGCGAGTTGGAGGAGGCAGCGGAAGATTTGGGGTTGCCCCATGCACTCATCGTTGACCGCGGCTTAACCCAGATTCCAGAAGGCTCAATCACCTGCCTCGGCATCGGCCCAGCCCCAGCCGAAAAAATCGACCGACTCACACGCCAACTAAAGTTGTTGTAGGCGGTTTCTTTGCCGATTCCCGACGTTGACAAATTGCTTGGTATGGAGGTTTACGCCACCAAAACCGAGGGCGTCGGCGGGGCGATTAAGGAGGCGGTGGAGGATTTTGTGGTTGAAGAGGTGCTTGTGGACGGCAGCAAAGCCAGTGTGGACGGTGCGGTTCCGAGTAGAGTTATTGGTTCTTCCAGTCAGAGGCAGCGGTTTGTGCTTTGCGTTTTGGTTAAACGTAACTGGGACACAATGATTGCCACAAGAAACGTTGCCAAATCTTTAGCCGTTGAACCCGCGAAGGTGCAGTATGCGGGGATAAAGGATGCCCGAGCCGTGACAGCCCAATTCATCACTGTAGAGGGCCTTTCAATGGAAGATGTAGCTAAAGCCGACGTCAGAGACGTAAAAGTTACTCCAGTGGGCTACGTCCGCGAGGCGCTTTCACTGTTTTACCTCTTAGGCAACCACTTCACCATAACCATAAAACACCCTGCTCTTTCAGAGGCAGCAACCAAGGAACGCATAGAGCAAACCATCCAAGAACTCACCACATTGGGCGGTATCCCGAATTTTTTTGGGCATCAACGCTTCGGCACCACACGCCCCATAACCCACTTAGTTGGAAAAGCCCTTACCCAGGGGCGCTTTGAGGAGGCGGCGATGCTTTTCTTAGCCAAACCCAGCCCATACGAACACCCAGAATCACGGAGGGCGCGGCAGCAGCTTTGGGAAATGCATGATTTCAAGTGTGCTGTAGAGAACTACCCCAAGCAACTCCGATTTGAACGCCAGATGCTTATGCACTTAGCAGAGAACCCTGCGGATTATGTTGGGGCTTTTCGGCGGTTGCCTCCCAAGTTGCAGGCGTTGTTTGTGCAAGCGCAGCAGTCGTATCTGTTTAACCGTTTCCTCAGCGGGCGCATGAAGCAGGGGCTGCCGCTTAATCGGGCGGTGGAAGGCGATTTCGTGGTTGCTGTGGAACGTTCAGGGTTGCCCTTGACGACTATGGCTAAAACTGTTACTGCCCAAACTCTTGAGGCGACAAACGCTTCGATTGCGGCGGGTAAGTTACGGGTTGCCCTGCCTCTTGTGGGGGCTAAGCAGAAACTGTCAGGTGGCGCAATGGGTGAAATCGAAGCTGAAATTCTCGAAGAAGAAGGTGTTGGCCTTGAGGCGGGGTGGCTCAACGAGTTGTCCCGTGCAGGCGGCAAAGGAGGCTTGCGCACGGCGCTTACGCCTGTTAAGGATTTTCAGCTTCAGCATGCATCCAGCGAGAGTGTCGGGGTTAGTTTTATGTTGCTAAGAGGCTGCTATGCCACTGTGTTGCTTAGAGAAATCATTAAACCAGCCGACCCCGTATCTGCAGGCTTCTAAATCCGCATAAACACACATAAACTAGACCGCAGTTCCTTTCGTTAAGGAAGACCGTTTTCATGGCAGAACCCCAGCAGCCGCCCCACTGCATAATACCTATCCATAAACCCGACTGGAAAGAGTACGCTTTCTTCTTCGCCTCAGGCATCCTGGTAAGCATTCCGTTTACGCTGTTTTTCGCCCAAACATATTCCTTCTTTCCCGCAATCCTAACAGTTGTCGTGTTTGCGCCTTTCGTTGAGGAGTTAGCGAAGGTTCTGCCGCTGTTCTATAGGCACGGCGAAACTGAGCGCTCCCTCACTGTGTTAGCCATTTTAATTGGTTTGGGGTTTGGCATCGCGGAGTTTGTGCTCTACGTCGCGTTTTTGAATGTACCGCCGCTTGCCCGAGTTCCAGGCGTCATATTTCACGCTTCAAGCGCAGTTATTGCTGCGTATGGAATTGCTAAAAAGAATCCGCTACCCTTCTATCTGATAGCGGTGGGGCTTCATATGGCTAACAATTTTGTGGCTGTTTCAGAAAGCTATCTGCTCAGTGTCTCCGCAGGCGTATTGATTCTGGTATCCACGTACCTGCTGGCTTGGCGGTACTACCATAAAGCATCCCCCGAAGTAGTCGTGGTTTAGGTAACCTTGTCGGTTCGCGCCAAATCCCTGAGACGGTTGACGCCGTCGATTTCCTTTATGAACTTCGCTACAGCTTTTGGTACAAGTTTAGTCCAACTGGCGTCTTGAAGCATTTTTTGCCGCACCAACGTGGAAGTGTATTGTTTTCGGTCAAACAACGGCAACTCTTTAACGGGGTAACCTGCCTCCATGAAGAGTCTCCGCGTGAGCGGTTCGTTAGAGAAGACCACGTTAAATTTTGGAGTGTAACCTTCAACTGCACTAACCCAGAGCATATGCAGGTGCACATCGGGAACGGGAACAACCCAGACCTTGGAAAGATCCACATTGGCCTCCAAGAGGGCATTGTGCACCATCATGAGACGTTCGCCTGCAGTGAAGGGGTCGTGGTTGTTGTGGCTGTATTGGGCGCTTCCGATGACTATGACTAGTTCTTCGACGTTTTCTAAGGCGTATTTTATGGCGTCTAAGTGCCCGATGTGGAAGGGTTGGAATCTGCCAACGTAAAGACCACGATTAACCACTATGTTTTCTCTCCGCTTTGAGGTTGCGCTTGGATGCATTTATGATTTGCGCAAACCTTCAACGTACTTGTTTACTACGCATTCTACTGGGAAAACCCTAAGGCTTCCGCCGTCAAAGTTTATTTCCTTGTACTCTTTGAACCCACGTTTTTCTCTCCTTAAAAACAAGAGCTTGACCTTTAAGCCTCCAGCACTGTAACCGCCTAAACCAAAATCCGACTTAACAACCCTATGGCAAGGTACAATCGGCGCGAAACGGTTACACGCCATAGCGTTCCCAACCGCCCTTGCACCTCCACCCACAGCTTTTGCGATCTCACCGTAAGTTGTGACGTAGCCAACGGGGATGGCTTGGGTGGCTTTGAGGACTTTTTGGGTGTAGGATCGCAAATGCTTGGTCGCCAGAGGTAAAGCGGTTTTAGTGTCTTTGCCGTCGTAGATGTCTTCTATGGCTTGGAGGACAGCTTTGGCTTGGGCTGAGGGTTCAGGGAACACTTGGAAGGGCATGTTGAAAGGCAAGTTGTACAAGATGGTTTCGAGGGCGTTTTTTGGGTTGCCGCTGAAGGTTGAAGCGACAATTTCCTGCTGTTGCAGGGCAATTGCAAAGTAGGTGTCTTTGTGGTTTTGACTGTAGATTTCAATCATAACGTGGCCCTCGTGGTTTCTTTGTGGGTTATAGGCTTCTGGGAGCGAAACGGTCTCCATTTCGGCAACCCATACAGATGCCAACCAACCTTACATTGCCCAAATCGGGCTTTGCCTCAAGAGGCTTCTTGCAGTTATCGTGACGTAACCGAGGGGTTTGCCGCATTTTTGGCATCTGAGCGGTTTATTCTCACTCATACAAGCTCACCTCGCAGTTGTATAATGGTTATAAGTAAGCTTAATACATTGTCTTGTGTATTAAAAACGAAAAGGCGAAAAATTATGGACGGATATGGACCACAATTACCAACCTTACCTCAAATCCCACAGATCCCGCTCATGCCGCAGGTACAGATGCAGCAGGAACAGCAGCCCCAAGGCAACCAAGCCCAGCAGGGCATCGGATGGATTCCAGGCGCCACCACCGTCGGCGTCGTCTTTCACGGCGGAGTTCTCCTTGCAGCTGAAAAAAGAGTAACATATGGCGGCTTCATCATGAGTAGGGGTGGGAGAAAAGTCTTTAAAGTTACAGACCGCATCGGCGTCGCCTGCGCAGGCCTCGTCGGGGACATGCAGATTCTTGCCCGAGAGATGGAGGCACAAGCCAACCTGTACAGTATGGATGTCGGCAGACCAATCAGTGTTCAAAGCGCCTCTAAACTGTTGGCAAATGTTCTCTTCAACAGACGCTACGCGCCACTTATTACTCAAACCATAGTGGGCGGCTTAGACGAAGATGGCGCCCCGTCGCTATATGTCCTAGACGTTTTGGGTTCACTAATCCCAGACAAGTACGCAGCGGTCGGTTCAGGCACAGAAACAGCCATCGGCGTCATCGAAGAAGGCTACAAAGACAACATCTCGCTTAAAGACGCAAAAGAACTCGTTATTCGCGCAGTTAAAGCAGCTATCAACCGAGACGCTATGAGCGGCGACGGCTTAGATATCCTCATAATCACCAAAGACGGCGTCACTGAAGAATCCGTAAAATTCTAAACCTCTTTTCCTTTTCACCTTTTTAAGTTAGCAAACGTCAAATAGAGTATATGCCGCAGAGAGGAAAAGGCTATGTCGTTTGAGTTAACCCAGCAAGAAGGAGAATTCCTAGTCCAGTTGGCTCGAAAAACAGTTCAACTCTATCTAGAAAACGGCAAAACCCTCAAACCGCCAAAAGAAACCCCGCAGAAACTCTTCGCTCAATGCGGCGTGTTCGTCACCATCAGCACCTTAGTCCACGGAGAAAAGGCGCTGCGCGGTTGCATCGGCTACCCATACCCAACCAGCCCCCTTGTGGAGGCCGTCATAGACTCAGCCATCAACGCGGCAACCCAAGACCCCCGCTTCGACCCCATGGACCCCCGAGAGTTAGACGGCGTGGTTTTTGAGGTCAGCGTGTTAACTCCGCCTGAACCTGTCCAAACCAGTGATCCCCGCGAATACGTTAAGAAGATTCAGGTTGGCGAAGACGGTTTGATCATCGAGCAAGGCTACCGCAAAGGGCTTCTCTTGCCGCAGGTGCCTATCGAGTGGGGTTGGGGTGAAGAAGAATTCCTCTGCCAATGCTGCATGAAAGCTGGGTTACCACCTGACAGTTGGTTGACGAAGAACACAAAAATCTACAAATTCCACGCCATAATCTTCGAAGAAGAAAAACCCAATGGGCCTATAAAACGTCTAAGCCTCAAAAAATAGCCTAACCCTTTACGCTTTCGATGATTTCTACAGCGCGGTCTAAGCCGCGGAATCTGCCTGAGAACTCGGAGAGCGCCTCCACGTTTTGGGTATAAGTATCCAACTCGGTGTCCATTTTTTTGAGGGCTTTTTCGAGTTGTTTTTTGTTTTTGGCGACTATTGAGCAACACATTTTTTCGAGTTTTGCGCCGTTGCCTTCCTGCTCTGGCTGGGTGGGGATGCAGATGGTGGGTTTGCCGTACTTGATGGTTTCAAAGCAGGTGGCGTGGCCGCCGCTGAAAACCACGATTTTTGCGTTCATCATGGCTTGTTTTCGTTCCTCAGGCGTGAGCCAAGTGTGGAGTTCGCAGTTGCCGATTTTAGCTGATGCCTTCTTGCCTGGCGTGCCGAGGCTGATTATGCATTTAGTCTGGGCTTTCTCTAGTACGGGCAGTAGGGTTTTGAGGAGTTGGGAGCGGGTTCCGATGGGACCGCTGATGGGTGCGAAAATGTGTTCTTGTCCTCCGCGGACGGGTTTGGTGTCTACGAATCCGCCGACGTATTCAGTTCGGCTGGTGATGCCCATGTTGTCGATGTTTCCGATGCTGTACTCTGAAACGGTATACGGTGGGGGGTTGTCGGGTATGATTACTTTTTGACACGCCTTGATGTACCGCTCCAAAAATCGCTCTCCGGGGCTTAAAAAAGTAGAAACACCAAAACTTGGGCGTATCGTGTTGGCAACATAGACCGAGGGGATTTTCCATCGTAGCGCCAGCCGAAGCGCGTTTATGTCGCCATCAGCCACGAGCACGTCAGGTTTAACGTTGTAGATGTTTTCTCTTAGGTCGTAGTAGCGGTGGATGGTTTCCCAAGTGTTTGAGTTTTTTATTTCGAACCTGTTTTGTTCCACATTGAAGAGGGGTAGCGGAAAAAACATGTTCAGAAGAGACGCGGAGGTAAGGATACCGTGTGCGTTTTCGTACCAAGAAATCGGGGTGACTTTGTATGTGTTTTTGAATTCTTTCTGTAGCAATTCGTATGCTTTGCCGCCTGAAAAAAAGAACAACTCGTGCCCATGCTGTTCCAGCCGTTTCCCTAAGGGGATGAGGCGTGAAACGTGCCCTAAACCGAGTTCGGAACAACTGAGCAGCAGTCGCATACGATTATCTGTGAATACATGATGGTATTTGAACTATAGCTTGGTTCAAACTGGAGGGTGGGATAAGCATTTTAAGCGTAACCTGTAAGAATAGGATGTATGTTTGTGCCAAGGCGAATCGTGGAGGAGAAACTCAAAGCCGCCCTTGAGGAAGACATCGGGCAAGGCGACGTAACCGCAGCTGCAATTATTCCCGCAGGCTTAAAGGTTAAGGCGGAAGTAATCGCCAAAGAAGACGGCGTCGTGGCAGGTATAGAAGAAGCAACCATTCTAGCCGAGTATTTAGGGCTTAAAGTTGAAGCACAAGCCGCCGACGGTGAAAAAATCAAGAACAAACAGGTTCTAATGAAAATCGAAGGCGACGCCCAAACCATACTCTCAGCTGAACGCACCCTACTAAACCTCCTCTCACGCATGAGCGGCATCGCAACTCAAACACGCACCTTAACAGAGGTAATCAAGAAAAACAAGTCAAAAACCAAAATTGCAGCCACACGCAAAACAGCGCCTGGACTGAACTTTTTTGACAAAAAAGCCATAGCCCTCGGAGGCGGCGACCCGCATAGACTCCACTTAGACGACATGATTCTAATAAAAGACAACCATCTCGCTATCGTTGGTGGCGTAGAGGAAGCAGTTAAAAAAGCCAAATCTAACGCGTCTTTTAGCAAAAAAATCGAGGTAGAAGTCACATCTTCCGAAGATGCAGTTGTAGCTGCGCGTGCTGGTGCAGACATCGTTATGTTGGATAATTTTTCACCCAAACAAGCCAAAGAAGCCGCTGCTAAACTGCACAAAGCGGGCTATTACAAGGTGCTCATCGAAGTAAGTGGCGGAGTAACCGCCCAAAACCTCGCTGAGTATGCGGCTGCGGATGTTGATGTAATAAGTATAGGCGCGTTAACTCACAGCGTCAAAGCCTTAGACATTAGTTTAGAAATAGTGAAATGAGGTTAGTTAGGCTCCGATCGACAGAGCAAAGGTTTCGGCTACGGCGCCGATAATCAGTAGCAACGCCACAACTCCGATGAAGATGGCGAGGTACTTCAATTCTCCCTTCCACTGTTTCTGTGTTATTCTGCGAAACAGCCATATGCTTTCCGCCATGGCAATCGAGTAGGAAACGTATTCTAACAGAAAAACTAAGCCTACGAGGAATAGAGTTAGAACTGCAGTTGCCGCGGTAAGTTCCACTGAAGATGAGGCTGCTGCTCCACCTGCGGCTTGAATCTCAAACACCGCCCTAAACGCTTGTCCAGTGCTAAACAGTATGAACATGCCCATCGCGAATCCTGCAAGCGGAACGAACATGAGCAGGCATAGGGGGAAGTTGTTGAGAAAGATGTCTGCGCTCAGGGTGCCTTGCGCTTGGCCTTGGGTGACGGTTTGGTTTAGGTAGTCGCTTATTATTTTTGCTTCTTCGGGGCTGACTGGAACCAGCATCCCAATAGTTGTGGCCAAAACAGACAGGATGAACACTATGAGTACGGCGTAGATTCGTTTTCGTTTCGGCGAAGCTTCCTTCCAGAACTGCGGGTAATCCATCCAATTCAACCTTTATCGTGTTTTTGGTTCGATTTTGAGGGCTCGAAAACCTCTCGCAACAGGGTTAAAGGTTTCAGTCAATTTAACCTTTGGTAAACACCCTTTAAAGCGAGTATTTGCGATTAGTTTAATGATTTCTTGACCATAAAAACTAACTGCCCGCAATAATCTTTTGATGTTCATTTCAACATGGCTATATCGTACAGAGTAAAAAGGGTTTAGTTATTGTTTTTAGTTATTCGTTAACCCTTCGATAGTTAGGGTGAGAACACCCTCTTTTCTCCCCTTTCGGTACTTATCTGTTTAAACTTCCTAAATAGCGGTAAATAGGTGCTTTTCTTCTGTAATAGTGAATTTTTATGAAAAAAAGCGTCTGTATCATTACTAACCAACATTCTTATTCAAAAATACTATTTCTAATTAATCAGTGGGGGGTTGTAGTCGTGTCGTGTTCCCCTGTAGTAGTGAAGGTTTGCCAAGCGTGTATCCAACCACCTAATGCACGACTACAAACCTTCATTTCCTTCTAAGAAAAAAATATTAACTAAACCCTTTCTATATCTAATTGGTTGTATATTTTGAAAAAAACTATTTCATGCCTCCTACTATTAGTTCTCATTAGCTCTATTCTTTTTGTCCCTGTTTTTGGTCAAGGAGCGTATGTAGGTAGTATAACCAGTGACGTCTATCATTATCCCTCATGTTCATATGCTGCCAGTATCAAGGAAGAAAATAAGATATGGTTTACAAGTGCCCAAGACGCTGTTAATCATGGCTACCATCCATGTTCGAGGTGTAATCCTCCATTACCTGCATCGAGTGCCGCTACACCCACACCCACCCCAACACCTACAGTTAAACCTACCACCGAACCAACAGTTAATCCTACAATCACACCATCACCTAATCCCCAATCCACGACAACAACTATTCCGACGAATACCCCAACATCTACCCCGACCCCTACCGCAACACAAACAACCAATCCACTTACAGAACCTACCCTAAAACCTTCACCCACTGTACCCGAACTAACAACATTAGCTATTATTGTCATTCTGCTTACTGTTTCAAGTGTTACCTTAATAGCAAAAAAGAAACACAAAACATGAAAACTTGTTTTCTCTTTCGATGCGTAGCCAAGTCATCTTATAGTTTACCAGAAATCTTATTCCAGAAAATATTTTCTCATTAAAAATAAACTTGGTTTATTAGAGTAGAAGTATAGACTTTGTGGCGAAGGCAAACCATCAAAGGCTATATTCAGCTTCTACCCATCAAACCTTAAGCGGAAGAAGAAACCGCTTAAAGAGTGACTAAGATAAAAAAAAAGAAACTTTAGATTCTATTTTTTTAGTTATCAGGTTTGGGGTTATTGTCTTTGCCATATTCTTCTTCATATACAGCAAAGGTCTTTTCAGATAACCCCATAAAATCAAGCAGAGGGTTCACGGTACGGCGGCTCAACCAACACAGCAACCGACGCAACAAAGGAAACGGGTTTAAAGTATTCGTCCAGTATGGCTGCACCTGAGTCTGCCGCGATAACCTTCACTTTGGCACCTGACAAGGTAGGATACATTTGGGGCAGAATTAGTTTTCTGTTTTACCCTTCAAGCCCAAAGCCAAAATGTATTGTTCGCTGCTTTTTGCTCGGCTTGCCTGAGGCTTAACAATCTTAACTGATTCAAAAGTGCCTTTTACGTCTAAGATGAATTGGTCAAGTAGGTCTCCTTGGAAGACTTTGACGAAAAAGTTGCCGCCAGGTTTGAGGATGCTTTTAGCGATTTCAAGCGCTTTGGTAGCTAAGTCGATTTGGCATGCATGGTCAACTTCCCAGACGCCCGTCACGTTTGGGGCTGCGTCGGATATGACTACGTCAGGTTTGCGAGGCAGAAAAGACAATATCTGCTCCGCGATGTCGGGCTCCGTGAGGTCAGCGACTATGGTGCGGATGTATTCCTGTGTAAACGGCTCAATCGGTTTCAAATCGACGCCTAAGACAAAGCCGTGTTTGCCAGTCATTTTTCTGGCTGCCTGAATCCAACCGCCAGGTGCTGCCCCTAAATCCACCACAACGTCATGCAGTTTAATGAAGCCGTACTTGTTGTTGGCTTGAACTAGTTTGTAGGTGGAGCGGCTGCGGTAGTTTTCAGCTTTAGCTTTTTTGTAGTAAAACTCGTTTTTTCGCTCACGTATCCAAGCTTTCGGCGTCAGGATCATCCTCTGGCATGTCTGGTTCCGCTACGGCGCTTGGGCCTTCGGGAGCTGCGGGGGCTTCTTTTCCAAGGTTTAGTATCCAGTCGGTGAGTCGTGGGCAGGTTTTGGGGTTTATTGTGGTTGTGGGGTCGCAGCGTGCGTTGTCTGGGCAGAGCAAGCAGGGGCAGTCGATGATGGTTTCTATGGATGCAGGTAAGCGTTTGGGGTAGAGGCGGTATGTCCATCTGCCTTCTTGGAGCTCTTTTTCCCTGCGGATAAGCCCTTTTTCTTCGAGTTTGATGGAGACGCGGGAGCCTTCGCGGCTGCTTGCGCCGAGTTCCCGCCATAAATCTGATTGAAGCACACCCTGATAGCCTGTACCGACGACGTAGTGGAGTGCTTTCTGTTCAAGGTCGTTACGCTTTGGCATTTTAGGATCTTCCGATATAATACAGTAATATAAGCGTTGGATTCACATAAAAATATGTATCCCCAACTAATTGAGGAACCTTATGGTTAAAGTTCAAAAGAAATCCGCGGGCAAGTACTGCTTAGGCATCGAATCGACAGCAGACGACTTCGGCGTCGGAGTAGCCACCTTTGAAGGCGAAGTTTTGGCAAATAAATCCGACAGCTACATACCCACCGAAGGCGGCATCCACCCGCGGGAAGCGGCAAGACACCACGCCGAAGTAGCCGACACAGTCCTACAAGACGCCCTCTCAAAATCAGGCGTCAAAGCATCCGAGTTAACCTGCATCGCCTTCTCACAAGGCCCAGGCTTGGGACCATCACTCCGTACAGGGGCCACCGTTGCACGGGCTTTGGCTTCGTATCTGGAAATCCCCTTGGTCGGCGTCAACCACTCAGTTGCCCATATAGAAATCGGTAAACTCCAAAAAGGCGCCAAAGACCCAGTAACCCTGTACGCTTCGGGAGGCAACACCATGGTCACCGCTTTCGAGTCGGGGCGTTACCGTGTGTTCGGAGAAACTCTCGACATAGCCTTGGGCAACTGTCTAGATGTGTTTGCAAGGGAGGCGGGGCTTAAGCACAAGAAGGGGGTGCCGCTGGGTGCAGCTATAGAGCAGTTAGCGCTCAAAAGCAGACGGCTGATTTCTTTGCCTTACGTGGTGAAGGGTATGGATCTTTCGCTTAGCGGCTTAGTAACTGCAGCGACCACTGCGCTGAGGCGGGGTGACTGTAGCTTAGAAGATGTCTGTTACAGCTTGCAGGAGCACGCTTTCTCTATGGTTACTGAGGTTACGGAGCGGGCGTTGGCGCATACGGAGAAGAAAGAGGTGCTATTAACGGGTGGTGTAGCGGCGAATAAGCGGCTCCAAGCCATGCTCGCGGTTATCGCGGAGGAGCATGACGCTAAATTTAGTGTGGTTCCGCTTCAATATGCAACTGACAACGGCGCCATGATTGCTTGGACAGGAACGTTGGCGTACCGCTATGGGTTGGTTACGCCGATTGATCAGAGCATGGTTAAACTGCGTTGGCGAGTGGACAAGGTGGATGTGCCATGGATACAATAGACAAAACCCCCCAAGCCAAACTGCTCAAAAAGGGTGCAGAAGCCAGCCTATTCCTCACAGATTGGCATGGACGCAAAGCAATAATCAAAATCCGCATACCCAAACTCTACCGCCCCACCGAGCTTGACCAGCAAATCCGCGCCTACCGCACCGTGCATGAGCCACAGTTGATGCATGAAGCAAAAGCTGCAGGAGTGTCGACGCCTTTGATTTATATGGTTAACGTGGCTGAATCCAAGATAATCATGCAGTACATCGAGGGCGAGCGGGTTAAAGAGTTGCTGAACAAAGCAGAGAAAAGCAGCCGCCAAGCCCTATGCATAAAAATAGGTGAATCCGTAGCTTATCTACACAAACATGGTTTAATTCACGGCGATTTAACTACTTCAAACATGATTAAAGCCTTAAACGGCAGAATCTACTTCATAGACTTTGGTTTAGGCGAAAAAAGCATGGAAATCGAATCTCAAGGCGTCGATTTACACCTGCTTAAACGTGCATTGCAGAGTACACATTTTGGGTTTTGGGAAGAATGCTTCAAGAGCGTTCTGTGCGGCTACAGCTCGGTTCAGGGTGTCGAGTCTGCGGAAAAGGTTTATGAGAAAATCCGCGAGATAGAGAGGCGTGGCCGCTATGTCGAAGAGCGCAAACAATAAGTTTACTTTGAAAGGCAGAGTCGTGTTTTTCGCAACAGGCAACGTCAACAAGTTCAACGAAGCCAGAAGTATCCTTGGAGCACGCGGAGTCGCCGTCGGCATGCTCAAACTCAAAGGCGACGAAATCCAAAGCGACAGCCTCCAAGAAATAGCCGAAAAAAGCGTCCAAAACGCCTACAAACACTGCCATCTGCCGATTTTTGTCGAAGACGCAGGCCTATTCATCGACACACTCAACGGCTTTCCCGGTCCATACGCAGCCTACGTTTACAAAACTATCCACAACAGCGGCATCCTCAAACTCATGAAAGGCGAAAAAAACCGCAAAGCCACCTTCCAATCCATCATCTCCTACTGCGACGACCAAAACACCATCGATCCCCTGAGCTTCTACGGTGAATCCAAAGGAAAAATCACCACTAAAGAGCGGATTGAGCAGGGTAAATCGGGCTTCGGCTTTGACCCCATTTTCCAACCAGAAGGTAGCAACAAAACCTTCGCCGAAATGACCATCGAAGAAAAAAACGGTTACTCGCATCGGGCGAATGCCATCCGCAAATTCGCCGAGTGGTACACAGGGCAACGTTGAGTTAAACAAAGTATTATATGTCTGGTATATCCAATACCACTTTTAGGGTACAGGGCATGAATAGGCGCGAACGTAGAAGCGACCCCTGGTATGAGGGACTAATCACGGCGTTAGCCGTCGGCGGCTTTCTAATCATATTTGCAGTAGTATTCGGGTTAACCCCAGGCGTTCCACAGAAATTCGGCGAATTCTTCAGCGACCTAACTGCACAAACATACCCCGTCGGCAACGGCACCCTGCTCCTCCCCGCACCCGCCCACCCAGCCCAACACATCGAAGTCTACAACGCGGTGTTCAATTTTGCTTTGGCAATGGCGCTTTTGCAAGCCGCGATTTTGGCTCTGAGGGTTTGGGCTCATTCGAGGATTGGAAAGGTAGCGGAAACTGTGGGTAACATGGTTTTCTGGGCAGGAGCCGCCACCGTGACAAACGTGTTTCTGTTGGCTGGAACTTTAACGGGGTGGTTCACGTTTTGGGCAATCCTAATCATCCTTGCAGGTGTATCGCTCATAACCCAGTTCGTAATACGCATAGTTGCCCACCGAATCCACCGTTAAAAGCCGATGTCAACCCATATTTTGGGGCTTGGACTAGTTACTTTTAAATATCTGTGCGGTGTGGTTTAGGTGCACAATAGGTGTAACGATGCCAAAGCAAGAAAGTGGAAAATCCCATTCAATTCGTCCAGTCAGCAGGCGCCCACCCAGCTGGTGCAAGTACCAGCCTGAAGAAGTAGAAGCCTTCATCATAAAACTCGCAAAAGAAGGCCACAACATGAGCTCAATAGGCACCATTCTACGCGACCAATACGCCATCCCACTCGTCAAACCCATCACAGGCAAAAGCATAAGCGATACCCTCAAAGCCGCAAACCTAACACCCGCCATGCCCGAAGACCTCGCCAACCTCATGAAAAAAGCCCAAGCCATGGCAGTCCACATGGACAAAAACAAAAAAGACCTCCACAACAAACGCAACATGCAAATCATCGAAGCCCGCATCCACAAACTCAGCCGCTACTACAAACGTGAAGGCGTTCTCGACAAGAAGTTTAAGTACGAAGCAAAAATCGCTTCAGTAACCTAAACAGCTTCTTTCTTCAAAACTAATTTTATTCTTTTAGTTGATACGCCAGCTTTAAATCTAATCAGCCCTACATTTTGCAGAAGTGACCTGCATGGCGCAGCCGCAACCTGAAAGCATCCAGAAATTCTTAACCCAAGCCAATGAGGCAGCTAAAGTGATCACCGAAACCGCCCAAAAAGACGGCTTCATCAGCTGCTTTAGCCACCTTGACGCCGACGGAGTAGCCGCAGCAGGCGTCATATGCAAAATGCTCCATCGGCTTGATGCACGATTCCGCATGCGCGTTGTGCAGTGGGTTGATGACAAAATCATTGCGGAAGTCACCGCCGACAAACCCCAACTCGTCATCCTAACAGATTTCGGCAGCGGCTACCTCGACTTGCTCAACGAGAAAATTCCCAACAACAAAATCGTCATCCTTGACCATCACCAAATCACTGGGGCAACAACTAACCCTAACTTCACCATGCTTAACCCCCACGTTTACGGCATAGACGGCGCCACAGAAGTCAGCGGCTCAGGCGTCGCCTACTTCGCAGCCAAAGCAGTGAACCAAGCAAACGTGGACTGCGCCCCCATCGCACTCGTCGGCGCATTGGGCGACATGCAAGACAAGTACGAGCAGCGCAGCCTCAAAGGCTTAAACGAGTTAATCGTAAACGACGCCGTCGCTGCAGGGTTGCTTAAAGTCGACAAAGACCTCACCTTTTTCGGCAGAGAAACCCGCCCCATCCACCGCATGCTCGCCACAACCACCAACCCCTTCATCCCAGGCTTAAGCGGACAAGAAACCGAATCACTAAACTTCGTCACAAACTTGGGCATTCCCCTAAAGCAAGGCGACAAACTCCGCTCACTATGCGACCTAAACGATGAAGAACGCAAAAAGTTGTGCTCGGCGCTGGCTGACTACCTCTTATCTAAAGGGCTACATTTGGAAGTTGAAAACCTCATCGGTCACGTCTACGTTTTCACCAAAGAAGAACCCAACACCGCCCTCCGAGACGGTAGAGAATTCTCGGTGCTGCTGAATTCCACGGGCCGCATGGATCGCCCCAGCTTAGGCATAGCCATCTGTATGGGAGACCGCAAAGCAGCCTTAGAGGAATCAAACAAAATCCTCGAAG
>Ga0101944_10002957_pt1 | contig 25328 bp, 20 predicted proteins | sample DewCreD2012metaG_FD_75245 | JGI IMG/M metagenome (GOLD analysis project Ga0101944, IMG submission 75245) | Hot spring sediment bacterial and archeal communities from British Columbia, Canada, to study Microbial Dark Matter (Phase II) - Dewar... ... | reverse complement strand
ATGGGTCTCTTGCGTGAAGCGCGCGAGAGAGGCTGACTCGTGATGCGTGACGCGTGAGAAGAGAGGGCCGACGGGGAGGCGGGTCCTCTCCGACCACGGGTCACGCGTCACGGGTCAGGCCTTTTCTCGCGGGGTCACGCGACGCGTGTCATAGCTCTTCAATGGCGATTGCGCGTGCTGGGGCGCTGTCAATCTGTGCGCACTTGAAGGGGAGTGCCATGAAGAAGAACTCGCGGCGTCGCAGCTCGCGGAGGTTGTCGAGGAACTCGATGAGGCAGACGTCGCGTGCCATGAGGATGTCGTGGAATGCCCTGGCAGCGGTGATGGTGGGGCCGAGGGCGAAGTCGGTGCCGATGCCGATCATCTTGGCGTCGCGGTCGCGGAGCCAGAGGGCGGCCTCTGGGGTGAAGGAGGGGCGCGGGCGGGGCCGCACGTCGCTGTTGCGGCAGATGACGATGTCGCCGGGCTGCATCAGGTCGCCGAGGCAGCGGTCGAGGTAGGCCGGGCCGATCTCCTCGGCCTGCGTGGCGTCGGGGACGTCGAGGAGGACGGCGCGGCCGAAGAAGCGCTCCAGTGGCAGCACTGCGACGTCCTTGCCCTGGGGGAAGAAGTGGGCGGGGGTCTCGACGTGTGTGCCGACGTGGGTGTGGGCGCGAACGATGTCGAACTTGTAGGCTAAGTCGCCCAGCCGCCCGCGCTGGATGACGAACGGGCGGTCGGGGCTGCCGGGGGGCACGACGAGGTACGAGAGGTCAATCACGCGGTATCGGCCGAGGTCAATGGAGAAGGTCATGGCTGTCCCCCTTCGAGCCGCAGGATGATGGCGTGGACGGTTTCGCCGCGGCGGACCGAGACCTCCACTTCGCTCGCCCGGACGGGCAGTTGCTCGTTCTTCGGGGCGGCTGCAATGCCTTGGGCCGCTGGGCCGACCACCTTCGGGGCGGCTGCAAAGCCCTGAGCCGCTGGGCCGACGACCTGGTGGCTGGCGTGCTCGGCCAGGCGCCGCCCCCCCAGCCCCTCGATGCGGATGCGAAACGCTCGCTCGCTCTCGGCAGGCGTGACGATGCGAACAACCAGCTCGCCACCGCCCGCACGCTCAGCGACAACGTCGGGGCGCTCCCCTGAGCCGTCGGGGGCGCAGACGTCGGCTTGGACGAGTTCGCCCTGCGGGAGCGAGCGAAAGAGGGTCCAGGCCGCCAAGCCGTCCCGGCTGAGGCCGGGGAGGGCAAGCGGCGCGGTCCCTTCCTGAGCCGCTGCCGGGGCGCAGCCGCAGGTGGCGATGGCCCTCGGCCCCCCCTCGCGAGCGAGGGCATTGAGGAGCAGGCCGACGCGATAGGCGTCAGCCTCGGGGCCTCGTGGGGGCGCGAGCCCGAGGAGCGCGGGGCTGCCGGTCGGCTCTCGGAGTGCTCGGACCTGGGTGGCCATGCCATCGGCCAGGGTGGCGCTGCCGGCTAGGAGGGGCCACCTGGCGCGGTCGGCCAGATGGGTGACTAGCGGGCTGGTTTGGCCATTGGCCGCGGCGGGGCGCGCGCCGCCGGCCGTGGGGTCGGCCCAGAGGATGAGCTGGGGGTCGGGGCGGAAGCCGCGGACGTCGCGGGCGAGCTCGCCGGCCATGATGGCGTAGGGCTTGGCGCCCAACTCGTCGGAGCGCTCGGGGCCGACGAGCCAGAAGCGCACGCCATAGGGGTCGGGATGGCCGTTGCCGGCCCGCAGCTTGCCCATCGGCGAGGTGGGCTTGCCATTGCAGTAGTCGAGCCATTCCAGGAGCGCGGGCGTGCCGAGGCGGGGGTTGAGGACAAGGACGGGCTCGGCGCCGAGGTCGCGGCAGAGGGCGAGGAACTCGTCGGTGCCGAAGTCGCCGCGGGCGGGCTCGTAGGCCCGGCGGAAGCCGTCGGTGACTGGGACGGGCGGACGCGTCTCGCGCGGTCCCACGCCGCGCCGCCAGTTATAGTGGGCGGAGCCTGGGCCGACGGGCCAGCACAGGAGCGTGGGCCGCAGGGCGCGGAGCGCGGCGACGATGTCGCTGCGGAGCGCGTGAGTGCTGGCGGCGCCATCGGGGGCCAGCGAAGCGTCGTCCACCCACACGCTCCCCTGCCCTGCGACGGTGATGCAGAAGCTGGCCTGGGGGTCGGAGGCGGCAGGCTTGAGGGCGAAGTCGCAGGGCTTCCAGACGCCTTCTGGGTCTGGGAGGGCCTGGCTGGCGAGGAGGTGGCCGGTGCGTGAGCGCAGGGAGACGGTGAGCTTGCCCGTGGCCGTGCCGCGGAGGTGGAGGCGCCCGCGATAGGTGGTGCCCGCGGCGACTGGGATGCCGCCCTGGGCAATGCCCGCGTCGCCGCCCGCGTAGCCGTGCACCTTGATGCACTGCGAGAAGTGGCCGTTGAGGGGGTAGAGCGGGTCCCAGGCGAAGCCGACCTTGTTGCCCTCGGAGCGCAGGGGCGCCCAGTCGTTGCCCAGGCTGTCGAGGTCGGCGCGGGCGGGGTTGTCGAGGAGGAAGAGCGGGCGGTCTTTTGGCTCGTAGGCGGCGAGGTGGAAGTACTCGGCGGTGGAGTCGGCGGCGCCGAGGCCGATGCCAGCGAACTTGAAGCGGCCTGTGCCCACGTGGTGGATGAGCCGGCCGTCGAGCGAGCAGGAGAGCATGCGGTCGCGCAGGCTCATCTCGATGTGGTAGCAGCGGCCGGTCTCGATGCGGCCGGCCACGGGCTCGGCGAGGAGCCGCGGCTTGCCCTCCCCCACCGTCTCCAGGACGTGTTGGCGATTGCCGTTGGCGCCGAGGGTCCAGCGGACGTGGTTCTGGCCGTCCTGGACCTCCATGAGGACGCAGAGGCCGCCGGGACCGTCAATCTTGCGCCCCGTGAGCGTGAGGCGGTAAGAGCGCCAGTAGCGCCGCGCGAGAAGGACGAGGGGCTCATCGTGCTCGCGTTCGCTGCACACGATGACGTGTCTGCCGCCGACGGCGAAGAGCTGCCAGCCGGGGCTCTTGCTCCAGCCGGGCGGCATGGGCTTGGGGCCGACGAGTGCCGCCTGCTCGAAGCTGCCGTTGCGGAGCAGCTCGGGCAGGAAGGCCCCCGCCCCAGGCGTCCCGGGCGCGGGCAGCGACAGGCCGTAGACCAGCGGCGAGGTGCGGCCGAGCGAGCGGTCGAGGTGCACAGTGACGCGGGTGGGTGCCTGGCCCTCCGCGGCTGTGGCAGCGGATGGGGCCTCGGCGGCGGCAGCCGCCAGAGCCCACGCGACCGCGCACACCGGGACAAGTCCGAGGCCACCCATCGCAGTCCCCCGGCAGATTGCGGCTAAGCACGGGACACCGAAGCGGGAAACGGGGTTATTGTAACGACCGGTGCGCGCGCAGTCAAAGCCCTCTGTGCCCTGATATGTGCTTGACGGGGCGATCGAGCATCTGGTAAGATAGCGCGCAAAGGGGGAGACGCCGACCTGGCTGTTACGGAGGCGTGTCGGTGAGCGTTCATGACCTGGACCTGACGGCGGCATTCCTCGATGTGGGCCACGGCGACGCAATCGTGATTCGCGCCCGCGATGGCCGCGAGGTGCGGACAATTGTGGTGGACGGCGGCGGTCCGACTCATCAGGACGACCTGGCCTCGTACCTGCTGAGCAACGGGATCACGACCGTGGACCTGCTGGTGGCGACCCACATAGACCGCAACCACATCGCGGGCCTGCTCAGGGTGGTGGAGACTGACGGGATCACGATCGGGAGCTTTTGGGGGCCGGGGTGCGAGTCGGCCCAGCCCTCGGTGCCAGGTCTGCGGTTCTCTGACGAACGCCTTTATCAGCGCCTGTTCTCGCGCGTGTGCGACCGCGCGCGAGCGGGCCGCGTCCTCACGCCTGTGCGCGGAATGCAAGTGCCCGAGATCTTCAGCGAAATCGCCATCACCGTGCTCAATCCCCCGGTGCCCAACCTCCAGAAGGCCCCGCCGAAGGACGCCCCGGCGAAGTCGCCGGCCGACTTCCTGCGCGAGCAGAACGAGTTGGCGACCGTCCTCCAGATCGAGTGCCGCGGCCTGCGCATCCTCCTCGCCAGCGATGCGCAAGGCTCATTCTGGTCAGACGTCTTGGCCGACCCAGCGCTCCAGCGCTACCTGGACGCCGACATCCTCAAGATGCCCTTCTACGGGCTGCCTGGGAGCCTTCCCCCTCCGGTCGCAGCAGTCGTCCACACCGCCTATGCCGTCTTCTCCATAGATGCCAGGGGCGACAAGCAGCCGGCGGGCGACGTGGTGGGCGCGCTCCGCGACATGCGCGCCGAGGTCCTCTGCACCGAGCACGCCCCCGAAAACACCTTCTGCGCCAACCCCCACTGCCAGGCGGCCAATGGCGGGCAGAACATCGTCTTCTGCCGCGCGAGGGGCGAGGCCTCCTATTCCACCGGCGCCTACTTCTGCCCGCCAAAGCCCTCATGGGGCTGAGGAACCATCTCAAGACCCCCACGGGCTGCGACGCCGCGCCGCGGCCTCAACCGCGGAGCACGATGAGCCTCCCAGCGACATCAGCCCCGCCCGTCCCCCCCGCAGCGCTCGACGAGTTGGCGAGCATCTACCGCGAGCTCGACGAGCAGCTCGCCGCCATCGGCGTGGAGTGCCGAGCCTGCGGCCGCTGCTGCGACTTCAGCCGAAACGACTACCGCCTCTACGCAAGCGCCCTGGAGCTCGCCCCAATCGTCCACTTCCACGGCTCGCCGAGCCTCACCGCCGCCGGCGCCTGCCGCTTCCTGGCCGACGGCCGTTGCACCATCCGCCCCTGGCGGCCGCTGGGCTGCCGCGTCTTCTTCTGCGACCCGGCGCACAAGGCGCGCGAGCAAGACCTCTACCACGCCTTCCAACGCCGCCTCCGCGCCGCCACGGAACGCCACGCCCTGGCGTGGGACTACCAGCCGTTCTTCCGCACGTTCCCTGGCGCAAGCCCCAAAGAGTCGCCGTTCTGAGCGTAGGCCGCCGCTGGGCGCCCGAAGTCGAAGAATCCTTCGGGCGTGGTCCGTTTCGGACACCACGGGGGGAAGCGCGGGTAGGGGCAGGTCCCTGTGCCTGCCCGAACTCGATGACGCGGCGCAACATAGGTGGGCGGGCACGGGGACCCGCCCCTACCTGCGGGTCTGATGGGCGGGCACGGGGACCCGCCCCTACCTGCGGGCCTGATGGGCGGGCACGGGGACCCGCCCCTACCTGCGGGCCCGATGGGCGGGCACGGGGACCCGCCCCTACCTGGCGTCCGAAACGACTGCGCCCCAATCTTCCTTTGCCTTGTGTCCGGTTACGCAGTGTAGCCCTCAACCACGGGCTCCGCGCGCACGGAGATTGTTCGCTACGCCCGCCGGGAAGCGGACTCGGCTCAGAGTGACATGTAGGTGTGGCGTATCTGCTGTGCTGACAAGTAGTTATCCGCTTTGGAGCAAGAGAATACAGCGTTGTAGTGCTGAGAGCGTCAAGAGGAATGAGCTCAGAGCGGCCCTCTTGCTGGAGCCATTGTTCGTAGTGCGGCCTTCAGGCCGTATCCGGCGCGTACGGGCCAAAGCCCGCACTATGAACTACCTCATTCTTCCAGACGCTCTTATGTCAACGGCGGCGTGGGCCTGGTCACGAGCGCCCGGTACAGTCGCTCGTAGTGCGGGACCACTGTGCGCCAGGAGAAGCGGGGCCTCATGGCGTCGTTGGCGGCGCCATATTCCTTGAGCTTCTGGGGGTTGTTGACGAAGAAGAGGATGCCCTCGGCCAGGGCCTCAGGCGTCGGCTCGCAAAGGTAGCCGTTCTGGCCGTGGGTCACGATCTCGGGTGTCCCGCCCACTGCGGTGGCGAGGACGGGCTTCCCCAGCCCGATGGCCTCCATCAGGGTGTTGGCGACCCCCTCGGTGCGGGAGGGGAGGACGTAGAGGTCGTTGCGCGAGATGTAGCGGAGGTGGTCGCCGCCGCCGACGTAGCCGGCCAGTGTGACGTGGCCCTCCAGGGAGCATTGGCGGATGAGGGCGGCCAGGGGCGAGTCGGGCGGGACCGCCCGCAAGATGTCGAGGTGCACGCCGCTGACGCCGCGGCGGTGGACGACGATGTCGAGGGCCTTGACCAGGAGGTCGCCGCCCTTTTCGACCCGCGTGCCGCCCAGGTAGGTCATCGTCAGGATGTCGTCGTCCCTCGTCGGCTCGCGCTTGGATGCTAGCAGCTCCTCGTTGATCCCGTTGTCAATGAGGCTGGCCTTATGTGCGACGCGGATGCCGCAGGCCTCGAGGCGGTCGAGGAAGTAGCGGCAGGCCGAGGTCACGCCGTCCGCGGTGTCAAACATGCGTCGCAGGAGCCTCGGGCGGACGGGATGGCGCGCGCCGACGTCGAGGTCGAGGACTCCGTGGACGGTCATGACGCTCCTGAGGTTCCGGAGGCCCGGGGCTCTCCGCAGGGCGGCGGCGAAGCGCTGGTCGGCGATCAGATGGGTGTGCAAGAGGTGGATGTGGTTCCGCTCGAGGAAGGCGGCGACCTCGCGGAGCTTGGCCGGGCGGAACACCCTTCGGGGGAAGCGGCTGGGCCAGAAATCGTTCAGGAGCGTCGTCAGCCTCTTGAGGTGATAGGTGTCGCGGAGCTTGCCCAGGGAGAAGACCGTGGTGGCGTCGCGCTCGTAGTAGGCCCGAATCTCGTCGGTGGTGATGACGAAGCAGTTGAACGCGGCGCGGTCCAGGTGCCGCGCGAGCTCGCCCACCACCGCCTCGGCCCCACCGATCCCATTGGAGAAGACCATCAGGGCAACGTTCAGCTTGTCCAACCTGCATCTCCCGGTGAACTATAGGTCTAGGCCGAGGGTGGTCTTGACGGCGGCGGCAAACTGGGCGACGATGGCCTCACCCGTGAAGCGGGCAGCGTGCTCGCGCGCCTTGCGGGAATACGCGGCATAGGTGGCGGGGTCCTCCAGGCGTCGAAGCGCGTCCACCCAGGCCCCGGTGTCGGAGATGTCCTTGATCAGGATGCCGCCGTCGCCGACGGCCTCGGGGATGCCGCCCCTGGCGCTGGCGACGGCGGGGACGCCGGCAGCGGCGGCCTCGACGAAGACGCGGCCGAACGGCTCGGGCCAGATCGAAGGCCCCAGGAGGACGCGGGTGCGCGCGTAGACGCCGCGCATGTCGTTCACCCAGCCCAGGCACTCGACGTTTCCCAGGCGGCGCAGCCGCCGCCGCGCGCGGCCCCGTAGCGCGCCGGCCACCAGGAAGCGGGTGTCGGGCATCCGGCGGGCGATCTCAAGGAAGATGGGCAAGCCCTTGACTTGCTGGGGCTTGACGAAGAGCACGGCATCCCGTTCCGCTCCCTCGCCCTCGGGGCCAGCGGCGGCATAGGCCGCCAGGTCCACAATCGGATACACGACGTGCGATTGTATGCCGTAGAAGCGCTGGAGCACCGCCTTGGTGTAGCGGCTGTTGGCGATGACGAGGCGCGCGGCGCGGAGCGCCTGCTCGTATGCGGCCAGGGTGCGGCGCATCCTGGAGAGCCGCAGCCGCTTCCACCACGGGAGGCACCTGTGGCAATCGCGGTCGCAGTCGGCGAGCGCATCCCGCGCGAGGAACTGCGTGGGGCAGAAGAGGCCCCAGGCGCGAATGAAGACGACGGGCGGGATGCCGCGCTCAATGGCGAGGGCAACGCTGGACGGCAGGAGGCGGTTCTGGGTGAGGACGAGGTGGGGCCGCCATTTGGCCAGGAAGTCGCCGAGCAGGCCGCGCCAGGCCTGGTTCCAGCGCGCGGTGTCGCGCTCGCGGTCGCGGAGCCAGCGTGCGACCGGGAGCGGGCGGGTGTGGACGGCGATCGGGCCGTCGGAGTAGCTGGCCTCGGCGTCGCCGCGCTGGAGCACCTGGACCTCATGGCCGCGCGCGGCGAGGCGGCGGGCCAGGCCGCGGGCCGACATCTCGGCCCCGCCCGTGCCGTGGTCATAGTTGTCCAGGGAGAAGAGGATTCTCACCGGCTGCCGTGCTCCGCGCGAGCCAGGTAACGCCCTGTGATTATACCGCCGCGCGCCGGGGGGTGTCAAAGAAGGGTCGCCCCGAGCCGTGGCCCCCCATCCCGGCGCCAGCCCGGCCCCTGAATCGTCCCCGTCCTCATCGTCCTCGTCCTCGTCGTTGTCGAGATTCCGGGCACCGGAAGCCCGGGACGGGACGACGAGGGCGAGGACGACGACGAGGACGAGAGGAGAGGAATCCAGGTTGTCGCGGGGACTTGGGGCCATGCTCGTCGCTTCGGCTCTTGCGTTCCCCTGTCGTGCTTGGTAAGATCGCTGAAGTCTGGGAGAGCCGCAAGCGCATCGGAGAGGCAGAGTTGAGGGCATCGCCGGGACTCCTGCTGATGCTGGCGTGGGTTGCCGGGCCTGGGTTGGCGGGCGAGGCGGAGCCGCGCGCGCAGCGCCCGATTGCCCTGGAGGAGGCCGTGCGCCTGGCCCTTGAGCAGAACCTGCGGCTGGCGGCCGAGAAGCTCAACCCCCAGCGTGCCGCGACCGCGGTCACGGAGGAGAAGGCGGCGTTCGACCCCACGGCCTTCAGCGAGATGTCGGTCGGCAACCTCCATCAGGAGCCGCGCCAGGAGGGCTGGGAGACGAAGCGGAAGCAGTACTCGGCCGCCGCGGGGATCGTCAAGCTCTTCGAGTTGGGCACCCAGGTCGAGGCCCGCGTGGGGGCCAGCCGCACGCGGAGCGGCTTCCGCGACCCGCCCGACGAACTGGTCAACCCCGCCTACGAGGAGCTGGCGAGCGTGACCGTTGCCCAGCCGCTGTTGCGCGGCTTCGGGATTCGGGTGAACACGGCGCGCATCGCGGCGGCCCGCAACGAGCAGCGCGCCGCCCTCGCCCAGCTCCGCCACGTGGCGCTCCAAACCGTCGCCGACACGCAGAAGGGCTACTGGGAACTCGTCTTTGCCCTCCGCGACCGCGACCTGGTCCAGCGCTCGGTTGGGCGGGCCGAGGAGCTGCGCCAGATCGTCCAGACCCGTGTGGCGGCCAAGGCCCTCGGGCCGCAGGACCCCGAGGTCCAGCAGGCCCGCACCGAGTTGTCGCTGCGCCAGGAGCAACTGGTCGCCGCCAACGAGGCGGTCGGGCGGGTGGAGGACTTCCTGAAGGTGATCACCGACCTGGCGAGCGACCGAGCCGTGTGGCGCATGGCGCTCGTGCCCACCACCGAGCCGGTGGCGACGGCGCCCGCCGTGGACCCCGACCTTGCGGTCGAGGCCGGCCTGCTGAATCGCCCAGACTACTACGCCGCCAAGGTGGCCATCGAGACCCGCGACATCGCGCTCGACGTGGCCCGCAACGACCTTCTCCCCAGGCTCGACCTCCAGGCCTCACTGGCCGCCACGGGCCTCGGCGACACCGTGCCCCACGCCGACCGCTCCTTCGAGTCCCTCGACTCCTACCAGTGGAGCGTCGGGGTGCGCATGGAGGTGCCGCTGGGCAACCGCGCGGCCCGCGCGCGATACCGCAGGGCCACCCTCGAGCGCCGCCAGGCCCTGCTCCAGCTCGAGCTCTTCGAGCGCCAGATCCAGCTCGAGGTGCGCAACGCCGTCCGACAGGTCACCACCAACGTCGAGCGGCTGCGCGCGGCGGACGAGACGGTTCGCGCCGCCCAGGACCGCCTGGCCGCCGAGCAATTGCTCTTCAAGGAAGGCCCCGCCGCGCCAATCGAGGGGCGACGCCGCACCACCGCCCAGGACGTGGTGTTTGCCCAGGACGCCCTCCTCCAGGCCGAGCGGCGGCGGTTGCGGGCGCTCATTGACCTCAACACCGCCCTCGTCGAGCTCGAGCGCGTCAAGGGCACCCTGCTCGACACCAACAACATCCTCTTCGTCGGCGACTTGGAGGCCACCGAGTGAACCGACCAATCGTCTCTCTCTTGCTGTGCAGCCTGGGCCTCTGTCTCGCCGCTGCGAGCGCGGCGGAGGCCCCCGCGACGCCCTACACCGTGACCGAGAGCGGCATCGTGCTGCCCTCCCACGACATCGCCCTCGGCAGCCAGGCCGTCGGGGTGATCAAGCGCATCCTGGCCGAGGAGGGCGACAAGGTGGCCAAGGGCCAACCGCTCGTGGAGCTGGACGCCGAGGCCCAGAAGGTCAAGGTCGCCATGGCCGAGCAGGAGGCGAAGTCGGTCGCGCGCCTCGAGGCCGCCAAGGCCAACCTGCGGGTGAAGCAGGCCGACTACGAGCGGCAGAAGATGCTCCACAGCCGCGGCGTGGGCTCGGGCGCCGACCTCGAGAAAGCCGAGTTCGAGGCCAAGTACGCCGAGTGGTCCGTCGCCGTCGCCACCGAGGAGCAGGAGCAGCGCCGGCTCCGCCTGAAGTTCGAGCAGGCGACGCTGGACGAGATGACCATCCGCGCCCCGCTGGCCGGCGTCATCACGCGCCGACTGCTCGACGTCGGCGAGCGCGTCGAGATGCAGAAGCCCCTCATGCGCCTCGTCGTCCTCGACGTCCTCCACGCCATCGTCTACGTCCCCCCAGCCATCGGCATGCGCATCCAGCCCGGCCAGGTGGCCCACGTGGAAGTCGAGGGACACCCCGGCCCCCCCAAGGCCTGCAAGGTGGTGATGGTGGACCCGATGGTGGATGCCGGCAGCCGCACGGTGCGGGTGAAGATCGAGCTGCCGAACCCCGACGGCAAGGTGATCGCCGGCTCGCGCGCCACGGTGCGCCTCCACCTCGCTGCGGCGCCCTCCGGCCCCGCCCCAGAGCCCCCCGGCCCGGCGCCAGCGCCCCAAGGCCCGGCGGCATCGCCCCCCGCCCCTGCCAAGGCCCCCGGAGGCCAGTGACGCATGAACCCCGCAGGGACCGCTTCAGGCAAGACAGGTTCCGGCCAAGGCGTTGAGGCGGCGGACGGAGCCGCGGCCCGCCCCGGCGCAGTTGCAACGCCTCAGGAGGGCGCCCAGGCCGCCCAGACCGCTGAGGTCTTCTTCAAGGGCCTCCTCCACGCCCAGATCGAGCGCTCCGAGGCCGTGCATGGCGCCGTGTGGCTGCCCGCCAAGACTGCGGGCGACTCGGTGCACCTGTTGTGCGAGGAGCCGGCGCGGGTGGGGGAGCGCGCCGCCGAGGCCTGGCGCCTCCCGCTCGGGCGCCAGGCCAGCCTGATCTTCCTCGATGCCACGCGGCGAGTCGAAAGGGTCTCGGAGCCCGCAGACCGCATGCTCCAGGGCTGGACCTATTGGAGCGTGGGCCTCCCGGTGCCGATCGGCCGGGTGGTGGCCGCCGTAGTGACCCTGGTCGTCGTGGGCAGCGAGAAGCAGGTGCTGGACTACGCGCGCATCGCCGCCGAGAGCGTCGCGTCACAGGGCGCGCTCTACAGCGCCGTCGAGGCCAGCCGCGCCACCCAGCAGCGCTACGACGAGCTGTGCCGGGCCTGGAACCTCGTGGCGGCCACCCACGTGGGCTACCCCGACCCCGAGCACATGGCCCTCGCACTCGTCAACAAGGGCAAGGAGTTCCTCGCCGTCCAGCGCGTGAGCCTGGGATGGGTCTTCCGCGGCCGCGTGCGCCTGGCCGCCATCTCGGAGCAGGACTACATTGACCGCCGCACCAACCTCTCGCGCGCCCTCGTGGCCGCCATGAAGGAGGCCCTCGAGTCAGAGCATCCCATCGTCTTCCCCCCGCCCTCCGACGATGCCGACGCGGGCGCACGCCTCGAGGGCAGCCCATCGGAGGTCTACCCCGCCCACGCGGCGCTCGCCGACCTCACCGAGGCCCACCAGCTCGCCACCTACCCGCTCCGCGCGGGGTCCACTACCGTGGCCGTCGTGGTCTTCGAGCGCCGCGAGACCCAGCCCTTCAGCGGCTCCGAACGGCGGGTCCAGAGCATCGCCTGCGAGCAGCTCGGCCCCGCCCTGGGCCTGGCGAGGCAGAACGCCCGCGGCCTCCTCGCGCGCGGCCGCGATGCGGTCGTGGCCGGCGTCGAGGCCCTGATGGGCAAGGGCCACGTGGCGGCCAAGCTCGTGGCCATCGTGGCACTCCTGCTCGTCGGCGTCGGGGTCTTCGGGCGATGGACGTTGAGGGTCAGCGGGACAGCAACCCTGATGCCCGCCGAGCGGCGGGTCTACGCCGCGCCCTTCGACCGCGCCATCCTGCGCGAGACCCGCGTGCTGCCAGGCCAGATCATCGCCAAGGGCGACGTGCTCTTCCGCTTCGAGGACGAAGAGCTCCAGCTCTCGCTGCGCGAGGCCCGCTCGCGGCTCGCGGCGGCCACGGCAAAGATGCAGGTGCACTTCGCCGAGCAGAAAATGGCCGAGCACAGGATGGCCCAGGCCGAGAGCGAGGAGCTTGCCGCCCAGATCGAGCTCCTCGAGCGCCGCATCAGCCAGGCCGTCGTCCGGGCGACCTTCGACGGCGTCGTCCTCGCCGGCGACCTGCGCCAGCAGATCGGCAGCCCCTTCCCCATCGGCCAGACGCTCATCGAGGTGGCACCCCTCGACGAGTTGCTGCTGCTCGTGGAGGTGGAGCAGGGCGACATCGCACTCCTCCAAGTCGGCCAGCCAGGCACCTTTGCCACCAAGGCCCGCCCCGACCAAACGCTCCCCTTCGCCGTCGAGAAAATCCGCCCCATGGCCGAGGCACGCGAGGGCGCCAACGTCTACATCGTCGAGGCCCGCATCCGGAACACCGAGGGCTGGCTGCGGCCAGGCATGGAGGCCGCCGCCAACATCCAGGCCGGCAAGCACAACATCACCTACGTCTGGACCCGCAAGCTGGCCAACTGGGTGCGGATGAACCTGCTGTTCTAGCAGCGTCCAAAAGAATGAAGGAGTTCGTAGTGCGGGCTTTAGCCCGTACGCGCGTGCTACGGCCTGAAGGCCGCACTACAAACAATGGCTCCACGAAGAGGGCCGCTGTGAGTTCATTCTCTTGGACGCTATGAGAAACTGGTTTGGGCGCGGCCCTTTTCAGGCAGAACAACATCCGTTGCCTCGCGCCGCCGGAAGCCGGCTGTCATTCTGAGCGGAGTGAGACGGAGCGAAGCATCGCTGTTCGGGGCGAGCCCTTGGGCGAGGGCCAGCTCCAGTGCCTGGCGGCAAGCCAAAGGGAGATTCTTCGACTTCGGCCGCCAAGAGGCGGCCTTTGCTCAGAAAGACAGAGAATCGAGGCTGTCTCTGTCAGAAGTAGCGTTGTCGTGCTGGTTTCCAAGCGCCCTTGAGCGCGCCGATGACCGGGTGAGCTGAGGCAATCATGGAGAGCGCGCGCTACGACCTGGAGTTCCGCGAGGGGCAGCCCGTGCTCGGGGGCCTGCGCCCCGTATTCTCGCCCCACGCGCAGATCACCACCCAGCGCTTCCGCGGCCAGGTGTGGTTCGTCGCCCAGGACCCCGTCTCCCTCCAATACTTCCGCTTCGGGCCGACCGAGCACCGCGTGGTCAAGCTCCTCGACGGCCGCCACACCCTGCGCGAGATCCACCAGGAGGTCCAGCGCGAGATGGGCGCCGAGGCGCCCACCTTTCAGGACGTCGTGGCCTTCGTCCAGATGCTGCGGGGCGCCAACCTCCTCCAGGCCGCCGAGAGCGAGAAGCTCGACGCGCTCTACAAGCGCGTCAAAAAGCGGCGCAGGGAGCGCACCAAGCAGCTCCTCGCCAACTTCCTCTTCCCGCAAATCCCCCTCTACGACCCCGAGCGGCTCCTGGAGCGCACGATCCCCTACCTGCGCTGGCTTTTCTCGCGCTGGGCCTTCGCCGCCTGGCTGGCGGTCGTTCTCATCGGCCTGGGGCTCTTCTTCTACCACATCCGCGACCTGGCCAAGCCGGCCGAGCGCGTGCTCGCCCCCGAAAACCTGTTGCTGCTGTGGGCCACGTTTGCCGTGCTCAAGCTCTTCCACGAGTTCGCACACGCCTACCTCGCCAAGCACTACGGCTCCGAGGTCCACCGCATGGGCATCATGTTCCTCATCTTCACCCCCTGCGCCTACGTGGACGTCACCGGCCTCTGGGCGGTCGAGAGCAAGGTCAGCCGCGCGCTCGTCGGCGCCGTCGGCATGATGGTCGAGCTCTTCATTGCCTCCTGGGCCCTCATCGTCTGGCTCATCACCGAGCCCGGCACCCTCCACTCCATCGCCTACAACACCATCTTCATCGCCTCGGTCTCCTCCGTGCTCTTCAACGGCAACCCGCTGCTGCGGTACGACGCCTACTACATTCTGGCCGACATCGCCGAGCTGCCGAACCTGTGGACGAACGCGCGCCGCCACCTGCTCTACCTCGGCCAGCGCTACCTGCTGGGGCTCGAAGTCCAGCCGCCGACCCACGACGCGCGCGAGAAGGTCTGGCTCGTCGCCTACGGCATCGCCTCCTTCATCTACCGCACCCTCGTGGTCATCGGCATCATCCTCTTCATAGCCTCTTCGCTGCTGGGGCTCGGCCTCATCCTCGGGATTGGCGCCGCCGCCGTGTGGCTCGTCGCGCCCCTCGTCAAGCTCGTGCACTACCTGCTCTTCGCCAAGGCCACGCGGCACCACCGCCTGCGCTGCGTCGCCGTCTTTGCTGCCGTCGCAGCGGCCGCGATGGCGCCCCTCGCCCTCCTCCGCCTCCCGCAATACGTCTACTCCCCCTGCGCCCTGGCCGAACAGGAGCGGGCCGTCGTCCGCGCCCGCTGGAAAGGCTTTGTCGAAGAGGTCCGCGTCCACGACGGCCAGATGGTCGCCAAGGGCCAGCTCATCGCCGTCTGCCGCAACGAGGACCTCCACTACGACGCCGTCCGCACCCAGAAGCAGCTCGAGATCGCCCGCATCCGCCTGGCGAGCTACGAGAAGGCCAACGACCTCCCCGCCGCACAGGTCGAGCGCGCGCGCATCCGCGAGCTCGAGCAGATCCTCGAGGTCCTGCGCCAGCGCGTGGCCGACCTGCGCCTCACCGCGCCCTGCGACGGGCGGGTCATCGCGCCCGACATCGCCAACGCCCCAGGGCGCTTCCTCAACGTCGGCGACCCACTCGCCCTCATCGCACGCGAACCCTTCTCCAGGATCATCGTCGTCACCGACCAGGCCGGCATCGCCGACGTCCAGCGCGTCCGCGACCAACCCGTCGCCGTGCGCTTCCTCAGCCACCCCCAGCGCGAAGTCCGCTGCCCCATCACCAAGGTCCTCCCCCAGGCCACCCACGAGATCCCCAGCGCCGGCCTCACCGACCGCGCCGGCGGACCCGTGCTCCTCGACCCCAGCGCGCCCGACGCCGACCGCACGCTCCTGCCCTGGTTCCGCGTCGAGCTGGAGCTGCCGGCCGACGCCCCACCCGTCCCCCTCGGCGCCACCGGCACCGCCCGCTTCCAGATCGCCCGCAAGCCCCTCCTCAGCCAGTGGTACTACAAGCTCCTCCGCCTCCTTCGCACCCGCTTCTTCCTCTAGGCGCAATGGTCGGGTTTGGAGGGCCACCCCGCGCCATAATGCGACAGGGGCGGCTCGGAGGCCGCCCCTGGGCAAATCGTCAGATTGGGACGGGAAATGTCTCCCAGCCCCGGCGCTACTTCCTGCGGCGGCGGGCGAGCAGCCCGAGGCCGGCAATGCCAAGAAGGGCCACGGTCGCCGGCTCGGGGATGGGCTGGGAACTGCCGACATAGAAGTGGCCAACCTCTGGCCAATTCTGAACTTCCGAATTGTCCGCGGCAACCGTTATGCTGACAATCGGGATGTCGGTCGTGAAGCCCACAAAGCCCTCGCCCGTGATCGTGTGCACCGTGCCATCATCCAAGGTGATGATAACGTCGTAGGGGATGGTCTCGCCGTATATGTCTGTGGCTGCGAAGATACCCGCAACTGCGGTCACATCGCCACCAGGGAAAGTGATCACGAGATGGTCGTAGGCGGTGTTCGTCGAGAGCGCCGAGTCATTCGACCAGAGGCCCCTACTCGCGTAGGCGTGCCACAACCAGTCGTTCACAGGCCCAAAGTCGTAATCTGTCTGCCCGCCGTCGAGGGGGGCGCCATACGTCCAGCCCACGAAGTCCTCCAGGTAGTACCCCGGCTGAATGGCCGTGAGGAATTCAGCCTCTGTGTTCCAGATGACGCCTCCGAAGCTGCTTGAGGAATAGGGTGTCAGATCTCCAATCCTTAAATTATTCCGGTCTCTGCCCCTGCCTTGCGGAGGCTCTCGGCCGGGCAGCGGTCGCGGCTGGGCTGGGCACGGGTACGACGGGACGCCAGTTTCCGGGCGAAAACGTGCAGAAGGTGTCGGCGCACGCGACGCGCAGCGGTCTTCCTATGCCGTGCACTGTATAGCAGACAGCGGCCGCGTTTGACACCCTATGCTTTATGCTTTGTCCCGGCCCCCAACGGGGCGCAAAGCCCCGGCCACCGAAACTGGAGCTGCCTCGGCCATCGCCGACACCGACACCGGACAGAGGATCAGTGTGTGCGCAAGGACTTGATCCTCTGTGCCAATTCTTGGCACGCTCCCTAAGCTCTTGCCCCACGGACACTTGTGACCTGGGCGCGCTCCCAGAGAACAGGGGATCACTGGCCTCCGCCTCACAAGTTGATCCTCTGTCAAGGGGCTGTCGCATGGCGTGCGGCGCCGTGCAGACGATGGGGGTCGGCCTCCCGGAGTGCGGCAACTTGTCGCCGCTCTTGACAGGGAGCCAGCGGAACCGGGGGCGCGTCAGTCAGAGCCAGGCCTTGACAGCAACGGCTTGCAGCGTGCCAGCGGCGGCGCTACTATGTCACTCGTGTCCGCTCCCGGGGCCCCTGTCCCGCGTGACCGGGCCGGCGCGCGGAGGGTTCCGGAGTTGATCAAACCCTGAGTTTCCACCCCTGCCCTCTGACGAAGGGATTGACCAATGGGCAAGCTCACCCGCCGCGAGTTCTCGAAGGCCGCTTTCGTCCTCCCGCCACTCGGCGGGCTAGCTTCGCTCATGGTTCCGCCCTCAGGTGGTCCTCGGCAGGCTTCGGCAGGCGAGGCCGGCCCGAAACCCCGCAAGCCCAACATCGTCTACTTCATCATTGATGAGCTGGGCTACTTCGAGCTCTCGTGCATGGGCCACAAGGAGCTGCGCACGCCCAACATTGACCGCCTGGCCGCCGAGGGGGTCCGCTTCACCCAGTTCCTGGCCGGCGGCTGCGTGTGCGCCCCCACCCGCGCTACGCTGCTGACGGGCAAACACCTCGGGCACACCTCGCTCCGCTCCAACAACGGCTGGGAGCCGCTCCGCGCCGGCGAGGAGACCATCGCCTCCATGCTCAAGCGGGCAGGCTACGCCACCGGCGGCTTCGGCAAATGGGGCTGCGGCGCCCGCGGCACCTCCGGCGTCCCCGAAACCCACGGCTTTGACGTCTTCTTCGGCTACTACGATCAGGTCCACGCCCACACCTTCTACCCCTCCTACCTCATCCGCAACAGCCAAGAGGTTCCCCTGGAGGGCAACCCCGGCAGCTACCTGGAGGGCAAGACCTTCAGCCAATACGTCATCCACGACGAGGCCAAGAAGTTCCTGCGGGCCAACAAGGACCGCCCCTTCTTCCTCTACCTCCCCTACACCCCGCCCCACGGCCAGTACGGCTTCCCCGACGACGACCCCTCGCTCGCGCCCTACCGCGACAAGCCCTGGCCCCGCGACGCCAAGGTCTACGCCGCCATGGTCAACCTCGTGGACCGTCAGGTCGGCGAGATCCTGGCGCTGCTCAAGGAACTTGGCCTTGACGACAACACCATCGTCTTCTTCTCCGGCGACAACGGCGGCAACGAATACTTCGCCGACAAGGCGGCGCGCCCCGACGGCCTCTTCGGCCCAAACGTGGACCCCGCCACAGGCAAGCGCCGCTTCCGCGGCGGCAAGGGGCGCCTCTACGAAGGCGGCCTCCGCGTCCCCTACATCGTCCGCTGGCCCGGCAAGATCAAGCCCGGCCGCGTCAGCGACCACCTCGGCTACTTCCCAGATATCATGCCCACCCTCGCCGAACTCACCGGCGCCCCCTGCCCCCCCGACACCGACGGCCTCTCCATCCTCCCCGAGCTCCTCAGCGACAATCGTCCTCGTCCTCGTCCCTCGTCCTCGTCCTCGACTCCCAACGCGGAACCCGCTCAACGCCAACACAAGTACCTCTACTGGGAGGACTGCGGCCAAATCGCCGTCCGCGAAGGCGCCTGGAAAGCCGTCCGTACCCGCGGCCCGAAGGGCGTCTGGGAGCTCTACGACCTCGCCACCGACCTGGCCGAGACCACCGACCTCGCGGCTAAACACCCCGACATCCTCGCCCGCCTCACCCGCTACGCCGAAGAAGCCCACACCCCCATCCAGGAAGGCGAAGTCCTCGACCGCGACCTCGTCCTCAGAGACCGCTACATCCCCCTCGGCAAGACCATCCCCGACAAGCCCTGGGGCCCGCCGCCCAGGAGATGATGGGGGTCTGGGCGCGCGGGCAGGGCGTCGCGACGAGGAAGCAGTTGCGCCCCACACCGAGGCTCGAGGCGCCTCTTGCGCCGGTGCAGGAACCGGTGTAGACTCGATTGTACGCACTGCCGGAAAGCCGCCGGACGGGTCGCCACAGTGGCGGCCGCGGCGGAGGAACTCTGGAAGGAGAATCGGAGTGAAGAAGGTGCTGGTCGGGTTGATGGCGTTGGGTCTGATGCTGGCCTTCGGCGGCGTTAGCCTGGGGGGAGACGACGCGCCTGCCGCGAGTCAGCTCAAGGGCGACGCTGGCTGCCTCATGTGCTGCTTCAAGGTCGAGAAGGCGGAATGCGCCCCCGCCGTGAAGGTTGGCGCCAGCGTGTTCCTCTTGAAGGCTTCGGACAAGGCGTCCGAGGACACCGTGAAGCTGATCGCGAGCTTCAAGGGCGCCGCGAAGGCCACGCCCGTCGTGATCAAGGGCGTGATCAAGGACAAGACCATTATCGCCGACTCCGCGGCGAAGGTCGAGACCAAGAAGGAAGAGGGCGGCGGCTGCGGTGGCTGCCGGTAACTGGCTGCTGCGGCCTACGCAACGACGGAGAGCCTGGGGATGCGCTCCCCGGGCTTTCTCTTTGTACTCATGCGCGGCACTGGGCGCACGTGACCGCGCGGTCCTTCACTGTCGTCCCGGGCCTGTCGAGGAACCTCTCGAAGGCGTGAGCCTTTGGCCCAGCGGTGAGGCGTGCGTACTTGAACGCGGAACGGATGGGGGCTGAGCGCGGGGGAAGAGTCCGCGTGCAGGTGTGCACGCCCTGCAACACCGCATGGGGGCCGGGAGCGGGGAAGGTATCGCGTGCAGGTGTGCACGCCCTGGAAGGCCGGGGCGCGATGGGGAGTTGGCCGCCACGCGGCGTTGAGGGCTAGCGGGGCTTTGGCCAGTCGAGGTCGAGGCCCCCGATCTTTGCGGTGAGCACGAGGATGGAGCTGGCGGAGCGCTCGCGGCTGTCGAGGCCAAAGAGGACGCTGCTGACCTCGCTGCCCGAAGTGTTCAACCCGCCGACGATGAGCGACTGGCCGTCTGGGACGACGACGCGCGTGGCCAGCTCGGTGACGTCAATGAAGCGCCCGCGCCGCGTGCTGAAGCGGGGCCAGAGCTCGACTGCGATGGCGCCGTTGGGCAGGATGGTGGGCCGCACGGCGAGTTGGCGGCCGACGAACTCGCGCTCGGCGAGGAGGACGTAGCCCAGCGGCCCCCAGTAGCCGAGGCGCGTGACGTAGACGTCGCCGCCCATGACGAGCGCGCCCTCGGTGCCGCTGCGGCAGGCGATGAACATCTGCTCGCGGCTGGTGGAGCGGGTGCGGCGGGTGCCGAGGCCGATGCGGCCTGTGAACGAGCCGGTGGCGAGGCGGACGCTGAGGCCGTTTCGGGCGGCGAGGGGGTTGCCGCCGGCGACCGCGAGGTTCCCGCTCCGTGTGCGGAAGGAGGCGCCGAGCTCGGTGTCGGCGAGGGCGCTCGCGTCGAGCTTCTCGACGACGATCCCCACGTTGTCGGGCGACTTCGCCAGGATGTCGCCCGCCCTGGGCATGCCCCAGGCGGTATCCTGCCCGCCCGGGGGCGTGGCCCCGAAGGGGAGCCTGGCGGCGGGCGGCTCGGGCTGGGCCGAGGCCGTCGCCCGCGCCGGCCGCTCGGGCGGCGGCGTCGTGCCGTAGCCCTGGTAGACGCTGGGGTCCATGAGGGAGCAGCCGGAGATGAGAAGCAGAAGGATTGCGGAATGCGGCATGCTCAGTGCGGACTGGAAGCCAGCTCGGATAGTGCTCATGGGCCGCCTCCTGGGCATCGGGGCCAAGAAAAGGGCAAGGATGCCGGCCCCGCTCTCATGATAGCGCGAAAGGCGCGCGGGCGCTACTTCTTGCCCAGCTCGGCGAGGACCATGGCGTCGGTGAGCTTGTCGCCTGGGCCTTTCCAGACGAGTGAGCCGTCGCGCGCGATGAGGCAGGCGGTGGGGATGGAGCCGATCTTGTAGGCGTCGAAGGTCTGGCCCGAGCCGCCCTTGAGCTGGTCAATCGCCAAGGGGTATGGGACGGGGTTTTTCTTGAGGAAGTCCTCGAGGTCGGCCTTTTCGTCCTCCGTGACGCCGATGATGACGAGGCCGTCGGACGCATGCTTGGCGTGGAGCTCTGCGAGGTGGGGCATCAGCTTGCGGCAGGGCGCGCAAGTGGTGTTCCAGAAATCGAGCACGACCACCTTGCCTTTCAGCCCCTCAAGCGTGAGCGGCGGGGAGTTGAACCACGCGGCGACCTGAATGGGGGGCGGGGCCTGGCGGGCGGCTTTCGACGGCTGGCCCTGGGCGGGCGCCGACGGCTCCTGGGCCTTATCACACGACGCGACGAGTGCCGCGAGCGCGGCGAGGAGGGCGAGGCGTTTCATGCGCGGGTCACTCCATCATGATCGAGGCGCCAGAGGCGAAGCCGCTGCCGGGGGCGCCTGGGAAAGGCGGGCGAGGAGGCCGCCCCGCGTGTCTCCCGACCGCACTGGCTAAGGCCTCCGGTTCTCCAAGAGAACTCGGAAGTCTCCCTGCTCTTACCAGGTGTCCACCAGGGTAACGAGTGCTGCGTGGGAAGTCAAGCCAGGGTTGGCGATGACGTGCCTCCGGCTTCGGTGGCCCCCGGTGTTGCCCCTCTACGGGGCTCCAGGCCAGCAAGAACACAAGCGGTGGGCGTGGCGGCATGTTTGGCGCTTGACAGGTGGAGGCCGACCGGGTACTATTCCTGCGTCTCCGAGCTACGTGACTTGTGGGAGGCGCGACTTGGGAAGGAGCCATGCATGTGCGCGCGGACGATGGGCCGAGTGCGCGGCCCTGCGCTGGCGCTGGCCGCGGGGGTGGCGGTGCTGGTCGCGGGGTGCAGCCCGCTGGGGAGCGTGGGCGACTACTTTGAGTTCCGCGCCAACGATGCGGCGGACATGGTGGACCTGGGGGTGACGTGGACGGATGAGCCGTATTTCTCGGTCTACGCCTGCCTGCTGGGGCTGTCGTCCATCGGGGCGGGACACGTGGACGGCGAGTTCGCGGGCATTGGCGGCGGCCGTGTCGGCGTCTTCCCTCACTACCACAAGGTCGGCGGGTTCCTCGTCTGGACCTACGAGGAGCTGGGGTGGGACAACTTCGACGTCTCCAAGCCCGAGACCCTCTACCGCTGGCATAACGGGCCGGTCGGCTACATCTGCTACCCCGAGCGCAAGCCGGCCTACGGCTTCTCGTGAACCAAGTACCTCCACGTAGGCTACGTGGGGTTGGTGGCCAATGCGCGGTTCCTGGAGATGTTCGACTTCATGGCGGGGCTGATGTGTCTTGATATTTGCGGGGACGACGGGACGGGCGAGAGCAAGTGGCCCTGGCAGGCCCGGGGTGCGAGCAACGAGTGTGTGCGGGCCGAGCTGCCCTATTGACCTCTTCACAGGAGTTTCGTATGAAGCCTTTCGGCGCCTGGTGGCGCGTTAGTGTGGGTCTTGGTCTGGTGGTCGCGGTCGCCTCGCTGGCGGGCTGCGGCACGTATCTGAAGCGGCGGGGCCGCGACGCGGTGCAGATGGTGGACATCGGGCTGACGCGGACCGAGAAGCCCTCGAACGCCTTCTTCCTGTGCGGGGTGAGCCTCGTGGGGTTCGGCGGGGGGAACATCGAGGGCACCTTTTCGGGCATCGGCGGCAACCAGGTGGGCACGACCAAGTGCTACTACCGCAGCCGCGGCTACGGGCTGTGGACCTATGAGGAGATCGGCTGGGGCGACTACGATGTTGCCAAGCAGGAGACCCTCTACAGCTACTACGGCGGCATCGCCGGCTGGATCGAGCACCTCCCGCGCCGGCCCGCCTATGGCCCAGCCTGCAACCACTTCATTCACTTCGGGCGGCACGGCGTCGTCTTCAACGTCCGCTACCTGGAGGTCCTCGACTTCCTGCTGGGCTGGACGACTCTCGACCTCGCCGGGGACGACCGCGACGACCCGATGGGCCACTGGCCCTGGCAGGCCACGGGCGCCCGCAACATGCCGCCGCGCGCGGGCTTTGTCACCAGAGCGGCGGGGCAGCCATAGCCCCGCGCGGCAAGGGGGCAGCGCATGAAGGCTGTGGTCGTCCGAGCGCATGGTGGGCTGGAGGTCGTGGAGGTCGGCGAGGCCCCGGCGCCGTCGGCTGCGCCTGGGGAAGCCGTCGTCGCCGTGCGCGCGGCGGCGCTCAATCACCTCGACATCTGGGTGCGCAAGGGCGGGCGGGCCGCGCTGAGGTTCCCCCACGTGCTCGGCTCCGACGCGGCCGGCGTGGTGGCCGAGGTCGGGCCTGGGGTGGCGGGGGTGCGGCCGGGGGACGCGGTGCTCGTGAGCCCCGGTCTCTCGTGCGGCGGCTGCGATGCCTGCCGGCGCGGCGAGCAGAGCGAGTGCGCCGCGTTCGGCATCATCGGCCTCTCGCGGCCTGGGGTCTTCGCCGAGCGCGTCGCCGTGCCTGCGGCGAACCTGTTTCCGAAGCCGCCTGCCCTGAGCTTCGAGGAGGCCGCGGCGCTAGGCATCGCCTACGGGACGGCCTGGCGGATGCTCTTCGGCAGGGCGAGGCTGCGGCCGGGCGAGTGGGTGCTCATCCACGGGATCGGCGGAGGAGTGGCCCTGGCCGCGCTCCAGTTCGCCAAGCGCGCCGGGGCGCGGGCCGTAGTCACTTCGGCGTCGGATGAGAAGCTGGCTAGCGCCCGCGAGCTCGGGGCCGACCACGGGGTCAACTATCGGGCGGCGGGCGACGTTGGCGCGGCGGTGCGCGAGGCCACGGGAGGGCGGGGGGTGGACGTCTCGGTGAACACGGTGGGGGCTGGGGCTTGGGCGGCCGACTTCGCCGCCGTGCGCAAGGGCGGCCGCATCGTCCTGTGCGGCGTCACCGCGGGCGCCGAGGCACCGACCGATCTCCGCGCGCTTTACTGGAACCAGTTCACCATCCTCGGCTCCACCTTTGCCTCGCACGACGACTTCCGGCTCATGCTCCAAACCGTGCAAGCCACAGGCATGAAGCCGGTCATCGACTCCGTCTTCCCCCTCTCGCGCGCCCGCGAGGCGATGGCGCGGATGGAGGCCGGCGAGCAGTTCGGCAAGATCGTCCTGAGCGTCTGACGGGGACCGCGGCGTGAGCGAGGGTGCGGAGTCGCCGAGGCTGCTCTGTTGGGCGCGCGGGCGGGGGCTGGGGGCGGGAGGGCAATCTGCCGAGCCTGGCGGGTCACTCTTGGGCGCGCGGGGAAGGGAGGCCCCTCGACTTCGCTGCGCTCAGGATGACAACCGGTGGGCGGCGGCGCGGGGCAACGGATGTTGTTGTGTCTGAAAAGGACCATGCCCAAGCAATAAGGGTCAGGGGGCGAAGTCGGCGGGGGAGAGGGCGAGCAGGCGCTTGGACTCGATGGCGTCGTTGACCTTGAGGGCGACGATGGTGGCTCGGAGGGCCTCTTCGGCGGGGCAGGCGAGCTTGGCCTTGCCGCGAATGGCGTCGAAGAAGTTCTCCAGGTGGGGCTGGTGGGGGAGCTTGTCGAGGACGATGGGGAGGTCATAGCCGAGGACGAGGCCGGTTTCGCGGGTCTTGACGACGCTGGGGTCTTCGGGCTTGGCCTCGGCGTCGGGCTTCTTCTCGGCGCCGGGGAGCGGCTCCTTGACGAGGTAGTTGAGGCGGACCCACTTGTCCCAGTCGGGGGCGTGGGGTTCGTGGAAGAGCTTGGTCCACTTGGGGAACTCGGAGATGCGGAGTGAGCCGTCGGTGCCGAGGAAGTGCTCGAAGGCGGCGATGCCGCCGCAGGAGGTGGTGGTGAGGGCCTGGAAGGCGGCGCGGACGAGGCCGTCGGGGGTCTGGTAGTCGAGGATGGCCATGACGTTGTCGTGCCCCTGGCGGCCTTTGTAGAAGTCGGCGCCGCCGGCGGCGAGGATGCTCCTGGGGGTCGCGGCGAGGAACCAGTTGGCGACGTCGGCGGCGTGGCCGAGGAGGTCGGCGAAGAGGCCGGCGGAGTGGCGGCGGTAGTGGCGCCAGTTGCGCAGCTCGTGCATCGAGGCGTAGCCGAAGGGCTTGAGCTCCTCGGCGCTCATTTCGGCGGCCTTGGGCCAGCCGAGGTCGTCGGCGACGGGCTGGCACCACTGGGCGTTGAGGTGGGTGAGGCGCCCTGGGAGCCTGGCCTCGCGCAGCAGCTTCTCGAGGACGTGGAGGTAGCGGGGGTTGCTGCGGCGCTGGTGGCCGATCTGGAGGAGGCGGCCCGTTTCCCTGGCGGCCCGGGCCATCGCGCGGGCGCCTTCCACCGAGTTCGACATCGGGCATTCGCAGTAGACGTGCAGGCCGGCCCTCAGGCAAGCGATGGCCTGCTCGGCGTGGGCAGCGTCGGGCGTGGCGATGAGGGCGGCGTCGAGGCCCTTCTCGGCCGCCAGCATCTCGCGGTAGTCGGCGTAGTCGCTGACCTTGTGCTTGTAGACGCTGAGGTAGTGCCTGGTGCCCTGTCGGCGGTAGGGCCAGGCGTCGCAGACGGCGCGGAAGCGGACGCCCCCGATAGGGAGGGTGGAGTTGATGAGGACGCGCCCCTGGTCGCCCGCGCCGATGAGGGCGACGTTGATGGCATCGGCTGCTGGCCTGCCCGGCTCGGCGGCGCGCGCGGCTAACCACAGGGCGCCCGCGCCCGCCGCCGCGCCGGCCTCAAGAAACTCCCTGCGTTTCACTGGCATCCCCCGAGCTGAAATGGAGAACCAAACCAAACCCCCCTCCCTCTCAGGGAGGGGGGAGGGGGAGGGTCGAGCGCCTGGGCCACCCGGAGCGCCCCACCCTCTCCCTGCCCTCTCCCTGCAAGGGAGAGGGGTCAGAACAACCCCCCTCCCTCTCAGGGAGGAGGGAGGGGGAGGGTCGAGCGCCCGGGCCACCCACAGCGCCCCACCCTCTCCCTGCCCTCTCCCTGCAAGGGAGAGGGGTCGGAACAACCCCCCTCCCTCTCAGGGAGGGGGGAGGGGGAGGGTCGAGCGCCTGGGCCACCCA
>Ga0101944_10002956_pt1 | contig 25329 bp, 15 predicted proteins | sample DewCreD2012metaG_FD_75245 | JGI IMG/M metagenome (GOLD analysis project Ga0101944, IMG submission 75245) | Hot spring sediment bacterial and archeal communities from British Columbia, Canada, to study Microbial Dark Matter (Phase II) - Dewar... ... | reverse complement strand
TTAATGTGCTCTCTGGCGGTGATATTCGGTCTAGACACACCCGAATTGTCCGCCGGTGGGCAGGATTCCGCGAGGGGCCCTGCCCACGTTCATCGTCAGGATAAGTTAGTCAAAACTCCAACCTCTAAACTCAACAGCAAAAATCAACGAGCGCGCCCTGACCGGCATCGCTCAAACCCGGCCTACCGAACCGGTGGCGCCGGTCAATTCAACCACCTATCTTGAGCCCGGGGATCCGCCAGCCGCTATCGATGTTCAGGCCTCCAGCGCCTTGCTGACCGCCCGATCCACGTCCCCGAAGAAGACGATGTCCAGCCGCTCGACCACATCCTCTGGCAATGCGGCGACCTGACTCTTGTTAGCTAAAGGGGTGAGCGCGCGTTGCGCCCCATTCTCGGCAGCAATCTGCAACGGCTCCATGACCGAGGCAGCGCCCTTGATGTTCCCCTGCACGGTGATATCCCCGAGGACAATCGTTCCGGCCAGGATACGGCGGCTGTACAGCGCCGAGATCATCGCCACATAAAAGCCGACGCCGCAAGCGCACTCCATACTCTTGCCGCTCAGGTCCACGACCTCGGCCTGAAGGTCCTTCTGTGCGAGAACCGGACCTAGACCGAGCTTATCGCGCGCGCTCTGTAGGTAAGCGTAGGCACGGTTGAGCGACTCCTTGAGCGTCGGCTCAAGGCCTCCTGGTGTCCGCAGTTTCCCGCTGCCAGGCGCCAGCGCGATCTCCAGTCGGAACAGGCCCACTCGGCCTTCGCCGTCCACGGCCGCGGTGTAGACAGTGCCAGGTGGAAGGGGATCGGGCGAGATGAGGGCCGCCCCGCCTTGTTCTGGCACCCCAACCATGTGCTCAGAGCCGTCCTCGTTGTCCAGGTACGAGAAACTGGTCTTGTAAAACTCGAATGAGCCGCGCTTCTTGAGCTGCTCTTTGACGCGCCGCCGGCCCTCCATCGCCAACTCAAGGTACTCGGTCAACTCGTCCTTGGTCCAGCCGCCATCGGGATGGAGTAGCTTGAGCAGCCCGCTAACGGTGCGCTTGATGGCCGAGGCGTCGCGGCCTTCGACATGCGAGCCAAGGTGGTGGTACTGGTCCAAGGCATCAAAGCGATTTTGCTTGCGCTGCACACGAAATGCCTCGGCCAGGTAGTCGGTGACGAAGCCGTAGCGCTGCGTCAGCAGGTCTTTGGAGGTCTTGGGCACTTCCCAACCGGGCAGGTAGAAATGCAAGCGGTCGATCACGGCCAGATCGAAGGCCTCCGGCAGCGGCTGGAACAGGTCTGTGCCGCCGCTGCGCACCAGCGACTCCACCGGTTGGTTGAGATTGCCGATGAACACCAGCGAAGCGTCGGCCATCACCTGGGCGATCCCACGGCTGAAGCGCCCGTTGGCCATATAGTCCTTCATGATCTGGATGGTGTCGGGGTCGGTCACCCGCATGCCGCCGACTTCGTCGAAGGCGACCACGTCCCAATGGCCCACCAGGCCGACCTGGCGCCGGGCGTTGTTATAGAACAGGTTCGCGGTGCTGGCCTTCCCGCCCGAGATCAGGATGCAGTAGGGGGACATCTCGCTGAAGGCGTAGGACTTGCCCGTCCCACGCGGCCCGAGCTCGATGAAGTTGTAGTTCTTCTCGACAAATGGTATGAGCCTGACGAGCGTCAGCATCTTGAGCCGGCGGTCCATGCGCTCCGGCTCCAGGCCGAGCGTGCGGATCAGCACGTCGATCCACTCGTCGCGAGTGAACTGGGATCGGCCGTCGATGAACTCCTGCTCGTCAAAGCGCGCCAGTTGGATCGGCTTCAGGTCCGCGATGTGGAAGGGGCTGTCCTGTTTCCCCTCGGGCTGGCGAAACTCGACCTCGACAATGGCCCAGATCCCGCCCTCGAGCAGGCGGTCGTAGCGCCGGTAGAAATCCTCCGCGATGTGGATCCGGCTGTAACTGAAGTTGTCCATGGCCGCCCAATACTTGGTCTCGCTGGCCAGGAAGCGCACTTCAACGCGGTCGATAAAGCGATGGCGGCCCCGCTGCTCGACCATGGACTGGGCTTTGTTGGCCTCATCGTGCCGGAAGTAGTTGGCGCGCAGGGTGTCCTTGACGGCGGCGATGCCCAACTGGATCTCCACAGGATCGTCCGAGGCGCAGTACTTACCCAGCAAGTACTCCAACACATAGGAGGGGACGTTCTCGCCGCCGCGGATCTGATGGAGCAGGTCCTTGCGCACCACCTTGCCAGGAAATATCCGGTGCAGTTTCTGATCCAGAGTCTCTTCTGACATACGCCCTTCAGTCCAGCACCCCGTTCTTGAGCTTCAACCTGGCCCAGATGACGCCGGAGCCGGGATCGACGGCCCGGATTTCGATGGCTTCGCCCGTGAAGCCCGGCTCGATCAGCAGCGGCACATCGGTCTCCGTGTTCGGGGCCAACGTGACCTCATGGGTGTCCTCGTCGCGGACCGCGCAGTCGGCGGCCTCGCCCACCGGGCCGCGCTTCGCGTCGGCCGTGTCATAGGCCTCTAACCGGATGCGCAGCGGCTCGTTGAGCATAGACAGGTAATGTAGCTTCAGCCCGATAACCTGGCTGGTGAACCGGTTGCGGGGGTAGCGGATCTCGATCTGCTGCTGGCGCCCAGCGCCCTCCGGTTTGCCTTTGGCCTGGAGCTCGATGACGGGCACGATGCACTCCGGGAGGCTCAGGCCTTCATGAAAGTAGACGGCGTCGGCGGCATAGACCCCGAAGCCGGAGGGGATGACATACTCAGCTGCATCGGTCTGGATGCCCAGGTGGCCAGGCTTGAAGACCAGGGTCCCAGCCCTTTCCTTGACCCCGGAGCCGACCTTCACCCGCCGTTTGCTCAAGAGCCATTGGCCTTCCGGCGCCTGAACGGCATCGCCGGCGGGCACCTCCGGCAGCAGCACGTGACCATGGTCGGCAGCGAACACGATGGTACCGAAACCCAACCGCACAAGCTGGGCCGCCGCCCGCTTGAGATCGCCGAGGAGTCCGCTCATGTGCTTGCGAGCCTGGCGCGAGTTGACGCCCTCGCCCAACTCGTCTATATCCGGAACCCTGAGTACCAGCAGGTCGTGGGCCGCCAGCTCGGCGCGCTTCTTATCGCGAGCATCCAGCCAGTCGCTCAGGGTGACATGAGCGAAACGGTCGCCGTAGCGCTCAGCCAGCAGCGCCATGCGGTCATCCGAGGTCTTCAGCGGGCGATCACCCAGATGCGGAATGAGCTGATCGCCGACGGTGCGCACCGACAAGGCGCCGTCTGCCCCCGGCAAGAGCGCCGCCATGCCGTTGACGGTGACCGTGGGCAGGGCGGCCGCAGCGGGGCGCAGCCCCAGGTCGCCCAGAGGCTTCAGCTCCTCGGCCAGGGCCCGGCCCATCTCGTAGCGCAGGGAGTCGGCCAGGACATAGGCCACCTTTGTGCGCCGTTCGAGCAGGGGGGCCACGTAACGGTCGAACACCTGGGTCTGGCGCAGGATGCCCTCGGGCGGCCAGCCCTCTTCCTCAGCTCGTTTGAGCAGCCTGGTCTGCATCCGCAGGCTGGCATCCCGGTAACGGCGGCGCGCCAGCTCCACCACGGACTGGATCTCATCGCACTCCACGCAGTCCGTCCAGCTCTGCTCCATCAGGCGTTGATGCCGGTCGAGGTCGCTCCAGCCGTCGGCCCGGGTGTAGGCCTCCACCAGGCCGGCCAGCTTGAGGCTGGTCGTCTTCACCTGCTCGACGCGGATGGCCGCCGCCAGCAGGTCCAGGCAGCGCTCCGCCGCCTGCCAGACCTGCGCCCGCTCCGGCTGGTGGCGCCACACTGACCGGCGCCGGCCGTCGAGGATCGAGCGGGCCTGGAGGAGGTCATTGGCCTGCACGGCAGCCGTCAGGGCAGCCAGGTACTGGCGCTCTTCAAAGGCGAAGGTGTCCCGAACGCCTAAGCGAGCGTGACCCTGGAAGTGCTCGCGCAGGCGGAATTCCTGCTCGACCCGGTTGGCCAGAGCGATATAAGCCTCGCGCCACTCGTCGCTGTCCCGCAGGCGCTCACAGATGGCAAACACGCGCTCGCGGTGCGGCGGTTCTGCCCGACCGACAATCGCCAGGGCGTCCGGCCAGGGATCAGGGAGGTCAAATGCCAGCTCGCTGAGCAGGACATACTCCCCGAGACGCCCGACGATCGCCGGCCACGCCCGGGCCTTTGAAGGTGGCACGAACCCGATCTCGCCCTTTAGAAGGCGCAGGAACTCCTGCCGGGCGCCGGGCACCGCCTCAACTTTGGCCTGGGCCGGCTCGGAGCCGAGCAGGAGGGCGCAGGCCTCCACAGCGGACTGGGTGCCGAGCGCCTGCTCCACCAGCGGATAGGTGCTCTCCAGCCGGAGCTGGTCCAGGACGTCCAGCGCCGGCCTCCCTGACGCGAACAGGACGTCGATCCGCTCGACCAGGTCGGGCATGGCGGCGTGCGCCAGCGACTGCAGCTGCTCATTCTCACTCTCGCCGAAGACGGCGCCGGCGGCGGCGAACAGCTCAAACGGGTCCTGAGTGCGGGCCTCGGGCGCCAGGCGCGGGCGCGGCACATAAATGAGCAGGGTGGCGCCGGCGTTCGGCAGGCCGGGCTCGTTCAGCTCGCGGTAGACGGCCTCCGCTTCGTGTCGGGCGGCCAGGAGAGATGTCTCGGCCAGGACGACGCGGCAGTTGGGCGCCTGGAACTGGCGGACGAAATCGCCGAAGGCGCGCTCGCCGTCGTACCAGACCAGGATCCGGCTGGCGTTAAGCCGCTCGATCAGATGCCGCTGCAGATAATGGTTTAGTCGCATGAGATAGTGACTGATGTTTGCCCTGTCATCGCGCCCAAGTATAGGCCAAATCGCTCCCCGCCTACAGCCGGCCGAATGGGGCGGGGAACCTGTCGAGTGAATCAGGCATCGCCTATCGCTTTCCGATACGCCGTCTGCCGATCGTGACTACAAGCCAGGCGAACACCGGCAGAGGCGCAACGCCAAACAGTGAGCGACAAATATCGTTCAGCCGGTCCTCAATATACTTGATGATCAATTGTTCGATATTGGCCTTCTGTTCCTCGATCCACTGCTGTATCTGGCGCTCAAGTTTCTCTTTTTCCTTCGCCAGTTGCTCGGGCAAGACGACAAGCTGAATGGTGACGGCGTCGCCGGGGAAGCGGACCTCGCCCTGCGCCATCCGCCAGCGCGTCTGTTTGACGCCCCAACCGCTAATCGGGTCGGTCGTCCACTCCAGCGTCACGGTCTCGCCGGGCGCCACATCACGCGGCAGAGGCCGTGACGAGCCAGCGCCCAAGGGGTTCTCCTCATTGAGCAATGCATACTCTCCCGCCTTCCATGTGTCCGCGCCGATGTTTTCCAGGGTTACCCTGATGGTAAACGACTCTTTTTCGATCCCCACGACCCACTGGCTCTGCTCGACCACCTTGGCCGCGTGCAGGGAATAGACGAGCAGGGCGTTGGCGACTTTTCGGTTATCCGAACTAGGGAAGACGACCTCGCCGTCATACCAGAGCTGGGAGGACCCGCCGCCGTCCAGCTTCAAGGCGTTCTCAACATCGAAGATTTCGAATGCGCTCTGGACCTCGTCGGGCAAGCCGACGACCCAGATCAGTTTGTTGTCGCCTGTAATGCCAATGGCTGTCCAGGTCCTCGTTTCCCACCCGCCCGAGTTATAGAAACACTCACCGTTGATAACGTCGGCGTCGGACGCGCAGGTCAGGTAACGTGGATGGTCTCGGCCGCGGCGCCACTCCCAGACGCTGTCGAACACGATCTGCGGCCCGCCGCCAACAGCATTGTAGTAACGGCCAGTGTCCGGCTTAGGATCGTTCGTCGTCTGCCGAATGATCTCGGCCAGGACGGGGCCGGAGACAGACGGGTCGTCCAGGAAGGTTCTTCCCAGCACGAGCGCGGCCCGATTGTTGTTGGGGGGAGGTTCCAAAAACGTGCCGTTCTTAATGGTCAGGCCTTCAGCGCCGTGGCCTGAGCCAAAGTAATCGGCGTTGATGGCCGCGGCTACTCCAATGTGGCGCTCCGCCATCTCTTCGACCGAGGCCCGCGCGGTGCCTTCACGATTCGGAGGCGTTCCGGCGGTGGCCATTTCCGTCTGGAAGCGGATATGCGGGCTGGCCAGGTCGATCACCACGACCTGGGTCTTGCGGTCGGGGCGGAGGCAGTGCGACACGCCGGCCATGGCCCTTCCCGCTGGGGCGCACGAGGGGCTGGTTACGCCTGAGCCGGAGTCGTTGGTCGTGGCGCCCTCGACCGAGCCCGCCGGCCGCAGGAAGTCGGCGGCCGCCCAGCCACGGCCAGGGGCGCCCTCCAGCTCCCACCAGGTATAGCCGTCAGCGGTTTGCGGCCCTCCGACGACAGTCATGAGCGTGCCGTCCGGCAGTTTGGCCACGATGGGGCTGGAGGTGCCCGGCCCCTGGCGCAGGTTCAGGACGGAGCCGTTCGTGGCCACTTCCACGGTCTGCCCGACGGCGATCGGCCCTTGCGCCCGGACCGCCTGGCTGTTCGCCAGCAGGAGAAACAGACTAAACCCGACCAGTTGTAAGAGAAGACGACGCATCGCACACCCCTCTCTGCGTCAAAGCCGGCAAATGGAAGGTGCGCGCCGACTTTATTCGAAACCGAGCGAGGGCGTTTCCGCCCCGGCCTTCTTCCGCCCCCGCTTTTTCCCTGGCTTGCCGTCAGCCGCCGGCGCTTTCTTGGCCTTGGGCTTGCGCTCTCTCTTGGGCTTCTCGGCCTCGCCCTTGTAGAGCTCTTCCAGGCCGTGGGCGATAGCGATCGAGCGGTCCGTTTCGCAGACCTTTCGAACGCGATCCGGCCAGATGGTGTAGGCGAGGTGGGCCCATTCGTACTCGCCGGCGGCCAGGCTCTCCCAGGCCGCCTTGCAGTCCGCGGCCCACTTCTTGAGCCGGAAGAGCCGGTGCAGGGGCGCGGCGTTCAGGATCACGCCGTCGTTCAGGTCCGGCTTGTAGGGCAGAGCCGCCACGCGCAGCAGCTCGGCGCGCAGGTCCGCCAGCTCCGACGCGAAGCCCTTGAGGTCGTCGAGCTCGTCGCGCAGTTGGGCCGCGGCGCGGCCCGAGGCGCCGGCCAGCTTCTCACTCAATACTTCTACGCGGCGCGTGACGGCCTCCCACTTGGGTGTCACATAGCGGTTGACGACGGTGTGCAGGGTGTCCGCGGTGAGGCGGTGGTAATAGACCCAGACCGTGTAGCGGCCGGAGGCGGTGCTGAGTGGCCAGTAGATGGGGGCCTGCCGCCGGCTCTTGGAGTAGCGTTTGAGGTGGTCCGCGAAGAAGCCGGCAGGCTTGCGGAAGTACTCGCGCAGGTCCCGGACCTCCAACAGCTCGCAGGCCTCGGCCTCGATGGCCTCCGCGCGCTCAGCCCAGATCACGCGCAGGGCCTCGCGCACGCGGCGGACGATATCGGCGTCGTGCTCGGGCTCACCGCCCAGGCCGGGATCATCCACCAGGACCCCGTCCCAGGCGATGCGCAGCGGGTAGGCGCTGTCTGGGATGGTGGGTTGGGCGACCGCGCCCTCCGGCGGAAGGGTGATGGCGTCCGGCCGCGCCCGGAGCCAGGCCGGGCTAACGATATGGCCTGTGATGGCTGGAAGTCCGTTGGGGCCGACAAGCATACCAGGCGCACAGATGGGAATGTGTGCAAATGGGTCAGTGGGGGCCGGCACAAGTGATGGGTCTGCCGCTATGCGAATATCCCAACGACCAACAACAACACCCAATAAATACGATAGAAGCCTATGAACAGAGTCCAGCAGATCGGCATCCGTAATTAGGCTAAGGTTGCTACGGGTCGAAACAACTTTCCTGGGATGTACTGCCAGAAAAGCTGAAATGGCCTCGAGTTTTCTGTCAGCATAGTATGTCTTTTTCGTTGCCGTGCGACTACCCCCAGACTCTGCTACTCGCTCATCGATAATATCGTCAATACTTGATAGATATAGTCTGCGCAAGATATCGTTGTCTAATTGCGCCTGCTCGTTCAAAAGCCATGGGTGCAATCCAAATTCATCGTCTACTTCTTGCTGACTCTGTTTATCGAGTTGATACAGATCGCGTGAAATTCGCTCTACCCTCTGGCTGTGTTCAAGGATCACCAAATCGGCATTCTCTTTCACTTGAAGAAGTAGGGCAATGCAGGATCTCAGGTTTTGAGGTGCGTTCTTGTCGTCGTACCTCAAGAATGGAGGTGCATAGAAGTACCGGCTTTCTTCATTCCAAGAATCCTGAGTCCGTTTTGCTTCCCAGAGGATTCTGGTAAGCTCAGACAGCTTATCGCACTCCTTGTCAGGTATTGCTGGGATGGGAATACCCCCTACTACATTCTGAGTATAGTGTCTTGCGGCGCTTCCGGACTGCACCGCATCCCCGGCTTCCACCATCATTTCAATGAAGTTGGCGACCGTTCGCGTCATCAACAAACCCACAAATGGAAGAATCATCGTCTCGGCTGCGGGGTACATACCAGGGCCAATTTGAGTAATGATGCAACCCCGTGGTAGCACGCGTGGGCTAAAGCCACTGGCGGTCCTTTCCGAGTAGGTAATCCCCGGCTTTAGATAAAAGGATGGGTTGCGGATCGCCGCTCCTTTAATGGCCTTGAGTTCAGCCCCGTTGGATTTCCACTTCACGACCAGATGGAAATCCTGAAAGTACGGGGAATATTCCCCACCCTTTGCGACTGGCCTCCAATTCCCGTCTGCCGACGAGTCCCGGGAAACAATCAATTCATCTGGGAATACCTCCCAGAAGGCCCTAATGAAACGAAAGTCATCAGATGTGGACAATCCCTGCTTAGCAGTGCCGAGATTTCCCTCGAATGCTGGCAGATTGCGAAACACAGCACGAATGGCCTCACCACTCCAGTATGCAATGCGCGACTCCGGTACACTCTTAAATGCAAGTGGAGCTACAAAGAAGCTCTCTTCAACCGCATCCCCCCTGTTTCGACCATGGATAATTCGCAGAAGATCATCGGCTTTTTCAGCGGTCTTCAACAAACGGAGGAAGAGCGCATTACTATCCACGGGATGTGATTTGCTTAGTACATAGGCGGCAGCCTCGACTAAAGCCGCATCGAGGACACCATAACCAAAATCAGCCAACAACTCAATAGTGCTCTCTCCAAGAAGCAACTCGTTTCGCCATTTGCCAAGTGTGGGCTTAAAAAACTGTGTTCGGTTGATGATCGCACCGAGACGACCCTCATCTATTAGATAGGAAGCCCCGCGCCGCACAAAGGCCGCATCTATGTCTTCTTTGCAATCTGTGTAATTTGAATTGATGTAACCCTTGCTTTGCGTGCTCGGGAAGCCGAAAGGCGGATTCATAAGCACTGCATCGTATTTTTTGCGATACAAGTCGATGAAGGCAAACCCGTGAGCGACATCATCGGCAAACAAGCGGCGACGAGTGGTGGCACCGTTGGCGGCTTGCTCGGCATAGTCTTGCAGTGCTTCCAGCACGCGCGCCTCGGCCTCATCCCAGAAGCGCTCGTCCGTAATGTCGGAGACATCAAACAGGGCTAACTGCTCGGCCTGGGGCGCGCGCCTGGCCTCCGGCAGGAGCGCCATCTGCTCGGCCCGCTCCGCCCTGGCCCACTGCTCGCGCGCGGCGGCGACGGCATCCCGTAGTTCTTCTTCGATCTTCAAAAGGGAGCCGGCCTCGCCCGCCAGCTTCATCTTCTCGAAGACCACGCGCACCAGGTCGCCCAGCACCTTGGGGCGCAGGTCGGCCACGAACTCATCCAGCAACGCGCGGTCGCCGGGCATGGGCTCGGCGCAGACCACGTTCACGCGCTCGATGCGGGGCCGCTCGGCGGGTCTGAGGCCCAGGGCCTGGAAATGGCGCTGGGCGCGCAGCCACAGGGCCAGGGCCGCGATCTGGGTCGCGCGCGGGTCGATGTCGATGCCGTGCAGGTTGTGGCGCAGGATCAGGCCCGGCAGGGCGCGGCGCAACGCGCCCAGGTCCGGGTAGTCAGCGGCCAGCGAACGCCCGCCGCCGCTGAAAGACGGGCTCTCGGGGTCGGCCCAGGCCTCTTCATAGATGACGGCCAGCAGGTCAAAGGCGTAGAGCAGGAAGTGGCCGGAGCCGCAGGCCGGGTCCAGCAGTTTCAGGTCGCGCGGGTCTTTCTTGGCGCGGTCCGCCGGCGGCTCGTCGGGCCGGCGCACCAGGTAGCGGCACTCCTCGGCCAGGCGTGTCCGTCCGAGGCGCATCTCGTACCACAGCCGGCCCAGGGTGTTATCGGTGAGGAACTCCACCACGTAGCGCGGGGTGAAGAACTGGTTGCGGACGGCCAGCTCCCGGCTGTTGCGTGGTGCTTGAGATTCACGCATTTTGTCGCGTTCGGCATTGTCGTTGTAGTACTGGTACACCCAGCCGATGGTCTCGTCCTCGCGCCACAGGTCTCTGAGGGCTGCCTGGTTCAACAGGCCGAGCACATCCTCCAACGCCCGTTCGGACGGGAAGACGCGCGAGAGCGGCGAGCGGCGGTCGAACAGCACACCCAGGTCCAGCGACAGCTCATCGAACAGGTTCTCCAGAAAGACGCGGTAGGCCGCGTAGCGCGAGCCTAGCGCGCCACCGGTCAGCCGCTCGAAGAGCTGGAAGCCCTCGGAAGTCAAACCCTGCCACACGCACTCGACCACCAGGCCGCGCTCCTCGCACATGCGCAGGGCCGCCAGCCGGTTCAGGACCGTGAAGCCGATCTCGCGCACCAGCCGGTCGAAGGCGGCCCGGCGGTCCTCGCCCGGCAGGCCGGCGGCGTAGTGGTCCAGCAGCTGGCGCAGCTCTTCGGCGGCGGCCCGGCCCTCGTCGGTCAGGCCATCGAGCGGAAGGGCGGTCCCGTCCGGCTGCAGGCGGAAGTCAGTCTGGAGCTGCCGGGTCAGGTCGGCCTTGAGCAGCTCCCGGGCCTGGCCGACCATGCGGGCGAGCGCGTTGCGGGTGGGTTTGTCGAAGGGCATGGATCACTCCAGCCGGATGTGCTTGTTGGCTTTGAGCAGAGCGCGCAGCCGCAGGCGCAGGCCGCGGAGCCATTCCTCCAATTCAGCTTCCGACGTGATCAGGCCGGAAGGCGCCACCTCGGCCCAGGCGATGTGTTGGACCTCGGGCTCAACCTGGACATCAATTGGTGGCGGCGTTGGCCGGCGGGCCTCAATCTCGGCTTCCAGAGTCTTCTGAAGCTGGGCCAGCCCGCTCCGGCGCACCAGCAAGGTCTTCAGGTCAGTCACTGGGTCGCCGTTGCTGGCCTGGAGCGGCAGCGTGGCCTGCAGGCGGCGCATGATGGCGTCCCGATCCTCGTCTGCCAGCAGCACCCAATCCGGATGCGCCTCGAGCGAGGCCGCGACAAGACGCAGCCCTTCTTCGACCTCGCGGCGCACCTCGGCGTAGCGGGCCTGGGCGCGCTCGCGGACGGCACGGGTCAGGGCGCGCACGTCGGCCAGGCGCTCGAAGAACCGCTCGGAGCGCAGGGCGTCCGCCAGCGCCTCCTGGTCGGCTTCCGGCAGCAGTTGCGCGCCCTCGCCGGGGAACAACTGCTCCAGGTCAGCCAGCGCCTCCCGCAGGCGGCCGGCCGCGCGCACGTCGTCCTCGGCCCGGTCCGCGAAGGCCCGGACCACGGCCTGCGCCCAGCGGCTGTCCTCCACCACCGGGGTCTCTTTGGCCCCAAAGACCGCCGGCGCGTTGGTGGCATCGCCGATCAGGGCGCCGGTCAGGGCCTCCATTAGGTCCCGCGCGCGGCCCTCGCCGGCCAGGCCCAGCAGGCGGAGCTTATCGGGCAGGGACGCGGCCTGCTCCAGCAATCCGGGCACATGGCGGCGCGCCGCCTGGCTGATGGCGTTCTCCAGCGGCATCACGCTCTCGCCGAAAAGCGCCTCCAGCCGCTGGGCGGCGCGGTCCAGGGCATCCAGATCGGGCGGCGCATCGCGCAGGGCCACGCCGATCTTGTTGAAGGTCAGCGTGCTCTTACAGGCCTCGGCCGCCCTGGGGCCGGCCACTTTGAGCACGCCGTCCGGGGTGTGAAACTCCACCTTGCCGGCGATCAGCAGCGCCGCGAACAGGTAGCGCACCGTGTCCTTGGACCAGCCGTAGGGCGGGCCGGCGTAGAGGTCCTGAACGGTGTTGCCCTGGAGGCGCCCGCCGCCGGCCTCCTCCAATTTGCCCTGGAAGGAGCGCAGCACCTCGGCTAGGGCCGGATGGTTGACGTCCACGCGGGTGGCGCCGCCCTGTTTAGCCACCAGGCGCAGGGGGTCGTGCTCGGCCGGCATCCGTTCCAGCTTCTCGACACCCAGGAAGCGGGCCGCCAGGTCTGTGCTGGCGCGCAGCGGCGCCAGGTGGTAATACTGGAAGACCTCGCGCGCCGCGCGGCTGAGCATCTCGCGGGCCGCGGCCTCGATCGTCTCGCCCAGCTCGGCGGCGGGAACCGGCCGGCCGCGGAAGACGAGCGTGCCCGCCAGGAGCGCCTGGCGCAGCAGCTTCTCCACTTCCTCCCGGCCGCGCTCGGCCTGCTTCAGCTCGGCGCGCTGGAACTGGACTTCGTCCCGGTCCGCCGTGCGTTCATCTACCAGCCGGGCCGCCTGCTCGGATTTGTAGATCTCGGGCAGCAGCTCTTCCACGATATCGCTGGAGCGCGCCAGCCAGGCGATGGCATTGCGCCATTCCGTTTGGGCCGCGGTCTCGGTGAGCAGCGCGGTGCGGCGTGTTTCCCAAGCGCCGCCGTCGGCCCACTCCAGCCGGAAGGTGATGTCCTCGCTATCTCCCACAATCCACTGCTTGCCCAGGCGCACGCCGGCCCGGACGTCCTTGGCGTTTTCCAGCCGAGCGCCTGGCTGAGGGGCGAAGATGTTCCGGGCCAGGATCTCGTTGCGGATGCGGGCCGTGTCGCCGGAGGTCACGTTCAGGGCGTTGCGCTTCTGCTGGAGCGGGCGCACTTTGTCGGAGAGGAAGACATAGCCGCCGGCCTTGGGGTCCTCCACCAAGCCGATCTCTTTCTCGGCCACGAGCGCGCGCAGGGTCTCCTGCACTTCGGGCAGGAGGCCAGGGCTGGCTATCTGCGGGTAAAGCAGGGCGGCGATGTTCTCGGCCGTGCACGGGAAGCCCTCAATCGGCTGCAGGGCGGCCACGGTCTTGGCCACGCGCACGGCCAGCGGCCGGTCGCCAAAGATTTGCGCCACGCGGTCCACGGCCATCACGGCGTGCGGCAGGACCTTCAGCAGGTCGGCGCGCAACGTGTCGTAGAAATCGTCGGCGCAGGCCAGCGCGCCAATTTCCCGGTCAGCCAGCAGGGGTTTGGCCGGCTGGGTGCCCACGGCGCGCAGCTTGTTCACGTCCACCAGCACATCCTGGATGACCTTGATCGCCGAGCGCAGGCCGATGCCGCCGGTAGAACGCGCCAGGGTCCGGATCAGCTCCAGCAGCAGGTCAAAGTGCTGGGGCAGCACCGGGTAGAAGCGCGCAAAGGTATCCGCGTCCGGGTCGGCTTTGTAGAGGGACGTCCCGCTCAGGCGGGTGTGCGTGATCAGCGCCTGTCCGCCCGCTTTGAACAACGCTTTGAGCTGCGCCTCGCCCTCAGGGGTCTTGGTGAGCAGGCGCCGGTAGGTGATCTCCTTGATATCGCGCGCATCCAGCTCGATCGTAATCGGGAAGCGTGCCTGCAGCTTATTCAGTTCGCCGGAGTTGTACTGCGCCCGGGTCACGATCTCGGCCAGGGTCTGCTGGCCGGTGGCCATCACCCAGACCCGGCCCTGGCCCAACTCCTTGAAATCGCGCACCAGGCCGTCCAGGTTGAGGATGAGTTCGCCGCGCGGGGCCACGTATTGGCCAGCCTCGTCGATCAGGAAGATGACGTTCTGCTTCCCGGTCTTGTTGCGGATGAGCTCGATCATTTCCTGCGCACGGTGGCGCAGGTTGGCGGCCTCGTCGAACCTCAGCCGGCTGAAGCTTTCCGGTGTGGGGAAGTCCTCAGGCAGCACCTTCGGCACGATCTGGGCGGCATGAGCGTTGCCGATCAGGGGATCGTTGTGGAGTTCCTCCCAGGGCTGGTCCCAGCGCTCCTGGTGGAGACGGCAGAACTCGTCGTACTTGCCGCGCCGTCGGAGAGTGAGTTCCAGTTGGGCCAGCTTCTTGTCCTTAGAGTAGCCGGTCCATTGCAGCACCTTCCAGTACAGTACCGTGGACACTGGCGCGGCGGCGTTCTCGGCCAACTGCTCAGCGCCCAGGTCCAGGAACACCACAGCGGTTGGCGCGCGCTTGGCCACCGACTTCAGCAGCGCGGGGAGGTCCGAGCTGCGAAAGCGCTCCGCCAGAAGGTCGACAAATGGCGCCTCGCCGACCCTGAAGGCAGGGTCCAGGCCCAGGCCCAGGTACTTGGTGAACGAGCTCTTGCCGGAGCCATAGAAGCCGGAAACCCACAGGCCGATCTCTGTGACCTGGCCGCCCTCGACGCCGGCGCGGTAGTTCTCCAGAAACTTGCGGAAGCAATGCTCGACGTTTTCCGTGGCCTCGTACTCTTGTACTTCGGCCAGCAGCCGGTCATCTTCCAGCGCGGAGTAGTCGATGACCTTCTCGATGCGTCGGTCGATGCGGCGGTTCTTGGAGAACAGATCGCGGATCTTCATAAGTCAGCCTTCCGAGAAGGCCCCACCCCTCACAATCCGCCGACTAGGGTGGAGCGGTAGTTGCCGTCCTCGGGGTAATAACCCAGGAACTTCAGCCCGTACTGTCCGAACCGTTTGCCGGGATAGAAAATCACGGTCGGGTGTGGCACGCGCCCGGTGAGGGCGCTTTCGATGGCGCGGGTACGGAAGTAGGGGTGCAGCGTCTCGGACTCGGTGAGCAGGATCACGGCCTTAGGCCCGCCGGCCGCGATCTTCTCCGCCACGCGATTGACGAAGGCGTTGTCGCGGACCAGAACGTCGCGAACAGAGTCGTTGATCTCGGCGGGCTCCGCCTCTGACTCCAACTCCAGCCATTGGTCCCAGCGCCCGGAGGCGTCGATCACCTCCCGCAGAACGTCACTGAGCGAGACCCGCACCGGCTCGAAGCCGTCATTGCGCAGCGCCCCCATCCAGGCTGCCAGACGCCGTTTGACATCCAGCATATGCTCAGGGGAGTAGACGAAGTAGTAGATCGGATCGCTATGAGCCGGGTTCAGCGAGGCGGGCTCCTTCAGAAGTTGCCGCAGCGCTAGAAAGTCCTGCTCCAGAACATCGTCATCGGGCGATGGCATGGATCACCGCCTCCATCGTGTCGTGGGGCCACGAGATCCGGACTACGTCCCCGGCGCGCTGGACCACCAGTCCGAGGGAAGGTCCCAGGCTGTCCAGCCGATCGAGCAGGTGCGCGCGGTCGAGGCCAAACAGGCACCAGTCTTGATGATCGACGACTGCCGCGTCCGGCCGGCCGGTGAAATGCAGGTCGTAGGCCAAGTAGGCCAGGCCGGCGTCGCTCATCCGATAGGGGACGATTTCACGCTGCAACGGTCGGGTTGACCGCAGAAAGCCAAATTCCGTCAACGCCGCCAACAGGCCATACGCCACGCGCTTTCGCGTGTAGGCCGACCATTGTTGCCGGATGTGACCCCGGCCGAAGGCGTGGTCCAGGAAATCCAGCACATCATCAGGCCCGAGCCACAGGGCACCCGTGCGGCAGGCTGGCCAGAACTTCTCGCAGAGGAAGTCATACAGAATAGCCTCGGCCCGGGCCTCATGGATCAGCAGCAGCTCGCGAAACGCCTGCTCTGAGCCCCGCAGTTCTAAAAACAACTTAAGGTGACGGGCGGGAGCATCGGTGGGCGAAAGCAAGCGGGGCCGAAAAACCCGCAACACCAGGTCCTCTGCGCGGTGTGCCGTGGCTTTCCCAAGCAGACCCTCTTCTCGGACTCGCTGCCACAGCGCGAGGGGACTCTCGCCCGGCGACCAGTAATGAAGCAGGGCGCGGATTTCCTCGATGCTCGCGGCCCCTTTGATGATCCCGCTGACTGTGTAGCGGTGGTTGGCCTGCTCGGCAACGGACAACGTCATGGCGCAGTCTGCTTTGAACGGATATACGGAAAAACCCTGGCCCCTTCGCGGAAAGCGCCGGCATACGCTGCGGCGCATCCGCTCACCCAAGCTCCAGATTGCAGGTCCTTTAGAGAGCCCAACTGCACCGGGCCGCGGGCGCCCGCCGAGGACGTTTCGGCCAGAGCCTCCAATTCCGCAATCAACGCGCTCGTCAGGCTCAGCTTGGGCGCCAGCTCCTGTTGCATGTCCGCGTGGTGCTCGCGTAAAGCATCCTCGAGGTGGAGTTCTTCCGACTGCGGCAACCGAAACGCATGGAACACATGTCCGATGCCGATACTGCTGTCGTGGACGGCCCGCGCGGCATGGCCGGCGGCGCGCACCGCGGCGGCGAAAGCGCTCCGAGGATATAGCCGGCCCAGGTAACTTAGGCCGGTGGAGGAGAAGAATTGCGTCTTCCACCAGCCGGCGTGGGGTGATTCGCCGAGGATCGAGACGAGCACTCGGAGTTTGAGAAGCCCGAAGGGGTGTGCAGGAAAACCCATGGGACTTGATTATGGCGCAAAACCAGCATACCGCCAAAGGTCCAAATGTTCGATTCCAATAGGGCCAGCCAGGGTAATCGCACTAACAGTAAGGCATTATGCTATTATCTCAAATCGATACGGGATGCCAGTCAAGCATCGCCGTTGCCGGTGGTTATTATGGCCCATAAGCTCTTGGTGTTGGGAGCCGAACCCAGCTCACATTCTTTTAGCTTAGCTGCCAGCCTGGCGGCGGTCTACGGTCTTCTTGCCAGCCGCCGCACTCTGTTAGCAGACCTAAGTCTCGGGGCCGACCAGAATCTGGGCCTGACCAGCACCAGAGGAGTTGAAGTCTTGCTCGGGCGTTTCCTCGCCTCCGAGAGACTCGAGCCAGATGATCTTCCGGGCGCCGTCGCTCCATACGGCGTGGCATTCGGGCATCCCCTCTGGGATCGACACTTCGACCTGCTGGTCGGGCCGGGCGCGATCCCGGCAGACTATGCCGACAACCTGGGCGCCCAACGCGGCGAGGCCTTCGTCCGGGCGTTGCACGAACAGGTCCTTCTGCTTGGCTATGAGGTGGTCATCGTGGACTTCGGCCAAAGCCTGGACACGCTGCGCGCTGCAGCCCTGGCGAACATCGCCGATTACGTTGTGGTGGTTGGCCGACATGATGACGCGGCTACCCAGGCCTTCATCCAGACACGCCTGCAGCCCCCGCATTTCAACCCTCAGCCTGAAAGGGTGCTACTGGCCGAGGCCGGCGAGTTCTCGTTTCCCCATCCCGAGTTTCTCGACTCGCTCATTCGCCACGAGAAGCGATTCGAGGTCGCTGCCGCCCGCACTGCCTTGGGATTGGCGGAGCGGCTCCACCCTGGCATCTCCAAGCGCCTGATCGACGGGGCTGGCCGGCCGATCCGCCCGGCCGAGCCGGGTCTGCTGCGCCGGCTCTTTGGCTAATGCCCCGCCAGCTCCCACATCGCTGACAGATAATCGTCCAAGCGTTCGGCCAGGTCAGGCGCAAAGCAACCTGGCCGATTTAGCGCCCAGTTAGCTCGTTTAGGATCGGCCAACGCCGCCAAACACGCCAGCACATCGGGCTCTACAAAGCGGTGGCGGCCATCTACCCCCGGCTGGAGCAGCCGCGACCGTTCCACATCGGCCCAGGTATCAGGCTCTACAATCTGCCGGACGCGCTCCTGTGACAGACCCACCGGCTCCATGCTTTCCAAATGTTGCATCGCGCTGGCCCGCGCGAGACCCAGGAGTCCACGGGTCAGCGGCGACTGGGAGGACCAATCGCTGCTCCAGGTTAGGGCAGGGAGGCCGGCCCGCTCGAATAACTCTGCCAAGGCGCGCCGTACGATTGCCACCCGGTGGCTGGCACAGGCGGCCACCTGGGCCGCCACGGCCGCAACGCCGAGCGGTCGCCGCACCAGGTGTGGGACCTCGGCCAGCGCCCAGCGGATACGGGGCAGTTTAACGGCGTCGGGATTATTTTCCGCCAGGAGTCGTAGGGCCAGGTACTCCTGATCGGCCGCTGTAAGGTCTTCCAGCGTCGCCAGAGCCAGGTGCGGCTGAGACATGGCTTCAACCGTCTGCTCGGCTTCCCAAGGGGCCGTCGCCACAATAACTGACGGTGCGAGCGCCAGCTGGCCGAGCACCTCGGCCTGGTCGGCGGCCGGCAGCCTGTCCAGGTCATCTACGAGCCAGAGCACACGCCCGTCTTCGTCAAGCTGCTCCAGGGATTGGATCAAATCAGCGCGCTCAACTCGGCCCGCGCCCACATGTGGGTACACCTTCCGCGCCGTGAAGGCGCAGACGCTGCGCCGGTTACGCGCGAAGGGCAGGAACTCCCCGGCCCGGACATACACCGCCAGCGGCGCGCCCGGCAGCCAGGCGCAGGCCCAATCGAAGGCCAGGCACTTTAGCCACGTCGTCCGGCCACTGCCAGGAGTGCCAGCCAACACCACGGATGTCAGTGGAGTGCCATGTGCTTGTGGCCAGCCAGCATCAAGTAGCGCCGGCGTGCCTCGGATAGTGCATATCGATAACCGGCGCGGGATGGCCTGTGTGATCGGCAGGCTGAGTCCACAGGCAGCCGGGGCCTGAGCACACTGCTGTTTGATATAGGCAACCAATGGCTCCAATAGGTCCGGACGTGGCGGTTCAGACCAGGAAGCTTCCGCTACCGCCGCCTCGGACACTCTCACTCCTGGTTCTTCCGCGCCATCATCGGATAGCTCAACTTCATCTTCTAAGTTGGCCGCCGGCGGCTCTACCTCCAGCAGGCCGTCCAGTTCGGGCTCGTGGGCAACAGTCTCCAGGGCCCGGTACAGGTAATTGGCGTAGGTGCGGGTGAGCTTCTCGCCGGGGTCCTTCCCGCGCAGATCCAGAAACAAATCACGGATGGCTCCCGAGACTTCTTTCGCCTGCCTGTGGGTCAACGGCACTTCACTGCATACCGCCTCGGCGATCACCTGGCGGTGATCGGGCTTGGCGCTGTAGCGCAGCACGTTGCCCACGGGCGCAACCTGCCGGGCTGAGCCGGACCCAATGGCTTCCAGGTATCGGTGCCACAGCATAATCAGACCCTCGGCCAGATGCAGGTCACTGTCATCAATGGCCTTGGCGATTAGCCGCAGCACCAGCGACTTGAGCCCGAGCACCGCCAGTTCATCCGACTTTCGACGATCCTGGGCGAGATCCGCGTAGCGATCGCCCAGGAAGCGCTGCAACGCCTTGGGTTGCCCAAAGGGTCCGCGGCCAAAAGCCAGGGAGTCGGTGCAGAGCAGGGTCAGGGCTTTTTTGAATGCCCGCCCGGAGGCATGGAGGTAAACCGTGGAAGACATAGGGAAGACACAAGAGCGGAGACGGTTAGAAACGCCGGTCCATTATAGGCATCGGCCGCTCAGCGAACCTTTGAAACAGTTGGCGTTTGCTCACCATATGGGCGGGACACAGGCCCATCTCAGCCACGAAACGGCTGGGGATGAGCGCGAAGCCCGTTCGCGTGTGCTCGGCAATGCCGGACAACCGGCACAGGTCCCGGGCGCGGGTCACCGTCACATAGGCCAGGCAGCGCTCGTCTTCAACCGCATGCCGGTCCTCGGCCCGTAGGCTGTAGCTGTGGGGCAGATAACCGACCGCTTCGTCGCCGGCTTCGAGCGCGTCCTCGCACCAGCCGATCCCGAAGACGACCGGGCGCTCCTGGCCCTTGAGCTTGTGGATGGTGGACAGGACGATGTTACCGGCCAGGTGGTCGCCGGCCCGTTCCGCTGTACGTGCCCGCTGGCGGGCATACACCACTAAAGCCTGGCAGCTCTCGAAGCGCTCGGCGATCTTCAGCAGTGCCTCGATCTCGTCCAGGCGCTCATCAGGGATGTCTTCAGCCACTGCATCCGGGCTCACCTCGCCGGTCCGGGCCAGGTGTTGCCGGTAACCGCCGTCGAGCACCATTCGCAACACCACCGCCGGCCGCCGGGTACGAGCTTGCGCGGCGATGGCGTCCATCCAGGCCTCCAGGTCGGCGACCCCGGCCTGCCAGCGCCAGCTTTCAGGATGGCGGAGCGCCTTTGCCATCCCCGACCATCGGCCGCGGCAGGCTTCCAGGAACTTGCGGCCCAGGCCGCGATGAGTAAGCTGCGCGGACGGGGTATTACAGATGCGGCGGAAGGCTTCGGTGTTATCCCGGTCCAGGGCCAGCGCCAGGTGATCGATCAGGTCGCGAATGTGGCCGCGAAGCCAGAAGGACTGGCTGTTCAGGTTCACGAACGGCAGATCGCGGCGGGCCAGTTCGTCCTCGACAAACGCCAGCTGCGCCCTGGTCCGCGCCCCGACGAAGAAATCACCAAGGCGGCGGCCGCCTTTCAACAGGGCTTCGATCTGGCCCACGACCCACCGCCCCTCATCTTCAGCGGTCGCCAGCAGTTGAAAGGTCATGACTTCGCCATCGGGGGCGCCCGGCCGTGGCATCATCGGGTTGCGAAAGCGATCCGGCTGGCTGCCACCGTGAGCGGTGTAGTTATGGGCGATGAGGCGCTGGCTACACTGCACGATTTGGTGCGTCGAGCGAAAGTTGATGCTCAGCCAGTAGGTGCGGGCCTCCGGGAAGAGCCGGTCGAAGCCTCCATATAGGTTGTGTTCGGGCACGGCTCCCGCGAAGCGGTAGAGCAGCTGGTCGCCATCCCCGACGACCAGGATGGTGTTTTGAGGGGCCGCCAGCGTCGCCAGGATGCGCATGGCCTGGGCGCCCGTGTCCTGGGCCTCGTCCAGGAACATGTACTGGATGTGGCTCTGCCAGCGCTCGCGGAAGGCGGCGTCGTCCTTTAGCCGGATCTCGACATCGCCCAGCATGTCGTCATAGGTGAACAGCCGCTCCTTGCGCATCCGGCGGTTGTAGCCGGCATAGAGCCACGACAAACAGTCCGCCGCCGCTGGCTCCAGGCCCGGCAGTGAAAGAAAGAAGGCGCGGGCGTCGCCTTCACTCACGCTGCAGGCCTTGGCGCGCCGGATCATATCCCTGATGAACGCGACCGGCAGCTCGCGGTCCGGCGCGGGCCGGTAACATCCGGCCAGCTCCTTCAGGATTTTCTTGACCTGCCAGGGCTTGGCGACGTCGCGGCGCGGGTCGCCGGACTCGCACAGCAGCCGCCGGCACAGGGCGTGGATCGTCGTGATTTGTTCCAGCGCCATCCGGTGCTCGTGCCACCAGCCGGCCGGGAACAGGGCCTTGATCCGGGCGCGCAGCTCGAGCGCCATCGTGCGCGAGAAGGTGACGGCGACGATGCTCTCGGGCGCGATGCCGCGGGCCACCAGATAGGCATAGCGCAAGACCGTCACCGTGGTTTTGCCCGAGCCAGGCCCGGCCAACACCCGGCTGGCCTGGTCCGGCGGGGCCAAGACCACCGCCCGCTGCTCGGCGCTCAGCCGTCCCAGGGCCTGCGCCAGCCGGTCGTCGCCTACAGGCAGCCAGCCGGCGAGTGGACGGGTGTGCTGTACGATTTCTGTGCTGTACACGGCGGTCTCGCTCTCGTCATAGCCTGGCCGTCGCCCAATCGCGGGCGCCGTCACAAACCGGGTAACGGGGGCAACCCCAGAAGGGTCGGCCGGAGCGGTTCTTGCGCTTGGGCACCATGAGGGAGTGGCACTTCGGGCAGAGCGGCGGGCCGACCAGCTCCGCCTCAGCCGTCTCAGGCCGCGCCAGGCCGCTCTCGACCTCATTGTCTTTCCGGTGCCGCCGGCGGTAGAGCGGCTGGGCGGTCAGGCCGAGCTCGACATCAAAGAAGAGCAGAGCGTTCAGCACCCACTCCAGCGGCTCCTGGTAGTTCTCGCGCCCCGGCATGGCCAGGCTCACCTCCACATACCAGGCGGTGCGTTCCCAGCGCTCCTGGTTGTAGGGCGCCTCGACCACCTGGACGCAGAAGTCCGGCGCCCTCCGGTGCAGGCGGCCGCGGAAGTCCTCGTCGTAGCGCGGGCGGATGAGCTGCGGTGAGATATAGAAGCGCGCCAGGAGCGTGTTCCAGAGCAGGTCCGAGAGCAGGCGCCGGCCGGCCGGGCCGGGCGTGTCCCAGCCGAGCTGGGAGAGCCCGAACTGGAGCTCGGCCAGCACCCCGCTCTGGGCCGGCTCATTCAGCCAGGTCCGCAGGCAGCCCAGGGCCGCCAGCTGGTCCCACTCGTCGTCAAAGTGCAGGGGCTCGCCCTCGCGTAGCTCCTGGCTGGAGAGCGGGGGCGGCGGCTTACCGGCCCAGTAGATCTGGTCGCGGGCCCAGATGATGAGTGGGTCAATCATCGCGCTATGCAACTGCATCGTTCTCCTTCCTTTCCGGTTCTTCGACCAGGTAGGCCTTCAGGACTTCCAGCCGATTGTGGCCCAGGGCCTGGGTCACGACCCGCCGGGCGTCGTCACGCTCCAGCTGCTGTTCCCGCAAGAGATGCTGGTAGAGCTCGTTGGCATACAGCTTGCGGAAGGAGTGGGTGCCGTCCCCGACCTCGATCCCGAGCTTGACGGCCTGGCGGCTGGCCTCGCGCTTGACGGCCGCGGTCAGGGACTGGCGCTGCTGGAAGACGTGCCCGTCAGTGTGGGCCAACCCCTGTTCCTGGAAGGTTGCCACGACCGTTTGGTGCTGGGCCAGGATCGGGACCGTGCGCGGCCTCCCGCCCTTGGCGTGGGTGCCTGGGCCGGCGAGCCGGATCCAGTGCCCGTCCGGCTCAATGCAGTGTGCCTGCACATGCACCGCTTCGCTCACCCGTAGGCCACTCACTCGCTGGAGCCGGGCCACCCCACCGTACTGCGGGTCAATCCGGGACAGCACTCCAATCAGGCGCTCGGCATCTTCGGGCGAGTACGGGTCGGCCACCACATCCGCCCGCCGGCCATGGAACTCGCCCACCAGCGGCTCGGCGTCCGGACGGCGCCATCCCACTTTCCGCAAGCCGGCGTCCAGTTTCTTGATCGCGCAGACGTAGGTATTGACGGTGGCCGGCGACAGACCCCGTCCGCGCAGCGCGACGATGAAGTCCGCCGTCATCGCGGGCGTGACCTGGCTGAGCCGTTTCACGCCGTACCTGTCCCGGCACCACTCGGCGAAGGTCACGCCCAGCCGGCAGTAGTGCTGGAGGGTCCGCACGGCGAAGATGGTCTCCCCGGCGGTGCCGGTCCGCAGCGCCTGGTGCCGGCTCTGGCCGAAGCCCTTGAGCGCGTTCAGGCAGTAGGTCACATCCGATTTCAAGGTCATAGTCGTAGGCTCCTCTCCTGAGTGAATTTCGGGTGTCCCGAAATGGTCGGCTTGAATTTCGTGTTACTCGATTCGTCCTGCCCTTGATGCTGTTCCCAGACATAGCCCCTCCGTCGGCCAGGCGGAGCGCCTGTGCCCGTTTAAGTATCTTTCCATGCCCGACACCTCATACCCGTTGAACTGCCCGCGCAGCCCGAGCCAAGGCCCGGCCAGGGTGCCCCTCACTGAGTGAGTTTGAGCGAGTAGGGCGAGATGGGGTGCGGTGTCTCGCCGCTCTTCAGGCCGGTTTAGGGTCCTGGCCTGCGCACGCGCCCTGATGGGCAGCGCCGGCGCTTGGTCGTCAGCGCCGAGGACCGAGCGAAAGCAGACCGGTTAGGGTCTGCGTCGAATGGATCGGCGCTCGGGCTATGCCGCTCGCCGGGATAACGCCGTGTATCGCCCGGCGCCATGTTCGCGTCGGGGGGCAGTTCGTATGGTCGAGCCTTGCCGCCATAAACGCACCTTCACATTTGGCTGCCCGTGTCTCTCCCAGCCGGCGGGGCAGCCCCGCGCCTGGCTTCGGCGATGTTTGGCCACCGCCACCTGTATTTGCCTCTGTGAGACAGGCTCGCTCACGGCGCCATCTGTGGCGCTCTGGGCTCAGGGTACGCGCCACGGGCGCGCGTCTCGTCGGGTCGTTGGGGTGGCCCGTCACCCGCTCGTCTGATACGCCGGAACGGTGCCGACGATGTGGCGGTCTCCAGGGACGAGCGCCTGGACCGCAGCTAGAAAAAGATGCTTCGATTATGGGAAAGAGCCCGGCTCTGCTCCAGAGCTGGGAGAAGAGGAACGGAAAAGTTGGGGAAAGGAACCGCGTTTGCGGTTGCTCTCGGTCTGATACCAGAGCTAAAATGCCAGTTATGGTCGAGCCCGAGGATTGGATCAGCGTGACGGAAGCCGTGCAACTATCCGGCTATAACCCGGACCATTTGCGCGAGCTGATCCGAACGGGAAAGATTGGGGCCCGGAAGATCGTGACGGTCTGGCAGGTCAGCCGCCCCAGCCTCCTGCACTATATGAATGAGGCGAAGCAATCCACGGATAAGCGGCGTGGTCCAAGACCCTAGCGCAAGAGGAAAACTGAAGTTATAATACCCCATATAGTAAGGGGTATTTAGCCCCAAAGACGGGCCGCGTGGGTGCGGGAACACACACGAGGCCCTGACCACGACGCCGGGGTTGGCGGCGGCGCAGCTGACGCGATTCTAGCATGAGCGGGCAGCAGGCCGTCTGTTGGCGTGTTGCCCGCTTTGCTTTCCCTGTGCCGCTCAAGATGCCTTGGCCCTTCACAGGGATAGCATGCTTTCCACACTCTTTCTCCCCTTCTTCCGCCAGGGCTCGAAATTGCTGTCGCGCAGTGCTTTCATGAGCGGCATGAAAGCAAACAAGCCAGTTCCTTCAAACAGTACGGGTCCGGAAGATGCGGCGGAGTACGTGCTCATTCCCGACGATGCCCTGCCCGGAACAGTCGTGGGTCTACAGGGCGTCCACTGGCGGGATGGCATCTATCTGGTGCCCACCTCCGAAATTGATGGCCACCGTCGCTGGGAGACCATCATCCTGCTGCTGGCTCAGAAGCTCCAGGACCGCCAGTTCCGGGATGCTCTGCTCACACTCCGCGCGGCGAAACGGGAGGGGTAACAGGCATGGCCATTCCACCCTATCCAGCTGATCAGGAACTCAAGCCGCAGAAAGACGGCTACTTCGCGACCTTTTACTTCCAGACGCCTTTGACTGATGATCGGCCCAAGGCGGTCCTGTACCTGCGCGTCTCCTCGCGCAAGCAGAGCGAGGAGGACAAGCACTCGCTGCCTGAACAGTGGCGCATCAACTGGGAGGACGCGGAGCGCCGCGGTTATGCCGTGGCCGCCGTCTTCATCGACGTGTTGTCGGGCGCCAGCCGGCACCGCAAGGGCTTCCAGCAGATGATGGCCGATGGCAAGGCTAGCAAGTACACGGCCATCATCGCGACCATGAACGACCGGC
>Ga0101944_10002955_pt1 | contig 25345 bp, 17 predicted proteins | sample DewCreD2012metaG_FD_75245 | JGI IMG/M metagenome (GOLD analysis project Ga0101944, IMG submission 75245) | Hot spring sediment bacterial and archeal communities from British Columbia, Canada, to study Microbial Dark Matter (Phase II) - Dewar... ... | reverse complement strand
CGGTGGTGGGCCGGGTGGCGGCGGGGGCGGGGGTGTGCTGACTACGGGAGGCGCGGACGGCGTGTCGGTCGCGGAATGCGTCGAACCGGAGCCGCCGGCAACCGATTCGGCGACGCTACTATCGACCGTGCTGGCAATGTCGCGCACGTTGGAGGAGATTCGGCGCCCGAGAAAGCTCCAGGCGCCAATGCAGGCGATGACCACAAGGGCCGCGAGGAGCAGGTACTCGATGCCTTCCAGGCCGCGTTCGTCCTTGTGGAGCTTCTCGCAGGTGCGCATGGCTCGTCCTCCGCCGTCCCGCCTCGTATATGGGATAATAGCATCCGCAAGACGACGACACCAGCCTTTTGGCTGCTTTAATCCGGACTTGCGCCAGGAAGGTGTTCAAGGTCGGCCAGGTGCCCGACGCGGGGCAGGATTCGGTCACGTCCTGCGGAAAGCGGCTTCCAGGTGCAGGGACCTTGACGCAATCCCCCACGGGGGGGATAACTCGCCTCGACCGGAACGGCAAGCGACAAGGCTCCGCAGGGATGGCGCATGGACGCGATCGATCTTCGAATCCTGGACCTGCTGCAACAGGACGGACGGGTGAGCCAGGCGGAAATTGCCAAGCAGGTGGGCCTTTCGGCGCCCTCTGTCGGCGAACGCATGAAAAAACTGGAGGCGCAACGAATCATCCGCCGCTACGCCTGCATCCTGGAGCCCGAAAAAGTGGGACGAAGGATCACCGCTTTCATCGCCATCCGCCTGGATAAACCCATCCATGCGCAGGCCTTTCTGCAGCGCATCCGCGAACTCCCGGATGTCCTGGAATGCCACCATGTCACCGGCGACATGGATTACCTGCTGAAGGTGCGCACCCGGTCGACGGCGACTTTGGAGACCCTCATCAACCACGACCTCCGCCCCCTGGACGGTGTGGTCCGCACGCAGACCAGCGTGGTCTTGAGTGCGCAGAAGGAGGAAACCGCCTTGAAAGTCACTTTGGAGGACCTGCAGTCCTGAACGGACCGCCTCGATCATGGCCAACAGCCCGTTGAAAGATCCCGCTGCCGATGCTCTGCTGGACATCGTTTGTTATCCGGCACCGCTGCTGAAGAAACGATCGCGCGAAGTGACCCCGCAGGAACTCGCCAGCGGTCGCGTCGGCGACCTGGACCTGAAGGACTTCCTGCCGCGCATGGTGGCGACCATGAAAGTCGCCGACGGTCTGGGGCTGGCCGCGCCGCAGGTCGGTCAGAACATCCGGCTCTTCGTGGCCAACCCCAACGAGGACGGCGGCCAGCCGCCCGTGATCTGCTTCAACCCGGTCTTGAGCGACGAATCGGGCAGCGCCGAGATGGAAGAGGGATGCCTTTCGCTCCCCGGGATCCGCGCCAACATCAAACGGGCCGAACGCGTGGTCTTGTCCGGCATCGACGAAAAAGGGCAGCCGATCCGGCGCGAATGCGAAGGATTGGAAGCGCGGATCTACCAGCACGAAATCGACCATCTGGACGGCGTGCTGATCCTGCAGCGCATGGGCACCGCGCAACGGTTCCTGCGACGCCAGCAGATCCGCGAACTGGAAGATGTCTACGAGTTGAAACAGCGTCGCAAGGCGCGCAAGTAGATCGGTTCAGGCCCCGCCTCCTTGGCGCGCGATCCGTCGAGGCGGGTGGACGATGTCCTTGGCTGGCTCCCGAGCGGCTTTCGGGACGGCGCTGTGCTGCGCCACTTTCTGCACCGCAGCGCGGATCGAACTCGCTTCCAAGGCCAAGTCCCACAGACCCACCAGCTGAGCTGCATGCCGCAGGGGCGCACGAACGCCCACCAGCACCAGGCACCCTTCGATCAGCGACTGGTTGGCTGCCAGCGCCAACAGCATTTCGAGCCCGCGCGCCGAGATGTGTTCCAAACGGCTGACCTCGATCACGACACCGGCATGCCGCCTGCGAATCGTCTTGCGGATCGTCTCTTCCCATGCGTGGATGGTGGCCAGATCGATCGTTCCGCGTACCTGGATCACCCAAACATCCTTGTCCGCATGCTCCATCATCACTCGCAGGGACATGGTTGGCTGTTTCCCCCACGAACGCCGCGCCGTCCTGCTAACACTCTACTAACATAACATGGGGTCTACAAAACAAATCCGGGAGGAGCCTTTGAGGTAATAGTTTTAGTAGAAAGCTATGTATCGGCGCGATTTACCGGATCGTCGCCGGCCAGCATGCGTTCAAAATCGCTTTCGTCGATCACTTTCACGCCAAGCGACTGGGCCTTGGTCAGCTTGGAGCCTGCCTTTTCGCCGGCGAGGACGTAATCCGTTTTTTTGGACACGGACCCGCTGCACTGTCCGCCGCGGTCCTTGATCGCGGCTTCGGCCTGTTCGCGCGTGAACTTCGTCAACGTTCCGGTCAGGACGAACGTCTTGCCCGCGAAAGCGCCGCCCGAAGCCGCGGCGGCTTTGCGCGCCGCGGCGCGCGTGCTGTGCGTGTTCAGGCCCGCTTTGACCAACCGCTCGACCAGCTCGCGTTCCTGGGGGTCGGCGAAGAAATCGACGATCGCGCGGGCCATGATGGGGCCGACGCCCGGCACCTGCGCGATTTCCTCGGCGGTGGCGGCCCGCAGCTTTTCGAGCGTTTCGAAATGTTCGGCGAGCAGTTCGGCGTTGCGCGTGCCCACGTGCGGGATGTTGAGTGCGGCCAGGAGGCGCGCGAGGTCCTGGCGTTTGCTGGCGTCCAGGCGGTCGAGCAGGTTTTGCGCGGACTTTTCGCCCATGCGTTCGAGCGAGCGCAGTTGCTCCAGCGTCAGGTCGTAGAGGTCGGCGGGGTTCTGCAGCAGGCCGGCCGCAATCATCCGGTCGACGAGTTTTTCGCCCAAGTCCTCGATGTCCATGCAGGCACGCGAAGCGAAGTGGACGATGCGGGCGCGGTAACGGCCGGGGCAGCGTGCGTTGGTGCAGCGCAGCGCCACCTCGCCTTCGCGACGCGACGTGGGGCCCTGGCAGGCGGGGCACCGGTCGGGCAGGCGGAACGGTTGGGCGCCGGCGGGGCGTTTTTCCTTCACCACCCGCACCACCTGCGGGATGATCTCGCCGGCCTTCTCGATCGCCACGGTGTCGCCGATGCGGACGTCCTTGCGGTCGATCTCGTCCTGGTTGTGCAGGGAGGCGTAGGTGACGGTGGTGCCGGAGACGAAGACCGGCCGGAAGCGCGCGACGGGCGTGAGGACGCCGGTCTTGCCGACCTGGACTTCGATGTCCAGCACCTCGGTTTCGACTTCCTCGGGCTTGTACTTGTAGGCCATGGCGTAGCGGGGCGACTTGGCCGTGGTGCCCAGGCGCGCCTGCTGGTCCAGGCGATCGACTTTGACCACCATGCCGTCCGTGTCGAAGTCGAAGTCGCGGCGCTTGCGGTCCCAGACGTCGATGTAGGCCAGGACCTCGTCGATGTCCTTGCAGACGGCGCGCGCGGGCACGACCGGCAGGCCCCACTTCAGCGCGGCGTCGAGGAACTCGGAATGGCGCGCGAAGGCGAGGCCCTCCCACGTCCCCGGCGTGTGGACGAAGAAGCGCAGGCGGCGCGCGGCGACGACTTTCGGGTCCAGCAGTTTCAGCGTTCCGGCGGCGGCGTTGCGCGGGTTGACGAAGGGATCCAGGCCGGCCTCTTCGCGTTCTCGGTTCAGCCGGGAGAACTCGCTGCGCGGCAGGTAGGCTTCGCCGCGCAGTTCGACGAAGGGCGGCACGTCGTGGCCCGGCAGGCGCAGCGGGATCTGCCGGATGGTGCGCAGGTTCCCGGTGATGTCCTCGCCGCTCATGCCGTCGCCGCGCGTGAGGCCTCGCACGAACGAACCGTTCTCGTACCAGAGGCTGATGGCGGTGCCGTCAATCTTCAGCTCGACGCAATACTCGGGCTGTTCGCCGCCGAGCAGTTTTCGCACGCGTCGGTCGAACTCGCGAACGTCCTCGGCGCTATAGGTGTTGTCCAGCGAGAGCATGGCGCGGCGATGCGGCACGGTCTGGAAACCGCCGCTCAACTCGCTGCCCACGCGCTGGGTGGGCGAATCGCCGGTGCGCAGCTCGGGGTGTTGGGCTTCCAGGTCCTGCAGTTCGCGGTGGAGCCGGTCGAATTCCCGGTCGCTGATCTCGGGCCTGTTCTCGACGTAGTAGAGCCGTTCGTGCCGGGCGATTTCGGCGCGCAGCCACGCGGCGCGCGCGGCGGGGTCGCGGTCGAACAGGCCGGGTGCGTCGTTCGTCTTCGTGCGGGCCATGCGCGCTCCTCCTTGCGGCTTCGACGATCTTGTCTGGGGGTTCGGATCGCCGCATCGTCTGTCGAGGCGCGCCGTTCGTCAACCGTCAATACCGCACCTCTCTTGACAGCCTCGTCCGCACGTCCCATCATCGTGGCGCAGCATTCGAGCGAACCGCGGAGCATCGATGGCCATGGCTTCCATTGACGTCCAGTTCGGCGGGCAGTCGCAACAGACGCGTTCCTTCGAAGGCGAACGCCTGCTGGTCGGCCGCGAACCGATCTGCAACCTGCAGCTCAATCATCCCAGCGTTTCGCGGCAGCATTGCGTCATCGTGCGCAGGGGCGAAGCCTTCGTCATCGAGGACCTGCGCTCCTCGAACGGCACGTTCGTGAATGGGCGCAAGGTGTCCGGCACCTTCTACCTCAACGATGGCGACGAGATCCAGGTGGGCGAATATGCGTTGCGCTTCCGGTTCGATTCGGCCCCCGCACAAGCCGCCACGCCCGAATTCGAACCGACGATGTTGATGCAGGACAAGGGCGCCATGGAGGCCCTGCGCAAGGGCCTTCCGCCCCCCGGCGTGGCCGCCGGTGCCCCCGCGTCCGTGCCTGCGCCGCCGGCGAAGGCGGTCCCGCCTCCGGTCGCCCCGGCCGTACCGGGCGTTCCCGCGACCCCGCCCGCTGTGCGGCCGCCTTCGGCCGTGTTGACGGTCCCGCCGGTACCCGCCGCACCGGTTGCCGCGGTGCCGAAGGTGGAGCCGGTCGCTGTCGTTGCCCCGGTCAAACCCGTCGCGGCGCCCGTTCCCTCCAAGCCGCCCGGGACGGGCGCCCCGCACCAGGATCTGACCGCGCCGGGAAAGTACGACGACCCGTTCGACGTGCCTACCATGCGGCCGCCGCCACCGCCGATCGAGATCGAGCCGAAGATGCCGGCCCCCGGGCCGGTGCCGCCGCCGGTGCCCCCACCGCCGCCTTCGACCCCGCCGCCACCGCTGTTTCCCGCGCCCAGACCCGTTTCCTCGACCGGCATTCCCGCGGTTCCGCCGCCGCTTCCTGCCGCACCGCCACCGCTGCCGCGGCCGCCTGCATCCGCGGCGTCGCCCGCAGTTCCGCCGCCGTTGCCGGTCGCGCCTCCTCCGTTGCCGCCGCAGGCCATGCCTCCTCCACCACCGCCCGTCCCGTCGGCATCGCCGATGCTGGCGCCCGACGATCCGCGCGCGGCGCTGACGATGCTTCCGCCGACGACGCCCCGGCCGTATCCTCCTCCGCCCGCAGCGGCGCCGTTGCCGCCGGTCGCTACCCCGGTCGCGGGCGTTCCGGCATACCGGACGCCGCAAGGCCTGACGCCCGCCGGCGGAATGGCCGCCGGGCCGATCGACTATGCGGGCTTCCTCACCCGCTTTGCGGCGCTACTGCTGGATGGGCTCATTTTCGGGCTGATCACCGTTCCGGTGATGTTCATTTTGACGCCCCTCAACATCTTGGTGGTCCGCAAGGCCCCGGCGCTGATGATTCCGATGGCCATTCTCGTTTACGGGGTGCTCCTGCTCCTGATGTGGCTCTACTACGCCAAGCTGGAGAGCGGTCCGAAGATGGCCACCTTCGGCAAACGGATCATGGGCATTCAAGTCACGGACCTGAACGGTCAGCGCATCACGTTCCTGAAAGCGACTCTCCGCTTTTGGGTGAAGATGTTCCTTTCGGGCATCTTGCTGATCGGTTATCTCATGGCGGCGTTTACGGAAAAGAAACAGGGGTTGCACGACCTTCTGGCCGGAACGCTCGTCATCCGGAGGAGGACCTAGCGCCATGAAAACCGGAACCGCGGTGGCGCTGCTGGCCCTGGTCGTTCTAGGACTGGCCGTGGCCATCACGGTCGTGCGCTGCGCGGGCCAGCCGGGGGCGGCGGAGGTCGTGGTCTATGTTTCCGTCGATCGGGTGCATGCCGAACCGCTGCTCGACGATTTCTCGGCGCAGACCGGCATCCGGGTCAAGGCGCTCTACGACGTCGAGGCGGCCAAGACGACCGGGCTGGTCCAGCGGCTGATCGCGGAGAAGGATCGTCCGCAGGCCGATGTCTTCTTCAATGGCGAGTTCATGCAGACGCTCACGCTCAAAGAGCAGGGGGTGCTGGCCGCCTACCGTCCCGCCGAGGCGGAACGCCTGCCGGCCGGAGCCGTCGACCGGGACAGCCGGTGGACGGGCGTGGGCGGACGCGTGCGGGTGCTCCTGGTCAACACCGACAAGGTCCCTCGGGACGCCCGGCCGAAGCGCCTCGAAGAGCTGCTGACCACCTCGATACCCGGCGCGCGCATCGGCGTGGCCTGGCCGTTCTTCGGGACGACCGCGACGCACGCGGCGGCGCTGTATGCGGCGTGGGGACCGGAACGTGCGCGCCAATACTTCGCCGACCTGAAGGCGCGCGGCGTGCGCTTCGTCGACGGCAACTCGGTCGTGCGCGACCTGGTGGTCCAGGGCGAACTCTGGGTCGGTCTGACCGACTCGGACGACGCGCTTGGCGCCACCGAGCGAAAGGCGCCGGTCGAGACGATCCTGCCCGACCAGGAAGAGAACGGCCTGGGCACGCTGCGCATCCCTGCCACGGTTGCGCTCGTCACCGGCGCGCCGCATGCCGAACAGGGCCAGGTCCTGGTGGATTTTCTGTCCAGCGGCTATGCGGAAGCGAAGCTGCAGCGGAGCGGCTTCTGCCAGTACCCGCTGCGCGGCGAAGCGAAGGCCCTTCGCACGATGCGCGTGCGTGCGGACGAGATCGCCGCGAACTGGCCGCGCGCGCAAAGCGAACTGCGCGAGACGTTGGCCCGATGAAAACGGGCGGACCCACCCGTGTAAGCGCAGGCGTCATGCTCTGGGCGGTCTTTCTGCTGATCTGCTACTTGCCGCCATGCGCCGTCGTCGTTCTGGGTGCGTTGGGGTCGCCCGCCGCAAAAGACCTTTCGTTGCCGGGTCCGCGGCGTCTGCAACTGCTGCTGTACAGCGCGGCGCTGGCGCTTGCGGTGGCCGGCCTGGCGATGCTCCTGGCCGCGCCGCTGGCGGCGGCGCTCTGGCGGGCTTCGCGCGGCCTGGCGCGGGCCACCCTGTGGATCCTCCTCGGCTGGATCGTCGTCCCGCCGTGCGTGACCGCCATGGCCTGGCTCGGACTCTGGAACGGTGCCCAGGCGTTTCTGACATCATGGGGCTTTGGGGGGATGCCGCTGACCGGTTGGGTGGCGGCGGCGCTGTTGCAGACGGTTTCGTTTCTCCCGCTGGCCGTTGCGCTGGCCTGGCTCGGATTCGAGTCGATCGACACCGAGTTGCTGCAGGCGGCGCGGATGCAACGCCCCGAGAAAGCGGTCTTCCTGTGCATCGCGCTTCCGTTGGCGGCTCCGGCGCTCGTGGCGGGCGGCGGCCTGATCGGCTTGCTGAGCCTGCTCGATTTCAGCCTGCCTTCGCTCTGCGGAGTCACGGTCTACACGCTGGACCTGTTCGCCGAATACAGCGCCGACGGGAATGCGCGGGCGGCGCTCTTCGGCGCCCTGCCCTTGGCGGCTGCCTGCGCCGTCGCGCTCTGGCTTTCGCAGGCGATCTTTCGGAATGCGGTTTCCGTGGCGCGCAGGCATGACCGGGCGGCGCGGGTGCCGGTGCGCGGTCTTTTCGCGCGCGTCCTTTGCGTTTTCTGCTGGACCGGTCTGGCGTTCCTGCTCCTGGTTCCGGTGCTGGCGCTGGTTTGGATGGCGGCGTCCGGGACGGGCGTCGGCGCGGCATGGGCGGCCGTGCGGGAGGAGATGTTCGGTTCGCTGCGCATCGCGCTGGCGGCCGCGCTGCTCGGCCTGCTTCCGGCGCTGGCCGTGGCCGAGACGCTGGCCGAGGGCGGCTGGCGTTCGCACGCCGCCTGGCCGCTCGTGACGCTTCCGCTGGCGATCCCGCCGACGCTGGTGGGGATCGGATGGGCCGCGTTGTCCGCCCGCACCGGCTGGTTGCAGGGCTCGGGGTGGCTGCCCGTGTTGGCGGCCCTGACGCGCTTTCTACCCGTCGCCGCGTTGATCCTGTTGGTCGCTCGCCGGCGGATGGATCCGCTTCTCTGGGACGCGGCGCGCGTTTTTCAGGCGAATCCGTGGCACGGTTTTCGGCGTGTGCGCCTGCCGTTGCTCGGGCGCGGGATCCTGGCGGCCGCCACGCTGACGGTGGCCTTGACGCTGGGCGAATTGGGCGCGACCCTGGTCGTGATTCCGCCAGGCGAATCCACGTTGACGCTGCGCCTGTACCAGTTTTTGCATTATGGCGCATCGGCGCATGTCGCGGCACTGGGGTTGCTGCTGGCGACGCTGGCGGCGCTGGCCGGTGTGGCGGTGGGGCGGTTGCTGACGGGCGCGGAGGGGAATGTCCGCGCCGCAGGGGCCTTGGCCACGGAGCGGACGGAGGATGGCGCGGGCAGGGATGCCCCTTCGCGCTCTCCGTGATTCGGGCGGCTCGGGCTCAGGCAGGGGATCATGCGGAAGCGGGCGCGTCCGCGCCACGGGAGAACGATGCTCGAAGCGCGCAATCTGGGCCGTCGGTTCGATGGCCGCTGGCTCTTCCGCGGGTGTTCGTTCCGCGTCGAGGCCGGCGCGCGGCTTTGCGTCTGGGGGCCGTCCGGTTGCGGAAAGACCACGTTGCTGCGCCTGCTCGCCGGGCTGGATCTGCCCAGCGAGGGCGAGATACTGCTGCAGGACCGCCTGGCGAGCACGGTCGCCGAGGCCTGCGAGCCGCACGAACGCCGCATGGGTTTCGCCTTTCAATCGCCGGCGCTCTGGCCGCACATGACCGTGGAAGAGAACCTGCGTTTCGGGCTCGCCCGTCTGGCCGTTGGCAAGGCGACGGAACGCGTGGGCGAAACGCTGGAGTTCGTCGAGCTGAAGGGCTTCGCGCAAAGGTATCCGGCGCAGCTTTCGGGCGGGGAGGCCTGTCGCGTGGCGTTGGCCCGGGCACTCGCCCCTCGACCGGCGACGCTCCTGCTGGACGAACCCCTGGCGAGCGTCGAAGACGCGCTGCGCGAACGCCTGCTCCAGCGTCTGGACGCCTGGCTTGGCTCGCACGGCGTGACGCTGATCTACGTGACGCACGACCGCGCATTGGCCGAACGTCTGGGCGGGGAACGCCTGATGCTGGCCGAAAATGGGGTTGGTGGGAACCGGGAGCGGATCGCGAGGACGCCGGGATCGGACCCCGGAGGCACGGCATGAGTTTCGCAACCCGCGTCCCCGGCATTGCAGTGCCCGACCCCGCGAAGGATGCAGCGCGTGGCGCGCAGAGCACGGGTTTTTCTTCGTGCGCCCGGTGTCCGACGGGGCATTGCCTCGTCCGTGGAGCCGGGACCCGTCGTCCCGGCCGGGTGAACCTGCCGGCGCTTGCGCTGGCCCTGGTCGGCGCGGCATCGGTGGTCGGCCTGGTGGTCCTCTTTGCGCTCCTGCATGCCCACTGGGTGACGGCGACGCTGCCGCCGGGCTGGCAGATTGTCCGGCCGCCGCACGAAGTCTGCGCGCTGGCCCTGGACGACGAGGTGGTCTGGGCCGGCGGTCGCGATGGGCTTTTCCGTTTAGAGCGGAAAAGCGGCCGGCCCGAGCCGCTGCCGGCAGATGCGCCGCGGATGAGCTACGTTTCGGCGCTCCTGCGGGATGACCGGGGCCATCTCTGGGTCGCGCATCTGGAAGGGCTGACCTGTCTTCGGCGGCCTCGCGCGGACGCAGCGGTCTGGAAGAGCTGGACGGTGGGACCGGAGGGCCCGCGGGCGCGCCCGTTGTCGCTGGCGCAGGACGGCGAGGGTGCGCTCTGGGTAGGCACCGAGCGCGGTCTGCAGCGGCTGCAGGAAGACCGCTGGACGACGGTCGACATCCCGAAAGAACTCGGCCTGTCGGCCATCGACGTGCTCTTTCGGGACCGGGAGGGAAGTTGGTGGCTCGGTTGCGCGTCGCCGACGCAAGGCGGGCTCTTCCGGTTCGACGGGACGTCGTGGCGCTCGTTCACGCGCGCGGACGGTTTGCGGCACCTGTCGGTAAACGACCTTTGCCAGTTACGGGACGGCACGGTGTGGGTGGCCACGGGCTTTGCCAATCAAGGCGCCGCGAGTCGTTGGACGGGGGAGCGATTCGAGACGTGGACGAAGGAAGACGGACTGGCGGGAGAGAAGGTGCGCAGTATCTTCGAGGACTCTGGCGGGCGTGTCTGGTTCGGTTCCGAATACGACGGTGTCGCCGTGTTGGAAGGGTCCAGGTGGCACGTTCTTCGTCCGCAGGCCGGCTTGGCAGGACGCGAGGTCAAGGCGGTTGCGGAAGACCGGGACGGCGCGTACTGGCTGGGTACGGATCGGGGGTTGAGCCGCATCGAAAGTTGGTCTGCCGTACTTGGGGCGGAAGGCACGCGATGAACTTCGAGCAGGCACAGCGGCAGTATGCGGAGTTGCGCCAGCGGCTGCAGGCGGGGCAGTTGACGTCCGAGCAGTTTGCGGCGGCGGCCGCGCAGTTGCGCGTGCAGGCGCCGGATGGCCGCTGGTGGCAGATCGATCCTTCGAACGGTCAGTGGCTCTATTGGGACGGTGCGGCCTGGAAACCGGCGTCGCCGCCGCTGGCGGCGCTTGCGCCATCGATCGTCGTCGGGGGCGGAGGCGCGCAGCCCGCGGAGGGCCAGGAGGTCCGGGTTCCGGGGACTGCGGAGGTTCGGCCCGTCGACGCTCGGGGACCGCGCGGTGTGGACCATGCCCTGCGTCAGATCCAGCAGCGCACGGTCGATCTGCCGACGTTCCTGCGCGAGTCGAAGCAGGTTCCGCTGTCCAAGCGTTCGCAAGGCTGGTGGGATCTGGTGGCCATCCTGGGCGGATTGCTCAGCGGCTATCTGTGGTTCGTGTACAGCAGCGTGCGGGGGTTGCCGACGCTGCGTACCGAAAACGCCATCGGTCGGGCCGCTTCGTGGTGGGATCTGCTTCCGGCGCTGGCGTTGCTGGCCGTACCGGTCGTGCTGTTCCTGCTGCGGCGGCCGTTGGCCGGGCTGTGGGAATGGCTTTCGAAGAAGCTGGAAGGCCAGCCGCCGGTCCTGAAAAAGCTGATCCTCTTCTCGCCGTTGATCGTCGCCGCCGGGCTGTATTTCTGGCCCATGGTCGATCCGTGGATCTTTCCGCGGTTCTTCCAGCAGCGGGAAGGCCTGGATTGCATCACGCCGTTGATCATCATGGCGATCCCGATCCTGCTGGTCTGGTTTCGCCAGCCGATTGATGCGCTGCTGCTGCCGTTCCAGCCGTTGCGGGAAAAGATTCCACTGGCCATGGTGGTCGTGGCGCCGCTCTTCGTGGCCTTTATCCTGTATCGCGTCCTGCCGCTGGAGCCGTACCCCGTGCTCTGGGCCGTGCCGTTGCTGCTCCTGACGATTCCCGTGCTTTTCTTCTGCCTGCGCGGCCGGCTTTCCGCGGCGGCGAAGTCGATCCTGGGCGCGAACGAGAAGCTGATTCCGCGGTTCGTGCTGGTCGGTGCGGGGCTGGCGGCGCCGTTTGCGGTGGCCTACGTAATCTACCTGATCGGCGAATGGATGCCGTTCTTTCTCCGTTTCTTCTTCGTGCAGTATCCGTACATGCGGATTTCGGTCGTCCTGTCCACGCTGGTCTCCTATGCCATTCTCCGCACGCCGGTGGGCAGTGGGCCCATGGGCGGCATGGCGCGCGGCGCGGCGGCCGGCATGGCGGGCCAGGCGGCGCGTGCGTTGCCCACGTTGTTGTGGCTGACCGGGCTGGGCCTTCTGTATTACCAGGGCGGACTCTGGGCCGACGATTTCCTGACGGATCCCTTCAACCTGAACGACGGTCTGCGGACGCCGGGTTGGGCGCCGGTGATCGCCGGAACGGCGACGTCCGTGATCACGGTGCTGGTGAATGGCGCCGAAGTGGTGCGCGTGGTGATCGTCGATCCCAGTCCGCCGGGGGGCGGGGCAGGCGGAGCGGATGGAGGCGGTTCGGGCGGAGCCGAGGGCGGCGGCAAGCAGGTGAACTTCCAGGTCGTGGTCAACTCGATCGACGCGCAGGGTGCCCGGGCCGTGGAACTGAACAGCAGCACCTGCCCCACGGTTTTCATTTATGCGTATGCGACCAAGGAGGGCGCGTCTTTTCCGCCAGGCACCGGTTCGATCACGTTTGCCGCCGGCTTCGACCAGTCTTTCGTTTCCTTTGCGGATCTCGGCATGCAGAACGGGCAGCGTTGCGCCCAGCTTCAACTGGTCAGTCCTCCGCCCACGACCGGCAAGCCGCCGGACTCGGTAACGGTTACCGTGAACGCCGGTCAGGCGGTGGACAACATACCGGTGACGATCAACGTGCGGATATCCCCGTATTACCTGGAATTGAAGTGAGCGCGAGCGGGACGACGGGACTGACCGGATGGTTTCGACCGGATGAGCGGGACGGACGGGAGGGGCCGGGTGACGTGAGATGGGAGGCGTGCGCCGGCGGCTGCCGGAGGAGTCGGACATGGCCAAAGAATACGAGATCAAGTTCGACCGGGCCAAGAAGGCCTACGAGCCGGTGGATATCACCGCCGTGCTCAAAAAGGCGGTCGAAGGCGGCGATATCGAAGTGGATTCCCAGATCGCGTTTCACGTGGAGACGGCGAAGCTGCTCGACTTCCAGATCCGCAAGGAAGAGAAGTCCATCATCGCGACGGTGAATGTGACGCAGGAGGCGCAGGCGCGCGACGATTTCGAGGAACTGATCGCCAGGCCCATCGAGGTCGAGGTCTCGGCCAAGCCCACGGAGGAGGGCGAGCAGGCGCCGCTGATCAAGGAGAAATGCACCGTCAAGATCGCGCCGCTGCCGGTGCTGGCCAAGTTTGTCAAGCCGGCCGACAGCGAATTGCCCTGGCCGGCCGTCAAAGAGAAGGTCCTGGACGTCGAAGTCCAGTTGTTCAAGTTGAAAGGCGGCCAGGAAGTGCCGTTGGCCAAGGCCACGGTGGATATCGAGCGTCCCCGGCGGGCCAAGCCCGAGGCGGGCGAGTTCGATCCGAAAACCCAGCCGCCCTTTACGACCGACGACCAGGGTTATCTCCGGTTCGCGTACGTGCCGCCGACGGCCGAATACCGGCTTACGGGCGACTACGTCGAGGAGTTCCGCTTCGTGACGGTCAGCGGCAACCGGCGCGACGAGGTGCTGAAGTGGGAACTGCCGCTCGCACCGTCGTATAATTACTGTCTGACCGTCGAGAAGCAGAACAAGGACAACGATCGGCTGCTGGGCCTTTACACGGGCGAGGAGAAGACGTTTATCGACATTCCCGCCGAGGCGCGGGCGCTTTATTTCAAGGGCATCGTCGAGATCGAGATGAAGGAAGCGATCGCCCCGGCCGGCAAGGGCATGCAGGTGGGTCCCAACGAATACGTCAAGCTCCGCAACGGCGACGTGCGCCTGGAAGTGCGGAACGAGAACGGCGAGTATTCGCTCGTGACGGGGGAAGAATACATCTCGAAGCAGACGGACAATGCGGGCGTGTTTCTCTGGAAGCCCAAGGGCACGGCGGATTCGGTGGCCGGCAGGAAGCCGTCGCCTTTCGAGTTGCTGCGGAAGGACCAGCGCATCCCGTCGATCGTCGGATATCCGGCGACCAAGACCGCGTTGGAGGCCTACGGCCACAAGATCCAGCATCTGCAGAAGTCGTCGCTCTATAGCCTGATCGCGTCCGGCAACAGCGACCGTCTGCTGCTCTATCCGTCGCGGCATATCGCCTGTCATGCCGAATGGCCCATCGCGCCCTACCCCAGGCTCTGTTCGCACGCCTACCTGCTGGGCGGGGTCGCGGGGTATTCGACCATTTACTACAACATGGTCAGCGGGCTGCTGGGCACGATGCCGGACAAGTTGTCGCAGATGTTCTCGGACCTCATCGGACTGGGGGTCAGTTGGCTCGGTTTCGGCGACAACCTGAGGAATTACCTGGCGGCGGCACGCAGGTGGGTGGGCGAGTTTCTCGAACGGATGGCGACCCGGGCCGTCGGCGCGGATGCGGCGGGGGCGATCGAGGAGTTCATCGGGGCCATCGGCCAGACGATCGCGGACGTGGCCGGCTACCTCGGCCAGCTCTGTTACGACTGGGTGATCCAGCCCGGCGTGAACGCGCTCATCCGCGCCTTCCGCTGGGCCGTCCGCGGGCTCCAGCAGATTCTCGATGCCCTGGTCGACTGCGGCTGGGAGTGGATGGGCCACCAGGTCCGTTCGCTCTGCCAGCGCCTGTCCGATGCCGTCGAGCGGCTGGTCGGCGAAGGCGGCAGTGCCGCCCGAGGCACGCTGGAAGTGGTGCTGGAGTGGTTCGGGCGCATCCTGGCGATCGCCTTCGACTGCACCGTGATCCTGCTCGAGGCCATCGGCTGCGTGCTCGTCTTCGTTCTCGGTAAAGTGCTCCACTTCGTGCGCTTCGTCTTCGCGCATCTGGGGATCGACTGGGACAGGACGCTGAGCCCCGAGAATTTCGAGATCTTCCGGCGCATCTTCGGCGAAGGCTGCGAAGGGTGGGGCCAGCACTGGTCCGAGATCCTGGAAGGCCTGACGAACGACCAGCTCCAGGAATGGTGGCAGAAGTTTTCGAACTGGTTCGGCGCGACCGGCGTGGCGGGCGCCGGCACTTCGGTGGGCGCGCTGACCTACCGTCTTCCGATGGCGGCCGGAACCAACGCCATGATCTGGTGGACCGATCGGATGTTGAAGGACCAGGCTTCGAACATCCCCGCCGATTACGAGCCGCGGGTGGAGAGGCTCTCCAGCAGCACGACCGAGCTGCGGACGACCGTGCACACGTTCGAGACCGGTTCCGCGAAACTGGACATCTTCTTCGCCTGGGCCGATCTGATCCTGACCATCGGCATGGGCGTGGTCATGGCCTTCAGCGGCGCGGTCAAGGCGCTCGTGAGATTCCTGCTCAGCAAGTTCGGCAGCGCGCTGCCCGAAGGGCTCAACGTCAGCGCCAGTTCGATGATGAACAAACTGGATGCGGCCCAGGTGATCCTGAGCGCGCTGAAATGCGTGAAGACGCTCTTCATGGACCTGGTGGGCACGCTGGGGCTGGGCATCGCGGTCTTCTTCAAGTATCTCTGGGAAATGTGGTGTTTCGTGGCGGTGAGTTGAGGCACGCACATGGATCCGATGCGGAATGCGGACGTTTTCGCCGGCGATCTGAGCGGGGTGCTGACCCAAGCCGCCTCCGGGGGCGGCACGCCCGAAATGCAGCGCGCGCTCGCCGAACGCGTCTTCAACCTGCTCGACCAGATCGCCCTCGCCGCGCCCGCCTGTCCGCCGACCGTGCAGCCCGAGTGGATGGCGATGGTGGGCGACAACGACATCGGCGTGCAGCAGCGCTCCGGCCTGCGCATCATGGGCACGCGTCTCGGCGGCCGTTACGTCAGCGTGATCCTGACGCCGGAGAGCGGCCCGCAATGGAGCATTACGTGCCCGGGCGCCGCGGGGGGGGCGCTTTTCGGCGGGGCTTCCGCGCAGCCGTATCGTAGCGACTTCGAAGCGGCCACCGAGATGGAGATCAGCATCGTCGATGGCGCCCAGGTCCTTTCCACGCACCGGTTCCTTTCGTCCGGCGAATCCGTCAACCAGCTCGATACGGCAACGCAGCTTCAGAGCCGTTCGCAGAAGATCCGCGAGACCATCGACCGGGTGACGCAGGAAGGCGCCGATGTCCCGCCCGCCACGGGCCTCTCCGAGGCCGCGCCCGGAGGCGGACTTCGAACCGGCGATGCGGGCGGAGGCCCTCCTGGCCTGGGCCAAGCCATGGCGGGCGTCGGGCGCATCGCCGCCGGCGTGGCCATCGCCGCCGCGGCCGGCATGGCCGCCGCGGCCGTGCGCCGCGAGGTCGGCAAGAGCCAGGAGCCCGTCCCGCCCGACGGTTCCCCCGTCAAGCCTTCTTATGTCGATTCCACCGTTCAGGGACCTCTCGCCCCGCCGTGGAAACTGCGCGTCGTCGCGGGACCCGAGGCCGGCCACTTCTACTCGCTCAAACTCCAGACCACGCTCGGCCGCGGCAACGACAACGACATCCAGATCCTCGATCCGGAAATCTCGCGCAACCACCTGCGCTTCGACGTGCGCGACGACGCGCTCGTCCTCACCGACCTGGGCAGTTCGCGCGGCACCGTGGTGGACGGCAGGAAAGTCGATCGTCCCATCCCGTTGAAGAATGGACAGGTCATCGAGGTCGGCCGGTCGCGCTTCGTGGTCGAGGAAATCAGGGCCTCGCAGCCGGCCGTCCAGGCATCGGCGGCCGCACCGGCGCAGGTCGCTGCGCCTGCAAAACCGCCCGCCGCCGAACCGGCCATCTGGTATTACGCCGAAAAGAACACGCAGCAGGGGCCGATCTCCGAGAGCGAACTTCGCAAGCGCCTCGCGGCGGGCCTTCCGCGCGAGACCCTGGTCTGGAACAGCCAGCTCGACAACTGGGAACCGGCGCATGAACTGGGGCTTTGTCCGGCGCCGGATCCAGTCCCCAAACCTCCACCCGCATCCGCCCCGAAACCGGCGCCTGCCCCGGAATCGCTGGATTGGTTCTTCATGGAAAAGGGGAAGCAGCAGGGCCCTGTCACCGAGGACGCATTGCGCCAGCGTCTGGCCGCCGGCCTCCCTCCCGAAACGATGGTCTGGAACCGAAGACTGGAGACCTGGAGGCCTGCTCACGCTTTGGGCCTCTGCTCGGCGGCGCCCGCCGCCCAAGCGGCAGCCGCGCCGGCTCCTTCACCGGTACCGGTCTCCGAACCGCCCATCTGGTACTTCATGGAGAAGGGCGTGCGTGCCGGACCGGTATCCGAAAGCGTCATGCGCCAGCGGCTCGCCACCGGCTTGCCGCCCGACACGCCGGTCTGGAACGCCAAACTCGACAACTGGAAGCCGGCCCACGCGGTCGGGCTCTGCGCGGCGCCGGTTGCCCGCGCGCCCGCGCCCGCTGCGCCGAACGCACCGGTCACCGAAGCGGCGATCTGGTATTTCATGGATCATGGCGTGCGGCAAGGCCCCGTGACCGAGTCGCTGCTCCGTCAACGCCTCGCGCACGGCTTGCCGCCGGATACGCTGGTTTGGAATCCCCAGCTCGACAACTGGAAGCCGGCCCACGCGCTGGGCCTCTGCCCCGGCGCCCAGCCCGCCGCAATCCCGGCGGCAAAACCGGCGCTTCCTGCAACGGCGCAGGGCAAGACCTGCCCCCAGTGCGGTCGTGCGCTCATGCCCCAACACCGGTTCTGCGCGGGCTGCGGAACGCCGGTGTGACGGCACGGCCCAAGCCCGCGCGGCTACTTGCACCTGCCGCGTGCTCGGACTACAGTCAAGGCGTCTTTCCCTTCGCCAACCGGAACAGGAGATCGACATGGGCGCTTCCAAGATTCAGCTTTCCGCTTCTCTCGGCGAGAAGTTCAAGGTGCAGACGACCGTTCGGGGCAACACGGTCTGCATCGATCAGCCGCCCGAAGCCGGCGGGACCAATGCAGGTCTCAACCCGCTCGAGACGACCCTCTTCGCGCTCAGCGGCTGCATCGCTCACATCGGCCGCATCGTGGCCATGCAGAAGAAGCTCGCGATCCGCGCCATGCAGATCGAAGTCGAGGGCGAAATCGACAAGGATTTTCTGCTCGGCAAGACCCAGACCGGCCGCGCGGGCTTCACGAAGATTTCGGCCCGGGTCAAGATTGACGCCGACCTGACGCCCGAACAGAAGAAGGAGTTCCTCCACGAGGTCGAACGGCGCTGCCCGGTCTCCGACAACCTGGCCAACCCGACGACCGTGGATGTCGCGCTGGCGGAGTGAAGCGCGACCATCGCCTCGCGTGGGTCTGACCGCGCTCGTCCCGCACGGCCGACTACCAGCAGATCATCAGGTCCCCCGTGACGCCCGTCACTTCCAGGCACGGTCCGGCCGGCGTCCGGTACGGTCGCGGCTCCGTCCACTCGCCCTTATGGAACGGGTAGTGCGGATCGCGCATCATCCGTGTCGTCTTCTCGCATCCCGTCGGCGGGAAGAAGCGCACCGTCGCGTTCTTCAAGCCCGTCATCCGATAGCGCCACTGGATGTTCACCATCACCGGCGGCTGGTCGTAGCAGGTCGCCAGACTCTCCGCGTCCTGCTCGACGAAGACGCGGCAGTCGGTGTGCCAGGCCTTCGGCAGGCGATACTGCGCCCGGCCGTTGACCAGGCGTGCCTGCACGTTCTGAAGCAACGGCGCTCCGTACGGCAGGCGCAGCTCGACATCCACCTGCTGTTCAGGGACATGGCCCGAGAAGACAAAGCCGTTGGCATGTCGATGGATGCAGGTCAGCGGGAGCTTCTGCCCGACCTCATCGTGGCGGAAACCGACCGTCACACCCAGTGTCGCCAGCGCCAACCGCATCAGCCGTTCGGCGCGGAGCGTCTCTTCGGGCGGGAACGGCGTCACCAGGCGGTTGCCGCGCCGGAGTTTGGAGGGATCGCACGAGAGCGTCCCGCGCACCCAGGCCCACGCGCCTCCCTCCGCCACCCGTTTGAGCAGCGCGATGGCCCGCTCGTCGCCGCCGCGTCGGGCCACGGCCAGGACGTCGGTACCGGCCCCGGCGCGTTCGCGCAGCCCGCCGGCCGAATAAAGCGCCCCGTGACGCAGCTTCGCCGGCCTCCTGCCCGCGAGCCGGTCGATCTCGCCGCGCGTTTCGACCTCGAAATCGCCATCCAGCGGCGCATCGAGTGTCGTTTCCAGTTCGCCCCGCAGCACGGCGGAAGCGTGCGTTAGCGGGCCGTAGAGCAGCGCGCGACCGCCGCGCGCGACGAACGCGCGCAGTTCCTTTTCGACTTCCGAACCCGCGTCCGGGACCGGCGTCACCAGCACCGAACCGGCCAGCCGTTCGGGCACCTTGCGAACCGCCGCGGGGAAACCGCGCGTGCTGAGCACCGTGTTCAGCGGAAAACCCGCATTCACCGCGTCGCGCATGAACCAGTCGCCGAAGAAGACTTCGCCGATCCGCTCGGGCTGCTCGAACGTGTAGCGGTGGTATTCGTCGAACGGGTAAAGCCATACGACGGGTCCCGGCGCGTCGGGCCGGTCGGCCAGCCCCTTGAGCACGTGCGGAATCACCTCCACCGGTACCTGGTCGGGCAACCGGCCGTACGAGTCGTCGGCCGTGAGGAACTCGACCCGGCTCGGCGTCTCCACCGTTCCGTCCTCGGTTACGCGCGAGGCGGAAAGCGGCAGGTAGATGTCGTGCGGCTCGCGGCCGTAGCGGTCCAGCCACGGGCTGTTGATCCACCACGGGTCGTGCGTGTAGAAGCGGAAGGGCGCCATGCGGCCCGGCGGATGCTCGGCAAAGTGCGACATCCAACCGACCAGTTCGACGCCGAAGTCGCCGTTGATCGCGGCCCACGGCGAGTTCGGCGGAGGCTCCAGATCGAAGCCGCCTTCGTAGATCGCCTTCAGCGGCACGGCATCGCTGGCCAGGTCCATGCCGGTGCCCAGGTTCGTCCCGCGCGTCTCGATGCCGAACCCCGGACACTCCTCGCGGAAGAGCTTCCAGAAATCCAGGCCGCGCCGGCCCAGCTCGGCGCAGCGCTCCGTGTGGAAGACCTTCCCGTCGAAGACCTCGCCCAACGCGCCCCACGTCTCGCTGCCGAAACCGAAACCGTTCGAGAACCAGATGTAATCGAAACCCAGGTCGGCGAGGTAGTGCCGGCACTGACGGCCGAGGAACTTGCCGAAGGGCGTGCCGTCCGGAATGCCCTGCGGAAAACCGGCGTAGCGATGCGTGTCGCCCTTCAAGACGCCGTAGCAGCAGACGAACGGCTCGTGGCCCATCGCCGGCGCCACGCAGATTTCGCGGTGGCGCTTGTACTTGAAGCTCGACTCGGCGAATTCCGGTCCGGGATCGAAGGTCGCGCCCACGCGGATCGGCTTCCCGGTCACCTCGCCGCCCACGCGCTTGAGCGTCGCGACGAGTTCCTTCTGCCAACGATAGGTGAGGACCGGCGGGTTCTCGCAGTAAAGGTATGTGCGGCTGTGCAGGTCGATTCCGGGCGCCTGGCCGTCCTGCGGCCGCGCGTTCGCCCCGCCGAGGTAACGCGCCCATTCGAACGGCGCATCGAGATCCCCCTGGTAGTCGAGGATCTCGGAACCGTCGCTGGACCAGAGCATCACCGAGATGCTCCGGGCATGGCGGCAGAGCGGAAGCCACTGCCTGAAGAGGTGCCGGCAGACCGTCTCGACGGCCGGAGGCGAGGGATCGCGGAACGGCTTGAGACTCATCTCCAGCGTCACGCTATCGATCTGCACATCGCGGTCCTGGTAGGTGCTCATGACAAGGCCCTTTCGGCTTGGGCGGCGGTTTGGAGAAGTGCGTCCAGCACGCGCTGGCGCACCTCGGGGGTCCAGCGTTGGACGGGCATGCTGCAGGCAAGGGCAAGGAGTGGAGCGCGGGCGTCCCGGTCGCACGGTGCGGGCGGGCCGCCCGCGCTCCATACCGGCACTGCGATCGCGGCGATGCCCGACCCATTCACGTTCTGCACTTCGGCGATCCCCGTTTCGCGGATGGCCGGCAGCAGTGCGCGGGTCGCGGGATCCTTGACGAAACGCCGCTGGACCTCGTCGGGCAGGAAGGCCAGCAGCAGGCGGCCCGAGGCCATCGTTTGCGGATGTTCCACCGTCTGCCCGCGCGCCGGCGGCATGACCGTCAGTTCATGGACCGACGGCCGGCAGGCGATGCTGGTGAACGTCCCCGCGCGATGCAGCATCGCCACGAAGGTCTCGCCGAACTGCCCGTGGAGCCGGTCGATGAAGGGCTGGATGAAGTCGCCCAGGCGCGCCACCGGGTCGGCGCCGCGCGCCAGCAGCGCCGCCGCCACGCCGATGCGATACTTGCGCTGCCGCTCGTCGAATTCGAGGAACGCCTTCTTCTGCAGCGTCTTCAGGAGCTGCTGGACGGTCGGCACCTTCATCCCCACGCGCCGCGCGATCTCGCGAACGCCGACCCAGCCGTCCTCCTGGGCGACGGCGTTGAGGATGTCCAAGGCACGTTCGACGGATTGGATCACCCGATTCCTCCGGAACTCGATATGCGATTGCCGATTAGCGATGGCCCGCAATCCAAAATCGTCAATCGTCAATCGTCACGGCCTCCATGCCCATCGCCTCCGCCACCGCCATGATCGTCTTCGCGCGATGGCCGACGCCGAGCGCGAAGTGGTGCGTCGGACCTTCGGCCACCCAGCGTTTCAGGAACGTGCGCACGTCCGGACGGAAGCGGCCATGCGTGTTCGTGTTGCCCGTCGCCGGGATCGCGCCTTTCTCGGACTGGCCCTCCGCCAGAATCATCTTGAAGCGTCCGTCGGCCTTCACCCCGATGCTGAGCAGCGTGATGGGGCCGTTGCGGATGCAGAACTCCACGCTCGCGCCCGAACCCGGTTTGCCGTGGTACTTCTTCAGCGACCGGATCGACGGCCGGCCTTCGGCGATGTTCAGGTGGTGCGGACCGTCATGGCCGACCAGCACAGTCCCGCGCTCGAAATCGATCGGATGAAACTCGGCGAAGCTGCCGCCGATCTCCAGACGGTCCATGATCATCATGGCAAGGCACGTCTTGAGGTCGTACTCACCGCACATCGGGAAGCCTGCGGCCGTCAGGAGCGAGTTGCCCACGATGAAACTGCTCACCAGCCGGCGCATCTCCGAGCCTTCCTCGGCTTCGTAGTAGTAGGCGAGTCCGTCGAGTCGTTGCTCGGCGATGAACCGGTCCAGCGCCACGGCGGTTCGCGCGGCCTGCGTCAGGTCGTCTTCGGTGAGTTTCATGGTGACGGGATCGTTCTTCGGATCCGGCACGTCGAAGAAGCGCAGGATCTCGTCGCGCTTTGCGGCAACCTCAGCGGGCGTCGCGCTGCGCCACGCGCGCAGCACCATGTCCGGCTCAACCTGGACAACATGGGCGCCGAAAGCCGCGGTGACGGCCGTCGGATCGGTGTGCATGTCGAGCATGTTCTCCAGTACGTGGCCCATCAGCCCGATGCGGGCGCGTTTGAGGTCGTGCAGCACCTTCGCGATCTGACACCATTCCGCGACCTCGGCCTGCGCCGCGGCGTCTCCGTCCTGATGTCCGACGATGACCGGCGGCGGCCGCTTGCCCATGCGGATCGCCACGCCGGTGAACTCGGGCACCGAACAGAAGTCGTCGTTCAGGAGCTGCAGGTGCGTCGTGCCATGGGCGTAGTCGAACTGCTTCAGCGGCTGCAGCGCGACGAGCACCATCGGCACGTTCAGCGAGCGCGCCAGCACGCCGAAGGTGGACGAGGTAGCATACGTGACCATGTCGACGAAGAGCAGGTCGATGTCGGCGGCCTGGATGCGCGGCAGCACGGCGTAGGCCGTCTCGGCGTTATCGACGAGCCCGAACGAAGCGACGCTGACGCCACAGGCGGCGACGGTCTCCTCGAAATGCCGCTGCTTCTGGATCAGTTGGTCCTTGAGTCCTTCGAACTGCGGCCAGTAGACGTGGTGCCCGACGCCGATGACGCCGACGCGGGCAGTGAGCGGTTTTCGGCGGGCGAGTTGAGCGGGATCTGCCATGGATGCCTCCTTCGCGAATGTACGTCTAATCAATACACCGTATCTATAAACGAAACACTAGCGAATGCAATGGGGAATCCGGAATCGCTTCCGCAAGGCACCGGCAGGGTGTCACTGGTGCGCTTTTTGAGAGCACTTAATCGCTTATATGGAATGTGGTTACACGAAATTATCGCCGGCGACAATTCTTGTTCTTGGGCAATGAATCTCTCGGGAAGTGTCTGTCCCCACCGGCTCCCCTGCCGACTCGGTGTCCATCTGCGTTCATCAGTGGTCACAGCGTCGCTGTATCCGCGGCTACCCCGCCCAGACCGAGCTCAGTGGCACCGCGTGCAGATTTTCCCCGAACGGAATGACCTCGCTACCGGTGTAAAGGAGCACACCGCAACGGAATTGCTTGCCGAGTTGCCCAGCCAGGATGCGCAACCCCTTGAAGTCGCCGCCGCCCACGGAGGCCGAAGCCTTCACTTCGATGCCGACCACGTCGCCGTTGGGCGCTTCCATGACCACATCGACTTCTTCCTGCAGGTGCGTGCGTAAGTGGAACAACTGTGCACTCGTACGACTCCACGAAAGCTGCTTGCGGAATTCCATGACGACGAAGTTCTCCAGGATCGATCCCAGCAGGTTCGTGTCCGAAAGCAGTCGCTGTTCGTCTGCGCCCAGCAGATGACACAGCAAGCCCGTGTCGGTAAGCAGCACCTTCGGCGCCTTGGCCAATCGCTTGCCGATGTTCCTGAACCAGGCCGACAGGTGCTGAACCAGATAGGTCGTTTCGAGCAACGCCATGTAGCGCTTCACCGAACTCTGCGGCATGCCGGACATACGTGAGATGTCCGCATAGTTCTGCAGATTCCCGGCGCGCGCGGCCAGGATGGCCAGCAACCGCGGCATTTCCGTGAGGCCGTCGATGTGGGCCAACTCTCGTACGTCACGCTGAAGAATCGTGGTGAGGTAAGAACCGAACCACGTACCGCTGCGTCCAGCGACCTTGCCTTGCGACAATTCGGGATATCCCCCTCGTACGATGCGCCGCACGATTCGAGGCAGGGCCTCGGCCTTCGCTTTGGTGGATGGGAGCTTGCCTTCCCACAGAACGTCGACGAACGTCTCAGCGCTCCCATCGATTTCGCCCTGCGACAGCGGCCAGAGCGTGAGGATCTCCATGCGACCCGCCAACGACTCGGAGAGTTTCGGGAGCAGCATAACATTAACCGAACCGGTTAGCAGAAATCGCCCCGGCTGCCGGTCGCGATCGACCGCCAACTTCAGAGCTGGAAAGAGATCCGGCACGCGTTGGATCTCATCCAGGATCACGGGGCCATCGAGTCCCGCAATGAATCCCGCCGGATCGGCGCTGGCAGCGGCCAACACACCTGAATCATCGAAGGTCAGATAGCGAGCCGGATGCTCCTTGACGGCAACGCCCTGCACCAGTGTAGTCTTGCCGGTCTGGCGTGCGCCGTTAAGCAGAACCACCGGCCGGGTGGCAAGGGCTTCCATCAATCGAGGAGTCAGGTGGCGTCTGAACATATGTAAATTCAACCACTAAGTGGTTGATTTTCATATCGAGAGCCCTCAATGAGCATACGATCAAATGGACATTAAATATTTAAATAAAACTGGTTATGAATTGATTGAGAAAACAGTGTCTGTCCCGAATGGCGCTTCGAATGGCGCTCGTTATCCCTTTCGGGATACATGGAACCAGACTGACACAGACCCTCGGTCCGCAGCCCGTCATTCGGCCTCTTGTATAACGCCCCTCGCATCGTTACCGTCTGCTCCCAGATTCGGAGAACTTCGCCATGCCTCGCCTGCTCTTCTGGACGGTGACCCTTTGGGTGAGCCTTTCGCTGCGTGCCGCCGACCCGACGCCGATCGTCTGGGACACCGACATGGACAGCGACTGCGACGATGCCGCGGCGCTGGCGATGCTTCATGCCTGCGCCGATCGCGGCGAGATCAAGATTCTCGGCACGATGGTCTCCTCCAGGCACCCCTGGTCGGCGCCGTGCACCGATGCCATCAACACGTACTTCGGCCGCCCCGACCTGCCCATCGGCATCCCGAAAGGCCCGGGCCTCAAGCTGCAGGCGTCGCTCTACGCGCAGAAGATCTCCGAGGAGTTCCCGCACGACATCCCGCACGGCGACGCCGCGCCGGACGCCACGCCGATCTACCGGCGCCTGCTGGCATCCCAGCCCGACGGCAGCGTCGTGATCGTCACCGTCGGCGACCTGACGAACCTGCGCTACCTTCTCGAGTCCAAGGCCGACGACGCGAGTCCACTCGGCGGCGTGGAACTGGTGTGCCGGAAGGTCAAGCAGTGGGTCTGCATGGGCAGCCGCTATCCGGCCGACTTGGATCCCAAGCCGTGGGGCAACTTCAAGCTCGACCCTGAATCGACGGTGAAGGCCATCGACGGCTGGCCGACCTTGATCACCTTCACCGGCGGCGGCAAGTTCGCCGAACTGATGAGCACCGGCGAGTGCCTCGCCCAGTGCCCCAAGACCAATCCCGTCCGCCGCGTGTACGAGCCCTACTTCAAG
>Ga0101944_10002949_pt1 | contig 25386 bp, 20 predicted proteins | sample DewCreD2012metaG_FD_75245 | JGI IMG/M metagenome (GOLD analysis project Ga0101944, IMG submission 75245) | Hot spring sediment bacterial and archeal communities from British Columbia, Canada, to study Microbial Dark Matter (Phase II) - Dewar... ... | reverse complement strand
GACCTTGTGGACGAAATGGACAAGAAAAACAATCCCCTTGCGGGTGAAGTCCACTGGGTCCACAATGTCCATCTCGTCCATGGTTTGGTCGAAAGAGCCGCGTTCAACTGCCGATTTTAGGGTGAACGCTACACGAAGAAGATAATCGAGATCAGGCCGAACAGGGGGATTAGGATCAGGCCGCTGTAAAGCATATAGCCGAAGAAGGTAGGCATCTTTACGCCGCGGCTTTCGGCGATGCTTTTCACGAGGAAATTGGGTCCGTTGCCGATATAGGTGTTGGCGCCCATGAACACGGCCGCGCACGAGATGGCCAGCAGATGCGGCGCCGGGATGGCGCCGTTGGCTGTCGCCACGTTGGACAACATTGTCACGTCGAGATGATGCAGACTGCCCGCCAATTCGAAAAAGACGGCGTAGGTGGGCGCGTTGTCGAGGAAACTCGACAGGCCGCCCGTGGCCCAGAAGAATTGCAGGGGCGTGGTTACGCCGAGCGCTCCGCCTTCGATTTTGAGGATCTCGATGGGAACCTGCATCGTCACGAAAATGCCGATGAACAGCGCGCCCACCTCGCCGATGGCCGTAAAATTGAAATGGTTTTCGGCATGAATGCGGCGCGGGGTCAGCGCAAAGGAAATACCAGCGAGGGCGAGTTGGACAATTTCGCGCAGATACCATTGCGGAATGACCCATTCCGTGAAGGGCAGACGCTGTCCGGGGACCAGTATGCCGACCGCCAGCACGACGCCGCCCAGCAACACGAGGTTGCGCTTACCGTGCAGGCGAAACGCATACCGCCGCGTCTCATCCCGGATGATGTCCTCCGGGCGTTCCTTGCGATAAGCCAGTGTATCCATCACGAAATACAGCGTAAGCAACAAGCCCGTGGCGAACAGCCAATGCGGAATCAGATGGAGCGTCCACAGAAACGGCACGCCGCGCAGATAACCGAGGAAGAGCGGCGGGTCGCCGACGGGCAACAGCGATCCGCCGATGTTGCTGACGAGAAAAATAAAGAAAACGACAGTGTGGACGACATGCCTGCGCTCGCTGTTGGTTTGCAGGAGTGGACGGATGAGAAGCATCGAAGCGCCTGTCGTCCCGATAAAGCTGGCCAGCAGCGCCCCGGCAAACAGAAATCCGCAGTTGCTCAGCGGACGGGCGGGGATGTCGCCCGTCAGGCGGATACCGCCGCTAATCGTGTACAGGCTGAACAGGAGCACGATGAAGGGAATGTAGTCGGCCACGATGGCATGGTGAAACAGTTCAAGCAGCGAATCCATGCCGGGCCGGGCATGGCCGAATCCCCGGCCGCGCAAAAGATAATATGCGCTGACAATGGCCGCCAGCGACAATGACACCATCAGTTTGTTGGCGTTGGATTCCCACCGGTGCGAAATCCGCGGGATTAGCGGGAAAAAACCAATGGCCAACAGCAGGCCTGCAAACGGCAGAATCCACAACACATGCGGCGCGACGGCAACCCCGGAGTCGCCGGCATAGGCCGCGCCGCAGGAAAAAATGGTCAAAAACACAACAAGAGGGGCGAGGATGGAAGCGGGAAGACCGGAAAAAGCGCATCCCAATCTCCGGAAATGGGATCTTGGGCGTTGGGGTTTGGGATAAAGTGCTTGCTTAGGGAGTCGTAACAGGTTCGGCAAGCCGTGCGCCTGAAATGCCGTCATTTGATAAAGTCCGGGATGGTGACGCTGATGGTTTGCGGCTGGCCGTTTCGCAAGATGCCGACCTCGAAAGATCGGGTGTTCTTGTATTTTTCAATCAGCGCCGGGATTCGGTTCGGATCGATGCGATCGCCGTTCACCGAGAGCAGCACGTCGTTGTCCTTGAAACCCAGCATGGCCGCCGGCAGAAATGACGAGATGTTCTTCGCGGCAATGCCCGTGATGTTGCCGTTTGCGTCCCGGTACGGCGCCAGTCCCAGCGATTGAACGATGGGATCGTTCATGTATTTGGCCACTTCGGGCGGCAACGGCAAATCGTCCATGGCGGCCGGCGGAGCGGGGCGTGTTGCGGCTTGCGGCGGTGGCGCTGAAGGGCGTGGCGCTTCCAACGGAAACTCTTCCTTCGGAATATCACCGAGATTGCCTTTGGCCGCGACGACGGGAGCATCCTTCCGGGGTTTTATAGGAAAGCATCTTCGGCACGGCGAGTAACCCTGTGCCTGTGCGTCTTTCAGCATAAGTGACCGCCGCGAGGATTTGTCGAGCATGACGCAATCCGCCTTGTGAAATTCCTTCCCGTCCGCATCAATGAATACTGCGCCGCCGGAGGGAAGGTCCGAAGGATCGCCGGCGGCAGGCACGGATTGATCCGCTCTTTCCTTCAATGCGTCGCCCCGGAAATCCCATGGCGCCAAGGGCGCGGCCTCCACCCAAAGGCCTTTCTTGCCGGCGCGCGCCGCGGCCATCATGCCGGGGATCGTCGGATCCGTGACAGGATAACGATCATAGGCCCACGCATAACCCTCCGAGGCCAGTTCGCGGTTTAGCACACGCCCATCGCCCAAACGAACGACGGCCAAGGGGCGTTTCTGTGCGTCCATGCCGTACATTTCGACTTGGACGTCCTTGTCGAGCACGATCGCGGCTGTAAAATCACGCGCTTCCTTGCCGAAAGACTGGGCCAGTTCCGGGCAATCAATATCCGCGAGACGGATGGTTTCAACCGTATTCCCATGCGAAAAAGACAAAAGGTCGCCTTCGGCCACCGCGGTGATTCGGCCCGATACGGGTTCTCCCGCGGCAACAAGCGCCGCAGCGCACACCAACGTCCCGATACCATACAAACGCGGCCATGTATTCATGATGTCCGCTCCTCTTGTCGCTTTCGTATTGATCGTACCCCTTTTGGTTCCGGTTTGACAACTCCCCGGCGCAGGTATACGATACAGGTTCTGCCTTCGGGTGAAGAGCGGACCCGGATCACAAAGGTAACCGAACAGGAGAAAAGCCATGAAGAAACTCGTTGTGGGAATGTTGATGATCGGTATCGTGACGATGGTGGCGGGAGGTTGCGCCAGCACGGGCGGCGAAGCCAAGGGACCGTCCGACGCGGACCTGTTGAAAAAGGCGGTTGCCGATTGGAAAGCGGCGGGCGTTGCCAAAAACATGGACGCGCTGATCGCCTGTTACTCGGACGATTTTCAGCATTACGAATACGGCGACAAGGCCGGGCTGCAACAATTCCTCAAAGACGCCCTTTCGATGGGTTACCTGGAAGGCGTCGAGATTGACGAGACGAAAGCCCAGAACACCATTACGAAAGACACGGCGGTGGTCGCGCCCATCGCCATGAAGGCCGCATTCGGCGAAGCCGCCATCAGCCTGAACTTCAAGAAAGAAGCCGCGGGCTGGAAAATCGTGTCCATGGACGTCGAAATGAACTAATGCGCCCGGGCGATCGGGGATACGGCGTATGCTGACGCAGGCGCTTGATTTTGCGCGTGGCAACCAGGCGCGTTTTCTGGATGAGTTCAAGGACTTCCTGCGGATTCCGAGCATTTCGACGCTGCCGGACCGCCGGGAAGACGTGCGCCGCGCGGCGGAATGGCTGGCGGACGAACTTGGCCGGCTGGGCATCGGGAAAGCGGAAGTCCTGAAAACGCCCGGCCACCCGATCGTCCACGGTGAATGGTGTCACGCGCCCGGCAAGCCGACGGTGCTGGTCTACGGCCATTACGATGTGCAGCCTGTGGATCCCTTGGGCGAGTGGGTATCCGATCCCTTTGAACCGGTGGAGCGCGACGGCAATCTATACGCGCGCGGCGCATCGGACATGAAAGGTTCGATCGTGGCCTTTCTGAAAGCGGCCGAGTCTTTGCGCGCGACGGAAGGACTGCCGATCAACCTCCGTTTCCTGTTTGAAGGCGAAGAGGAAATCGGCTCGCCGAACCTGCCGGACTTCATATCCAACAACAAGGACCTGCTCAAGGCGGATGTCGCGCTCAACTGCGACGGTCAAATTCTTCGGCCCGATCTGCCGTCGCTCACGTATGCCCTGCGCGGCCTGGCCTATTTCGAAATCGAAGTGTTCGGCCCCAAACAGGACCTTCATTCCGGCATGTTCGGCGGGACGGTGCACAATCCCGCGCAGGTCCTGTGCGAATTGATTGCCGGAATGCACGACGCGGACAACCGTGTCACGCTCCCCGGATTTTACGATCGCGTGCGGCCGCTGGACGACGAGGAGCGGGCCGCCTTGGCCGGAAACCCGGTCACCGACGAAGACTGGAAAGCGCTGGCCGGCGTCAAGGCGCTGTGGGGTGAAAAGGGATACACCGCCACGGAACGCACAGGCGCGCGGCCGACCCTCGAAGTCAACGGTATTGTCGCCGGATTCACGGGCGAGGGCGCGAAAACCGTCCTGCCGGCGCGGGCGCTCGCCAAGATATCCACGCGGCTCGTGGCGGATCAGGATCCGGCCGCCATCCATGAACAACTTTGCGCCTACATGCGCGCCCATGCGCCCGATACGGTCACGTGGGACGTCCGCGAACTGTCGCACGGAGACGGCGCCATCATGGACCGCCACTCGCCTTTCATGCGGGCCGCGGTCCGCGCGTTGCGCGAAACGTTTGGAACCGGGCCGGTATTCAAGCGTGAGGGAGGCAGCGTGCCGGTCGTCGCGATGATGCAGAAACAACTCGGATTCGATTCAATCATGATGGGCTTCGGGCTGCCCGGCGACAACATTCACGCTCCGAACGAAAAACAGCATCTGGCCACCTGGCGCAAAGGCATCGAAGCGTTCATTCGCTTCATGGCGGCGCTTGCGGAGTAAGGAAATGTATTCATGAGGCGCGCCGTTTCGCGATGGATTGCGATCGCGGGCGTGAACGCCGTTGCGTTGCTGATCGCCGTTCTCGTATTCGGCCGCCTGTTCGACTTCGGGCGCACGTTGTCCCCTTTTGGCGAGCCATTCCACAAGTATACGATTCTCAAGCGCGCACCGATAAACGATGCCAGCCTTCTGAAAGCGCACAATCCGCATCCCACGCGCGGATGGACGCCCAAGCCCAATCTGACGCGCATGGATGCCGGGTTCGCGACGAATAGCAGGGGGTTTCGCTCGGTGCGCGAATACGCTCATCGGCCCGAAGCCTTCACTGTGATGATTGTGGGCGATTCGTTTACCTTCGGAACCGACGCCGAAAGCGAGGAAGATGTCTGGCCCGCGGCGCTCGAACGGCTCGATGGCCGTTTGCATGTGCTGAATTTCGGTGTCGGCGGCTACGGTATCGATCAGATGTATCTTACGATTCGCGAATCCATCGCCGAATACAAACCGCAACTCGTGCTACTGGCATATATAGACGAAGACCTGCTGCGAAGCATGTTCCGAATTTATTTCTACAAGAAACCACGGTTCGAATGGAGGGGCGATGAATTGGTGTTGACGAATACGCCGATCGGCCCGCCCGAAGAAGTCTACGCCGAACTTCGCCGCCAATACGGCGTCCTCTTTCCCCATTTCCAGCTTTGGAAGGAAGACCGGGCGTTCCGGGCATGGCTTGCCTCGGATCGATCCACGCCCGAAACGTGGCGACTCAATGAGCGGATTGTGCGGGAAGCGGCGGCATGCGCCCGCGCGCACGACGCCGAATTTCTATTGGTCCATTTGACGCAGGGCCTTGGTCTCAATCCCTCCTTTTACGGACCGGGATACAAGGATTTTCTCTCCGATCTGCTGTCCAAAGGACCCCTTCCGCACCTCGACACCCGTGACGCCTTTCTGAATGCGGGCCAACAGTGGACGCTTGGCCACTACAAAGGCCCAGAAGCCCGTTTCGTCGCGCAACTGGTCTGGCAGCGCATCCAGGAAATGGATTCCTGGAAACGTTTTGCGCAGACAGCCGGTCCTGCCGGTTCATCCTGATATTCGTCAATCGAAATCCGAGTCCTGAGCGAAAGCGGCGGGCGTCGTGGACCTTGTGGACGAAGTGGACAAGAAACCCCATCCTTTTTCGGTTGAAGTCCACTGTGTCCACAAGGTCCACGACGTCCAGAGGGCAGAACGTAGGATCCGATCTTGGCCGCCGAATCCAGGCTCATAGGCGGCGCCCGTTCGCCCGGTCTGCGCAAAGACTATCTTTTCCTCGGCTTTATTTTACCACGCGGCGTATTTTACAGGTGATAGCCATCCCGTCGCCTTTTTCATCGGAAGCGCGAACGATCACGGTTTCGTATTCCGGACGGGACTGGACATAGTCCAAGTAATCCTTCATGGCTTCCGCCGATTTGATGGCATTGTCGGCGACTATCACGGCGCCGTCCTTAAGCCGGGATTCGATAATCTTGAAATACTTGAAATAATCCTTCTTGACCGCGTCGAGAAAGACGAAATCGAATTCACCTTCCAAGGCGGGCAGGGTTTTCAATGCGTCGCCCTCGATACACGTAACCGATTTTGCAAGGCCCATTTTCTCCACATTTTCGCGGCAGGCCTTGACCATGTCCGGCGCAATTTCGAGGGTGTAGAGGTGTCCGCCGGTGCGTTCGAAGGCGATGCCCATATTGATGGCGCCATATCCCGTGGCCGATCCCACCTCGACGCCTCGCTGCGCATGCCGGCTTTCCACGAGGATTCGCAGCAGCATGGCGTCTCCCGGCGTCGTGTTGAGGCCGGTTCGAGGGAATTTCGCCAGAAAATCCCGCCGTTCCGCGTCGGTGGTTTGTTTCATTTCGGCTGTTGCGGGGACAAAGGCTCCCACGATCAATGCGGCGCCGATAAGAGCAAGGTGGTACATGCCAGTCTCCTTCCCGTTATCTGAATTCGGCAGTCAAGATCGGGTTCTGTGTTCTGACGTGGGCGCTGCCAACAACCCAGTCTCTTTTCGTGCTCGTGCTCGTCATCGTGCTCGTCATCGTCATCGTCATCGTCATCGTAATCGTAATCACTCTAAAACCCTGCGATTTTCGCACTCACTCAATCCCTGAACTTCAATTGATTGAGCAAGTTGTCTAAAAAAACTTCTTGTTGTTATTGATCCTGGATTCGGCAGTCAAGATCGGATTCTATGTGCTATCCTCTGGACGTGGTGGACCTTATGGACGAAATGGACAAGAAAATCAATCTCCTTGTGGGTGAAGCCCACTGGGTCCACAACGTCCATCTCGTCCATGGTTTGGTCGAAAGAGCCGCGTTCAACTGCCGATTTTAAGTTGATAGGAGCCAGAACTTAAGGCGCTACCTCTGGACGTCGTTGACCTTCTGGACACAGTGGACTTCACCCGAAAGGGGATCGGTTTTTTTGTTCATTTTGTTCACAAAGTCCACTATGTCCACGGCTTGGCCACCGGATTCGAATTTCGATTCCCGAATCCAGGGTTATGGTCATGACGCCGGCCCGCGCCTTTGGATCATCCGGCTCGCGCCGTATTGTCCCGGTGATCTTTCCATGCTTTTCCGAGCGTGATGCCGTGCGCGACGAGAGGGTCCTGCGCCAGGCCGTTTCGGGCCATCTTTTCGGCGATCCACGATTCAAGCGTACGCTCCATCGCGCGCGCGGTATCGGGTTCGGTTTCGGCGATGTTATGCAGTTCCATCGGATCGGTGGCCAGATCGTACAATTCCCGGGACGGGGTTCGGTAAAAATCATCTTCGCGCGCGAGGATGAATTTGTGGGTTCTTGTTCGCAGCGACCACTTCATCTGCCACGTGCATTCCTGGCTGACGGTGTATTCGCGCACGGGCTTGGCGCCATCCTCGCGAAGCATGGCGGCAAGGCTCTCGCCTTCCATCGTGCCCGGTATCGGCACACCGCACAAATCGAGGACAGTGGGCGCAAGGTCCATGTGACCCACGATATGCGGCACGCGCTTTGGCGCGAAGCCGGGATGCCGCACGATCAACGGCACGTGCAGATTGCCGTCGTAAAGCCCGTGATGATCGAAAAAGACCTTGTGCCGAAACATCAGTTCGCCGTGATCACTCGTCAGAATCACCGCCGTGTCCTCGGCGATGCCGAGGGACTCGACAGTCTTGAGCAGTTTGGCGATGCCGTCGTCGCAAAACCGGATTTCGGCATCGTACAGCGCTTCGAGATAGGACGCGTCGGTAATGCGTCCACCCAGTTTGTTGAACCATGTCTCTTGCCAGGCCCGCCCCAGGGGATGGTCCATGAGACCGTCGAGGGAGTGGTTGTCCGGCGCGCACGGATCGCCCGAATAGAAGAGGCTTCGGTAGGCGCGCGGGGGCAAATAGGGCGTGTGCGGATCCCAGTAATGCACCATCATGAAGAACCGCTCCTTCGCGTGGGCCTTGAGCCACGGGATCGCGCGGCGGTTGATTTCGCGGTTGTCACAATTGATGCTCAATGCCCGGCGGCGGGTCGGATCGATATAGAATTCATAACCTTGCGAAAAGCCAAAGCGCCATTCGCCCAGGTTGTCAATTGCGCAGGTCGTGTAGCCGTTTTTCTGTAACAACGACGGCAGCCATGGGGCGGTTCGTGGAATTGCGCGTTCGCCGCCGTGCGCCACGATGCCGTGCGTGATGGGATATTGCCCCGTGTTCATCGTGGCGAACGATGGATGGGTCGGAATGGCCGGCGCGATCATCGTGTCGAAGACGACGCCGCCCGCAGCCCATTCGTCAATATGCGGGGACGTGTTTCGCGAATAACCATAACACCCCAGATGATCCGCCCGAAGCGTATCCACCACTATCAGTAAAACATTCACGGTAACCATTCCCGGCGACGCGCGGATAATACGCGCCGCAAAGGAAATTTTCCAGTTTTCGCCCCAGGGCGGCTATACCGCGGCCGCGGCTTTTTGGGTATTGAGATAGGCATGAATGGCCTTGGCGGCCCGCTTGCCGGCGCCCATGGCTTCGATGACGGTCGCCGCGCCGGTGACGATGTCGCCGCCGGCGTAGACGCCGGGCAGACTGGTCGCGCAGGTTTCCGGATCGGCCACGATATTGCCCCACTTGTTGAGTTCGAGGCCCTTCGTGTTACCGGTCAGGAGCGGATTGGCGACGGTGCCGAGCGCGGGGATGGCCATGTCGCATTCGAGAATGAATTCGGAACCGGGCACGGGCACGGGGCGGCGGCGTCCGGATGCGTCGGGTTCGCCGAGTTCCATCTTGATGCACTCCATGCCGCAGACATGGTTCTTGTCGTCGCCGATAATGCGGATGGGAGCGGTGAGCAGGCGGAAAACGACGCCTTCTTCTTTCGCGTTCTCGACCTCTTCGGCCCGCGCGGGGATTTCCTGGTCGGAGCGGCGGTAGACGATAGTGACGTGTTTGGCGCCGAGGCGCAGCGCGGTTCGGGCGGCGTCCATTGCGACGTTGCCGGCGCCGATGACCGCGACGTTCTCTCCGACGACCACCGGCGTGTCGTAGTCGGATCGGTAGGCTTTCATGAGGTTGACGCGTGTCAGGAGTTCGTTCGCGCTGAGCACACCGATGAGGTTTTCGCCGGGAATGTTTAGGAACATGGGCGCGCCCGCGCCGACGGCGATGAACACGGCTTCGAAGCCCTGATCGAACAGTTCGGCGATGGTTATGGCTTTGCCGATGATCATATCGAGTTCAATGGTGACGCCGAGGCTTTTCACGTAGGCGACTTCGCGGTCAACGATTGCCTTGGGCAAACGGAATTCCGGAATGCCATAGCGGAGCACGCCGCCCGTGTCGTGGAAGGCTTCGAATAGCGTTACTTTGTATCCCATGCGCGCGAGGTCGCCCGCGCAGGTCAGCCCGCCCGGCCCGCAGCCGATCACGGCCACCTTGCGGTGATTCGGCGGCGCGATGTTCGGCACGACGGGCGCGTGAAGCGCTTCCCAATCCGCCACGAAGCGTTCGAGGCGCCCGATGGTGACCGGCGTCGAACTGCGCGCGAGGACGCAGGTCTTTTCGCACTGGTTCTCCTGCGGGCAGACGCGCCCGCAAATCGCGGGCAGGTTGTTCTTCTCCTTGAGAACGAACGCGGCCCGCGCGAAATCGCGTTCTTGGATGGCTTGGATGAATCCGGGTATGTCCACTTCGACCGGGCAGCCCTTCATGCACGAGGGGCGTTTGCACAAGCGGCATCGCAAGGCTTCGGCCACGGCGCGTTCTTCCGTATATCCTTCGTTGACCTCGTCGAAACTCGCGCGCCGGTGCGCCATTTTGCCGATAGCGTTCGCGACGAGCGCGACGCTCTCCTTTTCGAAATCCAGCGGAGTCTTGCGCCGGGCGTTTTCAAGCGCGAGTGCCGCAGCCTCCAGTTTGCAGGCATGGCCCGGATCGTACGCGGGGGCGGGTTCCTCGACGGCTTTCCGTTCCAATGTGCGATAGGCGCCCTGCCGCGCCATCAACTCGTCGAAATCCACTTCCGCGCCGTCGAATTCGGGGCCGTCCACGCAGGCGTATTTGGTCTTGCCCCCCACGGACACACGGCAGCCCCCGCACATCCCCGTGCCGTCCACCATAATGGGGTTGAGACTGACCACGACCGGCAAATTGTATTTTTTACAACAATTTACGACCGCCTTCATGTGCGGCACGGGACCGATCGCGATGACCTCGTCGAACTTCTCGCCTTTCTGAATCAATTCCTCAAGGATCTGGGTTGCAAATCCCTTCCGGCCCGACGAACCGTCGTCCGTTATGTAGTAAGTCTCGTCGCTGGCGGCCTCGACGCGATCCTGCCAGAAAAACAGGGAGGTGTTCCGGGCGCCGATAATCGAAATGACGCGATTGCCGGCCGCCTTGGCCGCTTTGGTTTGCGGATACATCGGCGCGACGCCAAGTCCGCCTGAAACGCAGCAGATGGTCTTTCCGCCTTCGTGAAACTCGCGATCTTTGCCCAGCGGTCCCACGATGTCCGCAAACGATTCGCCTACTTTGAACGCGCCCAGTTTGATTGTGCCTTTGCCGACTTCCTGAAGCACCAGCGTGATGGTGCCGGCTTTTGCGTCGCTGTCCGCAATCGTCAGCGGAATCCGCTCCCCTTTTTCATCGCTGCGGACCAGCACGAAATTTCCCGGCTTCGCCGTCCGGGCGATGTGCGGCGCCTCGACCTCGAATGCTTTTACTTTGTCTGCCAGCACTTCGGCCTTGCAAATCGTAAACATACTACACCTGCTCCTTTGGTAAGCGTTTTCCGGAGGGCAATACCCAATGCGGAACTACGAACCATATTATAAGGATGCGCCGAACGGCGAATCAAAACACACGGAATTCATTGGGACTCATCGAAGCGGCGAATAGCGCACGCCATGACATGCGGGCGTCTTTTCTGAATTCGGAAACCGCTTCGCGCTATACTCCCACCATGGGCAACAACAAGGCGGCTCGGCCGTCTTGGGCCTTTCTTGCTTTTGACGGACGCATTGAACGGAAAGGAATTCGCACGATATGTACGGATTGATGGCAGGCGCATGGGTGGCGGGGTGTGTGTTGCTGGCGGCGCCGATCATAAGCCAGGGATCGGATGCAGCCGGATGGAAGGCCGGTGTCGCGCGCGCCGACATCACCCCCGGCGAACCGGTGTGGATGGCCGGTTATGCCTCGCGGACGCATGAAGCCGACGGTACGTTACTGGCGCTGTTCGTGAAGGCGCTGGCGATTGAAGATGCGTCGGGCCGGAAAGCCCTCATCGTTACCAGCGATACCCTCGGTTTTCCCAAGGGTGTGGCGGAACGAGTACGCGGGCGTCTGAAAACCTCCCTCGGCCTTGAGCGCGAGCAGGTTATTCTAAGCGGTTCACATACGCACAGCGGACCGGTGCTGCGCGATTCGCTTTCCGCAATTTACCCATTGAACGGCGCGCATATCGAGGCTATTGAACGTTATTCGGTTCAATTCGAGGATCGCGTTGTCGAATGCGCCGCCGCGGCTTTCGACACGCTGGCGCCGGCGCGCTTGTCTTCCGCGAACGGTGTCGCGCGATTTGCGGTGAACCGGCGCAACAATCGCGAAGCGGACATTCTCGATACACACGATTTCAAGGGTCCCGTGGACCATTCGGTTCCCGTGCTCAAGGTGGAACGCGCGGACGGCGGCCTTCTGGCGATCCTGTTTGGATACGCCTGCCACGCGACCACGCTTGATATCTGCCAATGGTCGGGCGATTACCCGGGTTTTGCCCAGTCGGAACTGGAGGCGGCGTATCCCGGTGCGACCGCATTGTTCTTCGCGGGTTGCGGCGCGGATCAAAATCCCCTGCCGCGCCGCACCGTGGCCTTGGCCCGGCAATACGGCCGCGAATTGGCGGCCGCGGTCGAACGTGTGTTGGAAGATCCGATGACGCCGCTCGACGCCCGGCTCGACCTGAAACAGACGGACATCGAATTGGCGCTGGCGCCGGCGCCATCGCGTGATCATTGGGCCGAACTGGCGAAAAACGGCACGTGGCAGGCCGCCGCCGCCAAGGCGTTTCTGGCGGATCTCGACGCGGGCAAATCGCTGCCCACATCCTATCCTTATCCGGTGTACGTCTGGCGCCTGGGCGGCCTGGCGCTGGTGGCGCTGGCGGGGGAAGTCGTCGTGGATTATGCCGTCGCGATCAAAAAAGAACTGGGCCGCGACGTTTTTGTCATGGGATACTGCAACGACGTCATGGCCTATATCCCGTCGGAACGCGTCCTGCGGGAAGGAGGGTATGAAGGCGCATCGGCGCAACTGGCCTACGGGTTGCCAAGCCCTTGGGCGGAAGGCATCGAATCGCGTATTTTGAATGCCGTATACGGACTCGCGAAAAGCGATCCGCCCGTCAAATGAGGCGGCCGCCATCGCACGCGATGATGGCGCCGGTGGTGTAACTGGACGCGTCCGACGCAAGATAGATAGCGGCGCCGACCATCTCGGACGGTTGCGCATGGCGTCCCATCGGCAGGTCGCGCACGAAGATTTGGTAGATTTCCGGCGTATCAATGAGCACACGCGCGAATTTCGTTTCCGTCAAGCCGGGGCAAATCGCGTTGCATCGCACACCCGCGCCGCCCAACTCCTTTGCGAAGACCTTTGTCATCGAGATCACGGCGGCCTTCGTCATGGCATAGACACCCTGCAGCGGCGAGGGCGATACCCCGACAATCGAGGCAATGTTGATGATCGATCCGCTGCCCTGCGCGACCATCATGCGCGCCGCATGCTGGCTCATCAGAAAATAGCCCTTGACATTGACCTCAAATGTTTTGTCGAAAACCGATTCCGATGCTTCAACGACAGGCCCAAAATAGGGATTTGTCGCGGCATTGTTGACCAGCACGTCAATGCGCCCGAATTCGGATCGCACGCGATCAAATAACGCGGCGATTTGATCGGCCTTGCCCGTGTGGCATGATACGGCCAGGGCGCGTCCGCCACCCTCGTTGATGGCCTGGGCGACTGTTTCAAGCCCCGGCATGTTGCGCGCGGCCAGCACCACGGTGGCGCCGTATTCCGCCATTCCCCGCGCGATGGCCTCGCCGATTCCGCGGCTTGCGCCCGTTATCACCGCTACTTTGTCTTTCAAACTGAAATCCACTATCGGCATGCCGGCTTCCTCCATTTTCCAATTCCAGCGCCGCAACAATAAGCATAAACGCACGTCATGTCAAACGGAAGAAAAAAACCGATGTTCGATTCACACATAAAGTGCGGCCGGGTGCGTAGTCCGGCCCACGGGTGGGCGCGCATCCTCGCGCGCCGCATCGCCTTGATCTGTACAATCGGGGAACTTTGCGCGAATACCGGTCGGCGAGGACGCCGACCCTCCCCGTTACGTGACACCGGAATTTATTTGAGAAGTGGCATTATCGGGTAAAAACGTTGTAACGTATGCAACCGGTGCGCCGTGTGGCGTGAAAAGGATTTCGGCAATGCGCTCCAGAGGGAGCCCAAGGCAGGAAGGCAGGAGATTATGGCGGAAAAAAGCGTAGGCACCGAATCATTGGCAATGAAGGTGGAAAAAAAGTACGAGGGCAAGAAATTCCGCGTGGCGTTCATCGGGTGTGGCGGGATTTGCCAGACGCACATGGCGGCGTTGCGCGAAATGCCCGACGTCGAAGTGGTTGCGGGCGTGGATATAGTGCCGGAACGCCTGACGCAGTTCCAAGAACGCTGGGGCGTGACAAAACTGTACAAAGATTGGAAAAAAATGTTGAAGGAGGTCAAGCCGGACGGCGTAAGCATCTGCACGCCGAACGGCGTCCACGCCGCGCCGGCTATTGACGCCGCCAACGCGGGATGCCACGTGATCTCCGAAAAGCCGATGGCGATGAATCCCGCCGAATGCGAAAAGATGATCGCCGCCGCAAAGAAAAACAAAGTGAAACTGGCTATTGGTTTCCAGTATCGCTACCATCCGCACACACAGTTCCTGAAACGCGCACGCGACAACGGCGAATTCGGCAACATCATGTTCGTGAAATGCCAGGCGCTGCGCCGCCGGGGCATCCCGAACTGGGGCGTTTTCGGACAGAAGAAACTCCAGGGCGGCGGGCCGATGATTGATATCGGCGTGCATGTCATCGAAATGGCGCATTATTTCATGGGATCGCCGAAGCCCGTTGCGGCGTCCGGCAACACATGGACGTATATGGGCAACAAACCCTCGAAGGTCGTGTGCCCGTGGCCCAATTGGGACTACAAAACCTACACGGTCGAAGATCTCGCCATCGGCCAGATCCGTTTCGACAGCGGCGCGATTCTGCAAATCGAAGCCAGTTTCGTCGCCCACATCGAAAAAGACATCTGGAATTTCAGTTTCATGGGAACCAAGGGCGGCGGCAACTGGGATCCGCCGGCATTGTTCAGCGATCATCACGACACGATGATCAACAGTTCGCCGTACTTCGTGGGCGATCAAACCTCATTCGACACGCTGTTTACAATCAAGCTGCGCAACTGGATTGACGGATGCACGAAGAACACGCCGCTCGAAGCGCCGGGCGAAGCGGGTCTGGCCGTCCAGAAAATGCTCGACGGCGTCTATCGTTCCGCGGCCGCCGGCAAGGAAGTGGCCATCAAATAACCATGTGTTCCAAAAAACCGGGGACTGTCCGCACCGGGGGTGGTCCCCGGCCGGTGATAGGGAGGCCGGGCCGTTTTACGAGGCCGGTTCCGGCCTCGGATATTCACGCACCAGCACATGTGTAATCGCGCCGTCGCTGTCCGACGCGCCCGAATCGGCCGCCACGCCGATGCGTCCCCACCACAGCACTTTCCCGTGGAGAGCGATGCATTTCGCGTTGTGTTCCCACGATTCGATGCGCGTGGGCTTTCCGCACGAGGCTATCAGCCCGGCCAGATCCGTTATCCTTCCGGACGCAAACGTTTTGACGTCTTTTCCCTGCAAAGGCCCCGTGAACCCCATCGCCTGCCGGGGCAATACAAGCGTTTTGATCATCCTATCGCGTGAAACGCCTTCCAGCGGGTCGCCACCGTCCATCGCGCGCATGGCCCGGCCCGTGTCGCGTTCCATTGCGCTCCATTCTTCCGCAACGGCATTGCCGACGCATTCGTCCGCGGTTCCGGTATCGGAACTCGGCATGGCGCCGTCCCATGGGGTCATAAACACCACAAACCGGTATGGGCGCTCCCGTTCCGCCGGATAGAAATTGACGATTTCCAGATATTTGTCGGGTACGGGACCCGGTGGAATGGGCAATGGAGCATTGGCTTTTGCCTCTTCCGCCAGCATGGCCTTATGCCGGTATACCCCCACGGCAATGATCGCGAGGATCAGGCAAAGAACGAGAACTCCCGCGATGAAATATCCCTTCCACCATTGGGAAGAAACCTTCGACACAAAATTTTCCGACATGCTTTGCGGATGCGACACCCATTGCGAAGACAAAGAAGGAGGCTGTCGTGGATCGCGGGATCCATCGTCGCTGCTTGTTGCGACGGGGGGGGGCGGTTTCGGGGCGTTTCCACCGTGCAACCCTTCCATCTGCTCGATGCGGACACGATCGGCAATCCGGACCGAAAGTTTCGCCGTCAAGCGGCGGCCCGTTTCACTCGTATGGGAAGAGAGCCGGTCGCAAACCGAACTGGCCTCGGTCAGGCGCCCAAGCGCCAGCAGGCACAAGCCGCGATAGTACAAAACATGCTTGCTGTCCGGGCGGTCGCGCTGAAGTTCATCGAGCAAGCGCAGCGATTCTTCATATCGCCCTTCCTTGTAAAGTTCTGTAGCGACAAGATAATCACGCTGGGCATCTCCCGACCGCATGGGCTGATTCCTCCGCAATCCACATCGTTCATGGTATAAATTCTCCACCTTCCATTATACAGGAAAAATCGGAAGAATGAAAAATAATGAGAACAACACGACTGCCCGGCATCTCCTGCGAATAAAGAATATTATCCGAATTGTGAAAAATAACCGTTTTCGCCGGCCGCCGGAATGAAAACTATTCCTGGAGAATAATCTTCATGTCCGAAGCGCCGGGCCACAACGCAAGTTCATGTTTGGGACCGTCCTCGCGGTCCACATCGGCGACCAGCGCCTTGAAGCGAAAACTCGAACCGGCTTTCAGATCCAGCGGTTTGACAAGGTGTTTTGGAAAGGCCATTTCATACAGGGTCCGGCCCTCTTCCCGGCGGATAGCCAGCGGCACATCCGTGTTGACCGTCTCGGCGGACAGGCCTTCCCCGAAGTACAAAAAAACTTCAGGTCCTTTTTTCGTAAGTGAGACGCCCCACGCATACCGATCGATGCCGAATTCAATCGCGTCGGCCAGCCAGACAATATCGCCGCCATAGGGTTGATAATGCGCGTTGTCGGTGATCTCGAAAGCGATGTACAGATGATCGGCATCCCACATGGCGCGACATTGTCCGCTCAGATCGCTTGGATCGTATGCGCCGTCGGCGAAACCCGACGGATACGCGATCGCAAGGGGCGCGGCGGCATCCCATTCGTCCAATACGCCGTCCACGCGCGGCGCGCGCATGGCCTTTGCGGCCTCGGCGACCGGCACAAGCGGCATGGCGCGGACAACGTCCAATGGTTCGCCAAACGAAGTGTTGGCGTAACGTGTCTTGAATGAGGGCACAGGATAGCGCACGGTTTCCGGTGTATCCGCGGACACGCGAAACGCCAGCGCGGCTTCTCCGTTGGCGGCGACGGAATAATTCCGCGACAGCGGTTCGACTTTCCATCCGTGTGGAGTTTCCCATTCGATAGAAGAATCGAAGGGCGAATTGAAGGGGTTCAAGATCCGCACGATCATCTCACGGTCGAAAGGCTGGCCCAGGGAAACCGGCTGCTCGTCGCAGGCGACGAGACGGTGTGTGATGTCAAAAACTTCGGCGGCCCGGTCGTTGGTCGCGACATCCGGCGGCAGCACCGCGCCCGGTTTGATAACCGCCCAGCCCACGTTCTCGCCGCGCACCCGAACAAGCAGATAATGATTGAATCCGCCCTCCCATTCCGGCCCCTTGCCGAACGTGGCCGCGCCCGCCGCGATGACATAATGGACGCCGTCGCGGATGCCGAAGTATCGGTAACCGTGCTGGTGTCCCGCGAAGACCGCGCGGACGGGGTGGCCGCGCATAAGGTCCGCCAGATAGTTCCAGCGCCGTTCCCACGCGCGATCCATAAGGCGCGGATCGTCATAATCCATGAAATAGGGCTGATGGATAAACACAAAGATGTTGGCCGCATTTGTGGTGTCCAATTCGTGCTTGAACCACTCCGTCTGTGCGTCCGAAAGACGATCGGGCGCATCTACCTCCTCGCTGTTCAGCACGATGAACCGCGAATTTCCGCACGAGAACGCATAATGTGGTGGGCCCATTCGCTCGTTCCAGAATTTTTCGCTTTCGGCGTCCGAAATGTCATGGTTGCCCGGCGCGGAAAAATAGGGAATCCGGCATTCCGCGATAGTCCGCTCGAAAAGATCCCACTGAACGGGAAGATTTTCGGCCGACCCGCCGAGAACCAGATCTCCCACTTCGATTACGAAAGCCGGTTCGAGGAGGTTCCATTCGCGGATCATCTGCTTGAACACGTCGGTCTGATAGGCCAGTTGCTTGTTCGAATGAGAATCGCCCGTTACGATGAAATCGAAGGAATTCGGCGCGGCCGGCGGTTTGTTTTCAAGCAATGCCAGCGATTTCGCGATGATTGGCTCCGCAGCGGCGGTAAACGAAACCGCCGCCATACCCGCCAACAGTACAGTCATGCCCAATACACAATATCTGGCCATCATGCGATACCTCTCTTTTCGGTTATATGCGCCTTGCCGCGGTGTCCAAGCCGGTCCAGGCGCTTCGCCGTATCGTAACACAGTACACGTCCGGTGCTCATGCGCAAGCGCGCCCGCACGCCCGCGCCGCTTGACGGCACGCCGATCTACTGGTAGACTCCGCCTCGTAATTCGACCGGTATAACGGACGGAAAATGGCGCGCGAAAACAGACAAGGATGAGTGCTGTTCTACGCGCTTGCCGGACCTGCATGATGACCCTTGACGATCCCGTGGAATCGCTTTCCGGCATCGGCCCGAAGACGGCCGCGCTGTTGGGAAATTTAGGTGTTGTGACCCTGCGCGATCTCCTGTTCTACATGCCGCGCGACTATCAGGACCGGACGCGGATCACGCGCATCGCGGATGCGCGCGAAGGCGAAACCGTCACTATCGAAGCCGAAGCCGTCCGCGCGCGGCAGATCCGTCTGCGTGGGCGGCTGTCCATGGCGGTCGTGACGTTGCGCGACGAATCGGGTGAAATGCAGGCCACGTGGTTCGGACGTGGATTTCTGGCGCAAACCTTCAAGCCGGGCGCGCGCGCGCTGTTCACGGGAATTGTCGGCCAATACAAGGGGCCCTGCCTGAAAAACCCCGACTACGAATTGCTGTCCGGGGATGAAGAGGACCGGCTCAACACGGGGCGCATCGTGCCGGTTTACCGGCTCACGGAGAAAGTGACGCAGCGTATGCTGCGCCGATGGATTGCCTTGGCGCTGGATCAACTCCTGGATGATCTCGACGAAACGCTGCCCGAAGAATTGCTCGGCACACACCGGTTTCCGCCCATCCGCGACGCCATGCGCGCCATTCATTTTCCGAATACCCTCGAAGATGTGCTCGCTGCCCGTGAACGGTTCGCGTACGAGGAACTGCTCGGCATCCAACTCGGCGTTCAGCGTTTACGCATGGCGCACCGGCACGAAATCAAGGCCAACACGCATATCATCAACGGGCCGCGGCTGAGGGCATTGCGCGCCTCGCTGCCGTTCGCGTTGACCGGGGCGCAGACGCGCGCGATCGCGGACATCCTCGGCGACATGGCCTCGCCACGGCCCATGATGCGCCTGATCCAGGGCGATGTCGGATGCGGGAAAACCATCGTCGCCCTGCATGCCGTCGCGGCGGCGGCGGACGGCGGCTTCCAGACGGCGATCATGGCGCCGACGGAGATCCTGGCGGAACAACATTACCTCACCCTGCGACGCGCGCTCGATCCGCTTGAGATCGCAGTCGTGCAACTCACCGGTTCCATGTGCAGCCCGGCCAAAATTCGCAAGCGAATCGCGCGCGGCGAGGGGCACGTGATCGTCGGTACGCAGGCGCTCGTGCAGGAAAAGACGGTGTTCCAACGCCTGGGACTCGTCATTGTGGACGAACAGCACCGTTTCGGCGTGTGCCAGCGCGGCGCGCTGGCCGCCAAAGGCGAGTATCCCGACGTGCTCCACACAACGGCGACGCCCATCCCGCGCACGCTCGCCATGACCGTCTACGGCGGCATGGACATCACCGTGATTGACGAATTGCCGCCGGGTCGCCTGCCTGTCAAAACAAGGCGAATACCATCCGACAAGATCCCGGACCTCTACGCTTATGTGCTTGAACAGGCACGGCAGGGTTTCCAGACTTACATCATCTGTCCCCTGGTGGATGAATCCGAAAAGCGGGACTTGATTGCCGTCACCTCCCACTTCGAACAATTGTCCGCTGGTCCGTTGTCCGGCGTACGCACCGCACTCCTGCATGGAAGGCTCGACGCCATGGAGAAAGACGACATCATGCGCCGGTTCAAAGACGGCGAGATTGACATCCTTTTCAGCACGACGGTGATCGAAGTCGGCGTGGACGTGCCGAACGCGACGACCATGATCGTCGAAGACGCCGGGCAATTCGGTGTTACGCAACTGCATCAGTTGCGAGGACGGGTGGGACGCGGCCCCGCGCAATCGCATTGTTTCCTGCTCGGCACGCCCAAAACGGATGATGGCGTCCGCCGCCTCGAAATCCTCTGCGCGACGACGAACGGCTTTGAGATTGCCGAGCAAGACCTGCTCTTGCGCGGCCCGGGCGAATTCCAGGGCGTGCGCCAGGCGGGTCTCAGCGACCTCCGCGTGGCCGACCTCATTCGCGACGCACGATGGCTCGACACGGCGCAACGTGACGCGCAAAAAATCCTTGCGCACGATCCCGATCTCGCATCGCCCGAACTACGCCATCTTGCCGCCGCCGCGCGCCGCTTCGAACGCATCGACGCGTAAAAATTCGGGACAGACTACGAATTTCTAGAGCCATTTCGCGGCTTTGGGGTCTGGGGTGCAGTAGGCCGCAAGGACCTTGTTGATGCCTTTGGCGATGTTGCGGCAATCGCGCGGGGTGTACCATTGGTTCAGGTTGACGTTGATGACTCGGTCGAATAGGTCGTCGGCGACGGGGCAATCGCCGCGCGCGTATTGCACCTGTCCGCCCGCATCGGTGTAGTGCTTGCAGGTATACACGCACTCCGGCCCGTGCGGTCCCGCCTGGAGAGTAATCGGAAACATGTAGGAGTAGATGTGCCAATCGGGCGTATCGGAGCGTCCGCGCATGCCGCACGAGACGCCTTCGGCGCGCAATGCCTCGACAATCTTCGCGCCCAACTCGACCGTCTCCGGATAGAAGCGCAACAGATAGCCGACGTCGCCCGCGGGGTCGTTGAGTTTCTGCGGCGTGATCTCTTTGAATGTCTTGAGTTCGCGCAACACGCGCATCTTGACCGCGTTCGACCGCTTGACGGTCGCAGGCATGCGTTTCAATTGCACGACATCCACCGCCGCTTCGAGTTCGGACATGCGGTAATTCGTTCCGCAGAATATCTCGTTGTCGTAACGCGGCGGCGCGAAGCGGTCGGGGCGCCATAGTCCGCCGCACTCGGCGAGTTGGTTGGCGCGTTCCCACAGCCGCTTGTCGTTCGTGAGGATGAGTCCGCCTTCGCCGCCGCCGACGATTTTATAGCAGGAGATGCTGAAACAACCGAGGTCTCCGAAGGTTCCCACCCGCTTGCCCTTGAACGTTCCTCCGCAGGACTGCGCGCAATCCTCGACGACGCGCAGTTTGTGTTTTCGGGCGATGCGCATGATCGCGCCCATGTTGCAGACCGTGCCCATCACGTGCGTCGGCGCGATGGCGACGGTTCGGTTCGTAATGCGCGCCTCGATTTTTGCGGGATCGATCGAGAGCGATTCGTCCACATCGCAGAAAACAGGCACTCCCTTCGCCGTCACGACCGCCGCGGCCGTCGCGTAAAATCCGATGGCCGGACAGATGACTTCCGTGCCCGGTCCAACGCCGGCCGCCACGAACGCACTGTGCAGCGCGCCCGTCCCCGAGCTCACGCCGATGGCGTATTTTACGCCGAAAGTCTCGCGCGCGATACGTTCAAAGGCCTGGACCTTCGACTCTTTCAAGCCGGAATAGTAATTGCCGAGAAACGGCCCGGCGCCCATGGCTTCTTTCTTGACGGCTGTTCGGATGGCGGCAAGGGTATGGGGCGAAAAGCCGAATCTTTCCGCGACCGACATAAACTCTTCGAGACCGATTTTCGGCTGGCCCTTGCCTTCGATTTGCGTCACGGCTTTCATGCTGCCGTGCAACGCCAACTGCTGTTCCGCGCGCGAATGGCTCATACCCTGTTTCCTTGCTGTTTGGGGCTCATACCGTGAGGTTGTGAATCCATAACCCAATCCGTGGCGCGGACTGTCCAGTCTGCGCCCTGCGGCCGGGCTATTTTTTCACAAACACGGATTCGGATGACATTGCTGCTTATTGTATTGCCTGTATTTGCGTTTTGTCACGCCGCTGGGTTTGGCGTTTCCCAGGGCAAACGCACCTAATGGTGCCGAACAGCAGAATTTCCTAAGCGCCAAAGTACGCCGATCCTTCTTCGTGCTCGTAGATTTCCGAAAATGTATCCGATGGCCACTCCCTTCGTGCTCGTGCATAGAGGGCGAAACGTGCGGCGCAGGCTGTCGAGTCTGCGCGAGAAAGACATTTTCCCAGAGGATTCGCGCAGACTCGACAGTCTGCGCCACGCGGCTGGGCGATTTCTTCACAAGGTCTGAAATGATTTCGGATCTGTGGGCATTGCGGCATCGTCTTGACATCATGAACCTAAAATCGGCAGTTGAACGCGGCTCTTTCGACCAAACCATGGACGAGATGGACATTGTGGACCCAGTGGACTTCACCCGCAAGGGGATTGATTTTCTTGTCCATTTCGTCCACAAGGTCCACGACATCCAGAGGATAGCACGTAGAATCCGATCTTGACTGCCGAATCCAGGATGAATGGTAAATTCGATGACGATGGCGATGACGATGGCGATGACGATGGCGATGACGATGGCGATGACGATGACGATGGCGATGACGATGGCGATGACGATGACGATGGCGAGTATGAGCACGATGTGCGATGTGCGAGACGGCAAGCGGGTGATTTGTCCGGAATTTAGATGCGTTTACCCTGGGGCTTCTTCAAGGGTAGCGATGCGCGGGAAAAGATACTCTGTGGGGGGTGCGTTTTCTGGACGCTATGTTTCCAGTTTTCGTTTCAGTTGTTCGAGCAGAGCTACGTTGGCTTCACCGAGGCGGTTCTCGATTCGGTTCAGCGTGTCGGTCCGCTGAAGGCGATCCATGGCGGCGCGGGTTTCGGATTCGGATTCGCCGATGGTGTCGAGAAAGGTATCCGGGTCCATGACCAGCGCGCCGAGGCCGCGGCAGAGGTCGCGAATGCCCAGGTCGCCGCTGACCACGATGACGTTGCGCCGGTTGGATGTCTGGTAGACGGTCCGTTCGATCAACGCGTCGGCGCTTTGATGGCCGGGCGAATACAGTACCTCAAGCCCTTTGATGCCTTTCAAGGGCGGCGCCAGTTCGGCACGGCGGCCCCGTCCGTCGAAAATGATCTTGACCGTATGGCTGGTGGCCACACAAAACCGCCCCGCCTGTTCGACGAGGGTGTCGCGGGCGCGTTCAAAATTTTCGATTGCCAGCGGCCGCAAACGCGCCGAGTGATGTATCACGTTGTATCCGTCCACAAAATAAATGGGTGCCATAGTTATCTCCCCCCTTGTCTCCTCGTCTCCATTTCTTGCACATAAGGAATCGGCGCATCGCGGAAGCGGGCCGGTTATTGGATGCGCACCTTTACAACCGCCTTGCGCACGTTGGTTACGCCGCCATGCCGGATGCAGGGCGCGTGCGCGTCCTGCGGAAAGAGAACGCAAAAGACGGACGGCGTCAGCACGAGTTCGGCGGGCGCGGGCGTCAGCGCGAAAAATGCGATATCAGGTTCGTAGGGCCGGATGATTTCCAGTCCGTCGGCCGGCGCCCACAGAATGGATTCTTCCCCTTCCAGGACCATCTGGATGTCCGCGTACTGGCGGTGCGCCTCGAACTGTTGTCCGTCGCGCGATTTGGTTTCATAGGATTGCATTATGCAATAGACATTGTCGCCGTCAATGTCATGCCGGCCGTCGGGCGTTCCGGGCGTCAGCATTTCGAGAAAACGAAAGGATTCCTCGAACCGCTCGTTCAGCCAATAGTAGTGGTTCCATCGGGACAAGATATCCATGATCATGCTTTGGTTCTCCTTCGGCAAGACCATACCGCAACGGGCATGAATGGCTCAAGCGGATTTCGGGCATTGCGCTGTATGTTCCATGCGGGCTATTCTGCTTGTGACGCTTCCAGCAACCGGTCAACGGAGGTTTTCAATGAAAGCATTTCTTTGGTTCATGCTGCCGGCATTCGCATGGGCCGTAGCCGCATGGGCCGGCGATGCCGCGGATAAGGACTATATTGCCCAGTTCGAAAAAGAATTTCCGAAGGTGGCTCAGCCGCTGTCGCTTGGGGAATACGCGACAGTGAGCCGGTATGACGAACGCTACATGGGGGAGAATCTCGAAAAGGCGCTTCGGAAAATCTCGAACGATTCCGGCGGCATCGCGTGGGGATTATCCTATCGGATGATGTCGCTAAACGATATGTTTCGTGTTACGAACGACGTAAAATATCTGCGGGCCAACCGCCGGTGCATACAGGCCGTGCTGGCGGTTACGGACGACAAGGCGGGCAAGTCGTTGTTCACGGGGCGCGTCGTGGCGGCATGGGGATGTGACAAGTACGCCGAGCGCGGGCGGGCCGTCTATGCGGTCCATACAGGCATCATCACCGCGCCCATGTTTGAGTTCCTCTTGCTTGCGCGGGATCAGGCGGCATTCCGGGAGGAACTCGGCGAAGCGTATTCGGCCATCGCGAAAGGCGCGACCGACGCGCTGGCCGTGCATGACCGGCAATGGCGCGACGGGCCCGAAGAGGGCGCCGGCCATTACATCGGCATGGACCAGGAAAACGTTCTTGAAAACAAGCCGTTGCCGGGCAATCGGCTTAGCGCGATGGGCTGGGCCTTGTGGCGGTCGTGGCAATGGTCGCAAAACACCGTTCATCGCGACCGTGCGCTTGCCCTTGGACGTTACATCAAGAATCGTTTGTACGCGAGTCCCGATGGCGCCTGTTACTGGAGTTACTGGCTGCCCGTCGATCCGGTGAAGGAGGAACGCGCCCGCGAAGACGTGAACGGGGAGGACGCTTCACACGCGGGCCTGACCATGGCGTTGCCGGTAGCGTTGGCGCGCGACGGGCAAATTTTTACGGCGGACGATTTGCAGCGCATCGGCGCGATGGTGATCAATGGCCTGGCGCGGCTCGGCGGCGGTGTCCTCATGGGCAGCACCACCGGCAGTCCGAAACTCGGCCCCGGCTACGTCGGCCACGCCGTCAATTGGCTTGCCTTCGCGGATGCCGAACCGCGGATTCGTGAACCCATCCTATCCTTTTATCTGACCTACAAACCGAATCCCGACGCATACGAACTTGCGCGGTTGCTCTTTTATATAAAAACCGCCGGGAAGCAGCCGTAACGGGACGGCCTCCCTTTGATCGCAACGACGATGAGGCGATGGCCGGTTTTTCGCTCGATCGCGTCAATTTGCAAATGCCTCCGGGTAAAATTAGGCCCTTACAGTTTGGCTTCTATCAACCTGGATTCGGCAGTCAAGATCGGATTCTACGTGCTATCCTCTGGATGTCGTGGACCTTGTGGACGAAATGGACAAGAAAATCAATCCCCTTGCGGGTGAAGTCCACTGGGTCCACAATGT
>Ga0101944_10002948_pt1 | contig 25413 bp, 17 predicted proteins | sample DewCreD2012metaG_FD_75245 | JGI IMG/M metagenome (GOLD analysis project Ga0101944, IMG submission 75245) | Hot spring sediment bacterial and archeal communities from British Columbia, Canada, to study Microbial Dark Matter (Phase II) - Dewar... ... | reverse complement strand
CACCTCGTGGTTGTTGTCCAGCATGACCCGGTACTGCCGGTCGGGCAGCACCTCGGTCACCACGCCCTCCATCTCGATCCCCTCTTCCTTCGCCATCCACCGTCCTCCGGGTTGTCGGTTGGCGCGGAATCTCGCCCGCGCTCCCCGGGGCGCGCAACCGCCCCGCCGGCCGCGCGCCTCAGCCTGCCCGGGCCTCGGCGACCGCCTCCTCCACCATCCCCACCAGCTCCGCCATGAGTGCCGGCTCGAAGGAGAGCGTCGCCCCCGCCTCGGCGAAGATCGCCGGGAGGTCGCGGGTGGCCCCGAGCGCGAGGGCGGCGCGGTACCGGCGCACCGCGTCGGCGGGGTCGCGCCGGCTGTTCCGCCAGACCTGCAGGGCGCCGAGCTGGGCGATCCCGTACTCGATGTAGTAGAACGGGTGCAGGAAGATGTGCAGCTGCCGGTACCAGCGGGCGACGCGCTCGGCCTCGAGGCCGGTCCAGTCCACCCCCGGCTCGAAGCGCGCCCGGAGCTCGAGCCAGCGGCGGTCGCGCGCGGCGGCGTCGGCCCCCTCGGGGGCCGTGTAGATCCACTGCTGGAACGCGTCCACCGTCGCCACGTGCGCGAGGGTCACGAGCACGTCCTCCAGGTGCTCGGCCCACGCGCGCCGGGCGTCGGCCGGCTCGAAGAAGCCGGTCGGGCGCGCGAGGTACGGCGCCGCCAGCAGCTCCATGGACATCGAGGCGAGCTCCGCCGCCTCCGAGCCGGGGAAGCGCTGCCAGATGAGCGGCAGCGGGTGCGCCGCGAAGGCGTGGAAGGCGTGCCCCGCCTCGTGCAGGAGCGTCATCACGTCCTCGACGACGCCGACCGCGTTCATGAAGATGAACGGCCGCCCCGAGGCGTGCAGCGTGTCGCAGTAGCCCCCGGGCGCCTTCCCCTGCCGGCTCTCGAGGTCGAGGTAGCCCTCGTCCACCATCACGCCGAACTCGCGGCCGAGCGCCGGGTCCACCTGGTCGAACACGCGCCGGCCCACGTGGGCGAGCTCGCGGCCGTCGCCGAACGCCGGGGGCCACTCGCGCTGGTCGAGGTCCACGAGCAGGTCCCATGGCCGCAGCGCGTCGAGCCCGAGGGCCTCGCGCCGGCGGGCGTGCAGCCGCGCCACCGCGGGCACGACCGCCGCCTCGACCGCGTCGTGGAAGCGGGCGCAGTCGGCGGGCGTGTAGTCGAAGCGGTTCTTGGCGGGGAAGACGTAGTCGCGGTAGTTCGCGAACCCGGCGTTGCGGGCCACCTGCTGCCGCAGCGGGAGCATGCGGTCGAAGAGCGCGGCGAGCGCGGCGCGCTCCCGCACGTACGGCCCCTGCACGGCGCGGAAGGCCCGCTCGCGCACCGCGCGGTCGGTGCGCTTGAGGAACGGGGCGAGCCGCGGCAGCGGGAGCTCCTCGCCCTCCCAGGCCGCCGTCATGCCGCCGGTGATGCGCTGGTACTCGGTGCCCAGCTCCTCGAGCTGCGCGGTGAGCGGGACGTTGGCCTCGCGGAAGATCGCCACCTGCGTCCGGAACCGCCGGCGCATGGTGGCGCGCGAGGGGTCGTCGTCGGCCACGGCGGCGTAGCGCCGCGCCAGGGCGGTGCTCTTCTCCTCGGCGTACGGGAGGATCTCCACGCTGAAGCGCCGGTGCGCGGCCTCGGCCGCGGCGTCGGCGGTGTTGCAGGTGTAGGCGATCATCGCCCGCGACGCCGCCTCGCCGAGCACCGCCTCGAGGTGCGACCAGTCGGCGAGCCACCCTTCCAGCGAGGCGGCGTCGAGCGGCCGCGCCAGCAGCGCGTCGTAGCGCGCGGCCACGTCGGGCCACGTGGCCTGCGCGAGGTCCCCGGGCACGAGCGCCCGGACGGCGACGGTCATCGGTCCTCTCCTCGGGTGCGGATCCGGCGGGGGCGCCGGCCGCGGGGGCCGGGCGTCGCGCAAGCGTAGCGCGTCCCGCGCCGGGGCGTCAACGGCCGGGCCGCGCGGCTCACGCCGGCCCCTCGCCGGCGCGTGGCGCGGGCGGCTGCCGCACCCCCCAGGCCAGGAGGCTCACCACGCCCACGATCGCCGCGGCGAGCAGGAAGGGGGTGGCGATGCCGAGCACCTGAAACGCCATGGTGCCGAGGAGCGGCGCCGCGACCCGCGCGAGGCCGGCAAAGGTCTGCGCCACGCCCATCATCGTGCCCATCCGCTCCCGCGCGGTGAACGCCGAGATGAGCGACGTGGTCGCCGGGAACAGCAGCGCCGTGCCGACCGGCACGAGCGGCATCACGAGCGCCAGCTGCCAGACCGACGCCGCGGCCGGGTAGAGCAGCAGCCCGGCGATCAGCGCCATCGCGCCGAGCTGCATGGCCCGCACCTCCCCCAGCCGGTCCACGATCGGCCCGAGCAGCACCAGGCGCATCACCACCGACAGCGCGCCGACGTACATGAAGTACCAGCCGATCGTCCGCTCCGTGATGCCGAAGCGGCGCTCGAGGTAGAGGGCGAGCACGGCGGTGAGCGCCGTGAACGCGAGCATCCCGACGCCGTACACGAGCACGAGGCGCGAGACGGGCCGCCCGGGATGCCGCACCACGTCCCACAGCTCGTGGCGCACCGGCCGGCGCGCGGTGGCCGGGGCGCCGGCCGGCCGCGACTCGGGGAGCAGGCGCCACGCGACGAGGAGGCTCACGAGGCAGAGGCAGGCGGCGGCGACGCCCGGCCCCCAGGTGCCGAGCCGGGTCGCCTGCGAGCCGATCACGGGGCCGACCATCACGCCGGCCGAGGTCGCCGCCGAGAGCCAGCCGAGGGCGCGCGCCCGGTGCGCCGGCTCCATCGTGTCGGCGACGTACGCCTGCGCCACCCCGGTGATCCCGCCGCCCGCCCCCTGGATGACCCGGGAGGCGATGAGCATCCAGAGCGAGCTCGCGACGCCGAAGACGAGGTACGCGAGGATCGACGCGCCGAATCCCGCGAGGATCACCGGCCGCCGCCCGTGCCGGTCCGAGACGCGCCCCCAGAGCGGGGCCGTCACCAGCTGCGCCACCGAGTAGGACGCGATCACCACCCCGACGAGCACGGGCGTGGCGTGCAGGCGCTCGGCGTAGAACGGGATCAGCGGGAGGATGATCGAGGACCCGACCATGTCCACGAACGCCGTGGCGATGAGCACGGCGAGCCGGCCCATCTGGTCGCGCTGCTCCCGCGTGCGCGCGATCACCGGTCCGCCCGCGCGAGGGCCATCACCGCGCCGCCGATCGCCATGAGGACCACGCCGTACGCCGCGGCGACGCCGATGTCGGACTGGCGCAGCGAGCCCAGGATCTCGAGCGTCACCGGGCGCGTGTCGTAGGTGTAGAGGACGATCGAGACGACGAAGTCGCCGTACGCGCCCACGAAGGCGAGCGCCGCCCCGGCGAGGAGCGCGGGCGCGAGCACGGGGAGGGTGACGCGCCGCAGCGTGCGCCAGCGCCCGGCGCCGAGGCTCGCGGCCGCCTCCTCGAGCCGGGGGTCGAAGCGGCGGAAGCCGGCGAGCGCCGCGCGGCCCACGATCGGCAGGATGCGCACGACGTACGCGAACGGCAGGATGAGCGCCGTCCCCACCAGCACCCACCGGCCCGTCCACGGCGCGCGCACGCTGAACATGGTGGCGATCGCGATGGCGAAGACGGTGCCCGGCACCGCCCACGGGAGCGCGAGCAGCGCCTCGATCGCCCGGCGCGCCGGGACGCGCCGCCGCACCACGAGCACCGCGGCGGCCACGGCGAGCGCGAGCGCCGCGGCCGTGGCCGCCGCGCCCATCCAGAGACTGTTCAGGAGGGGGCGGAACCGCACCGGGTCGGCGACGAGCGTGGCGTAGTTGGCGAGGGTGTAGCCGCGGGGCAGGATCCCCTCGCGCCAGCCGCCGAGCGGCACGAAGGAGACGAGCAGCACGCAGAGCAGCGGCGCCACGGCGACCAGCGCCGCGAGCCAGAGCGCCGCCGGCGCCGCCCAGCGCGCGGCGCCGCGCAGCCGCCGCGGCCGCAGCCGCCCGCCGCTCCGGCCGACCGCGGGCGCCGACTCCGCCACGTCGAGCCGCCCGAAGAGCCAGAGCGCGAGCAGCGCGACCGCGGTGAGCGCCACCGTCTCGACCATCGCGAGCGCGTAGTCGCCGTTGAGGCGGGTCGCGACGATCTGCGTGGTCATCACCCGGAACGACCCGCCGAAGAGGTACGGCGCGCTGAAGCTCCCGAGCGACACCATGAAGGCGAGCAGCGCCGCGCCGGTGAGGGCCGGTCGCAGCTGCGGCAGCAGCACCCGCAGGGCCACGCGTCGCCGCGAGGCGCCGAGGCTCGCGGCCGCCTCGAGCAGCGCGGGGTCGAGCGAGGCGAGGGCGGCGCGCGTGAAGAGGAGGAAGTACACGTAGGTGGAGTAGACGTGCACGAGCAGCACGGCCCCCGCGCCGCGGAACCGCCACGGCGGCTCGCCGAGCCCGAGCGCGGCCTGGACGAGCCGCGCCGCGAGCCCCGTCTCGCCGTAGAGGAACAGGAAGGCGAGCACGCCCACCAGCGGCGGGAGCACCGCGGGGAGCGCGAGGAGCGCGCCGAGCGCGCCGCGCCCCGGCACCGCCCAGGCGCTCGTCGCCCAGGCCAGCGGCACCCCCACGAGCGCGGCGCCCGCCACCGTCGCGAGCGAGATCCAGACGCTGCCCCAGAGCGCGCCCCGCTCGCGCGGGCGCGCGAGGAACTCGCGGACGTGCGCGAGGGTCCAGCCGTCGGCGTCGCGCACCGCGTCGAGCAGCACGAGCCCGATCGGGTACGCCACGAGCCACGCCAGGAGCAGGACCAGCGCCACGCCGGCGCCACGGGCCCCGCGCGCGCTCATCCCTCCTCCGCGAAGAGGTGCACCCCGGTGGCGGGCGCCCGGACCGTCACGCCCACGCGCGCCCCCACCGCCACCGCCGCCGGGGCCGCCTGCACCTCCACCTCGCCGGCGCCGTCGAGCGCCACGACGAAGCGGGCCGTGGCGCCGAGGAAGCGCCGCTCCCGCACCAGGCCGGCGAGCGGCGCGGCCCCCTCGGGCGCCAGCGCCAGCGCCTCGGGGCGCGCGAACCAGAGCACCGCGTCGCCCGGCGCGAGGGGCCCCGCCACGCGCGCGCCCTGCAACGGCACCGCCCGCCCCGCGACCTCCAGCGTCGCGTCGGCCCCCGAGCGCGCCACGAGCCGCGCGCGCACCGCCGACCCCTGCCCGATGAACGCGGCCACGAAGGCGTTCGCCGGCTCGGCGTACAGGGTGTCGGGGGTGCCGACCTGCTCCAGCCGCCCGCCGCGCAGCACCGCCACGCGGTCGGCCAGCTCGAACGCCTCGTCCTGCTCGTGCGTGACGAGCACCGTGGTGATCCCCACGCGCCGGATCAGGTCGCGCAGCTCGCGGCGCGTGCGGCCGCGCAGCTCGGGGTCGAGGTTGGAGAGCGGCTCGTCGAGCAGCAGCACGCGCGGCTCCGGCGCCAGCGCGCGCGCGAGCGCCACCCGCTGCTGCTGCCCCCCCGACAGCGCGTCCACCGCGCGGTGCTCGAGCCCCGCGAGCGCCACCAGCGCCAGCAGCTCGCGCACGCGGGCCGCGCGCGCCTCGCGCGAGAGCGGGGCGGTCTCGAGCCCGAACGCGACGTTGCCCGCCACGTCGAGGTGCGGGAAGAGCGCGAACGACTGGAAGACCATGCCGAACCGCCGCCCGGCCGGCGGGCGCGCGGTCACGTCCTCGCCGTCCACGAGGATCCGCCCGGCGTCGGGCACCTCGAACCCCGCGAGCAGGCGCAGGGTGGTGGTCTTCCCGCTGCCGCTCGGCCCCAGCAGCGCCAGCACCTCGCCCCGCGCGAGCGCGAGGGTGAGGCCCTCCACCGCGACCACGCCGCCGAAGCGGCGCGAGAGCCCCTCGACCGCGAGGTACGGGGTCATGCGCCGCCCCGCCGCGCGCCGGTGCCGCGCACGTGCTGGTCCCAGTAGGTCATCCACGCGGCGCCCTCGCGCGCGAGGCGCGCCCAGTCCACCGGCGCCACCCGCATGTCCCGCCACACCTCCGCGACCCACGCGGGCACCGAGTCGGCCGGGAGGCTCCGCCGCGCCGGCACGCGGAAGTTGTGGCGCGCCGTGAGGAGCTGGCCCTCGTCGCTCCCGACGAAGTCGATGAACGCCCGCGCCGCCTCGGGGTGCGGGGCGCCGCGCACCAGCGCGATCGCGTCCTCGATCACCACCGTGCCGCTCGCGGGGAACACGTACCCGAACGGCTCCCCGCGCGCGCGGCTGACGAGCACGTCGGCCAGCTCCCACAGCGTGACCTCGCCCTCGCCGCGCCCGAGCTTCTCGGTGAGGATGGCCGGGTTCAGCGTGTAGGCGGCCGTCTGCGCGTCGAGCGCGCGCAGCCACGCCATCCCGCGCGCCGTGTCGCCGGTCTCGCGGAGGCTGCGGTCGAGGATGAGGCCCCAGATCGCGCGCATGGTGCCGCTCGCGAGCGGGTCGCGGATCAGCACCCGGCCCCGCCAGCGCGGCCGCAGCACGTCGTCCCAGTCGCGCGGCACGTCCTCGGGCGCGACGAGCCGGTCGTTGTACGCGATCACGGCCGGCGTGCGGTACACCGGGTAGTAGAGGTCGCCGGGCCCGATCCCGCTCGAGTCCACGTCGCCGCCCCACGCGGGGCGGTACGGCGCGAGCAGCGAGTCCTCGGCGCCACGCTGGAAGATGGTGGTCGGCCCGCCGAACCAGACCGCCGCCTGCGGGTTCACCCGCTCGAAGCGCAGGCGCTCGAGCACCTCCTGGCTCCCCATGTCGAGCCAGCGCACGTCGATGTCGGGGCGGCGCCGCTCGAACTCGCGCTCGAGGAGCGCGAGCTGCCGGCGCCCGTGCGGCGAGTACACGACCACCGGCGTGCGGCCGTCACCGGCGCACCCGAGGAGGAGCCCCGCACCGAGGAGCGCCGCGACGCGACGGCTCACCGCGCCGGCCCGCCGCCCAGGAGGTTCGCGAAGAGGCGGAACGCGCCCGGCACCCCCGCCGGCAGCTGCCGGAAGAAGCTGAGCCCGGCGTACACCCACGTGCCGGCGCCGACGCGCGCCTCGAGGAGGGCGCCGCGCTGCTCCGGCTCGCCGGTGTCGCGCAGGGCGAGGAGCGGGGTGTAGCGCGCGTCCCAGCTCCGCGGGAAGTTGAGCCCCCGCTCCTGCACCCAGCCCTCCCAGTCGGCCGCGCCCAGGCGGTTGGGCCACGTGAAGGCGCCGGCGGCCGGGTCGAGCAGCGTGACGGGGCCGTCCTCCTCGGTGACCCGGTCGGCGCGCGGCGCCACCTGCATCGGGTAGGGCACGAGCGGGCCGCGCAGGAAGCCGGGCGCCTGGTACTGCACCACGAGCCGCCCGCCGCCGCGCACCCACGCGAGCAGCCGCGCGTTCGCCGCGCCGAGGGCGGAGTCCACCTCGAACGCGCGCGGGCCGATCACGATCGCGCGGTAGCGCGCGAGCGGCGCGTCGCGCAGCGCGGCGCCCGCCAGCACGTCGAGCGGGAGTCCCGCGGCGCGGAGCGCCTCCGGCACCTGGTCGGCGGCGCCGCGCACGTAGGCGACGCGGCCCGCGGGCCATCGCAGGCACACCGGCCGCACGGTGAGCGTCGCCGGCGCCGCGATCTGCCGCGCCCGGATGTGCGGGTAGTCCACCCGCGTCACGCGCACCGCCGGGACCTCGCCGCGCCCGTCGTCGAGCGTCACCGCGAAGCTCGCCGCGCCGGTCGGGGCCGCCGCGGGGGCGCGGACGCGGAAGGTCACCTCGCGCCACGCCCCCGCGCCGGCCAGCGTGACCGCCTGCGCGGCGACCGCCGGCCAGCCGGCCGGCGCGCGCAGCCCGACGCGCACGCGGGTGGTGTCCGGGGCGTGGTGCGCGAGCGTCACGCGGATCGTGCGCTCCGCCGCGCCCGCGGGCCACGCGAGCATCGCCGGTGCCACCGCCGCGGTCACGCGCGGCACCACGAAGACCGGCCGCCGCACCTCGCCCTCGGTGGGGACGCGCCGCCGATCCGTCACCTCGCGCTCCACGGCCACGCACCGGCCGTCCGCGTCGCGCGCGGTGGCCATCACGGCGAGCCACGGCGCCTCGAACGGCTCGCCCGCGCCGGCCCGGTCGTCGGCCGACCAGTCGTAGAGGAAGCCCGCGAGCGGCCGCTGCAGGAAGTACGGCGTGCTCGGCGGCGCCGACGGCGGCACGACGAGCGTCACCGCGGTGTCGGCCCGCGCGCCCGGGGCCAGCGTGCCGAGCGCGAACGGCACCCCCTCGTGCGCCTCGACGGCCGCGGGGCCGCCGAACCGCCGGTAGTGCCGAGTCACGACGCCCTCGACGGCGAGCGGCTGGTCGCCCGCGTTCCACGCCCGCAGCGACACGGTGATCGGCTCGCCCGCGCGGGCCTCGCCGGTCTCGGTCCACGCGTCCACCAGCAGGCCGCGGAGCTGGCCCAGCACCGCCGGGTCGGGCCGGGTGCCGCACGCGCCCCCGGCGAGCGGCGGCACGAGGAGGCGGAACGCCGCGTCGGTCGCGCCCGCGCGCACGAGGGCGCGCGCGGAGTCGAGCACGGCCCGCTCGGGCGCGCCCCGCGCCGGCACCCCGGCGAGCAGCGGGTCGCCCGGGGCGTGCCCGCTCCGGTCGGCCACGAGCGCGAGGCGCGCCGTCGAGGGCCCGAGGTCCTGGAGCTGCCCCATGTCCTGCGACCGGTGGAGGCTGCGGCCCGCCATCGCGAGCTGGTGCCAGGTGCGCCCGTCGGCAGGGTCGGTCCCGTCGGTGCGGATGAGCAGGGTCGTGGAGTCCGGGCTGAAGCGGGTGGACCGGTACAGCTTCGTCGCGCGCCACGGCGCCAGCCCCTCCTCGTGCGCGAGCTCGGGGAACCGCGCCGGGTCGGCGGCGGCGGCGAATGCCTCGTGCGCCGCCCATCCCGCGGCCTGGTGCTGGCCGTGCCCGTCGCGCGGCGTGCCGCTGAAGATCGACACGATCACGTCGGGCCGCTGCCGGCGCACCGCGCGCACGACGTCCTTGAGCACGGAGTCGCGCGGCCAGTGGCGCCAGGTGTCGGCCAGCGACTTCGAGAACCCGAAGTCGTACGCGCGGGTGAAGAGCTGGCGGGCACCGTCGAGCCGCCGCGCCGCGAGCAGCTCCTCGGTGCGGAGCACGCCGAGCGCGGGGCCCAGCTCGTCGCCGATGGAGTTCTGGCCCCCCTCGCCGCGCGTGAGCGAGAGGTAGGTGACGTCGAGCCCGAGGCCCCGCGCGAGGATCGCGAGGAGCTCGGTGTCCTCGTCGTCGGGGTGCGCGCCGATCACGAGCACGCGCGCCGGGGGGTCGAGGTCGCGGAGCGCCCGGTCGAGCGCCGGCAGCCCCCCGCGCACCGGCGGCCCGAGCTGCGCCGCCACCGGCGCCGCCGCGAGCGCCCACGCGGCGAGCGCCGCCCCCAGCGGGCGCCTCACGCGCCGGCCGCCCCGGCGGCGGGCTCCACCGACTCGGGCGCCCGCTGCCGGAGCCGCTCGAAGGTGTAGATCCCCGTGCCGTGCCCGTCGCTCCAGCGCACCTGCAGCCCGTACGTGCCGACGAGCCGCACCGACAGCGGCCGCACGTCGGCGGGCACGCGCGCGGGGTCGAGCAGCGGGCGCCCGGTCATCTCCTCCACGCACTCGGCGCAGGGGCAGGCGAGGCGGAGCGGGCGCGCCGCGTGCACGTGCGCCGGCTGCCCCGGCTCCCACTCGAGCACGAGCGCGTCGTCGCGCCGGGTGATCGCGCGGGGCATCCGGGGGACTCGGGTCACGCTGGCGTCCTCGCTAGATTCTGGCCCATGTCCAATCCTACCGCGCCGTCTCCGTTCGGGGCCAAGGGCTCCCTCGCCGCCGGCGGCCAGGCCGCCGTCCTCTACCGCCTGCGCGAGCTCGAGCGCCAGGGCGTCGCCGACCTCGACCGCCTGCCGTTCTCGATCCGCGTGCTCCTCGAGAACGTGCTCCGCTTCGCGGGCCGCGGCATCGCCACCGAGCAGACGGTCGCGGAGGTCGCCCGCTGGGCGCCGCAGGCCGCCGACCGCGCCGAGATTCCCTTCATGCCGGCGCGCGTGGTGCTGCAGGACTTCACCGGCGTCCCGTGCGTCGTGGACCTCGTCGCGATGCGCGACGCGATGGCGCGCATGGGCGGCGACCCGGCCCGCATCAACCCCGTCGTCCCCTGCGACCTCGTCATCGACCACTCGGTGCAGGTGGACTTCTACGGCACCGCCGACGCGTACGGGCGCAACGTCGCCCTCGAGTTCGCGCGGAACCGCGAGCGCTACCAGCTGCTCAAGTTCGCCCAGCGGGCCTTCGACAACTTCCGCGTCGTCCCGCCGGGCACCGGGATCGTGCACCAGGTGAACCTGGAGTACCTCGCCCCGGTCGTGCAGCTCCGCGAGCAGTTCGGCGAGCGCACCGCCTACCCCGACACGCTCGTCGGCACCGACAGTCACACCACGATGATCAACGGGCTCGGCGTGCTCGGCTGGGGCGTCGGCGGCATCGAGGCCGAGGCGGTGATGCTCGGCCAGCCGTACTTCATGGTCCTGCCGGACGTCATCGGCGTGAAGCTCACCGGCGAGCTGCCGGTCGGCACCACCGCGACCGACCTGGTGCTCGCGGTGACGCAGATGCTACGCAGGAAGGGGGTCGTGGACAAGTTCGTGGAGTTCTACGGCCCCGGCCTCACCAGCCTCTCGCTCGCCGACCGCGCCACGATCGCCAACATGGCGCCGGAGTACGGCGCCACCATGGGCTTCTTCCCGGTGGACGCGGAGACGATCCGCTACCTCCGGCGCACCGGGCGCGACGCCTCCACGGTGGCGCTCGCGGAGGCCTACGCGAAGGAGCAGGGGCTCTTCCGCACCGACGACACCCCCGACCCGGTCTTCACCGACACCCTGACCCTCGACCTCGCCGGCATCGTCCCGAGCGTCGCCGGCCCGAAGCGGCCGCAGGACCTCGTCCCGCTCCGCGAGACGCGGCGGAACTTCCTCGCGAACCTCCCCGGCCTCATGCCGCCGGCCACGCCCGCCCCGCGCCGGCAGTGGGCGGAGGCGCAGGCCGGCGGCGGCACCGCCACCGCCGCGGTCGCCGACGCGCCGCCGGTGGCCCGGGGCACGCTCGGCGGCCGGCCGATCGAGCTGCGCGACGGCTCGGTCGTGATCGCCGCGATCACGAGCTGCACCAACACGTCGAACCCGAGCGTCATGCTCGGCGCCGGGCTCCTCGCCCGGAAGGCCGTGGAGAAGGGGCTCGTGACGCAGCCCTGGGTGAAGACGTCGCTCGCCCCCGGCTCGCGCGTGGTCACGGCCTACCTCGAGGCCACGGGGCTCGCGGCGGCGCTCGACGCGCTCGGTTTCCAGACGGTGGGGTACGGCTGCACCACCTGCATCGGCAACTCGGGCCCGCTGCCCGACGAGGTGCAGCGCCTCATCGACGAGCACGGCCTCGTCACCGCCGCGGTCCTCTCGGGGAACCGGAACTTCGAGGCGCGCGTGCACCCGTCGGTGCGCGCCAACTACCTCGCCTCGCCGCTCCTCGTGGTCGCCTTCGCGATCGCGGGCCGCGTGGATCTCGACCTCGCCGCCGAGCCGCTCGGCACCGGCCGCGACGGCCAGCCGGTGTACCTGCGGGACATCTGGCCCACGTCCGCCGAGATCGCCGAGACCATCGCGAGCGCCGTGACGCCCGAGCTCTTCCGCTCGCGCTACGCCACCGTGTTCGACGGCGACGCCGAGTGGCGGGCACTCCCCGTCCCCGGCGGCAGCCGCTTCGCGTGGGACCCCGCCTCGACGTACGTGGCCGAGCCCCCGTTCTTCCTCGCACTCGCCGGCGACCCGGCGCCGCTCGCCGACATCACCGGCGCCCGGGCCCTCGCAGTGCTCGGCGACTCGGTGACGACCGACCACATCTCGCCCGCCGGCGCGATCCCGAAGGGCGGCCCCGCCGCGCGCTGGCTGCTCGAGCGCGGCGTGCCGCAGGCGGACTGGAACACCTTCGGCAGCCGCCGCGGCCACCACGAGGTCATGATGCGCGGCACCTTCGGGAACGTGCGGATCAGGAACGCGCTCGTGCCCGAGAAGGAGGGCAACTGGACGCGCCACGCCGGCAGCGGCGAGGTGCTGTCCATCTACGACGCCGCGATGCGCTACCAGGCCGAGGGGACGCCGCTCGTCATCCTGGCCGGGAAGGAGTACGGCACCGGCTCGAGCCGCGACTGGGCGGCGAAGGGGACCGCCCTCCTCGGCGTGAAGGCGGTGCTCGCCGAGAGCTTCGAGCGGATCCACCGCTCCAACCTGGTCGGCATGGGGGTGCTGCCGCTCTCCTTCCGCCCGGGCGAGACCCGGCAGTCGCTCGGCCTCACCGGCGCGGAGCGGTTCGACATCGCGGGGATCGCGGCGGGGCTCGCGCCGGGGGGCACCGTGCAGGTCACGGCGACCGCCGACGACGGGCGGGTGACCCGCTTCGAGGCGGTGGTGCGGCTCAACTCGCCGGTGGAGCTGGAGTACCTGCGGCACGGCGGGATCCTCCCGCGCGTGCTGCGCGGCTTCGCGGGCAGCCCGGCGTAGCCCACGGCGACCCCGGAACGCGCGACGGGCGGCCCCGTGCGGAGCCGCCCGTCGGCGCGTTGCCCGGCCCGGGACCGGGCGGTCAGGCGACGAGCTGCTTCAGCCGCTCGCCGGTCTCGCCCTCGCGCAGCCGGATCAGCGCCCGGTCGCGCAGCTGCCGGATCCGCTCGCGCGTGACGCCCATCATCCGGCCGATCTCCTCGAGCGTCCGGCTGCGGCCATCCTCCAGCCCGAAGTAGAGCCGGAGCACCTTGGCGTCGCGCGCCGGGAGGGTCGAGAGTGCGGCCTCGATCCCCTCGGTCTGCACCGCGGCGAGCAGCGCTCCGTCGGTCCCCTCCGAATCCTCGAGGGCGAAGCGCTCCATGCGCTCGCCGCCGTCGGCCTCGCGGACCGGGTGGTCGAGCCGCACCGCCTCCACGTTGAGGGAGGCGAGGCTGCGCACCGCCTCGTGGGTGAGGCCGGTCGCCACGACCAGCTCGTCCATGGTGGGGTCGCGCCCCATGTGCTCGCGCAGGTACGACTGCGTGCGCAGGAGCCGGTTCAGGTCGGCCGTGCGGTTGAGCGGCACCCGCACCGGCCGGCCGTGCCGGGCGATCGCCGCCTGCACCGCCTGGCGGATCCACCAGACGGCGTAGGAGATGAACTTCACGCCGCGGTCCGGGTCGAACTTGCGCACGGCCGTCATGAGCCCGACGTTCCCCTCGCCGATCAGGTCGACGAGCGGCACGCCGCGGTTCTGGAACTTCTTCGCCACCGACACCACGAAGCGCACGTTGTGCCGGGCGAGCTTCTCCTGCGCCCGCACGTCGCCGCGGAAGGCGCGGCGCGCGAGCGCCAGCTCCTCCTCGCGCGTGAGGAGCGGGACCCGGCTGATCTCCTCGAGATACAGGTCGAGGCTCTCCCGCTCCTCGTCCTGCGCCCGCGCAATCTCCGCCGGCCGCGTGGACCGACGGCGGACTCGCTTTGTCGCCATTCGCTTCCTCCCCGAGGGTCGCGCCCGCGCGCGACCTCCAAAGACACCGCGCGCGGCAACGCTCCGCTGCCGCGCGACTACGCCGGAATATATCGGATAAACCAAGGAATTTCAACGCGTTAGCTAAAGCGAAGCGGCGCAGCGGGTTGAGACCTTCCCACCCCGACGCGCCGCGCCGACCGCGCCCCTGAGACAGGGGTGTCTCGTCAGAGCGCCTTCATCTCCGCCACCAGCTTCGTGAGGGTGCCCTTGGCGTCGCCGTAGAGCATCCGCGTCTTGTCGGCGAAGAAGAGCTCGTTCTCGATCCCGGCGAAGCCCTTCCCCTTGCCGCGCTTGAGCACGAAGACGGCCTTCGCCCGGTCCACGTCGAGGATCGGCATCCCGTAGATCGGGCTCCCCTGGTCGGTGCGGGCCGCGGGGTTGACCACGTCGTTCGCGCCGATCACGACGGCCACGTCGGTCTCGGGGAACTGGTCGTTGATCTCCTCCATGTCGAGGAGCTTCTCGTACGGGATGTTGGCCTCGGCCAGGAGGACGTTCATGTGGCCCGGCATGCGGCCCGCCACCGGGTGGATGGCGTACTTCACCTCGCCGCCGCGCCGCTCGATCTGGTCGGCCAGCTCGCGCACCGCCTGCTGGGCCTGCGCCACCGCGAGCCCGTAGCCCGGGACGATGATCACGCGCTGGGCGTAGGCGAGCTGCATCGCGGCGTCCTCGACCGAGATCTCCTTCATCTCGCCGGTCACCGCGGCGCCGCTCGACGCCACCGGCGCGCCGAACGCGCCGAAGAGGATGTTCCCGAAGGAGCGGTTCATCGCCTTGCTCATGATGATCGACAGGATGAACCCGCTCGCCCCGTCGAGCGCGCCGGCGATGATGAGCAGGCTGTTGTCGATCGCGAACCCCGTCGCGGAGGCCGCGAGCCCCGCGTACGAGTTGAGCAGCGAGATGACCACCGGCATGTCGCCGCCGCCGATCGGGAGCACGAGGCTCACGCCGATCACGAAGGCGACCGCGGTCATCGCGTAGAACACCGGCTGGGCGTCGGGCCGCGCGACCAGGTACGCGAACATCAGCAGCGTGCCGCCGAAGACGGCGATGTTGATCGCGTTCTGGCCCCGGTAGGTCAGCGGCGCGCTCGGCAGGAGCTCCTGCAGCTTGCCGAAGGCCATGAACGACCCCGTCACCGTCAGCGACCCGAAGAGCACCTCGAAGCCGAGCGCGGCCATGATCGGCCGCGGGATCGGGACGCCGTCGCGCAGGTACGTGTGGTACTCCGCCACGCCCACGAGCGTCGCCGCGAGCGCGCCGAACATGTGCGAGATCGCGATCCGCTGCGGCATCGCCGTCATCGGCACGCGCGTGCCGAGCGGCCAGCCGATGACCGAGCCGACCACGAGCCCCCCCGCGATCCACCCGTACGCGACGATCTCCTCCTTGAGGAGCGTCCCCACGATGGCGAGCAGCATGCCGAGCGCGGCGTACTGCATGCCGCGCCGGGCGGTGTCGGCCCGGGTGAGCCCCTTGAGGCCCAGGATGAACAGCACGGACGCCGCGAGGTAGGTGACGAGGGTCACCGCCTCGCGCCCCAGGCTCGGCGCCCCCGCGCCCCCGGCCACGGCGATCACGACCGGCCCCCCTTGAACATCCGCAGCATCCGGTCGGTGATGATGAAGCCGCCGACGACGTTGATCGTGGCGCAGATGACGGCGACGAAGCCGAGCACCGTCGCCACCCGGTTGTGGTCGCTCCCGGCCGCGACCAGCGCGCCGACGATCGAGATCGCCGAGATCGCGTTGGTCGCCGACATGAGCGGCGTGTGCAGCAGCGGCGGCACGCGCGTGATGACCAGGAAGCCCACGAAGCCCGCCAGCACGAACACGAAGAGCTTCAGGAACTGGTTCACGAGCGCGAGCTGCTCGGCGTTGATCGTCTCCAGCATCGGGGGTCCTCCGCTCAGGCGCCGAGGCGCACGGCCCCGCCGTGCGTCACGGTCATGGGGCCGGTGATCTCGTCGGCGAGGTCGAGGCGCAGCTGCCCGTCCACCACCAGGTGGGCGAGGAGCTGCTGCACGTTGCGGCTGTAGAGCTGGCTGGCATGCTGGGCCACCGAGCTGGGCACGTTCACCGGCCCCAGGATCGTGACCCCGCCCGCCACGACCGTCTCCCCCGCCTTCGTCAGCGCGCAGTTCCCGCCCGACTCGGCGGCCAGGTCCACCAGGACCGCGCCGGGCTTCATGGCGTGCACCATCGCCTCGGTGACGATGCGCGGCGCCGGCCGGCCGGGGACCTGCGCGGTGGTGACCACGAGGTCCTGCTCGCGGATGTGCGCGGCGATCGCCTCCTCCACGCGCTGCTGCTGCTCGGCCGCGAGCTCGCGCGCGTAGCCGCCCGCGCCTTCCGCCGCGACGTTCTCGACCTCGAGGAACCTCGCGCCGAGCGACTGCACCTGCTCCTTCACCACGGGGCGCACGTCGAAGGCGGAGACGACGGCGCCGAGGCGGCGCGCCGTCGCGATCGCCTGGAGGCCCGCGACGCCGGCGCCGACGACGAACGCCTTCGCCGGGCTGATCGTGCCCGCCGCGGTGGTGAGCATCGGCAGCAGCCGCGGCGACGCCGCCGCGGCGAGGAGGACGGCCTTGTAGCCGGCGATGTTGGCCTGCGACGAGAGCGCGTCCATCGCCTGCGCCCGCGTGATGCGCGGCACCAGCTCCATCGCCAACGCCGAGACCCCCTGCGCCGCCAGCGCCTGCAGCACCTCGCCGCTCGCCGACGGCTGGAGGAACGCCACGAGCGCGGCGCCCGACCGGAGCCGGCGCACCTCGTCGAGGGTCGGCCGCTGGACCTTGGCGACGAGGTCGGCCCCGGCCCACGCGTCGTCCACCACGCTCGCGCCCGCCGCCTCGTACTGGGTGTCGGGGATGAACGAGGCCGCGCCGGCCCCGCGCTCCACCTGCACCGTCACCCCCGCCTTGGCGAGCCGGCCGACGTCGGCGGGCACGATGGCCACGCGACGCTCCAGCGGCGCGGTCTCCCGGGGCACGCCTACGCGCATCGAACGTCTCCTGGCACTCGGTGGGTGGTGGTCGGCACCGCGAGGGCGACCGCCGGAATACCGGGGCCCGGGCGGGGAGTTCCCCGGCGCCGGGTCGCGGCGGACGCAAAGCTACGACGACGACCCCCCGGACGGTACTTCGCGCGTGGACTTTCCCTCCGGTGCGGACTATCGTGCCCTCCCATGCCGCCGTCGCGCCGCGCGCCCCACGTCCACAAGTTCGGCGGCGCCTCCCTCGCCGATGCCGCGGCGGTCCGCCACGCGGCGGCCCTCGTCGCCGCCACCGCCCCCGAGCCCGCCGTCGTCGTCGTCTCCGCGGCCGCCGGCACCACCGACGCCCTGCTCGACGTGGCCCGCCGCGCCGCCGCGGGCGACGCGGCCGGCGTGGCCAGCGCCGTGGCGGCGCTGCGCGAGCGGCACGCGACGCTCGCGCGCGCCGCCCTCGCCGGCGACGACCGGCGCGACCTCCTCGCCGCGGTGGCCGGGAGCTTCGACGAGCTGGCGGCCCTGGGCGCCGGTCTCGTCGCCCTGCGCGAGCTGACGCCCCGCAGCGCCGACCTCGTCGTGGCCCGCGGGGAGCGCCTCTCGGCCCGGATCGTGGCCCGCGCGATCGCCGCCGCCGGCCGCCACGCGCGCTTTGTGGACGCCACCGAGGTCGTCGCCACCGACGCCCACTTCGGCCAGGCCGCGCCCGACCTCGCGCGCACCAGCCGCGCCGCCCGCCGCGTGCTGGGCCCGCTCCTCGCCCGGGGCATCGTGCCGGTGCTGCCGGGCTTCATCGGCGCCTCGCCCGAGGGGCAGGTCACCACCCTCGGCCGCGGTGGCTCCGACCTCACCGCCACCCTCCTCGCCCGGGCGCTGCGGGCCGCGCGCGTCTCCCTCTGGAAGGACGTGCCCGGCTTCCTCACCGCCGACCCGAAGGTGGTGCCCGACGCCCGCGTCCTCCCGGCGCTGCACGTGCGCGAGGCGGCCGAGCTCGCCTACTACGGCGCCAAGGTGCTCCACCCGCGCGCGCTGACCCCGCTCGCCGGGCGCGGGATCCCGGTGTTCGTGCGCCCGTTCGCCGACCCGGCGGCGCCGGGCACGGAGGTCAGCGAGCGCGCGCCCGACACCCGCTTCCCGGTGAAGGCGCTCTCGGTCGCCGTCGGCCAGGCGCTCGTGACGGTGACGGGCAGCGGCATGCTCGGCGTCCCCGGGATCGCCGCGCGCACCTTCGGCGCGCTGCAGCGCCGCCGGCTCTCCGTGTCGCTCATCACGCAGGCGTCGTCCGAGCACTCCATCTGCTTCACGGTGCCGGACGCGTCGGCGCGCGCGGCGCGCGAGGCGCTGGCGGAGGAGTTCCGCGAGGAGGTCGCGCGCGGCGACATCGACGGGATCGAGGTGCGCGGCGGCGTCGCGACCCTCGCCGTCGTGGGGCTCGGGATGGCGGGGACCCCCGGGATCGCCGCCAGCACCTTCCAGGCGCTCGCCGCCGGCGGCATCAACGTCGTCGCGATCGCGCAGGGCTCGTCGGAGCTGAACATCTCGGTGGTGGTCGACGGGCGCGACGCGGCCCTCGCGCAGCGCCGCGTGCACGACGCCTTCCAGCTCGCGCGGATCGGCGGCGGGGGCGTCCCGCGCGACGCCGGCGCCGACGTGATCCTGCTCGGCTTCGGGCAGATCGGGCGCCGGCTCGCGGGGATGGTGGCCCGGTCGGGGCGCGGCGCGCGGCTCCGCGTCGTCGGCGTCATCGACCGCAGCGGCGTCGTCCTCGAGCCGCGCGGCCTTGGCCCGCGCCGCCTGCGCGAGCTGGCGGCGCTCAAGGAGCGCGGCACCCCCGTGGCCCGGATGCCCGGCGGGCAGGCGCTCCCACAGGCGGAGGCGCTGGCGCTCTGCGGGCGCCAGGCGCTCGCCCATCCGGTGCTGGTGGACCTCACCGCCGACGACACCGGCCCGCTCCTCGAGCAGGGGCTCGCCGCCGGCATGGACCTCGTGCTCGCGAACAAGCGCCCCCTCGCCGGCCCGCGGCGCACCTGGGAGCGGCTCGTCGAGGCGGCGACGGCGTTCGACCGGCGGCTGCGCTTCGAGACCACCGTCGGCGCCGGCCTTCCCATCATCGATACCTACGAGAAGCTCGTCGCCTCGGGCGACCGGGTGGACCGGATCGAGGGCTGCCTCTCGGGCACGCTCGGCTTCCTCCTCGACGCGATCGGCCGCGGACGCACCTTCTCCGACGCCCTGCGCGAGGCGATGGCCCGGGGCTACACCGAGCCCGACCCGCGCGAGGACCTGAGCGGCGCCGACGTCGGCCGCAAGGCGCTCATCCTCGCCCGCCTGCTCGGCTACCCGGGCGAGTTCGATCCCGCGGGCGTGGAGTCGCTCGTGCCCGCCGCGGCCCGCGCGCTGCCGCTGCCGCGCTTCCTCGAGCAGCTCGAGCGCCACGATGCCGCGTGGGCGGAGCGGGCCGCGGCCGCGCGCGCGAAGGGCGCCGTGCTGCGCTACGTGGCCACGGCGACGCGGCGCGCGGTGCGGGTGCGCCTCGTCGCCGTCGGCGCCGAGAGCCCGTTCGCCGCGCTGCGCGGCGCCGACAACTGCGTGGTCTTCACCACGGCGCGCTACCGCCAGCACCCGCTGGCGATCACCGGCCCCGGCGCCGGCCCCGACGTCACCGCCGCCGGCGTGCTCAACGACCTGCAGGCGCTCGCCGCGACATGAGCCTCGCCGGCAGGCGCGCGCGCGCGTGGGCGCCGGGCTCCATCGGCAACGTCGGCCCCGGGCTCGACGTGCTCGGGCTCGCCGTGGCCGGCCTGGGCGACGAAGCGGAAGTGACGCTCACCGGCGCCCCGGGCGTGCGCCTGCTCGACCCCGGCCACCCCGACCTCCCCGCCGACCCGGCGCGGCACGCCTGCGCGCTCGCGGTGCGCGCGGTGCTCGCGCGCGCCGGGGCCGCCGGCATCGGCGCCGACGTGCGGGCGCGGAAGGGGCTCCCGCTGAGTGGTGGCCAGGGCGGCTCGGCGGCGAGCGCGGTGGCCGCCGCCGTCGCGGCCGATGCCGCGCTCGGCGCCGGGCTCGCGCGCGTGGACCTGCTCGAGGCGGCGCTCGAGGCGGAGGCGGTGGTGGCGGGCCGCCACGCCGACAACCTGGCTCCCTCGCTCCTCGGGGGCTGCGTGCTCGTGCGCGCCCTCGACCCGCCGGACCTCGTGTCGCTCCCCGTGCCCGCGGAGCTGACGGTCGTGCTCGCGCATCCCGCGCAGCAGCTCCGCACCGCGGAGGGCCGCGCGGCGCTGCCGCGCGAGGTGCCGCTCGAGGTCGTGATCCACCAGATGGCGCAGGTCGCCGCCCTGGCCGCCGCCTTCGCCCTCGGCGACTACGATCTCCTCGGCCGCGCGCTCGACGACCGCCTGGCCGAGCCGGCGCGCGCGCCGCTGCTGCCGGGGTTCGCGGCGGCCCGCCGCGCCGCGCTCGGGGCCGGCGCGCTCGGCGCCTCGATCTCCGGCAGCGGGCCGACCGCGTTCGCCCTTGCCCGCGGGGCGGCCGTGGCCGACGCGGTCGCCGCCGCCATGCGCGCCGCGTACGCGGAGGCGGGCGTCGCGTGCGTCGCCCGCGTCGCGGCGGTGGACCGCGAGGGCGCGCGCGTCCTCGAGCGCGGCGAGGTCCGCCGATGACCGCCGTCACCACCCAGCACTGCGCCGCCTGCGGCCACCGGCTGGGCGAGCTGGACCCGGCCCCCGCCTGCCCGGCGTGCGGCGGCCTCCTCGAGGTGCGCCACGCCCACGCCACGCCGCCCGACGTGGCCACGCTCCGCGCCGCCTTCCTCGGGCGCTGCTGCACCCGGCCGGGCGCCATCGCCTCCGGCGTCTGGCGCTACCGCGAACTCGTGCTCCCCAACGCCGAGCGGCCGGTGTCGCACCCCGAGGGGAACACGCCACTCCTCGACCGGCCGCCGGTCGCGGCGTGGGCCGGCTGCTCGCGCCTCCTGCTCAAGCACGAGGGGCACAACCCCACGGGCTCGTTCAAGGACCGCGGGATGACGGTGGGGGTCACGCAGGCCGTGCGGGTCGGCGCGCGCGCCGTGGCCTGCGCCTCGACCGGCAACACCTCCGCGTCGCTCGCCGCGTACGCCGCACAGGCCGGGCTCCCCGCGCTCGTGTTCGTCCCCGCGGGGCGAATCGCGCTGGGCAAGCTCACGCAGACGCTCGCCTATGGGGCGCGCACGCTGCTCGTGCGCGGCGACTTCGACGCCTGCCTCGCGCTCGTGCGGGCGGCGTCGGCGCAGCTCGGCATCTACCTCCTCAACTCGGTCAACCCCTTCCGTCTCGAGGGGCAGAAGACGATCGTCTTCGAGCTGCTGCAGCAGCTCGACTGGGAGCCGCCCGACTGGCTCGCCGTCCCGGCCGGCAACCTCGGCAACACCGCCGCCTTCGGGAAGGCGCTGCGCGAGCTGCGCGACCTGGGCCTCGTCCGCCGCGTGCCGCGCCTCGTCGCGGTGCAGGCGGCGGGCGCCGCGCCGTTCGCGCGCGGCTTCGCCGAGGGCTTCGCGACGCGCCACCGGGTGCCGGCCGAGACGGTGGCGACCGCGATCCGCATCGGCGACCCCGCGTCGTGGGATCGCGCCGTGCGGGCGATCCGCGAGACCGACGGCGTGGTGGTGGACGTGCCCGACGAGGAGATCGTCGAGGCGAAGGCGGTGATCGACCGCGCGGGCGTGGGCTGCGAGCCCGCGAGCGCGGCGAGCGTGGCGGGGGTGCGCCGCCTCGTGCGGCAGGGGGTGATTGCGCCCGGGGCCTCGGTGGTGGCGGTGCTCACCGGGCACGTGCTCAAGGACCCGGAGCTGCTGGTGCGCTACCACCAGCAGGAGGAGCCGCCGCCCGCGCTCGCCAACCGCCCCATCGAGATCGACGCGACGCTGGCGGCGGTCGAGCGCGTCCTGCGCGGCTGAGATGCGCGCGGCGCCCGGCGGCGTGCGACTCGCGTGGCTCGCGCTCGCGGCCGCCTGCGCGGCGCCACCGGCGCTGCCGGCCCCCGAGGGGACCTGGGCGTTCACCGGGCCGTGGGACGCGCGCAGCGCCGCGTCGCTCGCGGCGGCCGAGGGTTCGCTCGACGCCGTGGTCACCGGCTGGATCGCGCTCGACTCGCTGAGCGGCGCGCCCCGCGCGCTCTACGCCGACGGCACCCGCGACCGGCGCGGGTTCGCGCCGCGCCGCCTCACCCTCGTCACCACCTGGCTTGGCGACCGCTTCCACCCCGCGGTCGCCACGCGCCTCGCCGCCGACCCCGCCCTGCTCGAGCGCGTGGCCCGCGCCGTCGCGCGGCTTGCCGCGGACGGCCGCTACCGCGGCCTCGTGCTGGACCTCGAGGGCGCGGCCGCGGCCGACTCGCTCGCGGTCGCCTCGGTGGTGGGCGCGCTGGCCCGCGAGGCACGGGCGCGCGGCACCGGGCCCGTCGTCGTCGCCGTCCCGGCCACCGACACCCTCGCGTACCGCCCGCGCCTGCTGCTCGCGGCGGCGGACCTCCTGCTCGTGATGCTCTACGACCAGCACTGGGCCGGCTCGCGGCCGGGGCCGGTGGCGAGTCCCGAGTGGGCGGCGCGCTGGCTGGACGCATGGCTCGCCCATGCGGGGCCGGACCGTCTCGTCGCCGGGTTCCCGACCTACGGCTACGCCTGGCGCGCCGGCACGCCCGGCGAGGTGATCGGGCTGCCCGACCTGCACGATCTTGCAGCGAAGTACGGCGAAGTGCCGCAACGCGATGCACGGAGCGGGTCGCTGGTCGTGCGCGCCGATTCGGCGGTGGAAGCATGGGCCGTGGACGAGGCGGCACTGCGGGGTCTCCGCGCGGTGGCGCGTGACCGGGGTGTGACACGCATCGCGTTGTGGCGCTTGGGGCTGGAGGATCCGGCCCTCTGGCACACGCACGCGGGGGCAGACGAGGATCGCCCCTGAGGCCGCGCGTGCCGGTGGGCGGCATATGGCTTGCTCCTCGGTGCGCAACCAATTGATCTCAAGGAAGTTGGCGTGGCCGAACGGCACTTCGTGAAGAGCGGCATCCCCCCGCTGGATCGCCAGATCGGCGGGCTCCTCGCCGGCCGGCCCTATCTCGTGAGCGGCAGCCCCGGCAGCGGCAAGAGCGTCAGCTGCCTCGAGTTCCTCGACCCGGCGCTGCAGCTGGGCGAGACCGCCGTGCTGCTCACCCACGACGACCCGGCCGACGTCCTCGCCACCGCGGGCTTCCTCGGCATGGACCTCGAGCCGGCGCTGCTCGACGGCCGGCTGATCATCCTGCGCTACCAGCTCGACTTCGTGCGCCGCTTCGGCCGCGCGGCGAGCGTGGACGACGTCTTCGCCGAGCTGAGGCGCCACCTGGGCGGCGCGGCGCCGACGCGCCTCGCGATCGACTCGGTGGTCCCCTTCCTCGAGGGCGGCGGCGCGGCCAGCACCGCGATCTTCGCCCTCACGCAGTTCCTCGAGTCGCTCGGCGTCACCGCGCTGCTCACCTACCCGGGCGACCTCGCGGGCCTCTACGACCGCCGCCTCGAGCCGCTCATGCAGCGCGCCGGCGGCTTCTTCCACCTCGCGACGCAGCCGCAGGGCCGCCGGCGGGGCGTGCTCGAGATCCGCAAGCTGCGCTTCGAGGCGCCCTCGGTGGCGCCGGTGCACTTCCGCATCGAGCCGGGCGCCGGCTTCGTGCAGGACGGGGCCCCCAACGAGCCCGACGAGGTGCTGCTCGAGGAGCTGCGCCGCCGGCTGCTCGTGGTGAACATGGTGACCCCCTTCCCCGACGAGCTGCTGCGCTCGGTCGAGCGGGAGTACCAGGTCACGGTGCGCGCGGGGCTGCCGTCCGCCTTCTCGGAGCTGGTGCGCGCCGGCGTGGGCGCGGTGCTGCTGAACGTGCGCCGCGACGTGATCAACGATGCGCTGCAGCTCGTGCGGGAGCTGCGCCGCTCGGACGTGCGCACGCCGATCATCGTGGTGACGCCGTACGTGCTGCGCTCGACCGACCGGACCCGCGCGCTGCGCGCCGGCGCCGACGACTTCCTCAGCATCAACGTGCCGCACGACGAGTTCCTCGCGCGCGTCACCGCGATCACGCGCCGCGGCCGCTCGAGCGCCACGGTCCCCGCCGAGTCGGAACGGCCGATGGTGTCGCAGCCGACGGGGGCGAGCGGCGCGTACGAGGTCTTCGAGCCGGACGGCTTCGCGACGGCCGTGGCGGCGTACCTGTCGCAGGATCGCGCCCCGTTCTTCACGCTGGTCACGGTCCGCCCTGCCAACGGCGACGTGGCCACGGTCGCGGAGATCGTGCTGCGGGTGGGCCGCGTGGAGAGCGGCGACCTCGTGGGGCTGCTGCACGGCGGCGTCGTGCTCCTCGCCGACGGGGCGCGGCCGCGCGACCTGGGCTCGCTGCTCGAGCGCATCCAGGCGCAGTGGGCCGAGCGCGGCACCGGCGGCACCCTCGAGCTGGAGACGATCGGGTACCCGGCGGAGGAGGAGCGCGTCCGGGCGATGTTCGGGGTCGCCGTCGGCTGACGATGCGCGGCTGGCGGTACCCGCTCGCCCTCGTGGCGCTGCTCCTCATGCTCGCCATCGGCGCGGTCATCGCCTTCCGCGCGGTCGAGGGGATCGAGCAGGGCGTCGCGAGCTTCGGTCCGTGGGGCACGTCGCCGGGCGCGCCTGCCGCCGGGACCGACGGCGCCCCGGCCGGGGGCGCCGCCCCCGGCACCGCCACGATGCCGCCCCCCGTCGCCGACACGATCGCCGACACCGTTGCCACCCCACCCGCGCTCGCCAGCGACGGGCCCGCCGCGCCACCCGCGCCGCCGCCCTGGCGCCCCGCGCCGCGCCAGGCGATGCAGGACACCGTCTTCCGCCTCCGCGAGGCCGGCCGGGACGCGGAGGCGCTCGGCGTGCTCGCCCGCTGGCTCGCCACGCATCCGGACGACCGTGCGATGCGGCTCGAGGCGGCACGACTGCGCCTGCAGCTCGGCGACCTCGACGGCGCCTGGCGCGACTACGACGCCCTCGTCGCCGCGGGCGCCGGGACGGCGGTCGAGGAGGAATACGCCGCCGCCCTGCTCGCGCGCAGGCGGCACCTCGAGGCCGCGCGGCGCTACGAGCGCCTGCTGGCGACGGACCCCACGCGCGACGACTGGCGTCTCGCCGCGGCCCGCGGCCTCGCCTGGGACGGCCGACCGCGCGATGCACTGCGCCTGATCGGCGAGTCGCCGGGCGGCCCGCGGGGCGAGCTGCTGGCGCTGCAACGGGTCCTGCGCGCCGGCGTGGACCCGACGGCGGCCGAGGCCGCCGGCTGGGTCGCGGCGGACAGCGCGTCGGACGGCGACTGGCTCGCCCTCGCCCGCGCGCTCGCGCGCGAGGGGCGCCCCGCCGAGGCGGTCCCCGCGTACGAGCGCGCGCTCCGCGCCGGCCGCACGCAGCCGCTGCTCTCCGAGGCCGCCGGCGTCGCCGCGTCGGCGGGCGACTCGGTGGCCGCCGCGCGCCTGCTGGGCGAGGCGGTGACGCTCGCCCCGGCCGACGCGGCGCTCCGCGAGCGGCACGCCGAGGCGCTCGCCTGGAGCGGCGACCGGCGGGGCGCGCTCGCGGAATACGACCGGCTGATCGCCGCCATGCCGACCGCCGGGCTGCTCCGGGCCCGCGCGCGGCTCCGCGTGCAGGCGGGCGACGAGCCGGGCGCCATCGCCGACCTGGCCTGCGCCGAGGCGATCGCGCCCACCGCCGAGGGCCAGGTGCTCCTGGGCGACCTGCACCGCTGGCAAGGCGACACGCGGGCGAGCCGCGACGCGTACCGGCGCGCGCTCGCCCTCGACCCGTCGG
>Ga0101944_10002947_pt1 | contig 25413 bp, 19 predicted proteins | sample DewCreD2012metaG_FD_75245 | JGI IMG/M metagenome (GOLD analysis project Ga0101944, IMG submission 75245) | Hot spring sediment bacterial and archeal communities from British Columbia, Canada, to study Microbial Dark Matter (Phase II) - Dewar... ... | reverse complement strand
TGCTTTCCGCCGGGCTGGGAAGCCCGGCTCCACGTCAGCCAAGGATTGCCGACGCTACCACCGCACACATATGAAACGGACTTGCAAGAAAGTGAGATGCGCCCTTTGGCGCGGGGCGCTGTTTTTGGCGCTCGACTTCGCCGCGCCGCCACCGGCATTGTGGGCGGCGAACCCGCGCATCGCAGCCATGAAACACACCTCCTTGTTTGACCTGCATCCGAAGCTCTTCATCGGCGTCGTCCACCTCAAGCCACTGCCCGGGTCGCCCCGCTGGCAGGGCGACCTCGATGCGGTCATCAACCACGCCATCCTTGACGCGCAGGCTTATGACCGTGGCGGGGCGCACGCGCTCTTCATCGAGAATTTCAACGACGCGCCGTTTGCCAAGGGCTGCGTCGGCCCCGAGACCGTGGCCGCCATGTGTGCCGTGGCGCGCGCCATCCGCGAACGCACCAAGCTGCCCATCGGGTTCAACGTGTTGCGCAATGACGCCCGGGCCGCGCTCGCCCTCTGCGCCGCGACCGGCGGCAGTTTCGTCCGCGTGAACGTCCATTGCGGCGCGATGCTCACCGACCAGGGCATCATCGAGGGCGACGCGCACAACTCCCTCCGCTACCGCCAGCAGATTTGCCCGCACGTGAAGATTTTCGCCGACGTGCATGTGAAACACGCCGCACCGCTGGCCAATTCCCCGATCGGCGACGACGCCCGCGAAATCATCGAGCGCGGCCTCGCCGACGCGGTCATCGTGTCGGGCATCGGCACGGGATACGCCACCGACTTTGCCGACGTGGAAATGGTTCGTGCCGCCCTGCCACACGGGAAAATCCTGATCGGCTCCGGCATCAACACGCACAACGTCGGGGAATACCTCCGCCTCACCGACGGCATCATCGTGGGCAGTTCGCTCAAATTCCACGGCAAGCTGGGGTCTCATGTGGATCAGAAACGCGTCGCCGCGCTGGCCAAGCTGGTGGGTTGAGCCGGTCGTTGTGCGGCCATCGTCGGGGAGAAGTTTCGCTTGCCCGCGCCCGCTTCCGGCGCGATAGGAGGGGGCATGTTGCTGCAACTCACCGGCGTTTCCAAAACCTACCCCGCCCCCGGCGGCGGCGCGCTGGCCGTGCTCGACGGCATTTCCCTGGAACTCGAAGCCGGGCAGTCCCTTGCCATCGTCGGCCCGTCCGGTTCCGGCAAAAGCACCCTGCTGCAAATCATCGGCACCTTGGATCGCCCCACCAGTGGCCGCGTCGAACTCGCCGGGCAGGACTTGAGCCAGCTCGACGACCTCCAACTCGCCGCCGTGCGCAACCGGCAGCTCGGCTTCGTCTTCCAAGCGCACTACCTGCTCCCGCAATGCACCGTCTGGGAAAATGTCCTCGTCCCCACGCTGGCCGTGGTGGGACAGGCGTCCCGCCTGTCCGGTGAGGCAGCCGAATCGGGTAAAAACTCCCAATCCCCCGCCGCCGCCACGCCCCAACAAACAGGCGGGACGCCTGTCCCACTACCTGAATCCTCCCCCACCCGCGCCGAACGCCTGCTCAAGCGCGTCGGCCTCGCGGAGCGCCTGCATCATTTCCCCGGCCAGCTCTCCGGCGGCGAACGCCAGCGCGTCGCCGTCGTCCGCGCCCTCATCAACCAGCCGCAACTCCTCCTGGCCGACGAGCCTACCGGCGCGCTTGATCACGCCAGCGCCGACAACCTCGGCCAGTTGCTCGTCGAGCTGAACCGCGAGGAAGGCGTGACGCTCATCGTCGTAACCCACAGCCGCGAGCTGGCCCAGCGCATGGAGCGGGTGCTCACGCTCCGCGATGGCAAGCTGTGCGAGGATGGCAATCAGGCGAATCGCCAATGAGCAACCAAAGCCACAACCGCCAACCGGACCCCCCTCGCGCGCTGCCCTCGGCGCAGCCCCTGGAGTGCTGCGACCTGTCGCAGCCTTCCCCCGTCGGCGACTTGTCGCCGGCGTTCCCCGAGCGTTCCCCATCGCCCGATCTCTTCAAGAAACCGTGGCCCCACGCCCCCGTCCACAAGCTTTCCGAAAACGGCGTCTATTTCGTCACCGGTGCCACGCTTTACAAGAAACGCCTCTTCACCGACGCCCCCCGCCTCGACCTGCTTGAATCCAAGCTGCTCAACCTCGCCAGCCAGTATCGCTGGCAAATCGAAGCCTGGGCCGTATTCCCCAACCACGACCACCTCGTCGCCCGCGGCAATCCCGATTCCGAAAACCTCGGCAAATATCTCAAACATCTCCACAGCGACACCGCGCGCGAGTTAAACCGGCTCGATCACGCCGCAGGCCGCAAAGTCTGGTATAACTTTCGCGAAACCAAGCTGACCTTTGAAACCTCCTATCTCGCGCGGCTCAATTACACCCACCAGAACGCGGTGAAGCACCACCTGGTTCCGGTGGCAAACCAATACAAATGGTGCTCCGCTGCCTGGTTTGAGCGCGTCGCCACGCCGGCGATGGTGCAAACCATTTACAGTTTCAAAACCGACGAAGTGCAGGTGGAAGATGACTACTGAGAAAAACATCCGCCAACGCCCCCAAACACACGGAGACGGCCAGACGGCCCGCATCTCGCTTTGGAGTGCTGCGACCTGTCGCAGCTTTTCCCGCCTGGCTGACTTGTCAGCCAGGCCGTGCCGCGTTCAGCGGCACGCGGACGTTGGACAAACTTACGTCTCTGCCCCACGCGGGGAAGCAGCGCGACAGGTCGCGCTGCAAAAAAGCTGCGACCAGTCGCAGCACTCCAAAGCATGAAGTTCCGCACGCTCATCCGGCGCGGTCTGCGTTTCCACTGGCGTTCGCATCTGGGCGTGGTGATGGGCGCGGCCATCGGCAGCGCGGCGCTCATCGGCGCGCTCATCGTGGGCGATTCGGTGAAGGGGAGTTTGCGGGAGCGGGCGCTGGAGCGCGTGGGCAACACGATTGCCGCCCTGTCCGCCAGCGACCGCCTGGTGCTGGAAACTTCGATCCGCCAGATGGAGCCGGTGCCCGCAGCCCTTGTCGCACCCGCTTTGCTGCTGCCAGCCAGCGCGGCCCGGACGGACGGTCAGACGCGGGTGAACCAGGTCCACCTGCTGGGTGTGGATCAACGGTTCTGGCGGCTGGCCCCCTCGCGGCCCGCCTTCGCGGAAGTTTTGCCCGGTCAGGTGGTGTTGAACCGGGCGCTGGCCCGGGGGTTGGGCATTTCCGGGACGGGTGGAGAGGTGCTGCTGCGCACCCGTTCGCCGTCGGCGCTGGCACTGGACTCCGCACTGTCCGCCCGCGAGGCGGGGATGGTGGTGCTGCGGCTCAAGGTGCAGGCCATGGTGGACGACGCACAGGCGGGCGCATTCGGTTTGCGGCCGAACGCGACCCCTCCCGCGAACGCGTTTGTGAATCTGGCGGAGCTGGCGGGCCGGATCGAATGCCCCGGTCGCGTCAACCTGGTCCTGGCCGGAAGTTTGGCCCGCGCACGGACGGATTGTGATGGGTTTGTGGAAATGGCCAACGCGGACCTGGCCCGGGTGTTTTCTTTGGCCGACGCAGAGGCTCGCTGGGAAAGCCTGGCGCACGACGAAATGCTGGAACTTCGCTCTCCCCGCGTCTTCCTCGACCCGCCCCTCGTCCGCTCCGCCCTCGCCGCCGACACCAACGCCCAGGCCCTCCTCACCTACCTCGCCAACCTCACCACCGTCGGCACGAACGCCACGCCCTACTCGATGGTCACCGCCGCCGGAGCACCGTGGACGCCACCGGATTTGCGCGACGACGAAATCGTCCTCAACCAATGGCTCGCGGAGGATTTGTCGGCCAGGCCCGGCGATGTAGTGACGTTGGTCTATTTCGATCCCGAATCCGGCGCGCGGCTCACGGAGCGCACGAACACCTTCCGCGTCCACAGCATCGCGCCGATGCGGATGCCGTGGGCGGACCGCACGCTCATGCCGCAATTCCCCGGCATCGAGAAGGCCGAGACGACCGCCGAGTGGGACACCGCCTTCCCGCTCGTCCACAAAATCCGGCCACAGGATGACGATTACTGGACCGAGTGGCGCGGCACGCCCAAGGCGTTCATCACCCTTGCCGCCGGGCAGAAGATGTGGGCGAACCGGTTTGGGAATCTCACCGCGATCCGGTTTCCGATTCCGACCAACAATGTAGCAGCCGAGGTGACGAGGCTCGATTCAGCCGGAGCGCCAGGGTCCTCGTCGGATTTGGACATCCGAACGCGCAAAGCCGGCGAGGACGCCGGCGCTCCAACGAATTCAGTCAGTTCAACAACCGCCCTCCCCCCGAACCCGGTAGTGGGACAGGCATCCTGCCTGTCCGGTGGCACCGCCAAACTCGCGCTGGACTCACACCCAATGGACGCCTCACCAGACAGGCGGGACGCCTGTCCCACTACGGCGTCGGTGCTGCGGTTCGGGGGTTCAAAGCGCGAACTGTCGGTTGGGAAAATTCTCACCCCGGCCCTCTCCCCCGGGGAGAGGGAGAATCGCCCGCCGTCGCCCGAGAAAACGGAAACCGGCGACAGCTCGACAGCCTCGCAACCATCGAAGAGCGCGCAATCGCTGTCCCCTCCCCCCGGGGGAGAGGGTCAGGGTGAGGGCGAGCGTCAAACCAGCCGTGTCGAAACCTTCCGCGCCGCCCTGGAGAAGAAAATTCTCGCCACGCTCAAGCCCGAGGAACTCGGCCTCCGCTTCGAGCCGGTCCGCGAACAGGCGCTCAAGGCCGCCGAGCAATCGCAGGACTTCGGCGGATTGTTCATCGGCTTCAGCCTGTTCGTCATCGTCGCGGCGCTGCTCCTGATGGCGCTGCTGTTCCAGTTCAGTTTGGAGCAGCGCACCGGCGAGGTTGGCACGCTGCTCGCGCTCGGGTTCACGCCCAAACAGGTTCGCCGGCTGTTCCTGCGCGAGGGCGCCGTGCTGGCCTTGCTGGGCGGCATCCTTGGCACGGTGGGCGGCATCGGCTACGCCCGCGCCATGTTGCATGGCTTGACCACCCTCTGGAGCGAGGCGGTGGGTGGCAGCGCGCTGAAGTTCTTCGTGACGCCGGGGACGCTGGTCATCGGCCTGTTTGCTTCGACGTTTGTGGCGGTGTTCACGCTGTGGCTGGCGCTGCGCAAGCAGGCGAGGCAGCCCGCGCGCGTGTTGCTGACGGGCGCATTGGAGTGCGGTGACTCGTCACCGCTTTCCCAGAACGCCACGTCCGCGAGTGATTCGTTCGGCCCGGTGCAACCGACCTTTCTGGCAAAGCGCGGACCAGTCCGCGCACTCCAAAGCGGGCTGCCGCTCGCGCTCGCACTCGGCCTGGTCGCGTGGGCCATCACAACGGGAAACACGACCAACGCCGGCGCATTCTTCGGGGCGGGGGCGTTGGTGCTGATCGCCGGGCTGGGCTTCTTGAACGCCCGGCTGGCCCGGCGACCGCCGCCATCTTCCACCCTCAATCCTCCCTCCTCGCAGACCCTGGCCCTGCGCGGTCTCGCGCGGCGGCGTTCCCGCAGCGTGGCCACGGCGGCCATGCTCGCCAGCGGCACGTTCCTCATCGTCTCCATCGGCGTGTTCCGGCTGGATGCCAATCGTGATGCCACCCAGCGCACCTCCGGCACCGGCGGCTTTGCGCTCATCGGTGAAAGCACGATGCCCATGGTCGCAGACCTGAACACGAGGGCGGGCCGGGAAGCGTTTGCGCTGGATGAAGCGGATTTCGCCGATGTGAATTTCGTCCAGTTCCGCGTGCGGGCCGGGGACGAGGCGAGCTGCTTGAACCTGAACCGCGCGCAAAAGCCGAGGTTGCTGGGGGTGAAGCCGGAGGCACTCGAAGACCGGTTCACCTTCAACAAGGGCGCGGCTTGGCCTTCCCTTCGTAGCCGCCGACGTGAGGAGGCTCCATCTGAAGAATCCGCAATCCGCAATCGGCAATCCGCAATCAATCAGAGCCTCCTCACGTCGGCTGCCACGAATGAGGTGGCGGCCATCGGCGATGCGAACTCCATCCAGTGGGCGATGGGCAAAAAGGTCGGCGACACGCTCGACTACGTGGACGAGCGCGGCCAGCCGTTCAAGGTGCGCATCGTGGGCGCGGTGGCGAACTCCATCCTGCAGGGGCAGCTCATCATTGATGAAGCGGAGTTCGTGAAACGCTTTCCCGGCGAGAGCGGCTACAAATACTTCCTCATTGATGCGCCGACGAATCGCGCGGCTGACGTATCCGCCAAACTCTCACGCGCTTTGCAAGACGCCGGTCTCGAACTCACGCCCGCGCCGCAGCGGCTGGCACAATTCAACGCCGTGCAGAACACCTACCTCGGCACCTTCCAGATTCTCGGCGGCCTCGGCCTGCTGCTGGGCAGCGCGGGCCTGGGCATCGTGGTCCTGCGCAATGTGCTCGAGCGTCGGGGCGAACTGGCCGTGCTGCTCGCCGTCGGCTGGCGGCGCGGCGCGGTCAACCAGCTCGTCTTGCGCGAACATCTTGCGCTGCTGGGGCTGGGGCTGGCCGTGGGATTGGGAGCGGCGGTCGTCGCGGTGCTGCCGTCGGCGCTGACGCCGGGGGCGGAGTTCCCGTGGTTGACGCTCAGTCTCACGCTCACCGCCGTCCTGGCCAACGGCGTCCTCTGGACCTGGCTGGCCGCGCGCGCCGCCTTGCGCGGGGATTTGCTGGCGGCGTTGCGAAATGAATAACGCCCCGGTCGAGCAGTGAAGGGTTGGACGGTTGCGGCGTCCAACCCCGCGCGGCATTGTCACGCATCACAAATTACGAATCCATGAACGCTCGCATCCTCACCGTCGGGGCCGCCGTCCTGCTCGCGGCCATGACCAGCCTCGCCACCATCACGAAGCCATTCCCCGCGCACTGGGGCGAGCCACCGAAGATTCAGACCAGCGATTATGGCGAGCTGCCCGGCGGCTATGGCCACGGCAGTTCGACGCTGGCAAAGTGGATTGCGGCCAATCTGGCGAAGGACGCCACCGCCACGAATGCAACCGACCGACCGACGCTGTTTGAATGTGACTTCGAGGCGCTGCCCGAAGGCCCGCTGCCGGACGCGTTCCTGGTGTTGAACGGCGAATTTGCGGTGAAGGCTGCGGGCCCGAACAAGGTGCTGGAACTGCCCGGCGCGCCGCTGGACAGTTACGCGGTGCTGTTCGGGCCGGTGACGAACGCGAATGTGGCGGTGACCGTGCGTGTGTTCGGCACGGCCAAGGGCCGGCGGCAGCCCACCTTTGGCGTGGGGCTGGGCGGCGCGGCGGGCTGGAAGTTGCAGGTGTCGCCGGCCAAGCAGGCGGTGGAGCTTATCCTCGGGGAGACCCAGGTTGTGACCAACGCCGCCTTCCGCTGGGTGACGGGGGAATGGACACGGTTGAAGCTCCAGGTGCGGACAACCGGTGAACAATCCTGGCGCATCGAGGCGCGCGCATGGGCGGAACGCGAGGCGGAGCCAGACACTTGGGTGATCGCGTGCGAGACGCGGGCGGCACCCATTTCGGGTCAGGCGTCCGTGCTGGGCAGTCCGTTCTCCGGCACGCCGATCCAGTTTGATGATTTGCGGGTGAATGCCGTGCCGTGACGGCCAGTGGGTTGCCGGTGGCGTGTTCGGGTTGAGCTTGACCGCAAACCGGTCCGGGAATGTCCGCCCCAGGGGGGCTGCCGGACATTTGCTTCTTCAATCCGGGGCCGCAGCGGCAGGGCAATCGGCGGCCAAACTTGGACAATATCCGGCGCGACGCCGGCGGCGGGAGGTGGTGTCATCCTTTCCATGAACTGCCCCCTCACCCTGCCCTCTCCCCCGCTGGGGGAGAGGGTGGCGTCTCGCCGGGAGAGGGGCCGTCGGGCGGGTTCATGGCCCCGAGGCGCGTCCATTGTTGGAGGTCGAAGCTCCCCCCGCGCCCAAAGGCACCGTCCCGCCCGGCTTAACCTGAATTCCGAAGCAGCGTGGCGTCAGGCATCTTTGCCTGACGTAGCGGGCGGCAGCTTTGCCGCCCGGAACGAATGCCAGCCGGGCAAAGACCGGGGGAATATTTCTGTGCGCACCTGCCGTTCGGGCGGTTCCTTCCGCCGGGCTGGGAAGCCCGGCTCCACGGCAGGCAGGGATGCCCGCCGCTACGGGTCTGCTTCGGAATTTGGGCTTAATTCGGATATTTCACACTCCGGAGGCCGGAGCGCCGGTTTGTAACCGGCTTATCGCGGTAAAACGTCTGAAGCCGGTCAAAGACCGGCGCTCCGCTCGGTCGGCATTTCGTGCGGGGTGTGAAATATCCAGGTTAATTCGCATGAACATATCAATCATTCTCGCGCACCCGAATCCCGGCAGTTTCAATCACGCCATTGCGGCAACGGCTGCGGCCACCTTGAGCCAAGGCGGCCACCGTGTCACCGTCCACGATTTGTATCAGGAGCAGTTCGACCCGCTCCTCACCGGCGCGGAACTCGCCCGTGACGCCGGGCTGGCCGCCGTCGTCGCACAGCATTGCCGGGAGGTCGCGGGTGCGGACGGCCTCATCATCGTGCATCCCAACTGGTGGGCCATGCCGCCGGCCATCCTCAAGGGCTGGCTGGACCGCGTGTTACGGCCGGAGGTGGCCTACCGTTTTGTCGCCGGGAAATCCGTCGGCCTGCTCCGGGCGCGGGCGGCGCTGGTCTTCAACACCTCGAACACCCCGCTGGAAATGGAGCGCTCGCTTTACGACGATCCGCTGGAAACCCTGTGGAAGAAATGCGTCTTCCCGCTGTGCGGCGTGCCGCATTGCGAACGGCACCTGTTCAGCGTGGTCATCACCAGCACGGCGGAACAGCGGCGGCAGTGGCTCGCCCAGGTGGCGGACGCGGTCGCGGCAACTTTCAATTCAGCTTAAAAACACAGTTCAACCACGGATGGACACGGATGGCCCCAACGCGGCGGGGCCGCCACCACCCCTTTGGAGTGCTGCGACTTGTCGCAGCTTTTTCGCAGCACGACTTGTCGTGCTGCTTCCCCGCACGGGGTTTGCCCGGATATTGCACCCTCCGGGGGCCGGCGCGCCGGTGGGTAACCGGCTTATCGCGGTAAAACCTCCCAAGCCGGTCACCGACCGGCGCTCCGCTCGGTCGGCATTGCGTGCGGAGTGTGAAATATCCGGGTTAGTGCGGGCGCCCCGGTCACCCGCACGCCGCTGAACGCGGCGCTGCTTCGGCGACCAGTCGCCAAAGCCAGCAAAGCGGTGACCAGTCACCGCACTCCAAATCTTTGCCGTTCCGGCGCGAAGCTGCATGATTGTATTATGGATTGGGGACAGCAGGCCCAAAGCCCGAAAGACGAAAGAGGCGAAAAAGGGCTGCATTTTTGCCCGCAGACCGCCAACCTCCAGCGCGCCACCCGCCTCCGCCAGCCCATCCTACAAAAGCCTTCACATGAGAACTCGCATGAACGCACCAGCCCCAATCCCAACGGGATTGCAGCCATCAGCCCGTTGGGGTATCTGCACGCCCGTCGTCAAACGCGCTTTCACCGGCCAACTGGCTTGACAGAATCGCACGTAAAACATAGTTTAACGCCATGATCAAGACGATCACAAAAATTGGCAACTCGCAGGGGCTGATGTTTGATTCGGCCCTGATGGATCTGGCGCACTTGAAGGCGGGCGATCAGGTGAACGTGGAAGTCCATGAGGGCGGCACGATCACGCTGACGCCGCTGAATCCCAAGCCATCGCGGGCCGAAGTGTCGCGGGTCATCAAGGCGACGATGAAGGATTACGCGCGGACGATGAAGAAGCTGGCATGAGCGCCACGCCGGGAAATTGTTTCCATCTCACGGTGGAGATTGTGCGGGAGATTCACGCGGAGGCCATCGGCCGGTTTGGCGGTTCGGATGGCGTGCGCGAACTGGCGTTGCTGGAGTCGGCGGTGGCCGCGCCGCAGGCCAGTTTCGGCGGCAGTTCGCCCTATCAAGACATCGCCGAAGTGGCGGCGGCGTATTTGTTTTATCTCTGCAAGAATCATCCGTTCATTGACGGCAACAAACGGGCGGCGCTGGGCGCTTGCATCGTTTTTCTGCGCTTGAACGACATCGAACCAAAGACCGATGGGCCGGAGTGGGAAGAGCTGACTGTGGCGGTGGCGTCGAATGAGATTGATCGCGCGGAAGCCACACAGCGGTTGCGAAAACTCTTGCCGAAACAAAAATGAGCAACCCCGCACCCCAACTCGTCCAGAAACTTTGGAACGATTGCAACATCCTGCGCGATGACGGTTTGTCGTATGGCGATTAGAGCATTTCCATAAATAATGTAGCTTTCGTGATCGCCGGTGGCGTGGCAGGGGTTGGGCATGAAAGCCATCCCCGTCGCCTGCGCGAGCGCATTATCCACCTCTACGACCAGGGCAAAGGCACGGCCGAGATTGCCGCCAGTTGGCGCAGCTTGGCTTCCATTGGAACAACGTCCGGCAGGCATGGCAGCATCCCTGCGGCGTGTATCGCGACCGTCGCGTGCGCTTTGACCCGCGCCGCAAATTCGGCAGCTACTTCGCCGCCGATGGGATGGCCGCCAGAGAGCGCCGCTGTTATGCTCACGAACCCCCGGCAACTCCGCACTGACACTGTCAGTGAAACTGTCAGCGAGGGCAGCCGCCAGCTAAGGAAAATTCTGACCAGTTCACTTGAATAGTCTTTCGTTTCCTCAACGATTTTCCACATTTGACCCGTTTGCAACCCCTGCCACAGACCGTGTCCATCCGTGGTTGATGAATTTCCGGTCCCCGCTCCATTGCGGAATCCAGGTTCAACTCCGGCCCCGGCTTAACTTTTTGGGCGCACCGCCGGCCTGATCGCCGTTTGTGTCGGGCGCGGCGGCACGGCCAGGTTGCGGATTGAGTCCGGCGCCCCCGGCCCCGGTGTTTTCCGGGCAACGGGGCTGCCAGCACGCCGCCTTGTCTTCCCGTCCGCCGCCTGAAAAGCTGGCGCATGACCGCTCACCCGCGCCGCCGCTGGCTGGTCCGGCTCGGCAAGACCGCGCTGGTGCTGGCCGTCCTGTTCATGCTGCTGCGCTGGTTCGAACACAAACAAACCTATCATCCGACGCGGGCGTTCGAGGCGCATCCGGAGGCGCTGGGGCGCGCGTGGGAGAACGTGACGTTCACGACGGCGGATGGCGTGGTCTTGCACGCGTGGTTTTTCCCGGGGGACACGAACTCGGCGCACGCCCGCTTCGCGGTGCTGCTCTGCCACGGCAACGGCGGCAACATCAGCCACCGGCTCGGCCTTTACGACGCGCTGCTGGCAAGCGGTGTCAGCGTGCTGGCCTTCGATTATCGCGGCTACGGTCGCAGCACGGGGCGGCCCGGCGAGGCGGGCACATATCTTGACGCGCAGGCCGCCCATGCGTGGTTGCGGGCGAAAGGTTTTCCCGCCACCCACATCATCGCCTATGGCGAATCACTGGGCGGCGGCATCGCCAGCGAACTGGCCGTGCGGGAAAGCGTGGGCGCGCTGGTGTTGCACAGCACGTTCACCAGCGTGCCGGACCTCGGCGCGGAACTGTTTCCCATCCTGCCGGTGCGGCTGGTGGGCAGCATCCGCTACGACACCCACAGCAAGCTGCCGCACATCCGGGTGCCGGTGCTGATCCTGCACAGCCGGGGCGACACGCTCATCCGGTTCCATCATGCGGAACGAAATTTTGCCGCCGCGAACGACCCCAAGTGGCTGCACGAACTCCACGGCGATCATAATGATGGCATCGTGGATCGGACCGTTTTTTTGGCGGCGCTGAAAGGATTGTTGACCGCGCTGGAGGCGCGGATGCCATGAACCAGCCGCCCGGGCCGGGCCGCCTCAAACTCACCCTGACCGCCACTGCCGAAAGCATCGTGCGCGGCGGGCATCCGTGGGTTTATGCGGACAGCATCCGCTCGCAGAACCGCGTGGGGCGGATGGGCGAACTCGCCGTCATCTACGACCGGCAAAACAAATTTCTCGCCGTCGGTTTGTTCGATCCCGATTCGCCGCTGCGGGTGCGGGTGTTGCACGCCGGCAAACCCGCCACGCTCGATGACGCCTGGTGGCGCGCGCGGCTGGACGCCACGCTGGCGCGGCGCGCGGGCATCGCCGACGCGACGACGAACGGCCTGCGGCTCATCAACGGCGAAAGCGACGGTTGGCCCGGGCTGGTGCTGGACCGCTACGACACGACGCTGGTGTTGAAACTCTACACGGCGGCGTGGCTGCCGCGGCTCGGGGAAATTACGCGGCTCGTGGCGGGACAGGCGTCCCGCCTGTCCAGCGAGGCTCCCGCAAAAGACTGGGCGCCGCTGGATTCACGATTGCCCAACCGGACAGGCGGGACGCCCGTCCCGCCACGGCTGCGCGTGGTCTTGCGGTTGAGCCGGAACATTCAGGAAGCGGCGGCGTCCCGGCAGAGCGCCGCCAATGATGCGTTCACTTTGGAGATTGGCGGCGCTCCGCTGAGACGCCGCGCCGAAGGCTTGCGTGACGGACAGATTCTGCATGGGCCGCCGTTGGAAGGCGTGGTCACGTTCCTGGAATCGGGCATCCGGTTTGAGGCGGATGTGTTGCGCGGGCAGAAGACGGGTTTCTTCCTGGATCAGCGGGAGAACCGGCGTCGCGTGGAGTCATTCGCTGCCAACGCCGACGTGTTGAACGCCTTCAGCTTCTCCGGCGGCTTCTCGCTCTACGCGGCCCGCGGCGGGGCGAAATCCGTGACCGACCTCGACATCAGCCCGCACGCGCTGGCGGCGGCGGAACGCAACTTCAAACTGAACCGCGCGCATCCCCACGTCGCCCGGTGCCGGCGTCACGCCGTTCAAGCGGACGCGTTTGAATGGATCGAGCGCGCGAAGCCGGACCAGTTTGACGTGGTCATTCTGGATCCACCGTCGCTGGCGAAACGCGAGGCGGACCGGGCGGGAGCGATACAAGCCTATGGTCGGCTGGCGACGAATGGCCTCCGGCTGCTGCGCCCGCGCGGCGTGCTGGTGGCGGCCTCGTGCTCGGCGCATGTGAGCGCGGAGGAGTTTTTCGGTGCCGTGCGGAGTGCGGCGGCGCGTTCGGGCCGGCGCTGCGCCGAACTGGGCACGGTGTTGCACGCGCCAGACCATCCGGCGACGATTCCCGAGGCGCAGTATTTGAAGTGCGTTTATCTGCGCCGGAATTGAGGCGGCGGGGCGGCAGGAGGGAAGAAGAGGGTGGTGCGCACGGCAGGACTTGAACCTGCACGATGTTACTCACTAGAACCTGAATCTAGCGCGTCTGCCAATTCCGCCACGTGCGCAACCGTCGCAATGAGCGGGTCACTGCGACGGGGAAAGTAGCAACCCGTTCGGCGTCTTCGCAAGCGCCCAGTTTGGCCGCCAGCCCGTGCGGCGACAGGACATCAGCCCGGGAAACGCAGCGGCGCCCCGCATGGGCCGGGACGGCGGCGGAGCGGCAGGGTCATTTGCCCTGTTCCTCGCGCAGAATGGCGAGGAATTGTTTGATGGCCGGGGAGAGCACCTTCGATTTCTTGTAGATCGCCGCCAGCGGGCGATACATGTCGGGGTCGTCCAGCGCAACGGCGGCGAGCGTCTGTTTTTGCACCTCCTGGGTGATGGTGCTCTGGGGGACGATGGCGATGCCGGCGTCAATTTCAACGGCGCGTTTGACCGTCTCGATGTTGTCGAATTCCATCACGTGATTCACCTCGACGTGGTGTTCGCGGAGGATGCGGTCAATGGCTTTGCGCGTGGGGATGTCGGGCTCGAAGCCGATGAATTTCTGGCCGGCGATGGCCTTGAGTTTGAGGGTCCTGGACTTGCCCAGCGGATGCTGCGGGTGGGTGATGAGCACGAGCGGATCTTTCTTGAGCGGGAGAATCTCCAGCTTGCTGTCCTTGACCGGATAGGCGACGAGGCCGAGGTCCACGACGTTGCCCATGACGTCCTCATACACCTGGTTGGAGCGGCGGTATTCGACGTGGATGTTCACCGTCGGGTAAGCTTTGAGGAATTTCTTCACATAGGGCGGCAGGTCGTGCAGACCGATGGAGTAAATGGTGGCAACCCGGATGGTGCCGGAGATGATGTCCTTGATCTCCTGCAGCTTGCTGTGCAGCCCTTCGTAGGTGGCGATGATCTGCTTGCTGTAGTCGTAGAGCACCTGGCCCTCGCGGGTCAGACGGAATTTCTTCTTGCTGCGCTCGATGAGAAGGGACTTGAACTGCCGCTCAAGCGAGCTGATTTGCTGGCTCACCGCAGACTGGGTGACGCCGTTGATTTGGGCCGCCTTGGTGAAACTCTCGGTTTCCGTCAGGTCGCAAAAGACTTTGAGGCTCTCGATTTGCATAAGACACATGCATAGTCGGTTCAGAAAGATTAGTCAACAAGATTGGCGCCTTAACGTTGGGAAAGGAAACCCGCGGCGCCGGAAGCCAGGGGCGGCGGTGTGCTGGTTCAGCCGACGGACTCTTCGCGCATCCACTGGATGGCGTGCAGCATGACTTCGGTGCTGGATTTTAGGTGCAGCTTTTCCTTGATGCGGTTGCGGAAGGAATTGACGGTGGGGATGGTGACCTTGAGTTCTTCGGCGATCTGGCGGACGCCCTTGCCGGTGCCGAGCATCCGGAACACCTCCAATTCGCGGTCGCTCAGGAGCTGGACGGCGTCGGCGGGCTGGCCGGGCTGGCCGTGCATGAACTTGGAGATGACGCTGCTGGCCATCTTTTCGCTGAGGTAGATTTCCCCGCCGAGCACTTTCTGGATGGCCGCCTTCACGGTTTTGGCGGGTTCATGCTTCATCACATAACCCATCGCGCCGGCCCGCAGGGCGCGTTCGGCATAGAGGGATTCATCGTGCATGGACACCACGAGGATGGGCAGGTCGTCATCCTCGGCCCGGAGGTTTTTGATCAGGTCAATGCCGCTGGCGCCGGAGAGGGAAATGTCCACCAGCACCACGTCGGGTTTGGTGCGGCGGATGGCGGGGAGCGCCTCGTCGGCATCGGCAGCGTCGCCGCACACGGTCAGGCCGGATTCGTGCTCGATGAGCTGGCGGAGGCCTTCGCGGAACATGGTGTGGTCATCCACGATGAAGACGCGGCCGGCACGGGTAGGGGCGGAGGGGGGCATGTCAGCGGGGGGCGGCGGGTTGGTCCGGGGTGAAGGCGCAGATGACTTCCGTGCCCTCGCCGGGCCGGGAGTGGACGTCGAGCGTCGCGCCGATGACCTTGGCGCGGTAGCGCATGATGCGGATGCCCATGCCGGAGCGGGGGCTGCCGGGTTGAAAGCCTGTTCCATTGTCGCGCACGCTGAGCCGGGCTTGGGCGCCGTCGTTGTGCAGCGTCACTTCCACCCGCGCCGGGTGGCCGTGCCGGACGGCGTTCAGGATCGCTTCCTGTGCGATGTAGTATAAATGGAGCGCGGCTTCGCTGTCCACCGTGAGAGGCGGCGCGGGCGGTTGGAAATGGCACACGGTGCGAAACCGGCGGCTGCTGGTGGCGGCCAGTTCTTCGAGGGCGGAGATCAGCCCGTTCTCCTCGAGGCGCACGGGAAACAAGCCGCGGGCCACGCTGCGGGCCTGCGCGGTGGCTTCATTGATGAGGGTGCCAATCTTTTCCGCCTCGCGCGCCTCGGCGGCCCCTTTGGCCGAGAGCTGGTCGCCGAGGATGTCCACCCGGTAGGCGATGGCGGCGAGCTGCTGGCAGACGCCGTCGTGCAGATCGTGGCCGATGCGGCGTTGCTCGCGGTTGCTGATCTCGAGCAGTTCACGTTCGAGCCGGCGGCGTTCGGTGATGTCGCGGGCCACCCCCTCGACTTCGAGGGGTTTGCCGGTGGGTTCGATGACGCGGCTGCTGATTTCCAGTTTGACGCGGTGGCCGGCGGCGTTGAGGAAGTCCCACTCGGCGGCGGGCGGTTCGGCGCCCCGCACCACCTGCTGTAGCCACTGCCGGGCGGCCTCGCGTTGATCCTCGGCCACGAGGTCCGCGAGATTGACCCCCAGCAGACGGTCCCGGCCCCGCTGCAGCAGGCGTTCGCCGGCGCGGTTGATGGAGGTCAGGCATCCGGTGAGGTCGTGGGTGAACACCATGTCGTTGGCGTTTTCGAAGAGGTCGAAGTAGCGCTCCTTCAAGCCCGCCTCGGTTTCGAGCTGCTGCCGGATGATGCGGGTCTGCTCGCGCACGCGGCGGCGGAGCACGCCGACCCACGCCAGTGCGGCCACGACCACCACCGCCAGAACGCCGAGCATCCAGAGCAGTTTCTGGAGGGTCCACCACGGTGGCGCGGCCAGCAGATGGACATCGGTGGGCGAGCGGAGCAGCAGGCTGAAGGATTTGGCCCGCCAGGTTTTGCCGGCCCGCCATTGACCGGGTTCGATGAGGCAGATGCCCGTGACGGCGACCTCGCTTCCGTTTTGCAGGCTGGCGAACGCGTCCAAATTCTCGGGGATGGTCAGGTGGGCCTGAAAAATGAATTTGTCGGCCTCAAGGACGACGAATTGCTCCCGGCTTTGCCGGGCGCGGTCCAGCACCTTGGCGCGCAGACGAACCAGGCGGCAGTCGAACGTGCCGCTGAGCGCCTCGTCCACGGTGACTTCGGCGGGTTCCGCTGGCAGGCCGGGCGCGATCTTGCGGAAGACCGCGTCCTCCAGGATCGGGGTGTATTGCCCTTGCGCGGTGAACCCCAGCACCTCCACGCGCTCGCCCAGCCGCAGCGGCGTCTGCTGGCGGGTCAGCACTTTGAGACCAAACCGCTCGTCTTCGACAAACAGCGCCACCCCGGGCTGGTAATGGGTCACCCGTCCCGCCACCTTCACCCGCCGCCCGTAGTTGCCCTGGGGGGTGAACCGCAGGAGGCTGCCGATGCTCTGGGTCGGCACCGCGTAAGGATCGGCCGGGGGATGCTCCTCGACGAGCAAGTCCTCCGGGCGAGGCGCGATGAGGCGGATGGCAAACAACTGCCCCTGCTGGTTGAATTGCGTGGTGCAGATGCCCCGCACCCGCACCCGCGCGTCCACCAGTTCACTGCCCGCTTCCCCCGGCAGGCGGCGGACATAGATTCGCAAACGTCCGCCGCCCGTGGCCAGTTCCAGCACATGCAGCGCGTTGTTGGTGTCCACTGTCACGGCCCGGACAATGCCGGTGATTTCGACAAACTGACTGTCCTCCCGTCCGCTGGCCAGATCCTCAAACGTCACCTTGCGGGCCGTCGGCAAAGCGGCGGTGCCGAGAATGACTGCCCGTTCCGCGTTCACAATTGGCGCGTATTCCCCCGGCTCGGTGTAGCCCTCGACCTCGATCAACTGCCCGCTTCGCAACGGGGGCACGCCAGCACGGATTTGCAGGTAAATCCCCGCCGTTTCATCCTGGAGAAACCACAGATACAGAAGCGGTTCCGCCACCGTCACCACGCCCCGCAGGCGGACCCGGAAGGGCGACCGGGCTTCTTCCGGCGTCAAAGCCCGCACCTCCGCCGCGGTGGTGAGCAGCGCAGCGGCGGGTTGTGCGGCCACTGGCAAAGGGTTTGCCAGCCAACCAGTGAGCAGGAACGCCAACCCAAAAACTCCCGCGGCCCAAATGCGGGGCAGCCTTGTTGGGGGGTGCCCTGGCGAACAGGAATCCCTCGACTGGGCCAATCCGTGTAATATTTTATTTGACACTAATGGCAGTTTGTAATATCACATAACCAACGTCACCACAATAAGGCCATCACGCCGCCGTGCCATGTCATACTCGGACGGTGGTGGAACGTCAAAACCGAAACCAACTTTAGCCAATGCAAACAGGTCTCGCCATCCACCGGAAAAACGTCGCGTCGCGGCCCCCGTGCGGCTTCACCCTGATTGAGCTGCTCGTCGTGATTGCCATCATTGCCATTCTCGCCGCCATGCTCCTGCCCGCCCTCGGCAAGGCCAAGGAAAAGGCCAAACGCATCCAGTGTCTCAGCAACGCGCGCCAGCAGGGGCTGGCCACCATGATGTATGCGATGGACAACAACGGGGATTTGGTGGGCGACACCCTCGGCTATCCGCCGGGGCGGCGCGACGGCGACGACGACGACATGAACCACCTTTATCCGAATTACGCGGCCGACTTCAAAGTGTTCATCTGCCCGAACACGCAGAACGTCATCAGCAACGAGACGGAAGTGGTGTCCGGCAAAACGATCGTGAAAGACCTTCGCAACAACGCCCCCAGCGGGCGGGGCTTCGGGCGCGGCCACAGTTACGAGGTGTTTGGCGTCATGTCCAACCGTGGCAGCAGTGCCGGCGCCAAAAAATCCGAGCGGGCGCTGATGAACTATGCGCTGGAATACAATTTCCCGAACCGCGGGATGAAACCGGGGCCGTCGCGCGTCTGGCTGATCACCGACGCGGATGATGCGGACCCCTCGCGTCCGGGCAGCATCAACAACTACCCCGACCCGACGGACAACCATGGGGCCGTCGGCCTGAACATCATTTTTTGCGACGGCCACGCCGAATGGGTGACCGCCAAGCAGTTCCTCAACTCGTTCAACATCTCGTTTGACGAGAACCGGAATTCGCCCTGACCGGCGCGCCCCCCGCCGGTCCGCCTGAATCAGCGCAATTGGTGCCGATTCCGAAAACGGTCCTCCGCATGAAGCAGTTGTTTCGAGGTCTGCTGGTGGCGGGTTGGTTCGGCCTGCTGGTGGCGAAGGCAACCGCCGGCCCGGACGCCGCCACCGGTTCGGATTTTCCGCCCGTTTCGTCGCGCGCCGTCAACGGGGCCACCAACGGCCTGCCCAAGGTGCTGATCATCGGGGACTCGATCTCCATGGGCTACACGCCTCACGTCCAGCGCCTGCTCCAGGGACAGGCCGACGTGCGGCGCATTCCGGAAAATGGCGGACCAACCACGAACGGGCTGGCGAAACTGCGCGAATGGCTGGGCGCGGAGCGCTGGGATGTGATCCACTTCAACTGGGGTTTGCACGACCTCAAGATCATGGCCGACGGTGCCCGACAGGTGCCCACCAACCAATACGCCGCCAACCTGCGCGTGCTGGCGCGCCAGCTTCGCGCGACCGGTGCGCGCCTCATTTGGGCCAGCACCACGCCCGTGCCCTCGCCCGAGGAAAAATTGCAGGTCAAACGCGCGGCGGCGGATGTGCCGGTTTACAACGCCATTGCCCGCGCCGTGATGCGGGAATACGGCGTTCCCAGCAACGAACTGCACGACTTTGCCGCCGCCCGCCTGGCCGAAATCCAGAAGCCGCACGACGTGCATTACACCGACGCCGGCTCTGCCGCGCTTGCGCAGCCCGTCGCTGCGGCCATCGCCGCGCAACTGGCCAACCGGTTCACCGACGCGGAAGGGGTCATCTGCTTCGAGGCGGAAAATTTCAGCCGCCAATCGGGCTGGCGGCGCACCGAGTATTACACGGGTTTGGGCATGAGCGCTCCCGCTTTGGCGGAGGCCGCCGCAGGGCTGGAATTTGATCTCACGGTGGCCACCCCGGGCCGCTATCCGGTTCACCTGCTGGGCAATCGCCGTCGCAACACGCCCGTCGCCAGCAACCTGGTCGAAGTTCAGCTTGCGCCGGTGGGCGGCGACTTCCGCCGGGTTGGTCAGTTGCGCTTTCACGAGTTGAACGCGCCGGCCTGGACGGAGGTTCGCGCGGACGGCGAGCCGGGCGGCGTCGTGGTCGAATTTCCCGCGCCTGGCGAATACCGGTTGCGCCTCGCGGCTCCCGCAGGTGGAGGATTTTATGTGGACAAGGTGGTCCTGAGCCGGACGAACCACCGTCCCGAGGGCTGCGGGCCGGAGGAAACCCGGCTCGCGACCCAGCCGTTGACGGGGGAAGGCTTTGATCCGTTGGTGGTGCTGCCGCCGGCATGGGCGTTTGGCGTGCTGTATGGCGGTTACACCGATCAGGCGCAAACGCTGGAAACGGTGGACCGGCTTTTGGCGGCGGGATTTCCGGTGGACGCCTACTGGCTGGATTCCTGGTTCTGGGACTTTGCCGACCAGGGCCGCGGACCGCAGGGTTACATGAACTTTCAGGAGGACCGTTCCGCCTATCCCGACGTCGCGATGCTGTTCCGCCAACTGGAGCAGCGCGGCATCAAGGCGGGCGTGTGGGTCTGGGACTGCATCCTCCGCGAGAAAAACGAGGCCGTCTTCGACGAGTTTCACCAGGCGAAGGCGTTCAAGGAGGTGTTCATCGAGCGCAACCGGTGGCACAACCGCACCGGGCTGACCATTTGCGGCAACATTGACTTCGACAATCCCGCCGCCGTCGCGCTCTGGCGAAGCAAGCTCGCCCCGTTTTTCGAGCGGGGACTGGACTTCTTGAAGATTGACCGCAGCTCGGACATCGCCTTCAGCCGCGCCGCGTTCGAGGCCACGCAGGAACTGGGGCGCGAGACAGGCGGGCGGGGGTTCATCCTGGCGCACCTGCACAGCACTCACGATCCGCGGCACAAGCTCTATCCCATCAAATGGACGGGGGACGCCAAGATCGCGTGGTCCCAGCCCGATTACCCGAACCTCGGCATCTACGCGATGGGCGGCTTCCGTGAAAACATCGGGATGGTGGCCGACGCCCGGCGCAGCACTTACGCCGTGCCTTTCCTCTCCCACGACGCGGGGGGCTACGACTTCTTCGGCGGCGAGGAATTTAGCGAGGAACTCTTCGTCCGCTGGGTGCAGTTCGCGTGCTTGAACACGGTGACGCATCTGTTCTCCCATCCGCGTAACGAAACCCGCAACCATCCCACCGCCTTTTCTCCCGCCGCGCAGGATGCCGTCCGCAAATACTTTCATCTTCGCCTGCGGCTGTTCCCGTATCTCTACACCCACGCGCTGAACACCCGGCTCACGGGCCGCAAAATGGTGCGCGCTGCGGCGGGGCGGGAGTATCAATACCTGCTGGGCGGCGATTTGCTGGTGGCCCCGGTGTTTGAAAAGGGCGCGACGCAGTGGGAGGTGGCGTTGCCCCCGGGCCGGTGGCGTGAATGGAGCGGCGGGCAGTGGCTGGAGGGGGGGCGCACCGTGACGGTCAAGGCGCCGCTGGAAAAACTGCCGCTCTTCGTCCGCGAGGGCGCGCTTCTGCCGCTGCGGGAATACGCGCCGCGCGTCGAAGCGGGCACCAGCGACCGCCTCGAACTTCTGGTCTTTCCCGGCGCGCAGCCCTCCGAATTCACCCTCCAGGAAGATGACGGGCGCAGCAATGATTACCTCGAGGGCCGCATCGCCGCCACTCCCTTGCGGCTGGAACACCTGCCGTCGGGCGGCGTCCGGCTCCGCGTTGAACCGGTGGTCGGGGACTTCGCGGGCATGAACCCGCGCCGCGACTGGACGGTCGTCCTGCCGCTGGACCGCGCTCCGACTGGCGCGCGGTTGAACGGACGCCCGGTGGCCGTGTCGTGGGATGCCGGGCAGGGCGTGGCCCGAGTCAGCTTCCCGCACGAGAAGTCGCGACTCGCCGAACTCATCCTCGAATGAGGCCCCGTGCCGCCCGGTTCCTCCTCGCGTTGCTGGCCGTTTTCCTGTCGGTGCCGGACGGGGCGCAAAACACCGCCACCAACCCGGTGGCGGGCGGCGACGGGTGGCACTCCCGCCACGAGAGCTTCAAGCGGTGCGCCCAGCGGGGCGGGGTGGACATCCTGTTTCTGGGCGACTCCATCACGGAAGGCTGGCGGCGCGTCGGCTCGAACGTGTGGAACCGCCACTTCACCCGGCGGCGCGCCACCGCCTTCGGGATCAGCGGTGATCGCACCCAGCACCTGCTCGGGCGAACGCCGCCACTCCTGTTTTCAGGGGAAGAAGTCCGGCGCCCCGCCGGGACGCCGCGACGACGACTCACGCCCCGTATTTGTCGAACGCCTTTGCGTTCGCCTGCAGGTCGCGCATCAGGAACTTCGCCTCGAACACGCCAAGCGAGCCGAGGTTCGCCCCGGTCTCGGTGAAGCGCTCCAGCTTGTCAATCCGCCGAGCCAAACACTCGCTGCAACTACGCACGAAGCCCTGCCGGCCTCGCTGCTGGCGGGGTATCCTGAACCGGCGAGCCTTGAGCCTCCAAAAGCCGGCGCAGAAAAATCCGGTCGGGAATGTCCTTCTCGCGGTGGGTTTGCTTCATTCGCCACAGCGTCGCTGGCGAAGCAAAGGGGATTTTCACTCCTTCCACCTCGCGCCACACCGCATCCTTGATGGCCTCGGCATAGTCCACCCCGCAGCCGCTTTTCATCAGGTCCACGCAGATTTCGTCCCCCACGCGGACCACGCCGAACTCAGCAACGTCGCCGGGCTGGATTTCCCGCACTGCTTGATCGGGCAGAATCATCAGGGCTTGAATCACCCGCCGCTCGTTGTCGCTTCCGGTTTCCACCAGCAGGTCCACGTCCATGGTATTCCGGGTGAAACCAGCCGCGCGAATGGCAAACCCGCCTACCACGACATACCGCGCGCCGGCGGTATTCAGTGCGCGGCAAAGCGTGACGATGTCCTCCAATGTCGGCTCGCGACACTCGTCCGGCTTCAGTGGCGTGGCCGCGTCAGCATTTTCCATAACCACTCGTCCGCTTCCTCGTGCGTGCGGAAACGATAGACCCCCTTGGGAACCCGCCCGGTTTGAAAAGCCCGCTGCCAAGCTTGCGCGTCTCGGACGGTCTGCGCTGGGCTGGGAGCCAGTCCGTCCGCCGGAGCGGAGCGGTGCCCCACGACCTTGCCGGGCGTTTCCTCCACGTTGACGACGGGTTTCATGACGCCGATAAGGTAAGTCCGGCCAATCCCCATCGCAAGCGCGCAGCCGCATCGCCGTAGCGGCGTCTCGGCAGAGCGCGGCAAACTGAAAGGGGAAGGAGGCAAATTACCGGCGGTCTGCTGACCGCCGCTACGCGGACGTAGCGGCTCCTCGGGAGAGAGCCGCCATTTGAACGGGAAAGGGGCAAGTTGCCGGCACTCTGCCAAGACGCCGCTACGTTTTTGAATGGCGGCTTTCTGCCGAAAGCCGCTACGCTCGCAGCATGAGGCCCGCTCCACTTACGCCGCAACCTGAGTGGCATCATCTTCCCCGGCTCGAACCCGAGTTCTATCGCGGCTTCGCCGTCGTCCAGTGGACCATCACGCTCGAACACCGCGCCACCGGCTGGCTGGATGACCGGTTTCATCTCCATTTCCGCGAATTGCTCCTGCACGCCGCCGCGCGCGAAGGCCTGTTCTGCCCCGTCTATGTCCTCATGCCGGACCACCTGCACCTGGTCTGGCTCGGCCTGCGCGTGGATTCTGACCAGCGCAACGCGATGAAGTTTCTCCGCAAACATCTGGCCGCCGAACTGGCCCGCCGCTCCGCCGTAGCGGCTCTCGGCAGAGAGCCGCAAATTCCACCCTTCGAGCTTCAAAAGCAGTCCCATGACAGCGTGCTCCGCGAGCAGGACCGGCTGCGCGGGGCGTTCGAGAAATCGTGCTTCTACGTCTTGGATAATCCGCGAAGAAAGGGCCTGGTGGAGCATCCGCGCGATTGGCCGCATTGGGGTGCGGTGGTGCCCGGCTATCCGTTCCTGCATCCGCTGGCCGAAGATTTTTGGGAACTCTTCTGGAAGCTCTACACCGAGAAGCGGGAGGCAAGGCCCACGTAGCGGCGTCTCGGCAGAGCGCCGCACTCTTTTCCGAAAAGTTCAAATGGCGGCTCTCTCCCGAGTAGCCGCTACGACGGCGTGGCGGCTTTCGGGAGAAAGCCGGTGCCTTTCCCATTTCCCCTTCAATTGGCGGCGCTCTGCCGAGCCGCCGCCACGACGCATCACGCCCCGTATTTGTCGAACGCCTTGGCATTCGCCTGCAGGTGGCGCATCAGGAACTTCGCCTCGAACACCCCGAGCGAACCGAGGTTCGCGCCGGTTTCCGTGAAGCGCTCCAGCTTGTCCGAGCCGCAAATCTTCGAGTGCAGCAGCACCGGTTGCGGATGCCAGGAGTGGCCCTTCATTGCGCACGGCGTCGAATGGTCGCCCGTGATGGCGAGCACGTCGGGTTTCTTGCCGAGCAGGATGGGCAGCGCGGCGTCGAACTCCTCGATGTATTTCTTCTTCGCCTCGAAGTTGCCGTCTTCGCCGGCTTTGTCGGTGTATTTGAAATGGATGAAGAAGAAATCGTAGTTGTTGTATTCCTTCACATAGCGCTCGAACTGCTCCTTGATCGTCTGCGGCCCCTCGACTTTTGTCATGCCAACGAGCTGGGCGAGGCCCTTATACATCGGATACACCGCGAGGCACGCGAGCTTCATCTTGTAGCGCTCCTCAAAGATCGGGAAGGGCTTGAAATCAGAAGACCGCAACTGATACGGTTGGGACATTACGAAAGGACATCTTCAAAAATTGTGTCTCGTCTTCGCGGCGTTGTTCGCGCTTGCGTTGAATTCCGCTCGCTGTGCCGATGTGATGGCTTGGGGTGCGGATGGTTATGACTATGGTCAAACGAACGTGCCGACGGGATTGAGCGGGGTCTTAGCCATTGCGGCCGGGAAAGCTCATACCATGGCCTTAAAAAGTAATGGCACGGTGGTGGCCTGGGGATTCAGCGCCTATGAACAAACAAACGTGCCCCCCGGCTTGAGCAACGTGACGGCTATTGCTGCAGGCGGGGACTGCTCGGCTGCTTTGAAGACTGACGGCAGAGTTGTGGTCTGGGGCTCCAACAGCTACGGCCAAACAAACGTGCCTCCCGGCTTAAGCAATGTGACGGCTATTGCGGTTGGATCGCATCACACACTGGCACTAAAGAATAATGGAACAGTGGTGGCGTGGGGGGCTGGGAACGGCTGGAACCTTGGTCAAATAAATGTGCCTGCCGGTTTGAGCAATGTTACCGCTATTGCGGCAGGGGAGGCGCACACATTGGCTTTAAGAAGTAATGGCATGGTGGTGGCCTGGGGTTACAACGCGGACGGCCAAACGTCTGTTCCAACTGGGCTAAGCAACGTTGTGGCTATTGCGGCAGCCGGGCATTCCATGGCATTGAAAAGCGATGGCACAGTGGTCGTATGGGGAGACACGACCACCGCAGGACTAAATAGCGTGCCGATCGATTTGGCCGGCGTGACGGGTATTGCTGCGGGCGGGGAATTCTCTGTTGCCTTGAAGAGCAACGGAACAGTCTTGGCCTGGGGAAAAAACGGCTATGGCCAAACAAACGTTCCTTCCAGATTAGTTGGCGTAACTGGCATCACGGCGGGATGGGGCCACAGCGTTGCGCTTGGCTTTTTTCAGGCGGCGATAACCCAACAGCCGCAAAGCGTATCAGTGCCTATCGGCGAAATGGCCGATTTCACGGTAGGGGTTTCCGGTTCGCAACCGATCTCCTATCAATGGATCTTGGGTTCTTCGGACTTTTTAATGGGTAAAGTGGCAAAAAGTCGGGCGGAAAAGAGCTTTTGAGAATGAACGAAAGCGGAGCGTTGTGAGCGAATCGGGCGTTGTGGGTGGACGTTGGGCTCAC
>Ga0101944_10002944_pt1 | contig 25445 bp, 29 predicted proteins | sample DewCreD2012metaG_FD_75245 | JGI IMG/M metagenome (GOLD analysis project Ga0101944, IMG submission 75245) | Hot spring sediment bacterial and archeal communities from British Columbia, Canada, to study Microbial Dark Matter (Phase II) - Dewar... ... | reverse complement strand
ACACTACCATACTATTGAAGTACATTCAACTTTACCAAAGTATCTGAGAAATACTTCCCATCCCACTTTAAATTATGCAATAAAATTTCGATCAATTTATCAGATATGCCAGAAATTCGTAATTTATTACATCAGGTTGCTTAGTTAAAAAATAGAAATACTAATTATTCCCTTGACAAGAAATACCAATTCAGGTAAAGTTTTTATCAGCAAATTTATCCTATATGATAAATTTTCATCTTTCTCAGATATACATCATGATACTAATACTATTTTCAAGGTTGATGTAAATTGATAAACAACTTTAAAGGACTTCAGATTAAAGCGATATTATTCTTAATACTTTGTTGTCAATCATTGCTCACCCCCTTTGCGATCAACAAATTTCTTCAATACATACGAGATCTTGATGGATTAACCCTTGCCATACCAAGTTGTTTTTCACCAGCGGTCACGCCTAAAAAATCCCGCCCTCTGAACATATGATTATTACACCGGAAAGGAGTACGTAATGAATCGGCAAGCCCTTTCAGGTATTAAGGTGCTGGAATACAGTGAATTCATTTCGGGACCTTACTGCGGTAAACTTCTGGCGAATCTTGGAGCACAGGTTATTAAGGTAGAAAAGCCAGGTTTTGGGGATAAATCCAGAAGCTGGGGACCGTTCCCCGCAGATTTGCCTCATCCGGAGAAAAGCGGGCTTTTCCTTTTTCTAAACACGGACAAGATGGGTATCACACTTAACCCATCTACCGCCATGGGGTCGAAAATCTTCAAAGAACTGGTTAAATGGGCAGACATACTGATAGAAAGCAATCCACCTGGAGCAATGAAACAGCTTGGATTGGATTATGCCAACCTCAAAGAGATAAATCCAGCCCTGATAATGGCTTCTATCACACCTTTCGGACAAACTGGTCCATTCTCCGATTACAGGGGATGCGATCTTATTAACTCGCATGCCAGTTCAGAGGCTTTTGGTAATCCGGCAGAAGGAGTTGATGATGTTGAAAAATTTCCTCCACTCAAGGGTCCCGCTCATGCTGCTGATTTTATGCCGGGGCTCACCGCCGCCATTTGCTGTTTATCTGCAATATTGGCAAGGCAAAAAAGCGGACTCGGACAGCACATTGATGTCTCACAGCAGGAAGCTCTGGCTTCTGTTGGCAGGCAGGAGCTGGCTTTTTACGCTGTAGAGGGAAGTCCCCCTACCAGGCAGAAAGGACGGAAAAGACGTGGAGGAATTCTTTACCCAGCCAAGGATGGATTCGTCTGTATCTGGATTGGTCCACATATGCCTAAAATAGTCAAGATGATGGGTGATCCAGACTGGTCTAAAGAAGAGATCTTTATGAATCCAGCTACACGACAGGACTTTATGCCGGAATTCAATCAACTGGTAAGTGCCTGGACAATGGAACGCACGATGAAAGAAATTGATGAAATGGCGATCAAATTCGGAGTTCCCTGCTCGCCAGTCCGTTCTGTCAAAGAACTGGTGGAGGATGAACAGATGGCTTTCAGGGAGTTTTGGGTGGAATTAGACCACCCGGAAGCAGGGAAACTTATCTATCCGGGATCTCCTTATAAGCTGTCTGCTACTCCGTGGAAAGTTGAAAAACCGGCTCCCTTGCTGGGTGAACATAACGAGCAGGTATACTGCCAGATGCTGGGCTACAGCCGGCAGGACCTGGTACGGATGAGGCAGGCGGGCATTATCTGATCCCGTACTTAATCCTCATGCTGTTAAAATCAAACTATGTGTGTCGCAGAATCAACCCTTAATAACCAGGAGGAAACAATGCAGAATCTTCCGCTTGAAGGCATCAGGGTAACCGATTTCGGACAGATGTGGGCAGGACCACACCTTTCGCAATGGCTTGCAGTCATGGGAGCAGAGGTGATTAAGATTGAAACAGCCCAGAGAATAGATTTCATGCGCATGGTAGGACAACCACCAGCCCTCCAGGGGAAAGGACCCAACGCCGGCAGTGCATTTGCCTCCCTGAACACCGGAAAGAAAAGCGTAGTGTTGAATATGAATACGCCCGAAGGTAGAGATCTTGCCCGCCGATTGATCAGTATCAGCGATATTGTCACCGAAAATTTCGGAGGTTCTATTCTGGAAAGATGGGGATTGAGCTATGAAGAGATAAAAAAAATCAAGCCTGATATCATTTATTATGCTGGTTCTGGATACGGGCGTAATGGTCCACATAAAGAACGCCCGGCTTATGCCGAGATCGTAGAAGCTTTTGACGGGTCTACTTATGCCAATGGCTATCCCGGAGGAGACCCGGCTACCGTGGGAGTGTCACCCTGGACTGACGCAACCCAGGCAATGCACGGAGCCTTTGCTATTTTGGCAGCCCTCTATCATCGTTCTTTAACTGGAGAAGGACAGTACATAGATTCGGCGATGATCGAAGGCAGTGCCAACTTCCTCGGCGAACTGATCATGGATTATGTCATGAACGGCAGGCTCGGTGAAAGAATCGGCAACAGGGATAAAATCATGGCTCCACATGGATGTTATCGCTGTAAAGGTGAGGACGGGTGGGTAGCTATTGCTGTTTCCAACCAGGAAGAATGGCTGGCTTTCTGCAAAATACTGGGAAATCCCGCATGGACAAACAAAGTTGAATTCAGTGACGAACTGAGCCGGTGGAAAAATCAGGACGAATTGGATCAATATGTGGAAAGCTGGACCCGGCAGCATTATCCCTATGAAATAGCGGAAAAACTGCAGAGGGCTGGAATTATGGCTGCCCCATCCCTGAGTACCAAACAACTGGTGGAAGACCGCCATATCATCGAGAGAGAATTCTTCGTCGAAACCCAGCATCCCGTTCTGGGCAGGATCAAGATCGCCAGCGTGCCGTGGCGGTTAAGTGATACTCCAGCAGGAAATTACTCTTATCCTCCACTACTTGGCGAACATAACGATTATGTCTTTGGCAAACTTCTGGGTTTGTCCAGCGATGAGATCGAAAGGCTTAAAGAAGCCAGAGTCTTTTATTAAAAAACAAATCTATTTTCAATAAAAAGAGCAGGGAGATCGTTCTCACCCTGCTCTTTTTTAATAGATGCGAAAGATTAATCCACGAATTTAAACATACGGGTCAAGCCACCCGGCGTCCGCAGATTGTACAGCCTGACCGCATTCCCTCCCAGTATCAGATTTAAATCATCCTGCGCTATGTCCAGCCGCGCCAGCTGCTTCAGACTCCAACCCCAGATGTCTACCTGATGCCGCGGTATCCCCTCTTTCAGATTCTGCCGGGTGTACACCGGCGGGTACCTCCCAATGTTCGAATACAGTGGCAGACTCGCTCCCCAGTCCGTCCCCCAGATCAGCTTCTCCGCTCCTACACTCGGATCCGTCAGCGCTTTGTAATAAAGATCCGTCCAGAACCTCCCACACTCCAGATAGACATTTTTGTGACCAGCCGCTACATGCAGACATTGCTCGTAAAAATGCTCCCACCAGCCACCCTCTATCCCGGCATGTTCCAGAATAATCGGTACATCCGGATAGGCTACCGCCAGAGTATGCACCCATAACGGATTAAAGGTAAATCCCGCACCATGGTACGCAATGGAGTAACCGCCGGGCAGACCGGTGTGATACCTGAAAGGCACTTTATACTTCCGGCAGATATCAAGTATATGCATCATACTGTTGATGATTTCACGCTCATCCATATAATCGGCACGGTTGCCATTTCTTTTAGGGAAGCGGAGAGGCACCTGTTCGCCGATACCAACATACTCTCCGGTTTTTAGCAGATCTTCCAGTGCCTGGCAGAAGCCCTCAATCGTCCATTCCACCTCCCCAGCCATGACCTTTTTCTGATATTCTCTTGGCCAGCAATTACAGACAAATTTATCCGGATGTTTACGTTTCTGTTCCAGGTTGGTTTCGTTGGTCATCCCAAAAGCCGGTTCCAGGATGCACATGTCTACTCCATAGCATTCCATATCATAGAGCAGGCGTGCAGAATTATCATAGGCATCCATCTGACCCATGACCTTGCCCAGATCGCCAAAATCCTTGGATCCCTTCAGGGCGGCTCCGGCAGCATGCCGCTGCGAGTGTACATGTGTGTCCACAATAAATCTGCCCAGTTTCATCTCTTTGTCTCCTATCTAATGGCAGTTAAATTTATAGTGAGTATAAATCCGCCGGAAAAGAATGTCAATATAGATATATTTTGCCAGACATTGAAACGGGATTCCTGTACTTATAGAATTAGATTAATCAAAGGGGGAGAAAATGAAATATGATTTTGACCAGGTTTGCGATCGGCGTAATACGAACTGCGCAAAATGGGATGCAGTAAAAACTATCTTCGGGCACGAGGATATTATCCCCATGTGGGTAGCCGATATGGATTTCCCGGTAGCTACCCCCATCGTAGAGGCCCTGAAGAAGCGGGCAGAACACCCTTTTTATGGTTATACCCAGGCTGGTATAAGCATCATTGAAGCAGTCGTAGAACGCATGGAGCACAAATTTAACTGGAAGATACGACCTGAATGGGTGGTTTTTACTCCTGGAGTAGTTCCTGCGCTCAATGTGGCTATTAGGTCTGTCTCACACCCGGGTGATGAAATAATCCTTCAGCCGCCGGTTTATTATCCTTTCTTTTCTGCTGTCACTGGCAGTGGATGCCAGATAGTATATAATCAACTGAAATTGGTAAATGGACACTACGAGATCGATTTTGCCGACCTTGAAAAGAAGTTCCACTCAAGAGAGGGCATGCATCCAATCGCCAGCCGAATTAAGGCAATCGTACTTTGCAATCCTCAAAACCCGGTGGGAAGACTCTGGAGTAAAGATGAGCTAATCCGCCTTGGTGAAATTGCCCTGAGACATGGAGCGATTGTGATTTCAGATGAAATACACTGTGAAATTCTTTTCCAGGGATACAAACATACCCCTTTTGCAGCCATCTCAGAAGAATTTGCTGCCAACAGCATTATCTGCATGGCTCCCAGCAAAACTTTCAGTCTGGCAGGACTGGAGGCATCCTCCATCATCATTCCGAATAAGAGATTAAGAGATAATTTTAATAATATTCGGGCGGGCATCCTGCCGGGACCGAACCTTTTTGGGTTAACCGCGATGGAAGCAGCCTATCGATACGGTGATGAATGGCTTGAACAGGTACTGGACTATCTCCAGGCTAATCTGAATTTTCTGTTAGATTACTTCGAGAAGAAAATCCCGGAGATTAAAATTATCAAACCTCAGGGAACCTATCTTGTCTGGCTGGATTGCCGGGGACTTGGTCTCGATGACACGGAATTACGGACATTTATGCGGGAGAAAGCCCGTCTTGGACTTGATGATGGCTTTCTCTTCGGTCCTGGAGGATCTGGATTCCAGAGAATGAACATCGCCTGCCCCCGCCCAATATTGACCGAAGCGTTACACAGACTGGAGGCGGCAGTTAAAGAATCGAAAGGATCCCGGAATTAATCTCTCCACTGATAATCACCCGGTATTCTCCGTTGCTATGAAATGTTATAAGTTCGGTTTACCTGACGAGCAACCTGCTAATCCAGATAAAACTAAGGGAAGCAGCCCAACTGACACGAACGGATTTTGATACCCAGCCGGTTACAGGCTTCACCAACCTCACGGGGTGTAATCTTAAGTTCTCCGGCAATCTGAAAAGCAGTGGCACAGGGCAGTTTGCCTTCTATCAGAGAAGCTTTGATTTTTTGTTCGAGTTCAGCTTTGTCCAATTTATTCTCCTGATCTCAGATTATTATTTCAATAATTCCATGATATGCATTACTTTCACCGGCAACTTATGCCGGTTAATGGCATCCATCAACTGGATTTCGCACCCGGGGCATCCACTGGCAACAATATCCGCTCCGCTTGCCACAATGCTGGCAATTTTGCGATCTACTATCTTCTGCGATAATTCATAAAAATGCAGGCTAAACGCTCCGGCCATCCCGCAGCATCTATCAGGTTCGTTCATTTCCACGAATTCAATCCCGGAAATGGATTTTAGAATTTTTCGGGGTTGTTCCTGCACACCCATGTGACGATTCAGATGACAGGGATCATGCCATGTCACTCTTTTACCCAGAACATCTGGAGCAGCCTGATATGCTTCCGGAGGTAAATGCAAAATATCAACCAGAAAAGCCGTGATGTGAATTACTTTTTTACCGAATTCCGTATATAATTTTTCCCTTTCTTCATTATCCGCCAGATATCTGGCATAATCCCGCATAGCTGAGCCACATGTTGCGCAATCTACTATTACAAAATCCAGATCTTTAAAAGCGGCTACATTGGCATCCGCCATCTTCCTCCCTGTCTCAAAATCCCCCGCGCCCATGTAAACCGGAGCTCCGCAACAACCCTGTTTACGCGGAACAACTACTTCAACTCCATTACGGGTTAAAAACTGAATCAATTTTAGACCCAGATCCGGAAATACGTACTCAGTCATACAACCAGTCAGATAACCTGCCCTCAGTTTCACCGGAGTTCCAGCAGGTGGTGAATTAACCTCATTCACTGACTCCCTTAAAAACCGAGGAGCTATCTGGGGAATCCTTCTACCCTTACCAAGACCAGATAAAATTAGAGGCAAATGACGCAGGGTGCCTTCTGCTTTTGGGAAGAAAAGCTTTTGCGCCAGTCCAGCAGCTTTGACCAGCCTGCCGAAAAGAATCCGCCGTGGCAGAATAGAGCGATAAACGATGTTATACGGGAACCTGATTCCCCGGTAGCAGACTTTATCCGCTCTGGCAGCGATGATTACCGAGGGAATCTGCACTCCTGCAGGGCAGTTCTGCGTGCAGGTTTTGCAAAGGGTGCATTTATCCAGTCTTTCTTCCAGTTCACCGGTCAACTCAAGCTCCCCATTTAGCAAACCGCGGACGAGCTGGTTTTTCCCCCTCGCTACCGCCGATTCCACCAGCTCCTCCCTGTAAACAGGGCAGGCAGAAATACAAAACCCGCATTTCATGCAGAGTTCATGATCCCTGCGAAAACGTTCGATTTCTCTGAACTTTTTATCCGATGTAACGGTCAAATCCCCTGATCCTCCCAATATTTGCCCGGATTCAAAATACCATTTGGGTCCAGCAGCTTTTTTATACCCTTCATGATTCTCAAGGCCACAGGATCCATTGCCCTCGCCATAAATCGTTGCTTTTCCAGTCCGATTCCATGTTCTCCTGACAGGACTCCTCCTAACTCCAGTGCCGCTTCGATCATTTCCTCAATGACTCTGGAAGCCTTGGCAAAATTTTCTTTATCCCTGATATCGGTCAGAACTGCGGGGTGCAAATTGCCATCACCCGCGTGTCCGACCATGTGAATGGGGAAGCCGTGTCTTTTGCCTATCTCATTGCATCTTCTAATCAGTTCTGGCAGTTTATCCCTGGGAACGGTGATATCCTCAGATAGCACACTGGGCGCACTGCTATAAACCGCACTGAAAGCACTTTTGCGCCCCTGCCAGAGCTTGTTTGCTTCAACTTCATCGGCAGCAGCCCTTGCTTCTCTGGCACCTATATCACGGCAGATGGCGATGATTTGCTGAATCTCACGATCAGCAGAATCGATATCGCCATCTGATTGAATTAAAAGAAGCGCCTCAGCTTCAACAGGTAAGCCGAGGTGAGTGATTTCTTCCATTCTCCGCAGAAACCAATTATCTACAAATTCAATCTTGGCTGGCAAAATTCCTTTGCCGATGATACGAGATACTGCTTCACCAGCAGTTTCTGTACTGTCAAAGAGAGCCAGCATGGTTCTCTGAGCTCTGGGTAAAGGTAGCAATTTAACCGTAATGCGGGTGATGATACCCAGAGTTCCTTCAGAGCCGGCAAAAAGCGTGAGAAGTTCGTAACCCATCCGATTCTTAATTGTGATGCCCCCCAATTTTGCTACATCGCCGTTAGCCAGCACAACTTCCAGACCAAGTAGATACTGTTTGGTTACTCCATATTTAAGTCCATAAGGACCGCTGGCATTCTCCGCTACAGTTCCGCCCACCGTACAACCGGCGGCGCTTTGGGGATCCGGGGGATAAAATAATCCTTCTTTAGCCAGTATCTGGTTAAACTCCTGCATGACCACCCCGGGCTCTACCTCCGCCACCAGAGTAGCTTTATTAATGCTCAAAATTCGGTTCATACGCGTCGTACAGAGTACAATCCCGCCCTTAATCGGAATCGAGCCTCCGCTGACATTGGTACCACCGCCGCGGGGAGTAACAGGAATCCTGTATTCATTCGCAAGTTTCATTACGCTGGAAATCTGCGAAGTCGTACGGGGCAAAACCACAGCATCTGGCATATGAATCCAGATATTTGTAGCGTCATACGAGTAGGTAAGCAAATCTTCTTTTTCCAGCAGAAGGTTTTCTTCACCAACAATACTTTTCAATTTCCCGATAATCGCACGATCAAGCATAGCAATCCTCTGGAATACCCATTTTCAGGCTGAATCTGATAATTGATTGTATGCCCGCATAGATAACTCTGTCAAAAACCTGGTAGCGATAGATGTCCTTTTATCAAATCTTCTATTTGCGTGATGCCTTTGATCCAAGATTAAGAGAAATAATTTAGCAAGGTATATAATTATTTGATTAAAAAAGGTTATTTGATTAAAAAAGGAGCAGGAATATGACACACCAGAAGTTTGATCAATATATATTTACCAGATATCGTGATATTCCTCCAGAAATGCAAAAAATCATCAATGCCACTCCAATCGAAGCTACTCCTCTTTTGTGGCTAGATGATAAGGTAGCAAAGGGTTCTTTCTACATTGAGTGTCACTGGATCTGGAGCATGCAGACAACTGAGCCGGTTACATCCGATAAGCCTCATACACACAATTTTGACGAAGTGCTAACTTTTATCGGCAGCAATAAAAACGATCCATACGATCTAGGTGCTGAATTGCATCTATATATTGAGGATGAAAAATATGTGATTAATAAAACCTGCTTCGTTTTTATTCCACGAGGAACAAAACATCTACCTCTGGTATTTGTGAAAATCCACAGCCCATTTATCTTCCTGACTGCTGGCAATGGCACTGCTTACGAAAGAGTGACTGATGATTAATAAATACCCACTAAACCCTAGATACGAAGAAAAGGAAAAGCCATGATGAATAAAGAAACACTGGAAGCCCGTCTGATCTCTGTAGAACATCAAATTAGAGATCTGCAAAAGACCATTGAGATTCAGTCCAATAAGCTGCAAGAACTGAATGATATTGAATCCATTAAATAATTACAGAAGAAATATAATTATTATGTTCAGTACATGTTGAAAGACGCAATCATCGATTGCTTTGCCGATAGTCCGGACGTAGAGTTGAGGTGGCTGGAAGGAACATGGAAGGGAAAGGAAGGCGTCAAAAGATATTTCAACCAGGGGGCTGGAAAGTATCCACCACCTGAATTTCTGCATCAGGTCATGCCTATCGCGGGAGTGATTATGGTCGATCCAGAAGGTAAAAGGGCAAAAGGGCGCTGGTACGGGCTGGTTTTCATCTCAGTGGTAGTCTCACAGAGCGTGAAGCCTATAATGATGGTTGTCACTATGAAATGGACTACATTAAGGAAGACGACATCTGGAAAATCTGGAAGCTGGCTCTCCAGATGCATTTTGCCTATCCGGCTGGAAAAAGCTGGGTTAGCCCGGATAAACTTGCTCCTGAAAATGCTCCAGTTGATCACATCAAGCCGAACCCGGATAAATGGGCAGATTATGAAATTGGTTATCCTTCCGGTTATATCTTCCCGATGCACTTTAAACATCCGGTGACCGGACAGCCGTCTTCAGAGGCGGAATATAATGCCCTATTGAATCTAAAACCAAATATATATCGAAACATGTAGCTTTATTCAGACAACCAAGACCATCTTGATTATCAACCGAAGGAGAAGCGAACCAAACCAGGATATCTGTATTTTTATAGTCTACCTGCACCTGTTGCATAACAAAAGATAGCAACCAATACTGCTGTCTGCTTGTCTGAGCCAGTCTAAATGCCTATAATTAAAGGCTGAGGTGAGTTTATGTCCGAACTAAAGCTGGCTATCACAATTGTTGAAATCATCGCCGGTGTGGCATTTGTAATGGTGATTGGTGATTACCTTGGTCACAAAATAGGGCGTATGAAGCTCGCTTCTTATAGCCTGTACACTGTACTTGGTATAATTGTGGCTTTTGCTATTTACGCGGCAATTTATTTAAGCAGTCATTAGGCGGAGATTTATCCAATCAGTTTAACTCCACTGAGAAGGTTGAAAATATCAAGTCACAGACCAGATCCTGATTACCTTGAGCTTTTTTGTTGAATTGTATGTCTGGTCAGTGTTACTATAAAACTGGCGAATTGCAGGAATAAAGAATGACGGACTGGCAAATCACAGCTAAAACAATATATTGTGAGGCGGTTAATGATGAGGTTACCCTGATGGTATATCGAGATAAGCCCGCCCGCTGTACCGGATGTAAGACGTATTCCGGTATAGGTGAAGCATCCATCAGTTTAATCAAGGAAAAAAGCAAACGTTTAAAAAGACCAGTGCGTTGTGCAGGAGAAAATTGTCTCCGCCTGATCAGTTACCGTGAGCAAATCCTCAGTGAAAAATCAGGATAGAATGGAAAAGCAACTAACCAGCAAGCAATTTGATCCGCAGAATAATCCGGATGACGCTCAGAGGGTTAAAATCCGGATTCAGAATCTCTCTCTTTCATTTGGAGGAGTCAAAGCCCTGACTGATGTCAGTATCGACATCAAAGAAAAAGAGATACTTGCCATCATTGGACCAAACGGAGCCGGCAAGACCTGTGTTTTAAACTGTATCAATGGCTTTTATAAGCCTCAGAAAGGAGAAATCTATTTCGAAGGTAAAAACATCACCCGCATCCGTCCAGATAAAGCCGCCAGGCTTGGGCTTGCTCGCACATTTCAAAATATCGAGCTTTACAGCGGTTTGAGCACACTTGATAACATTATGGCTGCCAGACATGTATTGATGAGACAAAATTTCCTGAGCAGCGCCCTGTACTTCGGACCAGCTCACGCAGAGGAAATCAGACACCGCAGAGTTGTAGAAGACATCATTGATTTTCTGGAAATAGAGCCAATCCGGAAAAAGGTAGTTGGTTCCCTGCCATATGGAATGCGTAAGCGAGTAGAATTGGGTCGCGCTCTGGCTCTGGAGCCAAAAGTATTGCTCCTGGACGAGCCAATGGCAGGCATGAATCTGGAAGAGAAAGAGGACATCGCCCGCTTTATCATAGATATCTTTGAAGGGCAGGGAGAAACATATCCAGATACTCCCGTATTGCGAGATGGGGTTAATTGTATTGTTCTGGTAGAACATGATATGGGAGTAGTCATGGATATAGCCGATCGTATAGTTGTTTTGAACTTCGGTAGAAAGATCGCCGAAGGGACTCCTGAGGAAATCAGATCAAACCCGGAGGTTATTTCTGCTTATCTGGGCAACGAAAATTGATCGCTTACCATAGCAGGATATACTCTGGTTAAAGTTTTCCGATTGGGATATAATTCATCGGGACTAAATTAACTCGCTAAGGATAAGGAATGGATTTTAACCTTATATTTATTGCCTCGATCATCCTGATTGCCTTAGCATTTGATTTTACCAACGGCATGCATGACGCCGCTAATTCGATTTCCACGATTGTGTCTACCCGCGTATTGACACCCAAACAGGCTATCTTGTGGGCTGCTTTCTTTAATTTCATCGCCTTCCTGATTTTTGGCACCGGGGTTGCCAAAACCATCGGCAGTGGCATGATTCATCTCGATATTGTGACACCATGGGTTATCCTTGCCGGTCTGATCGGAGCAATCGGCTGGAATATGATCACCTGGTACTTCGGATTACCAAGCAGCTCTTCGCATGCTCTGATCGGCGGGTACGCTGGGGCTGCCATTGCCCGGGCGGGATTTGGGGCAATTATCACTTCTGGCTGGTATAAAACCCTGATTTTTATCGTGCTCGCGCCTGCCATCGGCATGGTATTGGGATTCCTGCTCAAGATAGTTACTACCTGGATTGTGCACAGACAAAAACCAGCTTCAATCAACCAGTGGTCTAAAATACTCCAGTTGTTTTCTGCTGCTGCATATAGCCTTGGACATGGTGGAAACGATGCTCAGAAAACAATGGGCATCATCACCAGCCTGCTGGTCACCGGAGGACTGCTGCAAACCTTCCATGTTCCACTATGGGTAGTATTGAGTGCCCATACTGCCATCGCTCTGGGGACACTGAGCGGAGGATGGCGCATTGTGAAAACCATGGGACAGAAAATAACCAAGCTCACACCTATCGACGGGTTCGGGGCTGAGACTGCCAGCGCGGTGAGTATTTTTACTGCCACCCATTTAGGAGTTCCGGTCAGCACAACTCACGTTATTACAGGTGCAATTTCGGGTGTGGGAGCAGTCAGGAGATTAACCGCTGTTCGCTGGGGAGTAACTCTGCAAATTGTCTGGGCGTGGATCTTCACTATTCCGGCAGCAGCTCTGATTGCCGGTCTAGTTTACCTGATTTTCCGGATATTCTTACCGTAAAAAGGAAAGATAACATTCTCTTACTGCAATCAGGAGTACTTTAAAGCAACACCTTCGAGAACATTGGCAACATCCTCGCATCTATCAGTGGCGGTTTCCAGATGTTCGTATATTTCGCGCCATTTCAAAATATAGGGAACATCGCTGGAATCATTAAACAATTCTGCGAGCGCTGCACGATAGACTTTATCCGCCATATTTTCCAGCCGATTAATTTCCACACAATGATGGAGAATATGCTTCAAATCAATCTTTTGACGCAGCTCAGCAATCGCCTTTTCCACTTCACGGGTTGTCTGCACGATGATTTCAGCCAGTTCTTTCGCTCTTTGAGTAGGAGCCTCGATTTTATAAATCAGCATTGCATCAGCAGCAGATTCCATAAAGTCAACAACATCATCCAGAGAATGAGCAAGTAGTGCGATATCTTCACGATCGAACGGAGTCACAAAAGTGCGATGCACCAGAGCTACGATCTCATGCGTTACCGTATCACCCTTGTGCTCAAGCTCTGTGATGGCATCCACATCCTTCTCCAGATCACCCCAGTTATCCAACATCTCTTTAAGCTTCTCAGCCACCGCTGCGGCATTCTTTGCGCTTTCATCAAAAAGCACAAAAAACCTGCCTTCTCTGGGCAACAAAGAAAACTTAGCCATTTGATGCCTCCTTTATCTTCAGGGCAATCTGGTGTGGAGAATGCAGCCGATAGATTTTAAATGCTGGAGAAATTACAACTCTCGTTGCAAAACTGGGGACAAAGCTACGTACTAATATAGCAAGTGACAATTCTTGATGACAAATCTGCTGATCCAAAATACTTCTAATCCATTAGTTAATTAAGCCTCACTTTTCCAGACTACATTCTAAATCATGCTTTCATCATCAGTCAAACGCAGTCAGATGAATTCGATCAGAAAAGATTCCAAATACGCAACTTGCAATTATTGTTAATGTAGCTTAAAATATTAATATATTGTTAATAATTAATACAAAAGCATCTTAACAAAGGTCAGTATTATTTTAAAAAGAAACCTGCATGGATAAATCTGAACTAATTTCAAAAATCCTCGATCTTCAAAAACAGATCAGCGTAAGCCTCCGTGATGAGACCCCTGGTCCCTGGCTGACTTTAAATCTAACTATCGCTCAGTTAAAAAGCCTTTTGTTTGTTTATTCACAGGGGACCACAAATTTTAAAATGCTGGCGAAAGCGCTGAATGTGACACCTCCTCGTGTCACCGGCATCATCGACCGGCTGGTAAAGCAGGGACTGGTCAAAAGGGAAGAAAACCCGGAGAACAGGCGCATGCAGTTTCTAAGTTTAACTGAAAAAGGAGTTAACCTTTTAACAGAATTGAAAGCACAGAGTACAAATCGTCTGTCAGAAATAATGAATCAATTAAGCACCGACGAATTAACTGCTCTGGCTAATGGCCTGGCGGCAGTAGCCAGAGTGATGGATAACTATGAGGAGAACCGAACAGATGAATATAATCGAAGTAAAAGAACTATCGAGAAAATTCGGTAAACTAACCGCGGTGGACAAAGTATCCTTTCAGGTTGCCGAAGGTGAAATTTTCGGATTTCTCGGTCCCAACGGAGCCGGTAAAACTACCACGATTAATATGCTTTGCACCCTTCTGAATCCGACCAGTGGAAGTGCCACGATCAACGGATTCGATATTGTAAAGCAACGTGCAGAAGTAAGGTGTTCGATAGGTCTCGTATTTCAGGAGCCGACGCTGGATGAATATCTTTCTGCCGAGCAAAACCTGCGTTTTCACGCCTATGCTTACGGCATTCCAGCTAACATTCGGGAAAAGCGGATTACAGAGTTGCTCGAATTGGTGGAACTCGCAGAGCGACGGAAGAGTAAAGTTCGTACGTTTTCAGGTGGAATGAAAAGGAGACTTGAAATTGCCCGCGGCTTGCTGCACAGCCCAAAAGTGCTTTTCATGGACGAACCTACGCTGGGATTGGACCCACAAACCCGCAGGCATATCTGGGATTATATCAATACCCTGCGTCGACAAAATCGACTGACGATTTTTCTGACCACTCATTACATGGACGAAGCAGAAAACTGCGATCGCATCAGCATTATAGACCACGGGCATATCATTGCCCTGGATACTCCAGACCGCCTTAAAGATGCGATGGGAGGAGATGTGGTAACACTCAAAGCAGCCAATAATCAGGCAGCTGCCGAAGAATTAAAAACTAAATTCGGTTTATCGCCAGTGTTACAGAATGGTAATATCACATTTAGCATTCCTCAAGGAGAAAAATTTCTGCCGAAATTGATGGAGAACTTCCAGACTCAACTGGTTTCGATTGGCATCCGCAGACCCACTCTGGATGATGTTTTCCTCAAATTAACCGGAAGAGCAATCAGGGATAGCGAAGCGGGAGAAAGAGAAATGATGAAGTCATTCATGATGAGGAGAGGAGGACACTAATCTATGTCAGATATTCTACGTGGTACCTGGGTTGTTTCCTATCGAGAACTATTGAGATTCTTAACTGAACGCAGCAGGTTATTTTCTTCGATCTTTATGCCGCTGGTCTTTTTTGCTATTTTCGGGGCTGGATTTAACAATATCATTGGTAATCTTTCTCCGGGAATTGATTTTATCAAATTCGTTTATCCTGGCATTATTGCCCAGAGCGTGTTGCAAAGCTCCATCTTCTCAGGCATCTCAATCGTCTGGGATCGGGAATTCGGTTTCTTAAAAGAAATCCTGGTAGCTCCACTGGGACGCAGTGGGATAGTTCTGGGTAAGGTACTTGGCAGCGCAGCAATTGCCCTGATGCAGGCTATCATCATGCTGATCCTTGCTCCATTCATCAAAATCTCTCTTACTCCATTGATGATTGCACAATTGATACCTGTTTTGATCCTGATATCCATTTCACTGTCAGGGCTGGGAGTCCTGATAGCTTCACGTATGCGGTCTCAGCAGGGATTTCAAGTCGTCATCCAGATTATCATATTCCCGATGATGTTCCTTTCCGGCATTTTCTTCCCTGTGAATAATGTACCCACCTGGATGGAAGTAATTTCCAAGGTCAACCCCGTGACTTATGGAGTTGATGCCATCCGCCAGATTTTCCTCGGCAGTTCCATCTCTGTTGCAGGACCAACCGGAAACCCGATTGGTGTTACGGTTTTCGGGCATACAATGACCATGGGACAGGATTTGCTGATTGTTGCCATGATCGGAGCAATCCTGCTCAGCCTGGCAATCTGGGCTTTCAGCAGGCAGGAATAAGAGAAAATAAGGTTATTTACCGGGCTGCAGGGAATTCCCTGCAGCCTTTTTACTTAAATTAGCACCCGGTTTTTGTAACTCCTGACTATTTTCGCCCCCATCTGAAAGCACTTAATAGTGTTAATATTTTTATTAGATTAATTTATTAAGGGGGAAATAATGGTTAAAAACATTAAAATACTCGGATTTGCCGGCAGCCTGCGCAAAAATTCTTTTAACAGGGCATTATTACGCGTTGCCCAGGGATTAATTCCACAAGAGGTCAGCCTTGAGATATTCGATCTTGATGGTATTCCTCTCTATAACCAGGAAATGGAAGATAATATGCCACAAATAGTAAAGGACTTTAAGAACAGCATCAGGAACGCCGATGCGCTCTTAATTGCTACCCCGGAATACAATCGCTCTATTCCGGGTGTTTTAAAAAACGCCATAGATTGGGCTTCACGGCCTCCTCAGGATAATGCTTTCGCTGGTAAGCCCGTAGCCCTTATCCCTTATAAGTGCATCCACAGGCATGCTGGGAGGCGCCATGGCACAATACCATCTGCGCCAGACTTTTGTTTTCCTCAACATGTATCCGATTAACCGTCCAGAAGTATATATCTCTTTTGTCCACCAAAAATTTGATGCAGATGGTAATTTCACAGATGAAAAGGGCAAACAATTCATCCGTGAGCTGCTCCAGGCACTTGTGGATTGGACAAAAAAGCTTACCCGGTAAAACCTGAATACTATTTCAGTGGACGTAGAATAGCCCGGCACGGGCCTGCATCACCCTTCCACATCAATAACGGCAGACAGAGCAACTCATATTCACCAGGGGGAACTTCAGCCAGAGCACAATCCTCAAGGATGTAGATTCCAGCCGCCAGCAGAGTTTGATGTGTATGAGTAATATTATCAGGCTCCTTTTTATGTCCGATTGTAATATTATCTATCCCAAACAGGATTATCCCTTTCTGAGCAAGATAATCCGCAGCCGCACTATCCAGATAGACATAGTCATCACTGAATCTATCGGCAGTATAAGCTTTTGGTGAATTGCGGGTTTTGCAAAGAATGCGCTCACCTTTCATGATATTGTATTTTTCCAGCTCTGCAACCCTGATCTTTTCAGGATCCTTGATTTCAAGAACACGACAGGGCCCAATGGTAGCATCCAGCGGCATATCCGAGATGGTAGAGCCACCGGGGATAAAGTGAAGAGGAGAATCAATATGTGTTCCGGTATGAGAGATGATTTCCAGCATAGACATGGTCACTTTTGCTCCAAGCTGAACATCATGGTAGCGATAAATCCTTGGAGGAACTGGATCATCAGGGAAATAAACCATTCCCTGTTTCAGCGGGACAGAAATGTCATACCAGCCAGCCGGCGATTTAACAGCCATGAAGTACCTCCTCTTTATAGTTGTTTTCCTAAAGCATAATCGAACAGCATCAGCGAGTCAAGGAAACCACCTGGTTATTGTTATTTGCCGCCCGCTTTCTTATAATTAGTTCAAATGACAAAAATGAACAAAGTGGTCGCAATAGTTGGCATGGCAGGAAGTGGCAAGTCCGAAGTAGCGAAAATTCTGGAAAGTAAAGGTTTCATCAGGGTTAGATTCGGAGATATCACCGATCAGGAAATTAAAAAAAGAGGACTTGTATTAAATGAGAATAATGAGCGCCATATCCGCGAAATCCTGAGAAAAGAGCTGGGTATGGCTGCCTATGCTATTTTAAACCAACCCCGCATTGATGAGGCTTTAAAAAGCCATTCCGTAGTGGCAGACGGTCTCTACTCCTGGGAAGAATATTTGTTTTTTAAAAACTGCTACGCAGAAAATTTTGTAGTAATAGCCGTCTACGCTTCTCCGCAAACCCGTTATAATCGCCTGTCCCGGCGCGAATACCGCCCTCTTAGTCCGCAAGAAGCCGCCAGCAGGGATAAGGCTGAGATAGAAAACCTGAACAAAGGCGGTCCAATCGCCATGGCAGATTTTACCATCATCAATGAATCCACACTGGATGAATTGAAGCAACAGACAGAAAAAATCCTGACACATTTGTTAAAATGAGATATTATGTAAAGGCGACATATGGAACTACCAAAAAGACCCGATTTTGATGAGTACTGTTTGAAAATAGCACTGGTCGTTGCAGAGAGAGCTACCTGTCAGAGGCACCATGTAGGTGCAGTGGCTGTCAGGGAGAAAAGGATTCTGGCAACCGGCTATAACGGCGCACCATCAGGTCTCAAGGATTGTTTTGAACTGGGTTGCTTGAGAAACGAACTTGGGATTCCTTCAGGGCAGAGGCAGGAGATTTGCCGGGCAGTTCATGCCGAACAGAATGTGATCATTCAGGCAGCAGTACACGGAGTTAGCCTTAAAGGCAGTACAATCTATTGCACCCATACTCCCTGCACGCTCTGCGCCAAGATGCTGGTGAATGCCCAGATTGAGCGTTTCGTGACATTCGGGAAATATAATGATGAAGATTTCTTACAATTGTTCAAAGAAGCCGGCATTTCCTTCGAAAGAAAAGATAGGCCGTCTCTCTTAATTACCTTTCTGGATTAATATCCATACAGGTTAGAAGATATTGAAAAGATGAAAAAAATACACGCTAAAATCATTATCAACCCCGCGGCAGGAGATAATACTACATACCGCCGATGGCCCGGCATACAGAGTTTTCTGAAGAAGATCGGGCTCTCGTTCGACTTCCAGTTTACGGAGGGAAGAGGGCACGGGATTGAACTGGCAAGAGATGCTGCGAGCAACGGATACCGGTATCTGGTGGCGGTGGGCGGTGATGGTACTATCCACGAAGTTGCTAACGGCATATTACAAACAGAAAACTCCGCGCATACCGATCTGGGCATCGTGAATACCGGAACCGGCAGCGATTTCTCCCGTTCAGCCGGTGTTTCAAGGGATTATGTAGTAGCCTGTACCTCCCTGGCAAATCCCAGAAAGGTATCAATTGATGTGGGAGTAGTGGAATATCAGGTTAATGGGAAAACACAAAAAAGATTCTTCGTAAATTCTGCTGGAATTGGATTTGATGCCACAGTGGTACAGGCTGTGGAAAAGATGCCCAAGATTTTCGGCGGGACAATCCCCTATTTAATCGGACTTTTCCGCTCTTTCGCCGGATATCGAAATAAAAACATTGAGCTGACGATTGGCGAAAATATTCAAAAAGCCCGGGTACTCAGTGTAGTTGTAGCTAATGGAAAATATTTTGGCGGAGGTATGCAGATTGCGCCTCAAGCTCAGCTAGATGACGGTTTACTCGATGTTATCATGATCGATAACATCGGTAAAATAGAGCTTCTACGCACGTTTCCGCGCGTTTATAAAGGAACACACCTTTCACATCCCAAAGTCCATCTGGCAAAGCATACATCAATTGCAATTAACTCCGCAGATAATTTCCTTCTGCATGCTGATGGAGAGCTTCTGGGCGAAGGTCCAGTGAGCTTTAGTATTCTGCGTCGGAGCCTGAATCTGGCAATCTGAAGCTATTCATTATTATTTAAATCAAAGCTAATAAGCTGGACCAGACTTTTTCTCACTTCTCAGGGGTAACACCAGTAAAACAGTTGCAGCCATTAAGGCAGCGCCCAGCAGGAAAGCCGCGGTATACTCACCGCTGACATCAAAGATAAAACCGGCGATTGCCGGACCAACAGCCGCTCCCACGCCAAATGCAGCATCCATGGCTCCAAAAACTGCTCCCAACCGGTAGGTTCCGAAAATATCCGGCACCAGAGACATCAATGGTGGATCAATTGAACCCATGGAAAATCCCCATACCACAGCATATACCAGGAACATCCAGAGATCATCTGCAAAAATAAGCCAGAAAATTGCAATCGCCATAAATATTGTGCTTAATATGATGATCAGCTTCTTGTTACTCTCGGTAGTGAGTCTGCCAACAACCAGCCTGGCAATCAGGCCAGCACCGCCGGAAACCACCATGATAATTGAAGCCTGCTCCACCTTTAAACCGACATCCAATGCATGGGGAATAATATGTGTCCCCACAATCAACATGGAAACAGCATGCAATACGGCCAGTGTACAAAAGAGCCAGAAATAGCGACTTTTCAACGTCTGCTGGAAGTTTAATCCATCCTGCTTAACTGGCTGAGACTGTTTTACCACAGAAGTTCTCTTCGCTTGATTCGAGCTGGATTTCAAAAGGAATGCCCCTGGAAGCCAGAGCGCCAGTACAGTAATAGCCATAATAAGATATGTATTTTGCCAGCCGTATCCGGAGATCAGATAAGCAGTCAAAGGAGCGACCATGGCACTGAGGCTAATTGAAGAAGTAACAATGCCCAGAGCAAAAGCCCGCTGATTCACAAACCACCTGGCAACCACTGCCATCAGGATAGCATTAACCGAGCCGGTACCGATTGCCACCAGAAAACTATAACCCGCATAAACCTGCCAGAGCGCTTTAGCCTGGCTTATCACGAGCAAACCAGCACCCGTGAGAATTGCCGCCAGTATCAGGGCTCTGCGCGCACCGAAGCGATCCTGCAGCCAGCCTCCATAAAGTGCAATTGAACAGCTTACGAGCTGACACACTGATTGAATCAGGGAAGTAGTCGTCCGACTCAGATTAAACTCGCTTTCTATTGATGTGAAGAACAACCCAAAAGATCCACGGATAGCAAACGTGATAAAGCCTATTAAGCAACAGATTCCGAGTATGATTATCGCATAGTTAATCTTAAGAGTCTTAAAGGCAGGTTCATTATGTTCGGCAGGAGTTATATTCAGGACAGGTAACACACGCCAATTTTACCACTTTATAAGATTTCTGTCATCTGTGATATGATCACATCAGCCATCATTGCGGTTAATCACATAATTTTTAATGGATGTTTTCGCCCTGATATGTACCGTTATAGCCGGTTGTTTCCTGTCCCAATTCAAAAAAAACAAGCTGGGCGATCCGTGCATTCTTTTGCACCCTGAAATTCCCTGGATTATAGACCACCATCAAAGATTGCGACCGACCAGAATAGCCGGCATCCCAGACCGCCATGTGTACTGTTACCCCACAGCGCAACAAACTGGACCTGGGAGCACCCAGCGCCATAATGTTTTTCGGGACATTGACTATTTCATTGAAAGTAATAAGGTAAGAGCCAGGGGGTAATTCGAGCCAGCCCTGATTATCAAAAGCCAGCGGTGCGACAACGGAAATCACCCTCTGACTGTTTGATATGCCAATCGCACCACCAGACTGAAATAAAGCTACATCACGCAGAGTCAGGTCAAACCCGTTGGGCTGCAACTGCTCAACGAGATTGATGTAATCGCGAACTAGCGGTGGATCACGTTGAATCAGAATTAAAATGTCTTCTCTGGAAAGCACATTCCTCATTTATTGTTATCCCCACAGTTCCCTGATCACTTCATCCACAGGTTTAGTTACATCTTGTGTGCTATCAACAAGACTCCTCAGTGATTCCTCTGATCCATATTCCCGCGTACGCACAACTACCGGCATTGGCACGGCGTGCCCGAAAATCAGCACCTGCTGCTTTGGCTCCAGCCGAGCCAGTACGGATCTTAACTCACTTTTCCCTGAGACACCCGCCAGCACAGCATCCACATCTCTTTCATTATCCAGCAAACAGGTGATCCTTGTGCCTAATTGTGACATCACTTCTTCGTCTATGCTGGATGGACGCTGATCAATAATCAACAGGGTAACATTGTACTTGCGCATTTCCCTGGCAATTGTTCCGAAAATTGTCTGATTAGCAACCTCGGTATTGAGAAATTTATGTGCCTCTTCAATGGTAATTACCAGTTGCCTGGGCTGGGCGCTTTCCTCTCCGAGAGCTTTTTCGGTCATTTCCCGGTATTGATTATATATCCGGCGACTGAGCATATTGGCTACCAGCATATAGGCGGTTAAATCGGCATAGCGACCGAATTCGAGTACCACGCTTACACCACTTTTCAAATATCCCAATATTCTATCTACCGGATTCTGTTGAGTTGATGGTTCAAGAAAACCCAGCCTCCTGATTTGTTCCAGCCCGCGGCGCAGATTGCTAAAGGTCGCCTCGTGAATATTTAATTTTACCAGCAATTCCCTGGTTGCTTCATCATTTTCCATTCCGAGAACCGCTTCAAGCCAGCGCTTACTGCCGAAATGGCGAGCCAATTGATAGGAAGCTTGAACTGCAGCTTCAGTTAAATTCAGTGTCTGTCTTAAAAGTGCAATATCATCGGGCTGAATCTCATCGTAACCCAATTTCACCACGGCATCCGTGCTGACCTTGCGACGACGTGAACTTTCTTCATCCAGTGTGAAGACTGCTACCTTCTCTGGAAACAACTGCTTCAAAGCCTTAACTTTGTAGCCTTTATCCTCGCTTCTTCCCTCCCAACCATATTCGTTATGCATATCAAAAACTAGATTCACCGCCGCGCTTTTCTGCAGCATACCGATTAATAACAAACGAGTTAGAAAAGTCTTGCCGGTGCCGCTTTTGCCGAAGATTCCATTGGAGCGCTTGACGAACTCCTGCAGATCGAGACAGATTTTTGTCTCCATATCAAGAGGTGTACCAATATAAAATCTTTTATCGTCCTCTTTGCCGAAGACCATCTCAACATCGCGCTGGGAAGCAACCGTAACTGGAGAGAAATGGCTCGGTACAGTCTTCACTGGCTGATACCCCTGTTCATCCCCTGCCACGTTGATTGTAAGCATCGGAAGCACGTGAATCGTACCGTATGTGGCTGTACCGGAGAGAACGGCTGACAGAAAAGGATCGGAGGCATCTGAAGGAGTTGCATTGATCCTCTCATCTGCCACCTCCAGCGTAACATCGGTCAGCATCCCGAAGAAGCGACGTTTTTGCCCGTATATTATCACATAACGTCCGACCGCCATATCCTCCACCGAAGTAGAGCTATCCAGCTTTACCTCAATACCACGGGTCAAAGAACCAGAGATTACCACTCCCAACTTCTGCGCAAATTCGCTGCGATTACTCTCCTGCATCATATTTCAATCCTCTCAGGATGGTTTTAAGTCTAACGTAATCTTTGCTCAAAAGGACTGCCAGCTCTTTCCCTGCCTCGATCAGAAAGGAACGCCTTTCACTACCATAAGATCTTGCCATTTCCCTCAATGTGGCGATCACCAGTTCTTCAACAGGGATTTCAACACTGGCATTGAGCAGAAGGCTCAGGAAATCCAGACACTGGCTGAATACACGCACTTCCTCCTGGGTACACAGGTAAACAAAACCGTGAATACGAGCAGGTTTTGGAGGGAGATTCTGATAAATTCTTCCATCAACGGAGTAACCGATAACCATGACATCAAATTCACTTTTTAAAAGCTTGTAAAGCTGCGGACTTTCGCGGTAGATCTCTTCTTCGCTCACGACATCTTTGCCCCGGGCAATCGGTCTCCTGCCGGGTTCAATTCCCAGCGTCGCAGTATTGCTGACAACGCCGAGGATATCCAGATTGTCGTCTCCCCTTGTTTTTACCAGGCTACCCAGTGCAGGTGATTGGTAAAGCTCGTAACACTGGGCAAGATAACCTGAAGTTGAAGCCTCGATGACCTCTCCCGTTTTCTGATTCTCCAGCATAATCTTCCCCTCAGTTTTATCACCAGGCAATGTCATGATCTGAAAATACCTGAAACTGCATGCTTCAGGCAAAAGTCGCTGATCAAATCCAGCGTGTGCGCTTGCTCCGACTCTTACCCGAGAATACCATCGGCATCCTGCCCTCTGTAAAATACCCTTCCACCAGAGCCCAGAATTCCTCCCTATCGGCTCCAGTTACCACAGCCTGTTCATGCGCCTCGCTTAGAGCTACGGGATATCCCTGTCCACGCCTGCATTGATCCAGCACCAGCGCATGTACCAGATCAACACGCTCAGGCTGTCGTGCTACCCATTCGGGCACCTCGACACGAGCAATCTCTTCATCTACTTTCAGGTAAAAGAAATAAACCCTGTGCCTGTCATAGCGCTTCATGATCAGGGAGGGATTAATAAACAGGCATGAACGCTCTCCAGTATTCAGCACCTGCTCGAAAAGCAGGCGGTCGTTTATACCGGCAACCATCTCACAGGGAGCCTCTCCAGAAGGGCAATTATGCTCGCAATTCACCATCTGGAAAGGGCAGCAGGCAACCCTCAAAGCATTCACTACATCTGTTGACCGCGGGAAACTGATATAGCTCGCAAGTGCCAACTCTTTCGATTCTGTTATCTGATAAATTCTGTCCAGGGCTTTAATAAAGCACCTGTCCAGCATTTCTTCCACCACAAATTCGGGATAATTTTCCATGCCAAAAAGAACCAGTGAGCCGTCCATTAAAGCCAGAATCCTGCCACCTAAGGAGGGGTTATCCAGCATTTCAGAGAGTTTCCTGAGTTCCTCATTTGAACGCTTAATGTCCAGCAGAGCCCCTTCGATTGCCTGTTCACGATTATGACCTTCTCCACATCTGATCACCAGATCCCTTTCATCAGAGTAAAGAAGTGGTGTGCTCTCCAATTCTGCCAGAGGATTCTGACCATATTGCAGCCTAACCGACCCGACATTGATCAGGTAGCAGCGAGCTGTCCGGTGGCGATCCACACTGATGTGCGATCCATCAGTTGCCACCACGGTATAATCCTCCGGCTTAAAGGGAAAAGGGAATCTGCGGGAAAGCCCTTCATATAAACCAGCAACTACCCACGGGGTTCTGGCAGTCTTGATTTTGTGCTCCAACAACCCCAGATCCAGTTTTTCATCGCATAATTTATCATACGCCAGCCTCAATCGTTCGAGGAGATTTTTTCTCTCCTGTTTAATTCTGGCAGTCATCTCCGCTATTTGTGGAGCCACCTTTGTGATATCCAGAGACATTACTGCGCATCCTCACCAGTAGAATCCCGAATCCAGTTCAAATAATCTGCATCTCCCTGCTCGATAATCCAGGAGACAACGCAGGGTACCCTGTAAGAATGTAATTCCTTCACTCGGCGGATTATTTTACCAACCAATTCCCACCTAGTCTTGCAAATTGCTGCTATTTCGCCTGCCCGTTCGATCTTGCCCTCCCAGGTGTAAATTGATTTAACCGGGAAGTAGTTGATGCAGGCAACCAGTTTTTCACGCACCAGGATTTCGCCAATCCTCTCTGCTTCCTCTTCATCTTTAAAAACAACATAGACGGAACGAAAAGGCATTCGGATCTCCTACTAATCCCACTTTGAAGTAAAGTATAACCCTACCGAGCATCAGGTGCAATATCAGGTTCCCAAATTATTTTTTGAAATTATTAATCAATCCAGGAAAGTGTTCGTATTCCAATCATCGCATGATTTGATCATTTACGCATAATTTGCTATCATCTGATTGGATTCGCCTGTCCCGGTTTCAGGGAGGACTCCATGAAAACTGGTCTAACTTACGACCCGGTTTATCTGAAACACGATACCGGCACACATTCTGAACATGCAGGACGTTTGAAATCCATCCTCTCAGCGATACAGCAAAGTC
>Ga0101944_10002942_pt1 | contig 25454 bp, 20 predicted proteins | sample DewCreD2012metaG_FD_75245 | JGI IMG/M metagenome (GOLD analysis project Ga0101944, IMG submission 75245) | Hot spring sediment bacterial and archeal communities from British Columbia, Canada, to study Microbial Dark Matter (Phase II) - Dewar... ... | reverse complement strand
TGGTGACGTCGCGGATGAAGCCGGCCCTGGCCCGCAGCTCGGGGTAGGCGTCGCCCATCTCGGCCACCACCACCTCGGTGAGCGGCGCCAGCGTCGGCTCGCGGCGACCGAGGAGCCAGGCGTGGCGCACCGCGCGGCGCAGGATGCGCCGCAGCACGTAGCCGCGCCCCTCGTTCGAGGGGTAGACGCCGTCGGCCAGGAGGAACGCGACGGCGCGCGCGTGGTCGGCGAGCACGCGGTACGACACGCGCTCGGGCGCCGCCCGGTCGTACGGGCGGCCGACCAGCGTCCCCACCCGGTCGAGGAGGGGGCGGAAGGTGTCCGCGTGGAAGTTGTCGTCCTCGCCCTGGAGCACCGCGGCGATCCGCTCGAGCCCGGCGCCGGTGTCCACGCTCGGCTTCGGCAGCGGCGCGAGGGTCCCGTCGGCGCTCCGGTCGAACTGCATGAAGACGAGGTTCCAGATCTCGAGGAACCGCCCCTCCTCGGCGAGCCGCTCGAACTCGTCCTGCGCCAGCGCGGGCGGCGCCATCCCGGGGCGCCACTCGAGGTCCACGTAGATCTCGGAGCACGGCCCGCAGGGGCCGGTGTCGCCCATCTGCCAGAAGTTGTCCTTGTCGCCCAGCCCGTAGATGCGGTCGTCGGGCAGCCCCGCCACCTCGCGCCAGAGCCGGCGCGCCTCGTCGTCCGTGTGGTGCACGGTCACGCGGAGCCGCTCGGGGGGGATCCCGAGCCACGCCGGGCCGGTGACGAACTCCCAGGCGAACGCGATCGCGTCCCGCTTGAAGTAGTCGCCGAACGAGAAGTTGCCGAGCATCTCGAAGAAGGTGTGGTGCCGGCGCGTGAGCCCCACCTGCTCGAGGTCGTTGTGTTTGCCCCCGGCGCGCACGCACTTCTGCACCGTCACGGCGCGCACGTAGTCGCGCCGCTCCTGCCCGAGGAAGGTGCGCTTGAACTGCACCATCCCGGAGTTGGTGAAGAGGAGCGTGGGGTCGTCGGCGGGGACCAGAGACGACGAAGGCACCTCGCGGTGCCCTCGTTCGACGAAGTACGCGACGAACTTCCTGCGGATGTCGGCGGATCGCATGGGCCGAAAATAGCACCCGCCGGGGGCTATGCCACCTGCGCCACGGCCCGCCGCGCGGCCGCCCCGCGGTAGCCGCGCCGGGCGAGGAAGGCGAGCAGCCGCCGCCGCCGCATCGGCGCCGGCAGCCCGGCCAGCGCCCGGGCCCGCCGCTCGAGCAGCTCGCGCGGCGGGGCCGGCTCCTCGCCCGACCGGGCGAGCCAGGCGCCGAGGGCGGCGTCGATGTCGGCGCGGGCGACGCCCCGCGCCAGCAGGTCGCGCCGGAGGCGGGCCGGCCCCCGGCCGCGGCCCGCGCCGCGCTCCACGAAGCTCCTGGCGAACGCCGCGTCGTCGAGGAGCCCGTCGGCGGCGAGGCGCTCGAGCACCGCCTGCACCGCCGCCGGCTGGTGGCCCTTCCGGCCGAGCCGGCGCCCGAGCTCCGCGACGGCGTGGGCGCGCGCCCCGAGCAGCCGGAGCGCGGCGCGCAGCGCCGCCTCGGTGTCGGCGGCCTCCTGCAGCGCGTGGCGCAGCCCCAGGTCGAGCTCGCGCCCGACGACGAGCCCGAGGCGCGCCGCCGCCTCGCGCGCCACGGTGAACGCGTGGGCGCCGTCCTCGTGGACGCGGACCGCGGCGGGCCGCCGCGGGTCCGGGTCGAGTCCCGTGACCCGCCCCACGGCGCGCTAGTCCTCGTCGCCCTCGGCCGCGCCGGCCGCCGCGCCCGCGCGCACGCCGAGGAGCTCCTTCACCTTCCCCTCGACCTCCTGCATCAGCGCGGGGTTGTCGCGCAGGAAGAGCTTCGCGTTCTCGCGGCCCTGCCCGATCCGCTGGTCGCCGTAGGAGTACCAGGCGCCCGACTTCTGGATGATGTTCGCCTCGCTCGCGAGGTCCACGAGGAGCGAGGTGTGGCTGATCCCCTCGTCGAACATCACGTCGAACTCCGCCTGCCGGAACGGCGGCGCGACCTTGTTCTTGACCACCTTCACCCGCACCCGGTTGCCGATCACCGCCTCGCGCTCCTTCACCGGGCCGATGCGCCGGATGTCGAGCCGCAGCGACGCGTAGAACTTGAGCGCCTTGCCGCCCGTCGTGGTCTCGGGGTTGCCGAACATCACGCCGATCTTCTCGCGGAGCTGGTTGATGAAGACCACGGCACAGTGCGAGCGGTTGATGGCGCCGGCGAGCTTGCGGAGCGCCTGGCTCATGAGCCGCGCCTGCAGCCCCACGTGGCTGTCGCCCATCTCCCCCTCGATCTCCGCCTTCGGCACGAGCGCCGCGACCGAGTCCACGATCACGATGTCCACCGCCCCCGACCGCACGAGGATCTCGACGATCTCCAGCGCCTGCTCGCCGGTGTCGGGCTGGGAGACGAGGAGGTCCTCGACGTTGACGCCGAGCTTGCGCGCGTACTCGATGTCGAGGGCGTGCTCCGCGTCCACGTAGGCGGCGACGCCGCCCGCGCGCTGCACGTTCGCGACGAGGTGGAGGCAGAGCGTCGTCTTGCCCGACGACTCGGGCCCGAAGATCTCGGTGATCCGGCCGCGCGGCACGCCGCCCACGCCGATCGCGGCGTCGAGGTTGATCGCGCCGGTGGGGATCGCGGCGATCCGCTCCTTGGGCGCGTCGGGGCCCATGCGCATGATCGAGCCCTTGCCGAGCTGCTTCTCGATCTGCGAGATGGCGAGGCTCAGGGCCTTCTTGCGGTCGCTGTCGAGCTTGGTGGCGTCGAGGGCCATGAGATCCTCAGGCAATGAAGTGTCGAAGTGGAGTTTTTTCGGTCACAGCGATACTGGAAGAACGATACAACCGAAATTAAGCCGAATCAAGAGTCTCTCTGTGGATCGTTTTGATTCACTGGACTACATCCGCCATGCGTCCACCACGTGCGTGAGACGGTCCGGCCCGCGGCGCCACTCCTCGATCGCCACGACATCGAACCGGTACGTATCCCCCGCCCGGCCATGGCGAAGACGCCACGCCTCCGCGACCCGCGCGATCGCCCGCCGCTTGCGCCAGTGGACCGCCTCCGCCCCGGTGCCAGCCGTCGGCACCCGCCGATGCTTGACCTCGACGAAGGCCACCGTGCGGCCGAACCGCACCACCAGGTCCACCTCGTGGCGACCGACGCGGAAGCGATGCGCCTCCACCGCCCCGCCCAGCGACATCAGGTAGCCGCTCGCCTCGCGCTCGGCCGCGAGGCCCCGGCGGTGCCGCGGGTCGCGCCACGCGGCGGGATCGATCCGGCGCGTCGCGCGCGTCAGGCGTCCGGCGCCTCGGGCACCGGCGCCCACCGGAGCGGCGCGTCGGCGACGAACCGGCGGGCCCGGGCCAGCGCGCCGGGGGTGTCGCGCAGCCGCAGGGCGTGGTAGCCGCGCTCCCAGAGCGCGGTACCCGGCGTCCCGCGCACCATGTTCACCACGGCGGTGCAGGCGCCCTTGAGCCCGCCGAGGAGCGCGCCGAGCTCCGCCCGGGAGGCGGCGAGCGGCAGCGCCACCACGCCGACCACGCGGTCCGGCAGCACGAGGAAGGCGTCGAGGTGCGCCCGCGGCCGCACGATCGCCGTGCGCTCCCACTCGAAGAGCACGATGCGCCCGAGCACGTTGAGGCGCACGAGGCCGTCGGCGACCTCGCCCAGCTGCGGACGGCGCCCGTGCAGCCAGATGGTGAGCAGCCACCACTGGCAGGCGACGGCGGGCCGAGCGGCGGGCCGGCGCGTCGCGGCAAGACGGTGCGGGAGCGTGGAGGTGGTCATGGCGAGGTCCCGGTCGGAGGTGCCCCACGATGGCGCGGGCAGGTCGTGGCCGGGACACGATTCCGCCGCCGGACGGCACCTTTCGTCGCGGCGGCGGGGACGGTTTCGCGGTGTGGCGGGCTCAGCCGCCGAGGGCCTGCCGGGCCGAGCCCTCGAACTCGCGGTAGAGCTTCTTCAGCGTGATGGCGATCGGCACGGAGGCGAACGCCCCGACCGGGCCCAGGACCCAGCCCCAGAAGACCAGCGCGAAGAAGATCCCGACGAGCGAGATCTCGACGCTCTTCGCCATGAGCCGTGGCTTGAGGATGTTGTCGGTCAGGAAGTTGATCACGACGAACGAGACCACGACCCCCGCCGCCTGCGGCCACCCCAGCTCGAGGAGCGCCAGCAGCGTGGGCGGGGCCAGCGAGAGCAGCCCGCCGATGGCGGGGACGAAGTTCAGCAGGAAGGTGAGCACCCCCCACGTCAGCGCGAAGGGCACCCCGAGCGCCGCCATCACGCCGAAGTGCGCGACGGCGCAGATGGCGCCGGTGACGCCCGTGATGCCCACGTAGAGCCGCACGTCCTCGCCGATCGCCTGGAAGCGGCGCGCGAAGGCCCCCGGGCCGGCGGCCGGCGCCGGACGCTGCTGCAGCGCCACGAGCTCCACGAGGAAGAGCACCGTGAGCAGGATCAGGAAGATCCCGCTCCCGAGCCCCGAGGCGACGGCCCCCAGCAGGCTCGCGGCGGGCCCGACGAGCCGGGACGGATTCAGCACGTCGAGGCGCTCGAGCCCCGCGGTGTCCATGCCGGCCGCGGCGAGCCGGGCGAAGAGGTCGTCGCGCAGCGCCGCGAGCCGGGCGGCGTAGTCGGGCATCCGCTGGCCCAGCTCCGCCAGGGAGACGCCAAGCACCCCCACGATGCCGACGAACACCACGACGAACGCCAGCACCGTCAGGGTCACCGCGAGGCTCTGCGGCGCGCCCCAGCGCAGGAAGAGCAGCGCCAGCGGGCTCAGCGACATCGCGAGGATCAGCGCGAAGAGGAAGACCGACAGGATCGGCGCGACGCTCTTGAGCCCCGCGATGCACACGACCAGCGCGGCCGCGGCGACGAGGACGCGGAAGGCGGAGAGCCCGGGCGCGGGCGCGTCGGGCGCGTCGGGGTGCGCCATCAGCCGGCGTACTCGTCGAGCTGGTGCATGCCGATCAGCACCTCGCGGGGCTTGCTGCCGTCCGGCGGCCCGAGGACGCCGGCGAAGTGGAGCTGGTCGATGATGCGCGCCGCTCGGCCGTAGCCGATGCGCAGCCGGCGCTGCAGCAGCGAGGTGGAGCCGCCCTGGTTCTGGATGCAGAGTTCGGCGGCCTCGCGGAAGAGCGGGTCGCGCTCGCCGCTGTCCGCCTCGCCCGGGCCCTCCTCGTCGGCCGCCTCCTGCGCGCGGATCTCCTCGAGGATGTCGGCCTCCTGTCGCGCCTGGGCGGCGAGCGCCGCGCGGCGCTCCTCGTACCACGCCATCACCCGCTCGGTCTCGGCGGTGCCGATGAAGGCGCCCTGCAGCCGCATCGGCTCGCTGCGCCCCGGCGGCAGGAAGAGCATGTCGCCGTTGCCGAGCAGCGCCTCGGCGCCGTTCTGGTCGAGGATCGTCCGGCTGTCCACCTTGGACGCCACCTTGAACGCGATCCGGCTCGGGAAGTTCGCCTTGATGAGCCCGGTGATCACGTTCACCGACGGCCGCTGCGTCGCGAGGATCAGGTGGATCCCAATCGCGCGCGCCTTCTGCGCGAGCATGGCGAGCGGGGTCTCGACCTCCGCCTGCACCGTCATCATCAGGTCGGCCAGCTCGTCGATCACCACCACGATGTAGGGCAGCGGGCCGTCACGGTACGCCTCCGCCGCGGGGTCGGGTGGCGGCGTGGTCTCCGGCTCCGCGGCGAGGTCGGCGAGCGTCGGCTTCGGCGGCGCCGGGTTCCGGAGCGGCCGGCCCTCGGCGACCTTCGCGTTGAAGTCGGCCAGGTTGCGGGCGCCGTTCGCCTGCAGCAGCGCGTACCGGCGGTTCATCTCGAAGACGGCCCACTTGAGGAGCGCCGCGGCGTCGCTGTTCGCGGTCACCACCTTGTGCCGCAGGTGCGGGAGCGCGTTGTAGACCGAGAGCTCCACCATCTTCGGGTCCACCAGCAGCAGGCGCAGCTCGCGCGGCGTGTAGCGGTAGACGAGGCTGGTGATGATCGTGTTGATGGCGACCGACTTGCCCGAGCCGGTCGCGCCGGCGATGAGCAGGTGGGGCATCCTCGCGAGGTCGGCCACGACCGGCTTGCCCTCCAGGTCGCGCCCCAGGGCGACCGGGAGCGTGGCCCGCGACGCGTGCCAGTCGCCGGCCTCGAACAGCTCGCGCAGCGTGACCATGCGCGCGCGCGGGTTGGGCACCTCGACGCCGACGGCGCCCTTGCCGGGGATCGGCGCCACCCGCATCGACGCGGCGCGCATCGCCATCGCGAGGTCGTCGGCGAGGCCGATGATCCGCTGCGCCTTCACGCCGGGCGCGGGGACGACCTCGTACTGCGTGACGACGGGCCCGGTGGTGCGCCCGGCGATCGTCGCCTCGACCTTGAAGGTGCGCAGCGTCTCGAGCAGCAGCTCGCCAAGGCGGTCGAGCTGCGCCTCCCCCGCGTCGCCCTCCTTCGCCGACGGCGCGGCGAGCAGGTCCACCGGCGGGAGCTCGTCGAGGTCCTCGAGCGTCGGCTCGCCCCTGGGCCGCGCCCGCTCCTTGCGCGGCCGCGGCGGCGGCGGGGCCGGCTCGTCGGCGACCGCCTCGACCGGCCCGGGGACCACCACCGGCGCCGCCTCCCGCGCCTCGGCCGGCTCGGCGCGGCGGCGGCCGGCCCGGGGCCCGGCGGGCGCGGCGCCCTTCTCGAGCCGCTGCAGCGGGTGCCAGGCGATGGTGAGGATCGTGAGCGCCGACAGGAGGAGGAAGCCGAGCAGCGTGGCCCCGGCGACGCCGATCGCGCTGCTGATCGTGACGGCGGCGAGCCCCGGCAGGGTGCCGACGAGGCGCGGGAGCAGCGCGCGGTCGGCGGGCGCGGGGTCGAAGCTCGCCAGCGTCACCTGCCCCACGGCGCCGAGGAGGTACGGCACCAGCACGCCGAGGCCGACGACGAGGATGGCGGTGCGCTTCATGTCGAGCCCGCCCAGCCGCTCGAAGCCGGCGAGGCCGAGGCCGAGGCCGAGGAGCGGCAGCGCGAGCGCGCCGAGGCCCAGCAGTTCCGTGAGCGTCGCGCCCAGCCCGCGGCCGACGGGCCCGGTGACCCCGACCGGCACGAGCGTGAGCAGGGCGAAGAGGCCGGCGGCGAGCGCGGCGAGGGCGCCGATGCGGCGCCGGGCCTCGGGGCTCACGCGGCGCGCTTCAGGGCGGTGACGCGCCGTTCGTGGAACTGCGCGAGCACCGGGTAGGCGTCGAGGCGGCCGGCGTCCGCCAGGTCGTCGGCCATGCCGAGCCGCGCGAGGTCGCGCCCGCCCTGCGAGAGGCCGAGCGGCAGCGCCCAGTCGTCGCGGTAGCGCCGGACGAGGTCGAGGCTGGCGAGCGCGGCGTCGCTCAGGGGCACGTCGAGCCGCCGCGCGCGCGTCGCCTCGCGGAGGAGCCGGCCGGCGCAGTAGGCGTCGTCGAGCGCGAACTGGCCCTCGCGCCCGGCGCAGAGCACGAGCACGTCGTCGCCGCGCTCGAGGGACTCGCGGAGCCGCGCCGCGGCGGCGCTCAGGTTCGCGGCGGCGGCGACGTACACCGCGGCCGCGCCCTGCGCGGCGAGGAGCGCGCGCGTCCCGTTGGTCGTGGTCATGACGAGGAGCCGGCCGCCGACCGCCTCGGGGGTCATCTCGCGCGGGGAGTTGCCGAGGTGGAAGCCCTCGATGCGGACCGCGTTGCGCTCGCCGGCGAGGAGCACCTCGTCCTTGCCCAGCGTGTCGGCGAGGCGCAGCGCCTCCTCGACCGACGGGACGGGGATCACGGCGCGGGCGCCGTGGTGCAGCGCCGCGCACATCGTGGTGGTCGCCCGCAGGATGTCGATGACGAAGACGGTCCGTCCGGCCACGTCCCCCGGCCCGAGGCCGGCGGGCGTGAACACCACGTCGGCGCTCATGCGTCCGGCTTCAGCAGGTGCGACTCGCGCTCGAGGAAGCGGGTGTCCACGCGGCCGGCGGCGAAGTCCGGGTGCCGGATGACCCGCGCGAGGAACGGGGCGGTGGTGGTCGGGCCCTCGAGGATGAACGAGTCGAGCGCCTGGCCCATGCGGGCGAGCGCCTCCTCGCGGGTGTTGCCGTGGACGATCACCTTCGCCACGAGCGAGTCGTAGTAGGGCGGCACGGTGTAGCCCGCGTAGACGTGCGAATCCACGCGCACCCCGGGGCCGCCCGGCGGGTGGTACGCGGTGATGAGCCCGGGCGACGGCTGGAAGTTGCGGTAGGGGTCCTCGGCGTTGATGCGGCACTCGATCGCGTGTCCGCGGAGCCGGGTCCCGTCGCCCTTGTAGCTCAGCGGCTCGCCGGCCGCGACGCGGATCTGCTCCTTCACGAGGTCGAAGCTCGTCACCATCTCGGTGACCGGGTGCTCCACCTGGATCCGCGTGTTCATCTCCATGAAGTAGAACCGGCCGTCCTGGTCGAGCAGGAACTCGAGCGTCCCGGCGCCGAGGTAGCCGATGTTCCTGGCCAGCGCGACCGCGGCGCCGCCCATCGCCTGGCGCAGCTCGTGGGTGAGCGCCGGGCTGGGGCTCTCCTCGATGAGCTTCTGGTGCCGGCGCTGCACCGAGCAGTCGCGCTCGCCGAGGTGCACCACGCGGCCGAAGGTGTCGCCGAGGACCTGGATCTCGACGTGCCGCGGGCGCTCGAGGTACTTCTCGATGTACACCGACCCGTTGCCGAACGCGGAGAGCGCCTCGTTCTGCGCGAGCCCGAAGAGCTGCGGGAACTGCTCCGGGTCCTGCACGATGCGCATCCCCTTCCCGCCCCCGCCGGCGGTCGCCTTGATGATGACGGGGAAGCCGACCTCGCGCGCGAAGGCGAGCGCCTCGTCCACGTCCTCGATCGTGCCGGGGGAGCCCGGCAGCGTGGGCACGCCGGCCTCCCTCGCGAGCCGCCGCGCGGTCGCCTTGTCGCCCATCGAGCGGATCTGCTCGGGCGTGGGGCCGATGAAGGCGATCCCGGAGGCGCGGACCGTCTCGGCGAACTCCGCGTTCTCCGCGAGGAAGCCGTAGCCCGGGTGGATCGCGTCGGCGCCGGTGATCTCGGCCGCCGCGATGAGCGCGGGGATCCGCAGGTACGACTGGCGGCCCGGCGCGGGGCCGATGCACACGTCGTCGTCGGCGAACCGGACGTGCAGCGACTCGCGGTCGGCCTCGGAATAGACGGCGACCGTCTTGAGGCCGAGCTCGCGGCAGGCGCGGATCACGCGGAGCGCGATCTCGCCGCGGTTGGCGATGAGGACCTTCCTGAACATCGTGGCGGCCGGGGTCGCGGACGTGGCGCCCGGACGTCAGCGCTCGGGGAGCGGCGACTGGGCGGCGGGCATGGCGCCCGTGATGTCCGCGAAGGTGCGGTCGGACGTGGCGTCGATGCCCGCCGCGCGCAGCGCGAACTCGCTGGGGTTCGTCGAGTAGAACAGCGCGTCGTCGTACGAGATGGCGCCCTCGCGCAGCCACTTCATCAGCGACTGGTCGAACGACTGCATCCCGTAGGACATCGTCCCCTCCGCGATGAGGTCGGGGATGTTCAGCGCCTTGTTCAGGTCGCGGATGTTGTCGGCCACCGCCGCCGTGTTCACCAGGATCTCCGCCGCCGGGACGCGCCCGCGCCGGTCGGCGCGCGGCACGAGGCGCATCGAGATCACCGCCTGCAGCGCCGTCGAGAGCAGCGACCGGATCTCGGCGTGCTGGTGCGGCGGGTAGAAGGAGATGATGCGCTGGATCGTCATCGTGGCGTCGGTCGTGTGCAGCGTCGACAGCACGAGGTGGCCGGTGTCGGCGGCCTTGAGGGCCGTGTCCAGGGTGTCGAGGTCGCGGATCTCGCCGATGAGGATCACGTCGGGGTCCTGCCGCAGCACGTGGCGCAGCGCCGAGGCGAAGGAGAGCGTGTCGCTCCCCACCTCGCGCTGCGAGATGTTCGCCATGTTGTCGCGGTGCAGGAACTCGATCGGGTCCTCGATCGTGATGACGTTGACCTTGCGGTGCAGGTTGATGTGGTGGATGATCGACGCGAGGGTCGTGGACTTGCCCGACCCGGTCGTGCCGGTCACCAGCACCATCCCGCGCGGCTTCAGCGCGATCTGCTCGACCACCGGCGGCAGCTGCAGCTCGCGGATCGTGCGCACCTCGTGCGGGATCGCGCGCAGGGCGAAGGCGAGCGTGCCGCGCTGCTGGTACACGTTCGTCCGGAAGCGGCCGACGCCGGGCACGCCGATCGAGAAGTCCGCCTCCTTCTTCTCGACGAACTCCTTCACCTGCCGGGGCGTCATGATCTGCTCGGCGAGCGCCTTCAGGTCCTCCGGGCGCAGCGGCGGCGCGGCGAGCGGGGTGAGGTCGCCGTTCAGGCGCACCGTCGGCGGGCGCCCGACCTTGAGCAGCAGGTCGGACGCCCCCTGCTGCATCATCTGGGCGATCGTCTGGCGGAAGTTGAACGTCGGCCCGGCCGACGGCGCCTCGCTCATGGACCCTCCCGGCCTACGCGGGCTCGACGCGGAACAGGACCTGGCCGTACTCGACCGGCTGCGCGTCCTCGACGCACACCTCGCGCACGACGCCGGCGACCTCGGCCTCGATCTCGTTCATGATCTTCATCGCCTCGATGATGCACACCGTCTGGCCCGCCGCGATGCGCGAGCCGACCGTCACGTACGGCTCGGCCCCGGGCTCCGGCGCCTTGTAGAAGGTGCCCACCATCGGCGACCTGACCTCCTTCAGCGTCGTGGCCGGCGCCGGCGCGGCCGGGGCCGGCACCGCGGCCGCGGGGGCCGCCGGGATCGCCACCGGCACCGGCGCGGGCAGCAGTGGCACCGGCGCGGCCGCGGCGCCCGAGCCCGTGCGCGTCACGAGCACGCCGGTGCCGAACCACCCCTTCACCTCGATCGAGCCGATCTCCGGGGCCTCGCGCATCAGCTCCACGAGCCGCTTCACGTCCTTCAGGTCGACGGACTTGATGCCGGGCACGTGCTGGAGCAGCTCGGCGAGCTGCCGCATGTCGTCGGGGGTCATGGACTCGTGCGTACAGGGTCGGTCAGGCGAGCTCGACGAGCTCGACGCGCCCATCGGAGAGCAGTTCCGGGCCCCCGGGCGCGAGGTGGACGTCGTCTTCGAGGCGGACTCCACCCCAACCCGGAAGATAAATCCCGGGCTCGATCGTCACCACGGCGCCGGCCGGGAGCGGCGCCTCGGCGGTGGGCGAGAGCCGGGGCGCCTCGTGCACCTCGAGGCCCAGGCCATGGCCCAGCGAGTGGCCGAACGCGTCGCCGAAGCCGCGCCCGCGGATGACGTCGCGAGCGAGCGCGTCGGCGTCCACGCCCCGCATCCCCGCCCGCACCTGCGCCCGCGCGCGGCGCTGCGCCTCCTCGACCACGCCGTACACCTCGCGCTGCCGCCCGTCCGCCCGGCCGCCGACCACGACGGTGCGCGTGAGGTCGGCACAGTAGCCGTCCACCTGCGCGCCGAAGTCCAGCAGGAGCCACTCGCCACGCCCGAGCTCGCGCGCGCTCGTGCGCGCGTGCGGCAGCGCGCTCCGGGGCCCCGACGCGACGATCGTCGGGAACGGGTGCCCCTCGCTCCCGCGGCGCCGCAACTCGTGCTCCAGCCGCGCCGCCACCTCGTACTCGCGCTGGCCCGGCTCGACCGCGGGCAGCGCCGCCGCGAGCGCCTCCTGCGCCAGCGCCGCCGCCGCGCGGATCGCCGCGACCTCCGCCGGCGCCTTGGCCGCGCGCAGCTCCTCGACCACCCCGCTCGTGGGGACGAGCCGGCACCGGGCGGCCGCCGTGAGCCGCTCGGCCTCGCGCAGCGTCAGCACGTGCGCCTCGACGCCCAGCGTCGTCACCTGCATCGCGCCCAGGTGGCGGGCCAGCCGGTCCCAGACGTGCACCTGGTCCACCACCACGTCGGCGCTCGGCCCCGCCTCGAGCGGCGCCTGCGTCGCGTACCGGAAGTCGGTGACCAGCGTGGTCGAGCCCGGCCGGAGCAGCAGCAGCGCCGACGACCCCGTGAAGCCGGTGAGGTAGCGGACGTTCGGCGGGTGGGTGACGAGGAGCGCCTCGACGCCGAGCCGGTCGAACTGCGCGCGCACCGCCGCCTGTCGCGCCTCCCGGAGGTCAGCGGGCACGCACCCGCTCCACGAGCGCGCGGAGGGCGTAGGTGTAACCCGCGGCCCCGAAGCCGGCGATGATGCCGGCGGCGAGGTCGGCGACGCGCGAGTGCCGGCGCTCGGGCTCGCGGGCGAAGATGTTGGAGAGATGGACCTCGACGAACGGCAGCCCGACCGCGAGGATCGCGTCGCGCACGCTCAGGCTGGTGTGCGTCAGGGCGCCCGCGTTGAGGAGGAAGCCGTCGGCGCGCCCGGCGAGCCCCTGCACGAGGTCCACGAGCACCCCCTCGTGGTTCGTCTGGTGCCACTCGATCGTGACCCCGAGCGACGCCGCCTCGGCGCGCACCTGCGCCTCGATTTCCGCGAGCGTCGTGCGGCCGTAGAGTTCCGGCTCGCGCCGGCCGAGGAGGTTCAGGTTGGGGCCGTTCAGGACGGCGACGAGCATCCGTCCGTCAGCGCTTGAGCTTCTGGAGCCACGCCTGGAACTGCGCGAGGTCGTCCGCGTCGCCCGCGTCCGCGGCGACATCGGCCGCGGGCGCGGCGTCGGCCGCCGCGGGCGCGGCGAAGAACTCGTCGTAGGTCGCGGCGGGCGCCGCGGGCCGGTCGGCCGCCGGGGCGGCGGCGAGCATGCGGGCGAACAGGCCGGCGACCGAGAGCCCGCCCGTCTCGGCGGCGCGGACGCGGCGCGGCGGGGGCGCAACGGCGGCAAGCGCCGCCTCCAGCTCGCCGAGCCGCGCCTGCAGGCGCGGGTCACCGGGCTGCCGCTCCAGGAGCCCGCGGTAGACCGCGACCGCCTCGGCGTGGTGTCCCTGCCGCGCGTACAGCTCGGCCATCGTCTCGGTCAGCACCGGCTCCGGCTCCACGTCGGCCGGCGCCTCGTCGAGATCCACCTCGGCCACGCTCCGCGACACGGCGGAGACCGGCTCGACCGGTGGTGCCTGCACGACCGACGTCTCCGGCTCCGGCGCGGCGTCCGCGGGGGCCTCGAGCCCGTCGTCCGACGGCGCCGCCGCGCTCGCGTCGAGCTGGGCCGCCATGTCGTAGCGCTCGAAGTCGCCGCTCATCGACGAGACCAGCTGGATGTCGTCGGTGCGCACCACGTCGGCGCTCCCGGCGCCCGGCTCGAGGTCGAGCTCGCCGAAGACGGCCACCTCGGCCTCGGTCGCGTCCTCCGCCGGCGCCACCCACCCGTAGGCCGTCTCCTCGACCACGAGCCCCGCGAGCGGCTCCATCTCCACCGTCGCCGGCGGCGCCTCGAGCGGCAGGTCGGCCACCGGCGCGGGCGCACTCGCCGCCGGCTCGGGCTCGGTGGCCGGCGGCGGCCCGCTGATCGCCGCGGGCTCGGCCGTCGGCAGGTCGGGAGCGACCGGCGCCGGCGGCTCGAACGCCTCCACGGCCGCTGCCTCGATCCCCGGCGACGCGGGCGGCGCGGGCTCGGCGGGAGTCGAGGCGACCGTGGGCGGCGCGGCGCGGCGCGCCTCCTCGAGCCGCGCGAGCTGTTCCTTCGCCTCCTCGCTGTCGCGATCGATGAGGAGGAGCATCCGCACCCAGCGCTCGGCGTCGTCGAGCCGCCCCTGCCGCTCGGTGATCCCGGCGAGTTCGCGCAGGGCGATCACGTTCTCCGGGTCGAGCGAGAGCACGCGGGTAAAGGCGCCCTCCGCCTGCACGTCGTCGCCGAGCGCGAGGTGGCAGCGGCCGAGCACGATGCTCGCGGGGATGTACTCGGGATGCAGGGCAAGGCCGGGACCGAGGAGGTCGAGCGCGCGCCCGATGTCGCCGACCCGGCGGTAATGATCGGCCAGGACTGCAAAGACCGTCCCGTTCGGGTTCTCGGCGTGTCGTCGCTCGAGTTTTTCGATCTCGGTCACGCCCATGCACGGTCCCGGGGCTAAGTCGTTGCAGGGGAACGACTCAGACTAGCAGCGGCGCCGGGCGCTGTCAACGGTTGAGACAGGCGGATGGCTTGAGCAAGCCCGCGCGCCTGCTTACTGTACCGGGCTTTCCTGCCACCCCACGGGGACGACGGTTGCGCCTATGATGAAGTTCTTCCGCGGGACCACGAAGTACGTCGGCGTCGTCTTCGCCGTGCTCATGTTCATCTTCGTGCTCACCAGCGTCGATTTCAGCCAGCTCTCGGGCGCGGCGAACACCGTCGGCAAGATCGACGGCGAGCGCGTGGACGCCCGGATCTACGAGGCGGCGGTGCAGAACGCCGTGGACAACGCCCAGCGGACGAACCCCGGGCGCCTCGGGCTCGACGAGATCCAGCAGATCCGGGACGAGGTCTGGGAGCAGTTCATCCAGAACTCGGTCCTCGAGAAGGAGTACAAGCGGCGCGGCATCACGGTGAGCGACGCGGAAGTGGTGGACGCGATGCGCTCCTCCCCGCCGCCCGAGCTGCTCCGCTCCGCCGAGTTCCAGACGGACAGCCAGTTCGACCTCGCGAAGTACCAGCGCTGGCTCACCTCGCCCGCCGCGCAGCCGATCCTCGAGCCGCTCGCGGCCTCGTATCGGGACCAGATCCGGCGGCTCAAGCTCTATCGCGAGCTCGCCGGCGACGTGTACGCCTCCGACGCCGCCCTCTGGCAGGCGTGGCGCGACGAGCGCGAGACGGTCACGATCGGCCTCGCGGCGATCTCGCCCCAGACGGTCGTGGCGGACGACGCGGTGCCCGTCACCGAGCAGGAGGCGCGGGACTACTACGACGCGCACCGCAAGGAGTTCGCGCGGCCCGCGGCCGCCTTCCTGAGCTACATCAGCGTCTCCCGCCAGCCGATCGCGAGCGACTCCGCCGCGGCGCTCGCGCGGGCGAACGCCGTGCGGGCCGAGATCCTCGGCGGCGCCCCGTTCGCGGAGGTGGCGCAGCGGGAGTCCGCCGACACGGTGTCGGCCGCGAAGGGGGGCGACCTCGGCGAGTGGGCGCGCGGGAGCTTCGACCCCGCGTTCGAGCGCGCCGCCTTCTCGCTGCCGCTGAACGCCGTCTCGGAGCCCGTGCTCAGCCGGTTCGGCTACCACGTCCTCCAGGTGTACGAGCGCAAGGGCGACAAGGCGAGGGCGCGCCACGTGCTCGTCCCGATCGAGGTGACCGGCGACCACCGCGCCGAGCTCGACGCGCGGGCCGACTCGCTCGATCGCCTCGCCGCGGAGCAGCTCGACCCGGCCGCGCTCGACACGGTGGCGCGGGCGCTCGGGCTCACGATCCAGTCGCTCGGCCCGGTGTACCAGGGGTTCAAGGCGCAGGTGGGGGCGACCGTCATCCCGGACGCGGCCACGTGGGCGTTCGAGCACCGGCCGGGCGAGATCAGCAACGTCATCGAGACGGCGGACGCGATGTACCTGGTCCGGCTCGACAGCCTGCAGGAGGCGGGGACCCCGACCTTCGCGCAGGTGCGGGAGGCGGCGGTGCAGGGCGCCCGTGACGCGAAGAAGCTGGTCAAGGCGCGCGAGGCGGCGCAGGCGCTCCTCGACCGGGTGCGGGCGGGCGCCACGCTGGCGCAGGCGGCGCAGCAGGTGCCGGGGGCGCAGTACCGCGTGTTCGGCCCGTTCACCCGGCTCAACGCGCCGGTCTCCAACGCGCGCGTGGTGGGCGCCGCCTTCGGCACCCCCGTGGGCCGGCACAGCGGCGTGCTCGAGGCCGAGGACGCCGTCTATGTCCTCGAGGTGATCGGGCGGGTCGCCGCGGACTCGGCCGCGTTCGCCAGGGAGCGGCAGCAGTACCGCGCCCAGCGCGAGCAGCTGCTGCGGCAGCAGCGGGTGCAGAACACCCTCGCCGCGCTGCGCGAGGGCGCGAAGGTGGACGATCGCCGCGCCGAGCTCATGCGGGCGGCCCGCGCCGCGCAGCCGACCTCGTGACCCGCCCCGCCGGGCCGCGGAACGCGACGGGCGCCGGGATCCTGGGGATCCCGGCGCCCGTTCGCATTCGCCCGGGGAGCCGCTACTGCGAGAGCCGCTTCGGCTCGCCGCCGGACGGCGGCGCGCTGCCGGTCGCGTCGAGCTGGCGGGGCGGCAGGCTCCGGTTCGCGTCCATGTTGGTGATCGCGTCCTGCGTGTCCGTCAGGCTCTTCTTGAACTCGCGGATCCCCTTGCCGATCGAGGCGCCCATCTCCGGCAGCCGCCTCGCCCCGAAGACGAGCAGCAGCACGACGATGATCACCATGATCTCCCCGAACCCCAGGTTCCCGAACATCGGCGCCCCCCTGCTAGAACAGCGACCGGGCCACGAGGTAGGCGACCAGGACGCCCACCAGGCTCAGCAGCGACACCTTCAGGCCGACCGGCCCGAGGACAAAGCTAACGACAAGGAGGTCCAGCGAGACAGGCCCGAAGCTCGGCGTGACCATCGCGGTGAAGAACTCCCGCGCCGGGCTCTGGGGGAGCCACCGGCTCGCGAGGGCGTGCAGGAACCCGCCCACCACGAACCCGACGACGAGCACCCAGGCGTAGAAGCCCGGCCGACGCGGCCCGCTCGCCATCAGCGCCGCCGCTCGGTCACGTAGGTCACGCAGGCACGCAGCGCGTCGCGCGCCGGCGACGGCGGCAGGATCTCGAGCTCCGCCTCCGCCTCCTGCTGGTGCCGCGCCGCGCGGGCCCGGGCGTACTCGATCCCGCCGGCGCGGGTGGCCGCGGCCACCACGTCGGCGATCATCCGCTCGTCCGGCTCCGGCGCCCGCATCAGCTCCTCGACCCGCGCCCGCTCCGCCGGCGTCATCCGCGGGAGGGCCGCGATGAGCGGGAGCGTGACCTTGTGCTCCTTGAGGTCGAGCCCGCTGGGCTTCCCCGTGACGGCCTCGTCCTCGGTGTAGTCGAGCAGGTCGTCCACGATCTGGAACGCCTTGCCGAGGGACTCGCCGTAGCGGCGCATCGCCTCGCGCTCCCGCGGGCCCGCCTGCCCCGCCCCGACCTCGCACGCGCCCGCGAAGAGCGACGCGGTCTTGGCCCGGATCAGCAGGTCGTACTCGGCCTCGGTGAACTTCAGCCGGTCGTGCGCGAGGAGGGCGCGCATCTCGCCCACGGTCATCTCGTTGGTGACGCGGCTCATGACGCGCAGCGGCTCGAGGTCCCCCTGGCGGACGAGCTCCACCACCGCCCTGGAGTACAGGAAGTCGCCCATGATCACCGACACCTGGTGGCTGAACAGGGCGTTCAGCGTCGGCATGCCGCGGCGCATCGTGGAGTGGTCCACCGAGTCGTCGTGCACCAGGGTCGCCAGGTGGATGAGCTCGACCACCGCCGCGAGGCTCACCGCCCGCGCGTCGTCGCCGCCGGTCGCCTCGCTCGCGAAGAGGAGGAGCGTCGGGCGGAACATCTTGCCCTGCATCTGGAACAGGTGCGTGTTGGCCTCGGCGATCAGCTCGAAGTCGGCGACCACGATCCGCCGGAGCTCCTCGCGCACGCGGGCGAGGCGCTCCGCGAGGGGCGCCTGGATCTCGGCGAGGGTCGGGGCCCGCAGGGTCGGGGTCGTCATCGCTGCCGCTCGGTGCTCAGCCGCTGGATCCGATCGTTCACGTCCATGAACCCGATGTCCACCGCCAGCGCCCGCTGGTACGCGCGCAACGCCGGCTCGGCCTTGCCCTGCGCCTCGGCCGCGCGGCCGAGCCAGTAGATCAGGCCGATCTTCTCGTCGTCGGAGCCGGGCAGGGCGTCGATCGCCCGTTGCAGGACCGCTTCCGCCACCGCCACCTGCCCCTTCTCGAAGAAAGACACCCCAAGCGCCTCGGAGGTCCGCAACCGGCCCTCAGGCGCCCGCAGCGCCTTCTGGAACGCCGCGATCGCCTCGTCCAGCAACCCCATCTCCTTGAACGCGACCCCGAGGTCGTAGTGCGCCTGGAAGTCGGTCGCGTCGAGGTTCTTCTCGAGCCCCCGCTTGAACTCCGCGAGGATGTCGGCGAACGCCTCCTGCTCGTCCACCGTCTCCTCGGGCTCGGCGGCGTCCACCCGCATGCGGGTGTCGCGCGGCGCCTCCTCCTCGAGGATCATCGAGCCCAGATCCACGAAGCCGTCGGCCGGGCCCGGTGCGGGCCGGGCGGGCGCGCGCGGCGCCTCCGCCGCGGGGGCCGCCGCGGCCCGCCCCGTCTCCTCGCGCGGCGGTGCGGGCACCTCCACCACCTCCGCGATCGCCTCCGCGACCGACCCGGCGAAGGTAGCGGCATCACCCGCCCCTGTCTCCTGCGGGGTCGGCGCCGGCCCGGGCTCGAGGACCGACTCGGGTTCGGGCTCGACCTGCGTCGGGAGGGAGAGCCGCGCCATCCCGAGGCGGGCCGCCTCGTTGCCCGGGTCGTGGTCGAGCACTCGGCCGTACACCGAGCGCGCCTGCTCGGTGGCCCCGACGCCCGCGAGCGCCTCGGCCAGCGCCACGTAGGCCGCCACCAGTCGCGGCTTGGCTCCCGTGCGGAAGGCCAGCTCCACCCGCTTCTGGTGGTGCCCGATGTCCTCGGGATCGAGCGCGACCAGCCGCTCGGCCATCTCGAGCGCGCCCGCGAGGTCGCCCTGCGCCTCGAGCCCCGCGCGCACGATCGCGTACTCCTCGAGCGCACGCGCCCGCTCGCCCGCCGCGCGCAGCCGCTCCGCGAGTTCCACGTGCAGCGCGAGGTCATCCGGGGCGTCGAGGATCAGGTCCTCAAGTTCCGTGATGCTCCGGCCGGTCGCGACCGCCGGGCTCGGCAGGGGCTCCAGCCCGGCCGGCTCGGGCAGCGGCGGGGCCTCCCCGGGCATCGGCTCGCGCTCCACCGCCGCCCCACCCGGGCCCAGGTCGTCCACCAGTTCGAGGTCGAGCAGGCCCTCGGCGGTCTCGCCGCCCTCCTCCCCGGCGAGGCCCGCGTACGCCGACAGGTCGGAGAGATCGATCGCCTCCACCGCCTCGACGAGCGGCATGCCCGCCGTGGACTCCAGCCCCGCGAGCGGCGTCACCTCCACCTCGTCGGTGGGCACCGTGAGGCTCTCGGCGAGGAACGGGACCTCGTCGACGGGCGTGACCGGAAGCTCCGCGGCCGTCTGCTCCAGGCCGGGGAGCGGCACGATGATCTCCTCGGCGGTCCCCTCGAAGGTGGCCGACTCGAGACCCTCCGGCGTCGCCGGGATGTCGGCCGGCGCGATGAACGTCAGGCTCGCGGCGCTCTCGAGGGTCTCGACCCGCTCCGGCGCGGGCATGGCCGGCGCCGCCGGCTCCTCGTCGTAATAGCCAGTGTCGAGGAACACGAGTCCCGACGGCGGGCGCACCCGGCCGCGCGGCTCGGGCTCGTCGGCGGTCCGCTCGTCGGTGCCGGCGGTCGCGTCGCCGCCCGCCATGCCGGCCTTGCTGAGCTGCTCGCGGGCGTCGGCGTCGCGTGATGCGGCCCGGAAGAGGTCCGCCAGCATCACGCGGATCTCCTGGCCATCGGGGACCCGGTCGGCAAACTGCTTGAGGTCGTCGAAGGCGGCGTCACGCCGGCCGAGCGCGTTCATCCGCTCGACGTACTCGACGAGGTTGCGCTTCGCCTCGATGAAGACGCCCTTGCGCAGTTGAAGCTCGGCGAGCTTGAGGTACGTCTCCAGCCGCTGCGGCTCGACGCGCAGGATCTTGCCGCAGAGCGCGATCGCGTTGTTGAGGAAGCCCTGCTCGGCGTACAGGTCGGACGCCCGGCTGTACGCCCGCACGGCGGCGTGGTTCTCGCCGATGCGCAGGTGCAGGTCGCCGACGCGGTTGTAGAGGGCGAGGTCGGGATGCGGATCGCGGCCGGACTCCGACGCCTCGATCGCCTTGTAGTACACCTCGATGGCCCGCCGCCAGTCTTCTTTCGCCTCGTACTTGCGCGCCGTCTCTTTGAGCTTCTCGAGAGTCATGCGCCGCCCGAGGAGAGAAGGAACTGACGACGGGACAACAGCTTAGTGAAGATAGGCCTCGCCGGGGACCGCAGCAAGCGGATCGAGCGCCCCCGCCGCCACCGCCGCGGCCAGCCGTTCCAGGTCGGGCGCCGGCGGCCGGTCGGCCTCGAGGGGCCCGATGCCGATGCCCGGACCGCGGATCCGCTCGTGAAGCATCGCCACGCCGCGCCCGGGCTTGAGCGGCCGGAGGAACTCCAGGCCCTGGGCGGCGCAGAGGAACTCGGCAGCGACCACGCGCTGGGCATTCGCGAGGATCCGTCGCGCCTTGAAGGCGGCCGCCATCCCCATGGGCACGAAATCCTCCTGGTTCGCGTCGGTCGGGATGGACTGGATGCTCGCCGGGGCGGCGAGCGACCGCGACTCGGCCACGAGGCCCGCCGCCGTGATCTGGACCATCATGTAGCCCGAGGCCAGCCCGGGGTCGCGGGCGAGGAACGCCGGCAGGCCGTCGCTCAAGTCGGGATTCACGACCCGCTCGATCCGCCGCTCCGCGATCCCCTGGAGCGTGGTGAGGGCGATGGCGAGCAGGTCGAGGGCCTGGGCCACCGGCTGCCCGTGGAAGTTGCCACCCGAGAGCACGGCCCCGTCGTCGAAGACGAGCGGGTTGTCGGTGGAGGCGTTGAGCTCGACCTCGGCCACCGTCCGGGCGTACGCGATCCCGTCGCGCACCGCCCCCAGCACCTGCGGCGTGCAGCGCAGGCTGTAGGCGTCCTGCACGCGCGGGTCGTCGGCGCGGTGCGACTCGCGGATCTCGCTCGCCGCGAGCAGGTCCCGCATCAGCGCGGCGGTGGCGACCTGGCCCGCGTGCGGCCGGGCCGCGTGGATGCGCGGATCGAGCGCGGTGGGCGTCCCGCGCAGCGCCTCCAGGCTCATGGCGGCGGCGGCGGCGGCGCTGCGCCAGAGCACCTCCGCGTCGTGCACCAGCAGGGCGAGGAGCGCCGTCTGCGCCTGCGTGCCGTTGATGAACGCGAGCCCCTCCTTCGGTGCGAAGCGCACCGGCGCGAGCCCGGCGCGCGCGAGCGCCGCCGCGGCGGGCTCCGGGCCGGCCGCGCCGAGCACCTGCCCCTCGCCCATCAGCGCCAGCGCCACGTGCGCGAGGGGCGCGAGGTCGCCGCTCGCGCCCACGCTGCCCTGTTCCGGCACCCAGGGCAGCACGTCGGCTCCGAGCATCGCGAGCAGCGCGTCCACGAGCTCGGGGCGCACGCCACTGGTCGGCCGCGCCAGGACGTTCGCGCGCAGGAGCATCAGCGCCCGCACCACCTCGCGGGGGAGCGGGGCGCCGACGCCGGCGGCGTGGCTGCGGATGAGGTTCACCTGGAGGTCGTCGAGCCGGCTGTCGGCTACGCGCACGGTGGCCAGCTTGCCGAAGCCGGTGTTGATCCCGTAGAGCGCGCCGCCGCCGGCCACGGCCGCCTCGACGAGCGCGCGGCTTCGCGCCAGCGCGGCGCGCGCCGGCGCCGCGAGCGCCGCCCGCGCGCCCGCGGCGCGCGCGACGCGCACCACCGTCTCGATGGTGAGGGAACTGCCGTCGAGCACGAGCGGGGCGTCCGTCATGCGCCATACATAACGGCGCGCCCTGCCGCGTTCCAGCGAACCCCGGCTACGGCGCGCCGAGCACGCGGAGCTCCGGGTTGCCCGGGTCGCTCTGGAAGCTCCAGTCGAGGATCAGGAAGTCGCGCCCCACGTGGCTCAGCCGCACGGCGCCGTAGCGCGCGAATCCGTCGCCACCGTCGAACTCCGTCACGTACCCGAAGAGCGGCTGCGCCAGCAGGGCCGCGGTGCCGTACCCGCCCGCAGGGGCAAGGTCGATGCTCGTGAGGTCGGCGACCGGGCCGTTCTGGTAGAGCGTCATCCGCACGCCCGTCCGCCGGGGCTGCAGGAAGAGGTTCCCCGCCCCGTCGCGCTCCACGCTGAAGTCGGCGTCGGGCGAGCCCCCGGCCACCACGCGGCCGAGCTCGCCGCGCTGCGCGAGCCGGTCGCCGTTGCCATCGAGCCAGAAGCGGAAGCCGCTGCGCAGGGGGTCCGCCTGGCGCGCCCAGACCACCAGGTTCCGCGCGTCGAAGCGCGGGGTGTCGTTGCGCAGCGGCGACCAGAGGCTCTCGTACCCCTCCACGCTCACCGACGAGACCGCGAAGCAGCGCGGGACGCCGTTCGCGAGCGCCGAGACGATGAACTCGGGGGCGACCGTCGTCCCCTCGAGCGACCAGGTCGCCCCGCAGCGATTGGCGTCGAGGTCGTAGCTCGTGCCGTACACCCGGTAGTTCCCGAACGCCGCCGGCGCCGCCTCGAACGGGTCGTCGCTCCACGTGAGGGCGACGGCGCCGTCGAGGCTCGTGCTCGCGAGCGTCCGCACCACGGGGAGGGCGAGCCGGCTGTCGATGGTCACCACGTTGCTCGGCGCGCTCTCGAAGCCGCCGGCATCCACCGCGGTGACCCGGTAGTCGAGGTCGGGCACGCCGCGGTCGTGGAAGCTCGGCGACGTCGTGGTGGCCCGCAGGTCGAAGGCCGCGGAGGCGCTGCGGCGCGAGTAGACGTTCCAGCGCTGCACCGCCGGGTCGCCCGGCACGTCCCACGACAGCACGATGCCCAGCGGCTCGCCCGCGACCCCGCTCGGCTCGAGGCGGTAGGTCAGGTTCGTCGGGGGTTCGAGCAGGGCGCCGCCGCCGACGGGCAGCTCGGAGGTGCAGGCGGTGGCGGCCAGCGAGAGGATGGCGCACAGGGCACGGCGCATCGGAGTCCTCTCCGGGAGAGTCCGGACACGACGGGGGCAGGTCGCATGCCAGCGCCCACGCCCGGTTGCGGGACCCCACGCGGGTCGCACCGTCCTCTCCGGACGGCAGGGCTGTCCGCGCCATGGGACATCAGCGCTCGAAGGTGGACTCGTTGTAGGAGAGCGGCTTGATGTCCGGCAGGTCGATCAGGTACACCGAGACCCGGAAGCCCGCGTTGCCGTTGGCGGTGCGGTCGAACGAGAACGACGCCCGCCACTCGTGCAGGTTCCGCTCGAGCGACACGCTCTGCTGCTCGAACCGGGTGTCCGAGAGGTTGTAGATCCCCTGCCAGCTCACGCCCCAGTAGGGGGTCGGGCTGAACGAGGAGGTGAAGGCGAGCGTCTGGCGCGAGTTGCCGACGGGCGCGCTCGCCGGCGTGGCCCGGGTGCGCGCGAGCGAGTAGTTGAGCCCCAGGTTGAAGCCGGGGCGCTGGGTCGAGAACTGGGTGCCACCGCCGAAGAACGGGTTGCCGCCGTTGTACGCCGACGGCGCCCGCTGGACCGGGGCGCCCGCCCGCTCGCCGGGACCGCGCCGGTCGTCGTCGCCGCCGACCCCGAGCAGGCGGCCAAGGGCGCGGAAGGTCGATCCCGAGAGCTGCAGCTGCGCGGAGACGGTCTGCAGGTAGGGCTTGAAGCGGCTGGTGTCGACGCCGGCCAGGCCCTCCCAGAGGTCGAAGCCGAAGTTGGCGGTGAAGGTCGGCAGGAGGTCGCTGCGCGCACTGATGTTCATCGCCTGCGTGACCCAGCCGGAGTTCCCCGGCTGCTTCGCGCGCTCGAAGTCGTACGAGAACTGCGAGAAGTTGAGCGCGAGCAGGTTCACCTTGCGCGCCGAGGTGCCGACGGAATCGCCCGCCTGCGGCCGGGTCTTGCCCTCGAGGTTGGTGTTGAGGCTGACGCTCGCGAGCAGCTGGCGCGGACTCTGCGCCGGGATCGGCTGGCCCGGGCCGGCGATCGCCCGTGCGTACTCCGGCGACACCTGCGCCGACGGCGCGTACTGGAACGAGAAGACCGGCGACAGCGTGTGCCGCAGCCGGGCGTAGCCGGGCACGACCCCCGGGAGGAAGGCGAAGAGGCTCGGCACGGACGACAGCGAGAGGGCGAACCGCTTCCCCTGGGTGACCCAGTCGCCCTGCGTGAACTGGTTGCGCACCGCGAACGGCCCGCCGGTCACGTTGGTGACGCCGAGGGACGGCGTGATGCGCCAGGTCCGCGAGAAGAGGACGGGGAGATTGATCCCCGTCTCCCAGTTCACCTCGCTCCCGTACTCGCTCGCCAGGACCTGCGTGACGGTGGTCGTGTCGCCGGTACCCGGGTCGGTGAAGGTGACCGTGCGCAGGTTGCGGTTGAGCCGGTCCACGTAGCCGAGCGAGTTCTGCCACTGGAAGCCGCCGAACCGCAGGGGCGTCTGCACGTTGACGGTCCAGGTGCGGTTCGAGCGGTCCGTCGAGACCGTGTCGAGGGTGCCGCCCGGGCCGACGACCTGCCGCACGACGGGGCCGAAGTCGCTCGACCGGCTCAGGTTGAGCGTGGGGTTCCACGAGACGCTGCGCGAGAGGGCGATCGGCATCGGGGTGATGCTGAGCTGCGGCAGCGTCCCGGAGCCGGCGCCGGTCTGCACGGTCTGGCGGCGGCTGCCGCCGAGGTTCACCGTGCCCCAGCGGAAGCGCTTGTCGAGGTTGACGGAGCTCGAGATCTGCCGCGTGACCTCGTCGGGGTTGAGCGTGTTGCCGATGTTGACCCGGCTGTCGCTCTGGTAGTTGACGCTGCCGCGGACGCTCGTGGTGTTGTTGAACTGCTGGTTGTGGCTCCAGGCGAGGTTGGTGCTCGTGCCCGGCTGGGCGCCGGTCTGCCGCGTCTGGTCGATGCCGAGGGAGCCGCCGAGCCGCCGCGCCGTGGACTGGTACGCGAGGCGCCCGCCGTAGCGCACGTTGCGCCCGGAGAACCAGTCGAGCTGGACCGTGAGGTCCATCTGGTCGTTCAGGACGAAGTAGTAGCCGATGTTCGTGATCTGCCGCTGGTACCCCTCGTCGAAGCGCACGAGGTCCGCGAGCCCGAACTTGGGGACCAGGAGCCCCGACCGCCGCCCGGGCCGCAGGTCCTGGTGCAGGAACGGCAGCCAGAGGACGGGGACGTCGCGCAGGTAGAGCACCACGCTGCGCGCCGTGAGCGAGGTGCCCGAGACCCACTTGATCTCGCGGGCGGCGAAGTGATAGTGCGAGACCGGCAGCTTGCAGCTCGTCAGCCCGCCGTCCCCGGCGTACAGCTTCGTCGTGACCGAGTCCTGCGCCACGTTGCCCCGCACGAACCACTCGACGTTGCGGTCCTTCACGGAGGTGAGCGCCTCGCGGACCACGCCGCGGCGGCGGCAGGTGTCGTAGAGGATGCCGGTGCCGAGGAGCACCTTGCCCTCGTCGAAGAGCTTCGGCTCGCCGTGCGCGTCGAGGACGCAGTCGGGCTGGAAGTACAGGATCGTGTCGGCCTCGAGCTGCACCCGCTCGCGCTGGGCGAGCGCCCGCCCCCGCAGCTGGAGCCGCTCGACCTCGGCGTCGAGCGTGGCGGCGTCGGCGCGGAAGCGGATCGGCACGTAGCCCGGCCGCTCGCGCATCGCCTTCATCGTGGAGTCGTCGGGCGCGAACTCGAGCGACGGCCTCGTCGGCAGCCCGAGGAGCGCGGCCTCGGCGGTGTCGAGGGGCTGGCCGCGCAGCCGG
>Ga0101944_10002941_pt1 | contig 25462 bp, 27 predicted proteins | sample DewCreD2012metaG_FD_75245 | JGI IMG/M metagenome (GOLD analysis project Ga0101944, IMG submission 75245) | Hot spring sediment bacterial and archeal communities from British Columbia, Canada, to study Microbial Dark Matter (Phase II) - Dewar... ... | reverse complement strand
AGAGGATCTTTGGAAACATATAAAATCCCCTGCCAACGCGGACTCTCTGAGGCTTTACGCAAAATATCATTTATCTCCTCGGCCGTAACCGGGCGCTTCATAAGCATGGTTATATCCGAAAGGGAACCGGCTATGGTAGGCACCCGCAAGGCAACACCATCAAATTTTCCAGCTATCTCCGGTATGGCGCGAGCAACCGAAACAGCAGCGCCGGTGGAGGAAGGAACAATATTAGAAGCCGCCGCCCGCCCCCTCCTAAAATCCTTGCCCTTAACCGGTCCGTCCACCAGAGACTGCGTGGCGGTATAAGCATGCACCGTAGACAGCATGGCTTTTAAAATCCCAACCTCCTGAGAAAGAACCGCTACTACCGGAGTGGTTGCGTTGGTGGTGCAACTACCATTGGAAGTTATGACACATCCACCCATCTGAGAATCATTGACCCCCAGAAGAATAGTTTTGGCATCTTCTTTTTCTTCATCCTTGGCAGGAGCAGATATGACCACCCTCTTAGCTCCGGCGGCCAAGTGGGCGCGGGAAGATTCAAAAGACTCAAAAAGCCCCGTGCATTCCACAACCACATCCACCTTCATATCTTTCCATGGTAATTTGGACGGATCTTTTTCTTGTACAACTGATATCTCCACCCCGCCCACAATTAAAGAATGATTCACCAAATTAACTTCTACATCCGCCCCAAAATGACGGTAGACCGAATCGTACTTTAAAAGATAAGCCAGATTCTCTATGTCTCCCAAATCATTTACAGCCACGACTTCCAAATCCGGATTATTCCAAATTTGCCTGAATAATAAACGACCAATACGACCGAATCCGTTAATTGCTATTCTTGATTTCATTTTCATAAATTATAACCCAAACCGGCAAGGCGCGCGGCTTCTAAAATCTGAATCCTTTAGAAATTCTACCTAGGAGTAGAAGAGGCGGTGGAGGTTGCCACGGCTATGGGACTGCCATTTACATCAACAACCGAGATATCCCTGGTGCCGGGAGTGTGAAGAACCCCCAAAGCAACATTGCTTCCCAATAGCGGTCTTATGGCGGCATCAATTGACTTATCTTTCCAATTTTTTACAAAGAAGGTTATGCCCTGGGCAGTGGTTAAGGCAAAAGGCCGATTGTCCCCTCCGGAAAGTATTCCTTTTAAATTAACCTGCGAGTCGGTAGTAGATCCAAACGGAGAGGCGGTGGCAAAAAGCTGGAGGGAGGCGGCAATATCTTCCTTCTCTTTTACCGCCGCGGAAAGCTTGGCGGTTAAATCAGTTTTCTCTTGAGTCAAAAGATTTATCTGCCCGGACAACCCCTCTATTTTTTGCTGACTTGTCTCGCTGTCCTCAGTAGCGGAAGAATTTTGCATAAACAGATATCCCGCAAAAGAAGCCGCAGCCAAGAATAAAGCTCCCAAGATGATAGCGGCAATCATGGCTCCCTTGCCCTTGCCGGAAGCGTTGGTTGTCTTGGGAGAAGAGGAAGCGTCCGAAGACATTATTTCGTTTATACGAAAAGACATATTAGCAGAAGAAGCCGGATTCTCTGTTGGAGCAGGAGAAGAAAACGCAGATGCCACAGGAGATGCCTGCTGAGGAGTGGCGGTGGGCGCAGCTGTTGTAGTTGGAGAAGGTTGGGCCGGAGTCTCAACTTCTGCGAAAGCAGCCGCGATATCATCCGCACCCCACCCAACATCGGTAAGAGCTTTCAAGACTGCGTCTTTGGCAATCCCCTTTTGGTATTGGGTTTTGATATAAGTAACAAGCTGTGCGTTTGCCATACTGCTATTATAAAGGAAAGTAGATTGTTTTATTAAATTATTTTGTTGATAAGTAAAAAATAAGAAGATGGAGACAATAAATAAAAGGAATATTAAAAGCAGAGGAATTATAGGGCCGGGAGTTATAACCGGAGCATCGGATGATGATCCATCCGGCATAGGTACCTACAGCCAAACTGGAGCCGGATACGGAACTGCCTTTTTGTGGTTGTCCCCGGCAACCATCCCCCTAATGGTTCTTATCCAGGAGATGTGCGCGCGCATAGGTTTGGTAACCGGCAGGGGTCTGGCATCTAATATACGCCGGCATGTCGGCAGGTTTTGGCTTGGGCTGGCGGCAGTGCTTCTTTTATCTGCCAATATATTCAATATCGGCGCGGATTTATCTGCTATGGCCGCCTCATTCAAACTCCTCTTTCCGGCCGTTCCTTTCTATCTGGCAATAAGCGGGATAACTCTGCTGACTATCGGACTGGAAATCGCCCTGCCCTACAAGACATATTCCCGATATCTGAAGTGGCTGACTTTTTCTCTTTTTGCCTATGTGGCGGCGGCGTTTGCGGCCCAGATACCATGGAGGCAAGTTTTTGTTAGCTTATTTCATCCGGGACTTCCACGGGATGGGGCCTCTTGGACTCTGGTGGCGGCAGTTTTGGGAACTACTATTTCGCCCTATCTTTTCTTCTGGCAAACATCAGAAGAAGTGGAAGAAGAAATTTCCGAAGGCAAGATGTCTCTAAAAAGCAGAGAGGGCGCGAGCTTGGAAGAAATACGTTCTATGCGCAAAGATATCTGGAGCGGAATGACGGCTTCTAATGTAATAATGTTTTTCATAATAGCGACCTGCGCCTTTACGCTTCACAAAGCCGGAATTACAAACATAGAAACCCCGGAAGCGGCGGCAAAAGCGCTGGAGCCCCTGGCCGGAAGTTGGTCTTCTTTTTGGTTCTCGCTGGGAATATTAGGCACCGGACTCTTAGCCATACCGGTTTTATCCGGATCGGCCGCCTATGCTCTGGCGGAAATTTTTGGCTGGAGGGAAGGATTGTCTTTACCCTACAGAAAAGCAGTGGCCTTCTATTCAACCCTGGCCGGCGCGACATTCTTGGGACTACTGATGAACATAGTCAACTTACCTCCTATGAAAATGCTACTTTGGGCAGCGGTTGGAAACGCATTGGCCGCGCCAGTGCTAATAGTTTTAATAGTCATAGTATCCGCTCAAGAAAAAACTATGGGCAGGTGGAAAAATAAATGGTGGATATCCTTGTCGGGAATAGGACTGGCCACGATTATGGCGGTTAGCGGCTATATGGCACTTTTTAATTAAAACGGGGATGCCTCATAACCCGCGCAAGAAACTGCGCCACAAACATCTTCCGCTTTAATAGGAAAGTCGCATTTAATTTCTAAATCCCCGGAAGATAAGCTGACTTTCGCCTCCTTGACCCCGGGTAGTTTCTCTACCTCCAACTCCACCTTCATTGCACAGGAGGCGCAATGCATGCCTTTTACTTTGTATCGGATAATCATTTTTTTATTTAACAATAAACTGACCTCTGTACATACCCATACTACAAGAAAAATTTATGACTCCCGCCGGACCGGAATTAAAAGACAAAACTTCCCGAGAACCCGGTGGCACAAAAGCCTCTAACCCGAATTTAGGGACAAGAAAAGACTGGGCGCAACTGTAAGAATTTTTATTTTCCAAAGTCAAAGTTATATCCGTATTAGCTGGCAGAACCAAACGGGAGGGCGAGTATCCTTCCGGAATTATTTCTACGGTGGGATTGGCAGAAGATACCGACGAAAAGTTTTCTATCTTAGCATCCGAGCTTCTTAAATCTAAAAGAACAGAGGCGGTATATAAGGAGTAAACGCCAAGGGCCAAAACAAGCAGTCCTACCACCTTGTTAAATATATACTGAGTGCGACCGGACAACACAGAACTCAAATAACCCATCACAAAAAAAATTGGCATGGTGCCTAGCGTATAAAAAAATAAAATCCCACTTCCCAAGAAGGGCGAAGCGCTTGATGCAGACGCCACCATCATCGCTTGAGTAACTCCACAAGGCAAAAACACAGTCGCAAGCCCCAAAACCGCCGGAGCAAAAGAGTGCTCCAAATTAGAACTTTTATGAGCTAAACGCTCCAGGCGACGAGGCAGACGCAAAACAAAATACCTAAAAATTGGATGAACTTTTAGGAAATGTAGTCCTGTGCCTATCATAAACAAGCCGGCAGCTCCCACAAATAAAGCCCTAGCTGAGATAGAAAAACTAATTCTTTCTCCCAAAAGCCCCAACAAAAAACCCAAGAGCGTATAGGCCATAACTTTGGTTATTAGAAACAAAGCTATCGGGAAAACTTGTTTCTTCTCTCCTGTTTCGCGAGCATCGCCTATGGCAGAAGCCAGAAGACCGCCCTGAACCGCCAAACAAGATAGGCCCCCTGCCAGAAGACCAGTAATAAAAGCTCCGCCCAAAGAAAGCTGATTCATTCTAAAATTGAGTGAAATTATTTCGCAACTTTATATATCTTTATAAGCTCAGATATAGTCTTGTCCTTGTTGTCTTTTAATTTGTCCGAAAGACAATGCGACAAATGACCGCAAAGCAAAGTCTTTTTGGCTGATTCCAATAGCCCTATTGCGGCATCTATTTGCTGTATGACTGAGACACAATAAGTATCTGCCGATATCATTTTTTGCACCTTCTCAATACTGCCCGCGGCTTTTTTGCAGGAGATGAGGGATTTTTGTTTTTGAGAAGAAATTAAATTATTCATTTGTCTTTTAAATTATAAATAAGAAGGGCTCCCAGTGGCGCATTCGCGCCACTGGGAGGTTTTGATTGGGGTCGCCGGGACAAGAGCTAGAAGCCGTTCTTCTCCAGCCAAGACCGAAGCTCTTTGGCATTTTCGGGGGTAATGTTAATCGCCCCTTCTCCACCAGCGATGTCCGAAGTCAGGCGCACCTGACCATCGGGCAAAACGACCACTGTGGGGCAACAGTCTTTGTCTTTGCATAGTTTTACGGGTTGGTTTCCGGGTTGATTCATAGGACCTCCAGCGAGTTAATCTACTAAACCAGAAGATACCTCCCCCCTAGGTATTGTGTCAAGAGCAAAAGAAAAGCCCAATAGACTGGGCTTTTCTTTATTAAAGTCTATTTTATCTTGCCTAAGAGCAGAGGCCCCATCCACAAGCAGGGCACATCAGACAGCCCTCCCCCTGAACCAGCTTACTACTGCACTTGGGACAATCTACCAACGCCTTGGTGCGGGGCACATCCTCGCTCTTTTTAGCAACCGAAAGAGCAGAAGGAGGCGGGGTGGAAGTATTAACTGCTCCATTGCCGCTTCCATTTTCACCCGGCGCGTTTAAAACTTGGGCCGCGATAGAAGAGTCGCGATAAACAGTAACATCCTTACATCCCAAGCGATAAGCCAAAAGATACGCTTTCTTCATATCCTCTATGGTGGCGTTAGAGGGGAAGTTTATGGTTTTGGATATAGAAGAGTCGGTCCACTTTTGGAAAGTTCCCAAGACTTCTATGTGAGCTTCCGGGGTAAGGTCGTGCGCGACGCGAAAAACTTTTTTCACCTTGGGGGGCAGATACGGAATCTTCTGCAACGAGCCGTGCGCGTCCACTATTTCCTTCATTAAGGACTCATCGTAAATTCCATAGTCCTTCATCGCTAGCTCAAACTCCTCGTCAATGTAGTAAAAACTTCCCACCGACACGTTCTTCTGATACACCAGCGCAAATACCGGCTCTATGCCAGAGGATGTTCCGGCAATCATAGAAATACTTCCGGTTGGAGCAATGACTGTGGTGTAGGCATTTCTTATGCCCTCCTTGGCAACCGCGGCGGACAATTTGGCCCAATCAAAGTCCCAGGATTTCTTGTCATAGTATCCCGCAAAAGGCATTTTCTTCTTGGTGTAAAAACTTTCCGAAAAAGCAGGGAACGGACCGCGGGCTCGTGCCAACTCCAGCGAAGCGATCTTGGAGTCGTAGTTAACTGCCTGCATAAGTTTCTCCATAAACTCCAGACCTTCTTTGCCGTCATAAGGGATACGCAAAGCATAAAGCGCGTCAGCAACACCCATCACTCCAAGGCCTATCTTGCGAGTCGCCTTGGTGGTTTCTTCTATCTGGGGCAAGGGGAAAGAATTTATGTCTATGATATTGTCCAAAAATTCAGAAGCGTCGGAAACGATGCTCTTTAATTTCTCCCAGTCAAAAACTCGCTCGCCATCCTTATCCACCACGCAGGAATGCACATTAACACTGCCCAAGTTGCATGACTCATTAGGGTAAAGCAAAACCTCTCCGCAGGGGTTGGTGGTAATAATGGGGCCCCAAGTTTCCACCATAGGGTTGTACTCATTAACTTTGTCAAAGAATATCACCCCCGGTTCGGCAGACTCCCAGGCCTGAAAAACAATTAAATCAAACAGAGAGCGGGCGGAAATATATCTTTCCGGCTTGCCAGTGCGGGGATTTAAAAGAGCATAGGGCTTGTTCTTTTCATAGGCCTCCCAAAAATCAGGCATCAAAAGAACCGATATGTTGAAGTTGCGTAAGGCCTTATTGCCCGCCTTAGAAGTTACGAATTTCTCAATGTCCGGATGATTAGAATTTAAAATTCCCATATTAGCCCCGCGCCGTATACCTCCCTGCTTAATAACATCGGTCATCTTGTCGTACATACTCATAAAGGAAATGGGGCCGGAAGCTATACCGGAGGTGGAATTAACCGGATCTCCTTCCGGGCGCAAAGCGGAAAAGTTATAACCCACGCCTCCGCCGGACTGAAATATAGTTGCCGCAGAAGTGAGTGTTTCCATGATGCTCTTTATGGAATCCTTTACTCCCAAAACAAAACAGGCCGAACCCATATTCAAAGACCTTCCGAAATTAGCAATCGCCGGGGTGTTGGGTAAAAACTCTTTCTGAGTCATCAACTCAAAAAAGCGAGCAATGCGCGGAGAAAAATCATCGCAAGAACCATTATCCAGCATTTTGATAATATCCCCCCAAGAAAGCTTCATGTAACCGCCCCTGTCCTGATCGTCATACATCTTCTTGAAGGCCTTTAGATTCCAGCGATTCAAAGGAAAGTCGCCGATGAACAACTTGCCATCGTATTTGACTGGATCAAAATCCGTCGGCTTATGTGGCTTCTGGCGAGCGGACTTGTCGTAGAATCTCTTTTCGTAAAGCAAGGAGGGTAGCGCGGCGTGAACTGCAACGCGCGTAAACAGTTGGCGAGGAGTTTCTAATACTCCGCCTTTTTCATCCTTGCCCAAGTAGCGAGACTTTAAAACCTTAAGCGCATTTATGGTAAATCCTTTATCCACATCATCCACCGCCTCCTTCTCCAAAACCGTTTGCTTCTCTGCGCGCAAAGACGCGCGAATAGAACGATAGCGTATGTACTCTCTGGCAAGCCTTACATCTCCCGCCTCCAACATAGTTCTCTCCACGGTGTCTTGAATAAGCTCCACGTCCGGCAACTCGCCCTTCTTTAGAGTTGCCTTTAAGGTTTCTATAACCCCAGAAGTCAGATCACGCGCCCTATTAATGTCTTCCACGCCAATACTTTTCTGCGCCTTATGAATCGCCTGAGTTATTTTGTTGGCGTTAAAGACCGCCTTTACTCCGTCGCGTTTTATTATCTGCAAAAAAGGCGCGCCCTCCGAAACGGTTGTCTTGGGAGAGCTATTTTTAGTCTTGGGTTTAGTGGAGGTTGGTTTAGGCATCAGTTTTTATTTTTTAGCACCTCCAATTTTAGAAGCCCGAAAGGCATTTCTGCTAAAGCATTTGAATTGTGCATATCCACTTGTGTCGCAAAACAAAAATCCCCCAAAAATGCCTTTATTTAAAGGCCTTAAAAATTAGATTCTCCGGCGAGTTTGTTAACTATAAATTATTAAGTTAACATTAAATAGATATGTCTAAGGACGATTTCCTATCCACCACCCAAGCGGGCAAGCTGTTGGGCATTTCCAGAATTGCCATTTTTAAAAAAATCCGCTCCGGGGAACTCCCGGCGGTGCGTCACGGACACAGATACCTCATAACCCCCAATTCCCTCAATTTTTACAGAGGACTAATACTACCTGAGGATAAAGAAGATTGGTGCCGATGGGTTGCGGAAAAAATATCCAAAGATTTTCGGGTTGCTTTGGAAAAAATAGGCAATAAATAATGAAGGTATCCAAACTAACCACCGCCGAGGCAAAAAATATCTGGGAGGCCTTGTCTTCAGATATGGAAGCATGGGAAGAATCGCCGCAGGGTCAATTTTTTAAAACTAAGGATAATCTAGAGGGCATCTTGCGAGTAAAAAACGGTGGCTTAAGCGAATATTCTTCCTCAATAGTTTTGCTAACCCTCAAAAATAAACCCCTGAAGAAATCCAACCGACGATTGGCAATAATGCTCCTTCTGGCAACACTTATTAAAAATAATAAATGGCTAGACTCCTCCCCCACCGAGCTGGTGTGGCTTATTAAAATGATTTCTGACTGCAAGCCCAACGAAAGGCGGGCGGCAGAAAATGTATTAGAGGGATTTATAAGGAATAGATTGATTCCCCTAGGAAGATAAGACTCTAGTCTTTTAAGGCAAAAGGGTTGTAATTGACTCCCCTGTCATAAACATCAATACCCTCTGCTTTCTTTAATTTATTTACAATTAAATAGGTAAGCGGGGTAATAATCACTTCATAGACAACCTTAAAACAATAGATTGAAAAGACAAGATTAAAAAGCGCAGACAAAGGCATTGTGCCGCAAAAAGCCAGCAGGGCAAAAATTAAACTATCCACCCCCTCGCCCACCACAGTTGATCCTATCGTTCTGGCCCAAAGACTTCGCCCGTTGGTCCATACCTTCATTTTTGATAGCACAAAAGAATTACTAAACTCTCCGATAAAGTAGGCAACCATTGAAGCTACAACTATCCTGGGCACTGCCCCCAATATTGCCTCATAAGCGGACTGACCCTCCCAGAAAACCGGAGACGGGATTATCTGCACAATCCAATAAACAAGGGACATAAATACAAGCGTAGCAAAACCAGACCAGATTATCTTTCTGGATGCGCGATAGCCGTAAACCTCAGTTAGGATATCGCCAAAAATATAACTTATGGGGAATATCAGAGTTGCTCCAGATAAAACCAGGGGCCCTATTTTAATGAGCTTTACCGCAACCGTGTTGGATATTATCAAAACCGCGACAAAAGAAATGGCTATATAAAGAAAATACCGGCTACTTAGATATGGCTCCTCTTCCATTTGATTGTTTTAATATTAATAACCACAAGAATACAGTTGAATCAGAATAAGTAAAAATATGACAATCAACCGATACGACGCAAAATTATCTAGGGATTTCCAAAAATCCGACTACAAACCGGACAAAAAATATTCTTTTTTACCAACCATCCTAGGCATCATCGGGGATTTGGAAAATAAAACAGCTTTAGATTTGGGGTGTGGCGATGGATTTTTTACCAAAGCACTCTTCTTCGCTGGAGCAAAGGAAGTCATAGGAGTTGATAATTCAAAAGAACAGCTTGAGTTGGCGGAAGGCAAAAAGGGGGAAGAAAATATTACCTATTCTTATTGCGATATATTCCAAGACCCCCTGCCCACATCTAACATAACCTTATCCCCCTTTGTAGCTAATTATGCGGAAGATAGGCATAAGCTGGAGTTTTTATTTAGAAATATCTACGAGAATTTATCTGAAAATGGCAGGGTGATATTTGTTGTAGATATGCCCAAAAATAAAAATCTTAAAAGATTCGGCAGCATAAAAACGATACTGGGAAAATTGGTTGATGGAGTAAAGATTAAAATAGATTTATACAACGAGGAGGAGTTTATATGCACTCTGTATTCTTATTACTACACCCCAGAAACCATAGAAGAATTGTTGAAAAAAGTTGGCTTTAAAGAAATGCGTTGGCATAAACCCAAAATTTCCCAAGAAGGAATAGATAAATATGGAGAAAAATTTTGGGAGGGATTCACGGAAGATTCGGAGCTTGGATACCTGGAGGCTATAAAATAGAAAATACCGACCCATTCATGGGCCGGCATTTTCATTTGCGCGGGCGACCGGATTTGAACCGGCGATCTTCTCCGTGACAGGGAGACGTGTTAACCGGGCTACACCACGCCCGCTCTTGGCGCGTTCATTATTTAAACCTAAAAATAAGATTTTTGCAACTTAACCGGAAAGAATTTCCAAAGCTTCCTCCTCCCCCAAAATCCTGACACCCAGCTGCCGAGCCATATCCAATTTGGAGCCGGCATCATCCCCCGCAACTAAAAAGGATGTGTTTTTAGAAACAGAGGATGCTATACGAGCACCTTTTTTGCGAAAAGCTTCTTCTATTTCTTTTCTAGACATAGCAGAAAGAGTGCCGGTAATAACTATGGTCGTGCCAGAAAGCGGCGTAGAGCCCAAAGATTTATTGTAGGGCATAATTTCCACTCCGTTTTTAAATAACTTATCCAAAAAAGCAATATTTTCCTTTTTGGCAAAATAATCCCTCAAAGAAGAAGCCACCACCGGACCAATATTTTCTACGGCAGAAATCTCTTCTTGGGAAGCGGAGATTATTTTTTTAAAATCTCCAAAATGATAAGCCAAATCCCGAGCAGTCTGTTCTCCGATATGAACAATGCCCAGGGCCAATAAAAACTTGGGCAACTCAACTCTCTTGTGGGACTGAATGGAAGATATGATATTAGCAGCACTTTTTTCGCCAAAACGGGACAACCCCCTTATATCCTCTTCTTTTAGGGAGAATAAATCCGCACCGTCAGATATGAGCCCTTCTTCTTGAAACCTATCCAAAATCTTGGGTCCGACTTCGTAAATTTCCAATGCATTTACAAAATGTTGCATCCCGCGCCGATTTTTAGCAGGACAAGAAGAGTTGTCGCAGAAATAGGCTACCGACTGAGCCTTGCCTCCACCGGTCTTTTTCTGCTTAACCTCAAGACCGCACACCGGACAATTTTTGGGGATTTTAATATCCTTCTCCCTCCCATCCCTTAAAGAAACAATCACCTCTACCACTTCCGGTATAACATCTCCGGCTTTCTGAATGACCGCGGTGTCGCCTATTTTAAGACCTAACCTGCCTATCTGCTCCCAATTATGAAGAGTGGCGCGGGATATTACTGAACCGGCGACCAGGGTGGGCTCAAATACCGCAACTGGGGTTATGGCTCCAGTACGTCCGACTTGAAGCTTTATATCCAGTATCTTCGCGGTTGCTTGCTCTGGTTGGTATTTGTAAGCGCAAGAATAACGGGGAGTTTTGCCCACAACCCCAAGCTCCTGCTGAGAGGATAAGTCATCCACACAAACAACAACCCCGTCTGTCCCAAAAGGATATTTCTCGCGCACCTTAGAAATCTTTGCCACATATTCTTCTACCTCCTTAAGTGTCGCGCATTTCTTTTCGTGCTCATCAACCTTAAACCCAAGATCTCTAAGCAAGGAATGCTCTTGGCTGTGTAGTTTATTCTTGGGAAAACCATCCAACCGAGCTATGTCGTAAGCAATAAAATCCAGATGGCGAGCAGCGGCAATTTTAGAATCAAGCTGGCGAACCGAACCGGCGGCCGCGTTTCTGGTATTGGCTAAAAGAGGCAGGCCTTCCGCCTTATTTTTGGCATTAAGTTCCTCAAAAACTTTTTTAGACATAACCACTTCCCCGCGCACCTCCAACAAAGAAGGAATGCTATTGCCTCGCAAAACAAGTGGTACGGAGGGAATGGTCCTAATGTTTAGGGTTACATCTTCACCCACAAGACCATCCCCGCGGGTGGCAGCATAAATAAGTTTGCCCTCTTCGTAGACCAAAGAAATAGCCAGTCCATCCAGCTTCAACTCACAAAAATAACCTCCCGCGTAATTCCATATTTTCTTATTTCTTTTTTCCCACGCCTCCAAATCTTCAGAAGAAAACACATCCTGCAAAGACAACATACGTAGGGTGTGTGAAACTTTCTTGAATTTATCCAAGGGGGCGGCGGCTATTCTTTGGGTGGGAGAATAGGGGTCTTGCAGAAAAGGGAACTCCAGCTCCAAAGAACGCAACTCCCTATATAAAGAATCATAAACCGCATCCGTTACGCTGGGCGCGTCCAACACATAGTATTTATAACAATACTCTTCTATCTGGGAACGTAGTTTTTCTACTCTTTGGCGAGCTTCTTTTTCTGTCATTTAGACATAGACATTATGCCCCCTCAAAAGGGCTTTCTTCAAATCAAAAACTGGCCTGAAGAGCGCGAGAAGAGCGGGCGGATTTGCCGGTAGCGGATATGGAGGAAACAGCCGCATCGGTGCAATCAAGAACAGTTCCAGCAACATCCCTGCAAACCGCATCTATCGTTGCTCCATTAGACAAAATTGGGGCGGGATCAACCGGCAAACCGCTTCTTTTTATCATCTGATAAAGCCCCCATTCCAAACCGGCATCGGCGGCATAAATAGCTTTGGTGGAATTAGCAAAATCAGAGCTTTGACGGATTTGAAAAACCTGCAAGACGCCAGCGATTATGGTGGCACCCACAAAAACCATGCTGATAGAAACAATAGACATCAGCATAGCTTGGGCTCTCTTTGGATTTTCCATACCGGCTTTAATCATTTTAGTCATTATAAATTTCTAGGCGAGACGGTTGTTTGTAATTTGAAAGATGAGTTTGCTATCGCCGGATCTCCGGTTGGACTAACCGACATCCTGATAACCACCCGCATCGGAAACCCGGCAGCTTGGGCGGCAAAATCATAATCCACCGAATTAACCCGAACCGATGTGCCAGTCAGACGCACCGCCGAAGCGCAATCTCCAGAAGAAGAACGGGCCAAATATTTATTAACTGCATCAAAACAATAAGCGATATCCTGCCCGCTATCGTTTTTAAAAATAATCTGCCCGACGGCGGGAATTGAAAAATTGGTTCCGGTTCTTATTTCTCTGGTCATTTGTTCTATCGCGAAAGCCACCGCATCATTGGCAGCATACATAGCGGCAGTCTGGCGCTGAGTTCTAAAGGCCTGTATAAAACCACCCGCAGAAATAGCAGAAACTACACCAAAAAGGCCCATGGCAATGAGCATCTCTATCAGAGTAAAGCCCGACCTCCTATTGTCTTTGGTTAAGTTTGTCTTTTTCATTATCTCCAGTTATAGAAAATATCCTCCACAACGACCTGCGAGTCGGACCCTCCTCTGGCTTTCCAAGAGACTATGGAAGTTACCACTACCATATCGGGCACGGAGCAATCCACTTTTACGGTGCGCATAAATTTGGTATCCACGCCAACCGCGTATTGGTATCTGCCATCCGCATCTACCCTTATCGGAGTATTACTAAAAACAGTTTTATCGCCCAACCTGACCGCTGCACCGGACAAATCGGTCGTATTGTAATCCAACTGAAAAGCGCTATTGGCCCAGTCGCAAACTTCATTACTCCAAAGAACAGGAAGGCCGGCAGCTATATCCATGGCATTTTTATCCAAAAAATTCTTTGTTATCTCCACTCCTTCCGAGGCTAGATAAGACCCCAGATAACTATCGGAAACAAAACGGCTAACCGAAAGAGAGCTGTTCAATAAGGTCATAATTGAAATCATGCTAACCATCAAAACAGAAGCGGCTATCATCGCCTCTACCAAAGACTGACCGGAACGACTTTTTTTGTTGAATCTAAAAATCATAATTGTGGCTATCTATTTTTAATAGCTTATCAGACCAGAGGTGTTGATTATCAAGGTGGAAGAAGCTCCATCGCTGGAGCTGATTTTAATCTTGCCTTCGGTAGAGGTGGAAATAGTTGAATCCCAAACCTCCAATCTAGGCACCGGAGGAATAAAAGCTATTGCGGAAATATTTTGCCCGGAAGGAGCAAACTCCAGCCCGTCCGGCAAAAAATACGAACCTACCACCGTTTCAGAATATATGCCTCCGTTGGAGAAAATATTTGCTCCGGAACATCCCCCAGTAGAATCTATTCGGACTAAGTAATATTTTTTATCATCCATGGGGTCAAATTTAAATCCGAACATACAGGGAGGATTGGGTTCATTATAAGTGGAAATAGACATTGATTTAGCCCTGTTTATCGTCTGCAAAACAGCGGCCTTGGAAGCAAAGAGGTTTATCTGATTGCGACCGGAATTAGAATAGGTAGCCGTGATAGACACAAAAATAAGAGTCAAACTCATAACTACCAAAATCTCAATAAGAGTATATCCGTAGCGCCTCATACATCTATATAATACCGCACCAAGGATAACTACTACAGAAGACCTATCCCCTAAATAGGGAAAAATACCATTTGGTTATACCATCGCCCCAAAGCATAAAAGATAAAAATCCGACAGCAATATAGGGACCAAATGGAACTGCTGTCTTTAAACTGCCCCTGCCTTTGATAATTGAGTAAATACCGAATATGGAACCTATAAAAAAAGCAAATACCAAAGATATCAACGAATCCGGCCATCCCAGGAATAATGCCATCGCCAAAACCAGCTTAACATCCCCAAAACCCATCGCCCTGCCACCAGAAAGATAATAAATACCCCCTATCAAAGAAAAAGAAGCAATAATCCCAACTAAACGATTTAGCCAATAGGAATCACGAAACCCGAAAAGGAGCGCAAAGCCACCCATAAAAGAACCCTTAGCTGGCTCAAAATAACCGGACACTCCAATAGCATAAGAAGCCAACGCTACAAAAATAAGAATGAAGTGAATCTCATCTGGAATTATCGTTAAGCGCAAATCAACCAAAGAAGCCAGTAGTAGTGCCGCGCAAAAAATACAAAGCAAAGCGACTAAAATCCAATAGTCAAAACTTAGTAAAGACTCCGGATAAGCCCTAGTTATAGCCGCGGGAGCAGACATAAAAGCAATCCCTCCCAAAAACTCGGACAAGGGATACCTAAAAGAAAGTTTTGATTTGCAAGTACGGCAACGACCTCTTAGAAAAATAAAGCTAAGAAAGGGTACTAAATCCAAGACTCCTAAGGTTCGCTCACAATTTTCGCATTTAGAACGACCCCTTATCTGCTTGCCAAACAAAAACTTTTCGCCGTCATAGCGATCCGCTACGGCATTTACAAAACTCCCCACCACTGAACCTAATACAAATAAAAACAGCCCCAGAGGAATCATTAGGCATTATTATGCCTGATATCCGGGACTGTTTCCAAGCGCACAAAAATCTATGCAAAAACTAAAGACCTATGCAATAAATCGGAGAGGCGGCCGCATCGGTGCAGTTAACGCCGTTGGAGCTTGCATCGTCGCCGTCATTGTTGAGGGCGGGATTTTTGGAATCCTCCAGTCTGGCTCCAAGAGTATAGGACTGTCCGTCTGAACCGTACCAATACATCCATCCGGTTACCGGATCTTTGGGGAAAGCGGAATTGGTGCTTATAGCGTTAGCAGCTTCCAAAGGGGCTTCCAACGTCGCCAAATCCACTGAGGCATTAGCGGTATTGGGATAGTTGCCGTTGCTACCGTAATAAAGCTCCAGGGCCGCCTGAATCTGTTTTAACTCAGAAATTCTCTTGGCATCCCTGCCTCTTTTCTGAACAGGACCCAAACCAATAAGAGCAATAGAGGAAAGAATTCCTATGATTGCAACAACGATTAATATTTCTACTAAAGTAAAACCTTTTTTGTTCATTTTTGTTTTGTCGTAATTTTTACGACCTTTTATTTATCTAGATTATATCAAATTGAGTTGCTACTGGATGGAAGATGTCAGACTGTAAAGAGGAATCAGAAGGGAGGCGAAAAGAAGGCCTACGCCCCCGCCTATGACTATCATTAATACCGGCTGGATAAGTTCTACCAGGTTGCTTATTACAGTATCCACTTGTCGGCCGTAATAGTTGGAAATTCTTAAGAACATTTGGTCTATCTGACCGGTAGCTTCTCCAACCACCAGCATTTGGGAAGTTAGAGGCGGGAAATAATCAGGGTAGTCTCCTAGTGCGGCAGACAGCGGTTTACCCTGCTCTAACCCATTGGCAACATAATTCATAAGCTCTTCATAAACACTGCTGTTTACGGTTAAACCGGCTATCTGCACCGCTTGAGTTATGGGAACCCCTCCCTTAAGAAGCATAGACATCACATTGGAAAGTCTGGTTATGGTAAGGGGCACATAAAGCTTTTTAATAATCGGCCAACGAACTTTTATGTCGTCCAAAAGCGCCCGCCCCTCCGTGGTCTGGAAATAATTCAAAGTGCCCAGCAAAAAAGCGCCAAATACAAATATTATTACCGGCCACCACTGCCCGGCAAAAGATCCTATTGCCAGAAGGGCCCTGGTATAAATAGGAAGTTTTACGCCAGACTGCTCAAACACCGGACCCAGCTTCGGGAAAACCGTGGTGACCATAACTCCGGCAACTATGATAAAAAGAGATAAAACTACCGCCGGATAAATCATTGCCGCCTTGGCCTTGGATACAAGAGCATTTTCCTTTTCCAAATAATCCGCCAGAAATACTGTTGCCTCATCCAACTTTCCGGTGACTTCCGCGGACTGAATCATAGAGACAAAGAAGGAAGAAAATATGGAAGGATGACGAGACAGAGCTTGAGAAAGAGTTAAACCGGCGGAAACATCCATAGAAACCTGGCGAACCGCTTCCTTCATTATCGGACTTTCGGTTTGCTCCTCCAAAACACGCAGGGCATTGGAAAGAGGAAGTCTGGCTTCCAACATGGTCGCCAACTGTCTGGAAAAAACCATAATATCCTGAGCGGAAACCTTATTGAAATAGGAAAGTATGCGGTTTAAGAAACTGTCCTCTCTCTCCTCCTGCAAAGAAAGAATAAAGAGGCCGTGGGAATGCAGTATAGTCTCGGCCGCTCCTTTTTCTGCGGCCTCCACAAAACCAACCTGTAGTTCTCCGTTTTGGGATTTGGCTTGATACTTAAACTTCATATCTAAAATATTTACATCCTTTCCAGGAGAATCCTAAGTTCGGAAGGATTGACTGAATACATTTCCGCGCTTTCCATAGAAACTTCCTTGTTGCGAATGAGGTTTGCCATAGAGCGGTTTAAGGAAATCATACCCTCCTCCAGAGATGTCTCAATTATAAGATCAATCTGATAGGCCTTTCTCTCGCGTATCAGGTTTCTGACTGCGGCATTAACTATCATCACCTCCGCCGCCGGTATGCGCCCACCTGCGCTTCGAGGAAGCAGTCTCTGGGAAACTATACCCACCAAAACCGCGGAAAGCTGAGAAGCTATCTGAGATTGCTGTTCTGCCGGGAAAGAGTCAATTATACGATCTATGGTTTGGGAGGCGGAATTGGTGTGCAAAGTAGAAAATACTAAGTGTCCGGTTTCTGCGGCAGTTAAGGCGGTGGCAATAGAAGCCGCATCGCGCATTTCACCAATCATTATGGCGTCCGGGTCTTGGCGCAGTATGGTGCGCAAACCATCCGAAAAGCTGGGAGTGTCCGCTCCCACTTCGCGCTGAGAGATAATACAGCGATCTTGGGAAAATAAATATTCTATCGGATCCTCAATAGTTACTATGTGATCTGTACGGTTGTGGTTAACCTCGTCCAACATTGCTGCCAGAGTAGTTGATTTGCCATGACCAGCCGGACCCACCACCAAAACAAATCCCTGGGAAAGCTTGGTGAAATCGTGCAAAACCGGAGGCAGATTAAGCTCATCTAACGTTCTTATGCGGGCCGGGACCAAGCGCAAAGCTGCAGAAATATAACCTCTTTGATAGTAAGCATTCACACGAAACCTTGCCTTATCTTCAAAAGAATATGCAAAGTCCAGCTGACGCTCGCTTTTAAGTCTGTCCATCTGACCCTCTTCCAGGATGGCGGCCACCAAACCCTCCGCGTCTTCCGGAGTTAAAACCGCTTCTTTTTGCAAAGGGACCAAAACTCCATCTATGCGCAAAGTTGGTCTTCGCCCAACCGCAAGATGCAAGTCAGACGCATTTTCTTTAGCGGTAGCCAGAAGAAGCTCTTTTATTCGCGCAGAATGAGTGGTGGTCATTAGATAATTGTTATTTTTATTATATCAGACCTTAAGAACTTTCCTTTATAACTTCCTCCAAAGACACTATGCCCGACAGCGCCTTAAGCACTCCGTCTTGGCGCATAGAAAGCATACCCTGCTTACGAGCTTCGTTGTTTATTCTCTGTATGGTGGGTCCGGAAGTTATTATTTCCTCCATTTCCGGAGTCATTTTTAAAACTTCGTGTATGGCCCGACGACCAACTATGCCCTTGCCATGACAAACCGAACAACCCTCCGCCCGCCATATTTTATAGGGAGGTTTAAATGGATTTATGGTTTCCGGCAACCCTTCCAAAGATTCTGCAATAACCTTCTGCATAGCCGGAATTGCCTCAACTTCCTGTTTGCAGTTGGAGCAAAGCTCCGAAACCAGTCTTTGGGCAACCATAATGTTTAAAGAAGATGGCAGTAGATACGGCTCTACTTTCATATCTACCAAACGTGGTATAACGCCAGCGGCATTATTGGTGTGTAGTGTAGAAAGAACTATGTGGCCGGTAAGGGCGGCATTGACTGCCAAACCGGCAGTTTCCGCATCGCGAATTTCACCAACCATAATAACGTCAGGGTCCTGACGAAGTATTTGGCGAAGACCGGAGGCGAAATCATAACCTATCTCAGGCCTTACCTGAGATTGATTTATTCCCGGCATAAAATATTCCACCGGATCTTCTAAAGAAACTATATTCACCCCCTCTTTATTCAAAGAAGACAAAAGGGCATATAGGGTAGTGCTTTTACCGGAACCGGTGGGACCGGTCACCAATATCATTCCGTATGGCTTATTTAGGCCCTCTTTAACCACCTCAAAAGAAGGGCCGGCAAATCCCAGTTGATCAAATGTTCGCAAGCCCGTTGCGGAGTCTAAAATACGCAAAGCTATCTTTTCGCCCTGAGGAGTCGGGAAAGAGGCCACACGAAAGTCTATCTCTCTGTCCATCACCTTGCTCCTGAACCTGCCGTCTTGAGGAATACGATTTTCATCTATTTTTATATTGGAAAGTATTTTTATGCGCGATATAACCGGAGCTACCAAAGCAACCGGAAGCTGGGCCTGCTCCTTAAGCTCGCCCAAAATCCTAAATCTGATACGCAGATAATTCTGCTGCGGCTCAAAGTGAATATCGGAAGCTCCCATTTGCACCGCCTCTTTTATGGTTTCTGAAACTATGCGAATAATAGGAGCATCCTCAGAGCGAGCGGAGGCCTCATCCAAAGAAACAACTTTATTGGAACCCTTATCTTCTTTTATATTTATCTTCTTAACCGCCTCCTCTATCTCACTCTTATAGGGACTGTATCTTCTTATGACTTGTTGCAAGTCGCCATAAGATATAAGAAAGACCCCCAAAGAAACTCTCATTTGGCGGGATATAAATTTAATCGCCTCCTGGGCTTTTACGTCGTCTGGGTTAACCATACCGCAAACCAACATATTATCGGCTTTGGAAATTGGCACTACCTGATAAGAGCGGACCGTCTCCTCCGGGAACACCGCCATAAGATCTTCCGGTATTTCCTCCGCGTTAACCTTGCGATAAGGCACGCCCAACATCTGAGACTTAACCTGCGCCACACCCTCATCGCCGATGAGATTTTTTTCGGAAATTATTTTTTCTACTGAAACATCCGCCAGGTCTGCCTCGCGCTTTATTTTTTGGCCAGCGCTGGAATCTATTAGACCAGAAGAAACCAAACCCGCAATAAGCTGTTCATTTGTCATTTCGCTACTAATTATAAAACAAAAAAACCGCCTATGCGGAATTTTTGTTATTTGAGGGTGGGCTGGCCCGTTTATCTTATCGGAATTGGCAAAAACGGATTGGTTTTGCCGTAGCTAGCGCTAGAGGAGACTGTGTTGGCGGGTTTTAAAGACTTAAACTCCTCGCTATTTAAAACCGAGGCAGGGTCTATGTTCATTTCCGCCAATTTCTGAAAATCCTTGGCGGAAGGACTTATGACGATGTCTACCACCTCGGGGTTTTTAAAAAATACATAGTAAAAAGCGGTCGCGCCGGCCCCCAATATAACCAACCAAAGTATTATTGCCAACCAATTTATGCTGCTGGAATTTTCCTCAGATACTACTATTGCCATTTTATTATTTTATTGGTTGGAAGTTTTAATGACCTTGGAGGCGGAGGGATCTATTCTCTGGTAGTAATACTCCAATCTAGCGTCTATGTTTATCTTGGTAGAGCTGGGATTAACAGAGGAGGGATTGGACAAAGATGTAGCCGCGTCCGGAGTTATATTTATATCTTTTATATTTATGATTCGTATATTTTGCTCCAGGCCCTGCAAAAAGGCACGAATATCCTCATAAGAACCGGAGGCCTTGATAGAAGAGACCGAGCTACCCAGGGGGCGAGTGGCAGAATTACCACTACCGCTTACGCCCTGAGGAGAGGAGAAGTTTAAAGAAGTAAGTCCTATGTGATTAGCCAAAGACAGCCCCTGAATTTGAGCCAGCATTTCCTCTGCCTTGGGCCCATCCGGCAGGGTGGTGCTTAGGGCGTCCATCACCTCCCGGGATCCTTGATAGCTTTCCAATATCTTTCTTATCTGATTGATATTTTTCTCCTGTATCTCGTTAGCAGATACTTTGGCATTTAATTCCCCTCGCTTGTCTTCTATGTCTGCAAACAGAGGCATAGTTAAAGAAATGTAAACAAAAGCGGCAGCCAGAACTATAACCAATCCACCCAACAAACTAATGAATCTTTTTGTGGCGTGATTCATTTATTTCTTTTTCATAGCTATGGTCCCGTCAAACTGGACTAGGTTTGTGTTGGGCACCACAGAGACCCCGGTGAAAGAAACATTTTCCACATTATTGATTTTCCGCCATTCCGAAACTTGGGCCGAAAAATCCTCCATACTGGAAGCTATTCCGGAAACCTGCACCAAACCATTATCGCGCTGATAGGCAATTTTAGTTAATTGAACCTTGGAGCTGGCATAACGCTCTATCTCTCCCAAAAGGGGAGTTACAAAAGACCTGTTGGAAAGGAGCTGTTTTATGTTGGCAATGCGGGAATAAAAATCAGTTAAGCGAGCCTTCTCTTCCGCAGAAAGACTTCTTTCCAACTCCTGAGCTTTCTCGTCCGCCTTAGTCACCTGACTATTCAAATAACTTAAGTAGCCGAAACGAAGGCCGGCATAAAGAAGCAAGCTGGCCGCCAAAAGAACGCTGGAAAAGATTAGAAGTTGGCCAAACCAAACCGGGGCAGTGGTCTGCCTTCTGCCCAATCTTTCTGCAACTGTGGTTGGTATTGCCATTTTATCTTCGCGTAGCAAGACCGGCGGCAACCGAGAGAAGCGGATTTATCTCCCCTATTATCGGCTCCAGCATGGGCTGGTAAGAAATTCTGGAAAATGGGGAGGCCTTAAGCGCCGGCACCTTAAACTGATCGCTAACGTACTTATCCAATCCCATCAAATTAGCTCCTCCTCCGGAAAGTATGACTCTTTCTATCGCTCCGGCGGATGGAAAAATAATCTGGTAGTTATATTGAGCACGTCTAGCCTCACTAATTATAACATCTACAAACGGCAACATGATGGTGGATAACTCTGCACCGGCCCCCACCGAGGAAATTCCCCTGTCTTTTTTTAATTCTTCCGCGCGAATCGGATTTATAGACAAAGACTGAGATAGCGCCTGAGTCAGAGAAGATCCGGCATAATCAGTAGTTGCTATGTAGCGCGGATCTCCGTTCTCGCAAAAAGTAAAACTGGTGGAGCGCGATCCTATATCTATAATCAGAGTCGCTAAAGGATCTCGGCCCACCGCAGAACGCACCAAAGCAAAGTTTTCCAATTCCAAAGCAGAAAGATTTAAGTTGGCTCTTTTAAAAACCGCCTGCATTCTGCTTATTTGATCTTTCGGTACGCAAATAAGAAGTATTTGCTGGTGATAATAGCCCTTATCATCCTCATGCTCCCCCACCTTAAACCAATCCACCGCAACTTCGGAAATGGGAATCGGCACATATTGCTTGGCCTGATATTCCATAGCCGACTGCATATCCTTGTCTTCAATGCGGGGCATATCCACGGTGGTGGTAAAAGCGGTAAAGGGCGCGATAGAAGCAACCGCATTTTGGGTGCCAGGATTCATTTTGGCGACTAACTCGGCAAGCAAATCCGCGGCTTCGTCTTCGTATATTTTCATACCGGAAGTCTGCAAAACCTTATTGGGATGAACTAGGTGAGCGGAAGAATCCAAGAGTCCATAGTTATTAAGTTTAAAACCGCCTCCGCTTGATTCTATTTCGGCAATTTTAATAGAAGTGGTGCCTATGTCCACGCCTAAAACAGAATTATTAACCGCGCCTTTTAAAAAACTCAAAAATCCCATATAAGAATTACCTTTATTATATATTTTAAAAGGACAAAATAGAAGCCGAGATTTTTAAAATGGAATATAGTATGGATATGAGAAATATCGGAAAAATATTTTTGGATATTTTCTTTCCCTGCTTGTGTGCTTCCTGCTCTAGGCCTATTTCGGAGGGCCTAGCAATTTGCGAGGATTGTTTTTTGAAAATAAAAACTGAACCGGAAATGCGTTGCGCGGTGTGCTTTTCCAGAATACCCGAAGGAACAAGCTCTTCTTGCCACAACGAAGGGGTGATATTTTCCGCTTGCCGTTACGAGGGATTAATGAAAAACATAATCACTTTGGCAAAATTCAAAAAATCCCAAGGGGCGGCAAAATTGGCGGGCTTTATTTTAGCTGGCGCTTTGGAAAAAGCTAATCTGAACTTATCTGATTTCTGTTTAGTAGAAATCCCCCTCCATCCTGCCCGTCAAAAAGAACGTGGCTTTAATCAATCCCACCTGATAGCCAAAGAAGTGGGCGAGATTTTAAACCTACCACTCCTCAATGGGGCCTTAGAAAGAGTCCGCGACACAAAACCCCAAACTTCCCTTAAATCCAAAGAAAGAAAAAGCAATATGGAAGGAGCTTTTGTGGGGCATAAAGAAGTTTTATCCGGCAAAAACATATTGCTTATCGATGATGTATCCACCACCGGGGCAACTCTAAGAGAGGCGTCTCGAGCAGCCAAAAATGCGCTCTGCAATAAGATAGTTGGTGTTTCGGTTTGCTCTTAACTTAAAAAAACATCTTTCATATATAATGGCGATATGACCTCAATTCGTTGGAAAGCTCCGGAATACGAATATTACCCCAAGGGGCCGGGGTGGTATTGGGGAAGCGTTGCAATAGCGGTTCTACTGGTTGCTCTTTCGGTGTTTATGAAAAACTACGGATTTACGGTAGTGATACTTTTGGGCGAAGTTCTGCTTTTAGTCTGGGCCAACCGCGAACCGGAGATAATTGATTTTCACATAGACGCAAAATTGCTTTCCGCCGGAAGTTCTTCTTGGGAGCTCCAAAGATTTACCCACTACTCCATAGCCGACGCACTAGAAGATGATATGGTTTTGATTTTTTTGCATTTTAAATCCGGCATGTCTCCGGATATGGAGTTCCTCCTGCCCAGAAGTGAAATCCTAAACATCAAAGCCATCTTTTCCGGAGCCAAGCTGCCAGAACAGCACCACGAACCATCTTTGTTTGAGGCAATACGAAGAATACTGGGGATATAGGATAAGGGTTTGCGCTAATCGCGTTTTTATTGCAAAATAACTGGGCTGTTTTTGCGCTCGTAGCTCAATTGGATAGAGCATCAGCTTGCGGAGCTGGGGGTTGGGGGTTCAAGTCCCTCCGGGCGCACATCATAACTATTAAATAGCCAACCTTAGTTATTTTTCTGACTATAAACTTATATAATTTCGAGGTGGAGCTTCACATACTCATTCGCATACCCCTTCTTTTGATACCGTTTGGTCTTGTAATCAAATACAGGGATTTCTTAACTAATTTAATAATCAAAATAAAACTGCCCAAAATTTTATTAGCATTATTAACTTCTGCGCCCTTAATTATTTTTGAAGAACACATAAACTGCGGCGCTTATGGGTGCGCAAATGTTTTCTTGCCTCCTACACTATGGTTTCTGCTTGTTATGGAATTGGTGTTCTTTCTGTTGCTTAAGATAACCCCTATAAAAAATATTATTTTCCAAACAATTTTTCTAAGTGTTTTGGGAATATTATTTGAATTTTTTATTGGCGCAGCTCATACCGAATTCCAACAGCTTGCGTTTGGCCAACCCGTTGCTTTTCTAATCCTCTGCCTCTGGGTTGCGGTAAGTTATGCATTCATTCTCTTCTTGCCCTTATTGATACTTAAAAAATCCCCTAGCTATTCATAATTTAAGTTCTAAGCTTATCTGCCAGATCACCCCAGAACAAAGAAAGAACAACAAGAAGCCATTTGGCACAATTTTTGTGCTAACAGGCTTCCTGTTTTACATTGACATAATAACATTTGTAAGGTATAATATAGATAGGGACTGGAAACCAAATTGAAAGCTAAATAGTAAGCAGAACTAAACATTCAGCTCTTTTTAATAGGGAGTATTAAGTGCGTGAGATTTCACACACTTAATACTCCCTATAAGAGAGAGGCTAGTCCGGTGGGCCAAACCCCGGCAAATCTAGAGTCCCGCCCAATGGACGGGAAAAGGAACCCTTATGTTTTGGGTCACATCAATTGCCCAGTTTTTCAGCGCTCTCTTCTCCAAGCCGGCAAAACCGGCGGAGAAAGAAGACCCCCAACCGCAGAAAGTGGATGGCCTCATCCTCCCCTCCACCAACGAGAAATGGCACGAGGAGGTGGGTGAGACGCTATGGCAAGACACACTCTATCTCTACGAGCTGGAGAAGGCAAAGTCAATTCTTAGCAGGATCAAAACTCCATGCAAAACCGCGGAAGCGGAACTCAACCGGCGGCTGGAGCAAGAGGCACTCAGCTCAAAAATAGAGCAGACCGAAATTGCCCTGGAAGAAAATAAAAAAAGGCGGGAAGCGTGCAAGAACCGCCTGCGCGAAGAAGAAAAGGCAATCATATTCTCTGCCCGCATACAGTGGGACGGGGGCTGGATTGATCACAGCGAAAAATATGGCTCAGTGGAAACGTTGAAATCAAAAACTCGAAGACAGATAGTCGTGGTTGAAGGAATACCAGTACTCATCTGCACAAGAGAGACTGGATCCTCCTCGCTGACTTGGTACACATCAGCGCTGGATCAGTTTTCGAAAGAAGAGCTTGTCATGACGGTGGCCAGGATGAAATCTAGCTCCCCGAACTACTAATACCCCAACCCCAAAACCCGCCCGGCGCATAATGCGCCCGGCGGGTTTTCCTTTTTAAAGAACATAAATCAGACGCACTTATTAATATTTGATTAAGACGACATTAACTGACAGCACTTTGAACGATTGTCAGCTCGCTACTTATATGTTAAAAGAATCAGAAAATAACCTTCAAAGATAAAATCGAGCACAAAAATACCTGCGGAGAATAAAATGATTAAAATTATTTGAAGCCAACTCAATCCCGCTTTCGTCTTCAGAATCCCCAGTCCGTAAATATAGAATGCCGGACCAATAATAAAAAAC